>Ga0116153_10000414_pt1 | contig 55932 bp, 59 predicted proteins | sample AD_UKC028_MetaG_FD_89896 | JGI IMG/M metagenome (GOLD analysis project Ga0116153, IMG submission 89896) | Active sludge microbial communities of municipal wastewater-treating anaerobic digesters from USA - AD_UKC028_MetaG | ecosystem: Engineered > Bioreactor > Anaerobic > Digestate | place: USA...
ACGTATTTAAAGGAGAGTATATTCAGATTGATTATTCTCAAGGATCACTTATTGGTATTGTCACAGATGTTATAAAAAGAAATAGATATTTTGAAAATTCGGATTCTGTTAAAGATTTTGAAAATAATAATGTAGATATTAAGAAATTATTTCCAAGTGATGAATGGGAGTTTCTAGAGGCTGTTGTTAAGCCTCTTGGTGTTTATTCTGTTGCTAATGGTTTTACAAGAACAAACCTTCCAGTTTCTCCAGGTCAAAAGGTTTATCTAGCAGACCCAGTAGTTCTTGGAAAATTTCTTCACTTTGATAAGTCTGGTGTTTTCTTAGGAGCAATTGAGCACCCAAATCTTGATGTTACTCTTAATATGGACAGGTTGCTACAAAAGCATCTAGCAATACTTGCACAATCAGGTGCAGGAAAAAGTTATTTAACTTCTGTTATCATTGAAGAACTTCTTGATAGAACAAAAGAGCAAGGCAGAATTGCTGTTGTGTTATTTGATACACACGGAGAATATTCTTCTTTTGCAAATCCCTCAACCGATAAATCCAAAATTGATTATTCAAATAAGGTAACTTTAATTGATTCAAAGGATGTTAAGATTGGGTGCACCGGTTTATCTGCAGGATTCTATTCCACATTAATTCCTGAATTAACTGCACCACAAAAAATAAAGTTATCAAAAATAATAAATAAACTAAACGAAGACAAAAAACACGGTGCTGGCCCTTATTCCTTACAAACAATTGTTAAAGAAATAGATAATTCAGGAGAAGAAGATAAAACTATTAAAAATCTAAAAGATAGACTTCTTGATTTAGAGCATTATCGTCTATTTGATAAAATAGATTATCCTTCAATTAATGATGTAGTTTCTCCAGGAAAATTAACAATCATAGATCTTTCTAGAGAGATAGATAAAAAGAAAAAACAAATTATACTTTCTTATTTTGCAAACAAACTGTTTAGAGCAAGAATGGAAAACACAAAAGTTCCACCATTTACTCTTGTAGTTGAAGAAGCACATCAATATGCTCCAGAGATGGCAAGTAGAGAAAATGCTCTTGCAAAAACAATTCTTGAAACAATAGCTAGAGAAGGGAGAAAGTTTGGAGCAAGTGTTTGGTTAATTTCTCAAAGACCAGTAAAACTTTCCACAACCATATTGTCTCAAGCAAACACACATATAATTCTTAGAATCACCAACCCTTATGATTTAAAGCACATAGGCGAATCAAGCGAAGGTCTTGACCAAAATTCTATTAATATGATAACATCTCTTCGTGTAGGTGAAGCACTAATTGTTGGAGAAGCAAGTTCTTATCCTGTTTTCTTCAAAGTAAGAAAAAGAAAATCCCAAGAATCTCATCTTGATGTTTCTTTATCAGGTCTTGCAAAATCCTTTGAAGACAAAAAGCAAGAAGCCAACAAAGATCTTGAGGATTTAATTTAATATCAGATGTTGATTTCAAAGCAGATTTAAAAATCTGTCTATTTATCATTAATATATTAATTTTAATAAATGATAATTCGGAGGAATAAAACATGCCAGTAAAAGGAAAAGCCCCATTAACACCATTACAAAAAAAGATATTTAAGAAAACAACATCAGTAAATGGAAGATTATCTTTAGGGGTTGCAAGAGATGCAAAAACAGGAAGATTAGTAAAAATAGATAAATTAAATAAATTTGAAAAAGCCGTAGTTGAAAGTTCTAAAAAATACGAAAAGCCTCAGCCAATATCTAAAGAATCAATAAATAGCCGCGTATTGCAGCAAAGAAATTATCAAAGAAAAGAAAGGCAAAATGTTGAAATGGTCAAAAGAATCAATAAAATATTGAATCTCGGAGGATTAGTTTCTTATTCTATAGATGATATCATAAAAAATACATATCGAACTTTTATAAAAGTTGCAAGTGCAAGACGCGGAGAACCTATTTCTAAAGTAAATACTAGAGCATATTTTCAGAAGTTTAAGGATAGGTTTGTGCAAGAATTAAGACAAGAATATATTAAAACAATAGGTGAGAATAAAACTTATGGTATTGATTATGGAGATTGTATGGCAATATTACAGGAGACAACAAGAGCGGTATTTAAATATAGCAATCTTGGTGAAGAGTTTTTAGAATCAGACTATATTCATAAAAATATTTTAAGAAAAGCTAAAAGAATTTAGAATTAATTTTCTAAAGATAATCAAGGGTTGTCTTTTCTTTTTCTTTTTTATTTTGTTTTTGTTTTTCAAACCGAAAATATATTTAATAGATTTCTTCTTATCTTTATTTACTTTTTTGAAAAAAAACGTTTCTTTTAAGTTTCAAGCACTAAAAAGAAAAATTTTTGTTTTTAGTTAGAGCATAACAGTTATAGGGATAACTATTGATTTTAAATCCCGCAGCCTAAAATACAAAAATCTTTCCTTGGCTTAAAAGAATCAAAGAAAACCTAACAGCGGAGGAAAAATATGGATAAAAATACAGTCTATCTAGGGATAACTATTGTTGCATTAGTTTGCGCGGCAGTTTTCTTAGAAGGATATATACAAGAAAGAGAAATAAGTACAACTACAACTCTTGGTTTCTTAAGTGTTAAACCAATAATTTTCTATACTAGACCAGATTTTTCGCAAGCAAATAAATGCGGAAATGGCTTTTGTGAATATGAAATTGGAGAGACCCCACTTAGTTGCCCAGAGGATTGTCCTGTATAGTTTCTTTATTTTTTATTTTTTCTAATAAGTGTTAGTATTTAAAAGATTTAGTTTTAATAATATATCATGTATTCAATGTCTTGGAATGAATTTGAAAGTCTTTCTTTAGATCTTGCAAAGAAAATAAAAGATTCTAAAAAAGATATAGATATTATTATTTGCATAAGTAGAGGTGGGCTAGTTCTGGGTAAAATCTTATCAGAAGTGTTAGATAAACCACTGGCAGTAATTTCTGCAAAATATCTTGGTGCAAGATATACTGTTGATGATAATATTTCTTCAGTTTATCCAGTTAAGGGAAATGTTTTATTAGTTGATGATATCTTAGAAGATACAGTTAATGATATAATGCTTGTAATTAAGAAAAATAAAGCAGTAAAAAATATAATTCTTGCAAGTGTCTTTTATAGAAAGAAGAAAAACAATTTCAAACCAGATTTTTTTGTAGGGGACATTAAAGATTCATTGTGGATTACTTTTCCATATCAAGCAGGGTGCTTAAAAGGACATTGTTTATGAATATTGCAATTTTTACAGATAACTTTTTACCACAAATTAACGGAGTAGTTACTGCTGTACTTAATCTTGCAAAAGGACTTGCAGATAAAGGGCATAAAATTTATTTTGTTGCTCCAAAATATAAAGACAATATTGATTTTAAATATCCAAATATTCAAGTAAGATATGTAAAAAGTAAACCAGCTAATTTCATATATACTGGATTAAAGATGGTTTCTCCAATAAGTGTGAGAACAAGAAAGTATATTAAAGATAATAATATTGATGTAATTTATTTTGTTACACCTTGGACTGTTGCAGCGAAAGGCATAATTATTGCAAAAATATTAAAGATTCCAATTGTTGGAACTTATCACACATTTATTTGTGAAAAAGAATATCTAAAACATTTAAAGTTAGATCACGATTTTGTTATTGATCTTGCATGGAAATACACCAATATGTATTATAATACTTGTGAAGTAATCACTTGTCCTTCAGAAATAACTAAACAAAGATTAATTGAGGGGGGAAGTAAAAGGCCAATAAAAGTAATATCAAATGGTATAGAAACAAAAAATTCTCCAAAATCAGAAATTTTAAAAATTAAAAAGAAAATAAAATCAAAAGGCAAAACTCTTCTTTTTGTTGGAAGATTTGCATATGAAAAAAATCTTTTATATCTTCTAGAGTGCTTTAAGTTAGTACAACAAAAAAGACCAGAAACTAAATTAGTGCTAATTGGAGATGGGCCTCAAAGAAAAGAGATTGAAAGAAAAATAAAAAAATTAAAATTGAAAGACTCTGTTGTTTTATTGGGTGCAATAAAATATGAAGAATTAATAAATAAAGGATATTATGGAGCATGTGATATTTTTGTTATTACTTCAACAACTGAAACCTTTGGTTTATCTGTCTTAGAAGCACAAGCAAATGGATTAGTGTGCGTTGGAGTAAATGAAAATGGAGTAAAATATTTAATTAAAGACAATTACAATGGATTTTTAGTTGGTGTCGAAGATAAAATTGGCTTTAGCAATTCTGTTATAAAATTAATTGATGATGAAAAACTATATTCTAAATTTAAAAAAAATAACAAAGAAATGTTAAAGAAACACGATATGAAAAATGTAATTTCTGAATATGAAAAGACATTTAAAGATGTTATAAAAAATTATAAGAAATCTTCTTAATTTATATTTATTACTAAGCTTATATTATATAAGTACTTTTTTTAATTTGTGAAAAATATGGATGAATCAGAATTATTATTACTAAAAAAGAAACTTAAAGAAATAAAGACCTACAAAGGAGATGGAACACAACTTATTAGTCTATATGTGCCTCCAAATGCGGATAGGTCATCAGTAACTAAGCAACTAACTGATGAAATTTCACAAAGTTCGAACATTAAATCACAACAGACAAGAAAAAATGTACAGGCAGCATTAAGGCGACTTACTAATTACTTAAGACAGATTGATTTTAAATTGCCTCAAAATGGAGTAGTTTTATTTTCAGGAAATGTTTCTGAAAATCCTGCAAAAAACGATGTTGTTCTTTTAGTTGTAACTCCACCAAAGCCATTAACAACAAAACTTTATTGGTGTGATTCTGAATTTCACACAGCACCCTTAGAAGATATGGCACAAACAGACGAGGTTTATGGTCTTGTTACTATTGATAAAAGAGAGGCAACAGTTGCTGTTTTAACAGGAAAATCATATCAAATAATACTTCACGAAACTAGTGGAGTTCCAGGAAAAACTAGAGCAGGTGGACAAAGTTCTGCAAGATTTGAAAGGCTTAGAGAAAAGGCTGCTGAAGATTTCTACAAAAGAGTAGGAGAGAAAATGAATATTAGTATGGTTGAAATCCCAAAACTTAAAGGAATAATTGTGGGTGGCCCAGGAATGACTAAAAATGAGTTCTTGGAAGAAAGTGAATTAGATTATAGATTAAAAAATATTATAATGGGAACAGTTGATACAAGTTACACAGATGAATCAGGAATAAAAGAAATGCTTGACAAAGCAACAGACATTTTAAAGGATGCAAGCATTGTTAAAGAAAGACAAACAGTAAATAAATTTATTGAAAAAATAGCAACAAACGGACTTGCAACATATGGTTATCAAGAAGTAATAGAGGCAATAAAGCAAGGAAAAGCTGAAACCGTTTTAGTTTCTGAAAAACTAGAATGGATCATACACAAATACAAATGTGTTTCTTGTGGTCAATTTACTTATAAAATAATAAGAGACAAATTAAAAGCAGACAATACGCCAACACTTTGCCAATATTGTGATGGAAAAACAGATGATGAAGAAGTAGAAGTTGCAGATATTTATGATTACTTAGTTGATCTTTCTTTAAATTATGGAACAAGAGTTATCCTTATTTCAATAGATACGCCAGAAGGAAATCAATTCTATACAACCTTTGGTGGACTTGGTGCAACACTACGATACAAATGATTAATAATGAACTTTGATTACATAACCACAACAAAAGGCACAGGCGGAAGAATTAAACAATTCTGTGAAGACTTTATTGTTGAAGAGATAGGAAGAGCTTATGAAACTAAGTTAACATATCTTCCTGATAAGAAAGTTCCAGAAATTGATTGGGATTCTATTTTTGAAAAAAAAGAAGATAATGATCAATTGCTTGTTGATTTAGAAAAATTTAATTATTCTACAACTTCTGCAATTAATGAAATTTCAAGATTTCTTAGAACAAGCAAAAGAAGAATTGGTTATGCTGGATTAAAAGACAAACGAGCATTAACTGTTCAAAGAATTTCAATCTTTGAACCAACTAAAGAAAGAATATCTAAGCTTTATTTTAAAAATATAAAAATATATAATCCGGTGTGGGCAAAAGAAAGAATAGACATTGGAGACTTAAAACAAAATAGGTTTACAATTACTGTAAGGAAAATACAAGGTTTTTCAAAAGAAGAGCTAGAAGAACTTTATGGGAATTTCTCAAATCAAATAAACAATACAGGTTTAATTAATTATTTTGGAGAACAAAGATTTGGTGGATTAAGAGATATAACTCACAGAGTAGGAAAACTAATTCTTCAGAGAAATTATAAAGATGCAATTCTTTTATATTTGACAGAGACACAAGAATTCGAAAGCGAAGAAATTACAAAAGCTCGCCAAGAGTTAAAAGAAGATTTAGACTTTGGAAAACATGCAAGAGCATTTCCTGCAAGATCTGGTTATGAAAGTCCGATTTTAAATTATCTGTCTAATCACCCTGATGATTATTTAGGTGCATTTCAAGTTTTACCAAAAGCAATCCAGTATCTTTTTATTCATGCATATCAATCATTTCTTTTTAATGAAATAATTACTGAAAGAATAAAACAAGGTTTTGGAATTTCAAAAATAGAAGGAGACACGATCTTAAATGGAGAAATAGCAATTCCGTTGTTTGGCTTTGCATCACAATTTAGTGAAGGTATTGCAGGAAAAATAGAGCACGAAATCTTGGACAAAGAAGGCATAACCCTTCAAGACTTTTATAACAAAGACCATTCTGTTTTTTCAAGTAAAGGAGAATACAGGCCAATAAGAATACCTGTTTATGATTTAAAACTTATAGAAATAGAAACAGACGATAAGAATCAAGAAGAGTTTCCAGAGTCTTTGAGATTAACAATGTCATTTACTCTTGATAAAGGAAATTATGCAACAAATCTTGCAAGAGAATTAATAAAACCAACAGACCCTAAATGGTGTTAGTCTTTTATTTTAAATGCATATTCTGGCATATCAATAAATGCAAAATAATTTTCATGTAATCTACCTTTAGAATCAGTATAAATTATTGTTCTTTTTTTAAAATCTATACCTTTTATTCTTTTGTTTTCAAATTTTTTTTCAAAAAGGCTCGATTTGTCTAAGGTGTGATCAGCAAATAATTCTAGATTATATCTTTTTTTAAAATAAGTTTCAATTTCCGGGTGCTCAAAAAAAATCCACGTACTAAATGTAATTATTTTAATGTTTTTTTCTTTAGCAATCTTTAATGTCTCTTTTATCAAAGTGTCCATTTCTTTTAGGTTTTGTCTAGTTATTCCTTTAGAAGAGAAGCCCAAATTTCTTAAGTAATTAATTCTTAATGCTGAATGTTCTACAGCGTTTCTACCTAATCTGTCGTAGATTTTTAATTTAATGATATTATAGTTCCCTTCATATACTGTGTTGTGTTTATTTGCAGTTAGTGGTATCCCTGTTAATTGCTCTTTAATTTTTGAAATTCTTTCTGGAATTTTTAATTTAGGTTTCATCAATAATCAAAAATGTTAGTTTGTGTTTTTATATTTTTCTTTTGTTCAGCAATTTTATGATTTTCAGAATATTCAATCTTAAGTTCTTTAAGAGTCTCAAGTCCAATACGCCCAACAATAGAGATAAACTTATCTGGTTCTTTCTTGATATCAGAAACTCCAGTTATTCCATTATCAAATAATTTTCTGGCTCTTACCCTTCCAATATTTTTTAGTTCAACAAGAGGCAATAATTCTTTTCTAACCCCATACTTTAATTGTGTTTCTAAATCAAGATATTCTTTATATAGTTTAAAATTATTCTTATTAACTTTTATTAACTCAAGAACACAATGATTAATCCATATTGCCTTATTAACAAAATCTTGAAGTTGCCCGGGAGTGGTATTGTGTTTTTCCACAATTTTGTCTTCAGGCATTTCATCTAGCCAGTCACAGAAAAGTTCAGATAGACCAACTTTTTCAATTAAGTTTAAGTCTTCATAATCAAAGAACACATTTTCTTTTATTTTTTCAAAAGTTTCAAATAATTTTTCTTCTTTGTCTTTTTTTATTGTAAGATATGGATGGCATTCGCTTGTATTACACAAAGTAAATAGTTTTTCAAGCATTGTTATTTGTTTATTGTCTTTAATGTTTATATCATTAATAATATTATTTGCAGATAAAGGATCAATATACAAGAGACACACCTTCTTTCCAAGTGTTGTTAATTCTATATTGTCTTTTTCTTTTTTAATAAACCCAAAATCTTTAAACTCGTTTACAATTTCAGTAATATTTTCTCTAATGGCCTCATCGTTTCCAAACACAAAAAAGTAAAAGGTTTTAGACATATATTTTTGTAGTTCTTTTATTGTTTTGATATTATTAATTAAAATTATTGACAATAATTGCGTTCTAAGATTATTAATCTTAGATAGTTGTGATTCAATGTCTGTAGCCTGGGCATTAACAAAAGAGTTATACACTCTTTGTATGTCTCCTTCTTTGTTTACCATAACTACTGCTTCGCCTTTACTATCGTATTTTGGTCTTCCTGCTCTTCCACTCATTTGATGGAATTCATTAACAGGGATTAATACCATAGACCCGTTTGAAAACCTATAAACTGTAGTTATAATTACTCTATAAGCAGGAAGATTAATTCCTGCCGCAAGTGTCGGTGTTGCAAAAATAACTTTTAAGTTTCCTTTCTTAAACTCTTCTTCAATAATTTCTCTTTGTTTATAGACTAGCCCGGCATGATGGAAAGCACAGCCTTCAATAACAGAAGAATAAAGAGACAAACATTGTTTTGTTGGGGTTTCAAGAGCAGAACCAATTTCTTTTGCTTTATTTCTTAATTCTTCTTGTTCTTTACTGGATAGGTATTTCTTAACAATTCCTTTAAACTTAGAAGAAAAATTCATTGTGTTATTTCTAGAGTTACAAAAAACAATTACTTGTTTGTTTATTTTTAAAGTATCATTAATTAAGGAAGCAAGATATTCTTCTTTACCAATATCTTCAATTTCTTTTTTTCCACTATCAAAATAAATTGTGTTTTGATAAGATATACCGATATCAAGTGGTATTGGTCTATAATTGCTTTTTACAAGTTTAGCACCTAGCCAACTAGAAAGACTATCAGCATTTCCAATAGTCGCAGAAAGTCCTAGAAAAACAATAGAAGGATAATTGACTTTAAGTTGAGTAATTAAAACTTCAAGTGTTGTTCCTCTATCGCTTCCAAGTTCATGTATCTCATCAACACAAACCATTCCAATTTCTTTTAACCATTCGGGTTCATGTCTAATAACGGAGTCGAATTTTTCAAATGTTAAAAACAAAACATCATAATTTGAAAGATTCTTAGAACTATTATCAAGATCTCCTGTTGATATTCCAATTTTAAGATTAAGTTCTTTGTATTTTTTCTTAATATCATTATAGTGTTCAAAAGTCAAAGCTTTAAGTGGAGAGATATAGATTATTTTTTTCTTTTTTGTGGCAAAATAAACAAGAAACATCTCAAATATTGTAGTTTTTCCAGAAGCAGTAGGCGCACAAACTAAAAGGTTTTCCCCCAAGTGCTTACTTGCCTTCTCTTGAACAGGGTTAAGATTATTATAACTATTTGCCTTAATCACAACATCAATAATCTTAGTAGTCATAAATAAAAATAGAAACAAAGCATTTTTATTTTGGTTTTTTTCTTCAAAGAATAAGCTTTATAATAGGATTGGTACTAAATATATATACTATTTTGATATTCGTTTTTTTAAAAGAAAATAATTGGTTTTTTTAATGTATAAAGGTTTAAGAAATCTAAAAGTATTAGAAATTAATTCTTATTTATAAAAGGAGTGAAATATATGATAAATAATAACGACATAATAGAAATTGACCTAGTAATCAGGGACAAAAACACAAAAGATGTACTTGACACAACAATCGAAAGTGTTGCAAAGGAAAGTAATATCTATAATTCTAAAACAAAATATCAACCATTAGTTGTTATCTTTGGTAAAGGAGAATTACTAAAAGGTGTTGAAGAAAATATTAAGGATTTAGATTCAGGAAAAACAAAAGAGTTTTCTTTAACAAAAGATAAAGCATTTGGAGAAAGAGACTCTAAGTTAATACAATTAGTACCATTATCTGATTTTAAAAAAGAAAACATAGATCCTAAACCAGGAATGTATATTAATCTTGGAAACAGACAAGCTAAAGTTCTAAATGTCTCGGGTGGAAGAGTACAGATGGATTTAAATCACGAATTTTCCGGAAAAGATTTAGATTACAAGATAACTTTAAAGAAAGTTTGTGCAAACGATAAGGATAAAGCACAAGCACTTTATACAAAATATTTCTTTTTCATGCCAGAAGGCAAAACGAAATTAAATGTTTCAGATAAGGAATTAGAGTTAGTAATTCCAGGGACATTACCAAAAGAAATTGAGTATATTAAATATACTTTTATACAATCAGTATTTGAAACTTGTAATTTTTCAAATGTAAAGTTTTCAGAAAATTATGAGAAAAAACAATAAAACAGGTGAAAAATTGGAAACATATAAAACAGGAACAACAACTGTAGCAATAGTTGCAAAGGATTCCATTGTATTAGCTGCAGATATGCAAGCAACTATGGGTAATTTGCAATCAAATAATGATATGACTAAAATCTATCAAATAAATGATCATTTAGCAGTAACAATTGCTGGTTCAGTTGGTGATGCCTTAGTTTTAGTTAGATTTTTAAAAGTTCAAGCAAGTTTATTTGAATTAGAGCATAAAACTCCAATGAATACAAAAGCTTGTGCAACATTATTGTCTAATATCTTAAACTCTAATAAGATGGTTCCATTTTTTACTCAATTTATTTTAGCTGGTTCAGTAGGCGGATTATCTTTGTATAATCTTGATATTGCCGGAGGAATTGTTGAAGAAAAAGAATTTTCATACTCTGGTTCTGGTTCAGAACTTGCTTTAAGTGTTCTTGATAGTCAATACAAGAAAGGATTATCAACAGATGATGCCATAAAACTAGCAAAAGAAGCAATAACTGCTGCAAAGAAAAGAGACATCTACACAGGCGGACAAGGAATGAAGATTGTTGTTATTAAGAAAGACAAAATAGAAGAACTTCCAATAGCAAAGTATTAAACTAATTGTATATTTACACAAAAACATTTTGTGTATTTTTATCTTTTTTTAAAATAGAAAAATAAGGAAAAATTATGGAACAGGAACAATTTAAACAAATAAAAGACTATATTGAAAAATTTTTAGCAAAGAAAAGAATAAATGTATCTAAGATTGAAGCAGAAGGCCCAGAGATTGGAATTTACACAGACACACCACTAGTTTTTTTTGATGAGAAATCAATTATTGGAGAAATGGCTGAAACTTTAAAGAAAAGAATCAATATAAGATCTGAAAAAAATATTTTAATGGATCCAGCTGAAGCACTTAAAGAAATAAAAGAAATAATTCCAGAAGATGCAGATATCAAAAGTATTTTCTTTGATAGTTCTTTTAGTGAAGTAGTAATTGAAGCAATAAAACCAGGAGTTGTTATTGGTAAACAAGGAATGGTTTCAAAAGAAATTATTAAAAAAACAGGATGGGTGCCAAAAATTATTAGAGCACCAATAGAACCTTCTGAAATCTTAAAAAGAATAAGATTAACTTTATTAAAAAACAGCGCAGAAAGAAAAACTTTTTTAAAAAGTGTTGCAAGTACAATTTATAGTCCACCAGTAAGCACAAACGATTGGATAAGGGTAACAGCTCTTGGTGGTTTTAGAGAAGTTGGAAGAAGTTGTATTCTTTTAGAGACACCAGATACCAAAATCCTTCTTGATTGTGGATTAAATGTTGCAGATAAGAATGAGGAAGCACCATATCTTGATGTTTTAAGATTTCCATTAGATGAACTTGACGCCGTTGTTATTGGTCATGCACACGTAGATCACTGTGGATTTTTGCCATATCTTTTTAAGGCAGGATATAACGGCCCAGTTTATTGTACGGAACCAACAAGAGATTTAATGGCACTTTTACAATTTGATTTGATAGATGTTGCAGTAAAGAGTGGAAAAGAACCATTATATCTTGAAGAGCATGTTAAAGAGTGTTTAAAGCACACAATTACAAGAGACTACAGAGAAGTAACAGACATTGCTCCAGGAATAAGACTTACATTTCACGATGCAGCACACATATTAGGTTCTGCTTCTGTTCATTTACATATAGGCGAAGGAAAGCAAAATCTTGTTTATACAGGAGATTTTAAGTTTGGTTTTACAAGATTATTCAATAATATGGATATTAACTATCCAAGAGTAGAATCAATGATTATGGAAAGCACATATGGTGGTAAAGAAATAACTCCTTCAAGAATGCATTCTGAAACAAACCTTATTGATGTTATTAATGAAACAACAGAGAAAGGAGGAATAACTTTAATTCCGGTCTTTTCTGTAGGAAGAGCACAAGAAGCAATGATTATCTTAGAAGAATATTATAGACTTGGAAAACTAAAAGTATCAAAGATTTTAGTAGATGGTATGACAAGACAAGCTTCAGCAATTCACACAGTTTATCCTGAATTTTTAAAGAAAAATATTAAGACAAGAGTTTTACAGAACAATTCTCCGTTCCTTTCAGATATTTTTGTAACTGTCGATGATGCAAAAGATGGAGAAGAATTGATAACTCCCGGAACAGTAATTTTAGCTTCTTCAGGAATGCTTACAGGCGGGCCATCATTAAAGTATTTTAATAAATATGCAAGCGATCCTAATAATTCTTTAGTGTTTGTTGGTTATCAAGGTAGAAATTCATTAGGATATAAGATACAAAAAGGTTTAAAGTCTATGCCAATTATGGAAGATGGAAAAACCAAAACATTAGAGATTAATATGAGAATAGAAACTATTGATTCTTTTAGTGGTCATTCTTATAGAGCAGAATTATTGAATTTCTTAAATAATCTAAAACCAATGCCAAAAACAATATTGATTAATCACGGAGATTCCTGTCAAGAGTTTTCAAAATATATTTCTAAAAAATATAATGTAAATACAATGTCTATTCAAGACTTAGAAAGTATAAGGTTAAGATAAATATGAATATTTTAATAACAGGAGTTCCAGGAACAGGAAAGTCAGAAATTTCAAAAGAATTAGCAAAGAAATTAAAACTAAAAGTTATAAATGATAAGGAATTTGCTAAAAAAAACAATCTTGGAAAAGAAAAGAAAATAGATTCTTCTAAAGAATATGTTGTTAATCTAAGAAAACTTAATACTTGTTTTAAAAATAAAAAAGAAGATGCAATCTATGAAGGGCACTTATGGAGCGAGCTTTCTAAAGAAAATCTAAATAGTTTTGATTACATTTTTATTCTTAAGGCTTCTAAAAAAATACTATTAGAAAGACAAAAGAAAAGAAAGTATCCAGAGATAAAGATTGTAGAGAATATTTTTTGTCAAGATATTAATTATATTCCTGAGCTTTTAAAAGAAAAAAGCACTTCATTTAAAATAATAAAGGTTGATAATAATTTAAAAGAAAATTTATCAAAAATAATGGTGAAGATAAAATGGTTAGAGCATTAGCAACAGCACAAGTGCAAAGTGTAAGAGAAATAACTAAAAAAGCAGATATTAAGAAAACAAATAAGAAACTAACTGTTTTTGTTCTTGCTTTCTTTATTAGTTTAATTGTTATATATTTGACATATCTAAGTTATAATTATTATGTAACAAGTAGATTTGAATACAAAGAATCAGAACTTGGGATTAATTTTTATTCAAAAGAATTCGGGGTTAGAAATTCTCTTAATTTAGTCTTAAATGATTCTAATGTTTTAGTGTTTGCAAATCTTAAGCAAGAAGACACTAATAATACTGAAGTTATTACAGATACAATTGTTTTATTAAATACAGTTTATCCTGCAAAAAACATCCCCATTATTACAACAATAAATTATTTAGACAATAGAGGCAATCTTATTAATTGTTCAACAAACAAAGGAGATGTCTACACTAACGAGATATTATCTAAAGAAGATTGTTTAAATTATCAAAAATCAGAAAATACTAAAATATTTATTGAATATCCTAATTCTAATTTAAAAGAATCAGCAGTATTTGTATATCCTAAAGAGCATAAAATCGTAATTAAAGCAAAAAATAGCGAAAAATTAATTACTGCCACATATTTAATTCTTAAATCTAAATATTCAGATTTGGAAAAGATCTTATCAAAGGTAGAAGAGATTAAGAAAAAATTAGGAGAAACAGTTTTATCTGATTTAAATAAAACAGTTGATCAAAATATTTAATTTATTTGATCAATTTTTATTTCTTTTTTTATATCTAATATCTGCTCAATTTCAGTTGCGCTAATTATTGGTTTTTTAAAGTTTCTAAAATCATCGTATACTAATCTTGGGCAAGCCGTATTAACATAGCAATCTACATCAATTCCAAGAAGATAATTCTCGTTAATGTAGTCGCTAATTAAAATGTAAGTTGTTTTTCCTATTTCATCTAATTTCTGTTTAATCTTTAAAGCAAGTTTTAATCTATTTTGTCCAATCTTTGTGCTTACAAGTATTCCAAAGCTTTTGCATTCTATGGCTTTAGCGATTGCAGCATATCTTTGTCTTAAAAGTAATTCGTCATATATCTTTTTCTCAGAGGTTTTAGATAATGGATTTATTATGTAAATTTCTTGTTTCTTGTGAATATAACTTATATTATTAACATGGAAATATCCGTCTCCGATAAAAATTATTGGATTTATTTTATCTATTATGTTTGAGCAATCACACCCGAGTATCTGATGCTTTTGTAACCTTTTGGTTTCTTTTGATTCTATTGTTTCTATTCCGTTTGTTTTAAGTTCTTCTTTAATTAAAGAGATTGTAGAAAGATATTGAGCAGTAGTTACAATATTTACTTTCTTGTAATTAAGTTTTTTAATTTCAGTAACAATAAAATCCATTTGTTCTTTATCCAATTGATAATCAAGCGGAACATAGATTGTTTTAATTTTTGTTTTTTTAAGACTAGGTAATTCCTTATGTCCGAAATGTAAAAGCGTTTTATAGCCTAGAGCTTTTGCTTCTGTAGCCTTAAGATCACAAGCCCCAAAGCAAGGATCCACAAAAAGAGCAGGAGAAAGCCCTTCAAGTTCTTTAAGAATCAAAGTAGAAAATTGTTTTAGTCCTTCAGGAATCTGTATAGCTACAGGGCAATCTTTTTTTGTTAATTCTTTTTTAAGAATTTCAAGTTCTCTAATAATTGTTTCTTTTAATGACATAATTTTTTCTCCTAAATAATATAATTGGCATAATTATTATAAAATGAATCTGTTTTTTAAATAAATTAAGTTTATAATAACTTTGTTATCAAGTTATATATTCTATTTTTAATTTGAAAAGAGTTGTGAAAAAATATGTATGTTGGAATTGATAAAACAAGAATTGATGATTATAAAGAAACTAAAAAGAAATTAATGACTGTTATTAAACCAACAGATGATCAAATAAAAAAAGAAAAAGACTTTACAAGTGCATTAATAAAAAAAATAAAAGAAATGCCTGGAAGTCATATAGATGTAGTTCTTGCTGGCTCTAGCGCAAGAGGTACAAATCTAAAAGAAACAAAGGATTTTGATATCTTTGTACTTTATCCTAAAGATCTAAAAAAAGAAGACTTTACAAGAGAAGCACTTGACTTAGGTCAAAGTTTCTTTAAGGGTTATTTTTCTGAAAAAGTATATTCTGAACATCCTTATGTTAGAGGAGTAATTGATGGCTACAAGATTGATTTAGTTCCAGCATATAAAATAGAATCCACAGAAAATATGATTTCTTCTGTTGATAGAACTCCTTTCCATCTAGAATATCTTCTTAAAAATTTAAAAGATTCTCAAAAAGACGATATAAGGTTATTAAAGTATTTCTTAAAGTATATTGGCTGTTATGGAGCAGATCCACAATATCAAGGTTTCTCTGGTTATCTTTGTGAATTATTAATTCTTTACTATGGAGATTTCATAAAGACTATAGAAAAAGTAGGGAACTGGCAAACCCCAGTTAGAATAGTTCTAAATCAAGAAGATATAGATTATTTAGCACCATTCAATGATGCCTTTGTTGTAATTGATCCGGTAGACAAGAACAGAAATGTGGCAAGTGCAGTAAGTTTAACACAACTTTCTAGATTTATTGCCGCTTCTAGAGCTTTTTTACACAACCCAACAACAGAGTTCTTTTCTAAAAATCCAAAAGAACAAACATACCATCAATTAGTAACTTGGGTAAATAATGTTCCACTAGTTGCAATTGAATTTGAAGTAAAAGATATGTTAAAGGACATTGTTTGGTCAAAGCTAAGAAAATTATCCACAAAGTTAAATAACTATCTAGATACTCAAAAGTTTACTGTTTTAAAATCAAATATATATTATGAAGAAAAAGACGAATATGCTTATATCTATTTAATGTTAGATTCTTTGTCTCAACCAAAATTAGAAAGAACAACAGGCCCATATGTAAGTGATATGACAAACTCTCAAAAGTTTATAGACAATTCCAAAGCAATCTATGGTCCATATGTTAAAGATGATAGGTGGTATTGTGTAAAAGCAAGAAGATTTACAGATGCTAGAGACTTAATTCAAGATTTCTCCCAAAATAATTTCGATCTTAAATCTCAAATATTTTTAGAACAAGAGATAATTAAACTTTACACAAAGAACACAAAAGTTTTAAGCTATTTTACTGATTTTTTCTTCCCAAGAGAAAATTTCTTATAAAATTCCTTTTTCTTTCTTATATCTTGCAAGTTGATTTCTAAGTGCAATCATAAATATTTCTGCATTAGCTGGCTGTGATGGCGCACGTGTACTTGTTTTTGTTTCTTTCTCTCTTTTTATTCTACCATTTTTATTTATTTCAAGCAATTTCCCATTAAATTTAGGCACACCTTCAATGGTTTCAATACCATCTGCGGACTTATCTCCTAAGAAATAATCTATGTTTGATTTAGCAAATTCTGTTGCATAAAACATAGCAGAATAGGATTTAATTCCTGGACTAATATCTGCTAATAAAAATTGTATTCTTTTTACAGAGGTTCCATTATACCCGCTATCTATTACTACAATTGGTTTTTTAAGATCTATATTTCTTTTAATCCATAGTTTTAAATGTTCTGTGGTCGGAGTTAATGGTAATTTATGGCCTATTGTTTTTAATTCTGTAGAGTTTGATCTTAATGCAACATATTCTTTAGGTGTTATAATATTATGTAATTTTGTATCTATGTGATTTTCTGCTTCTCTGGTTATAAGCATTGGTTTAAATTGTTCTTTATTAAATCCATATTCTTTACAAAGTTCCCTAGCAATATGCATATAAGGCAAAGCATCTCTATCTAGAAAAACAAATTCTGCATTTCTTAATGTTGGTTCTTTAGACAAGATAGAAAGCATATTTTCGGTTTGTAATATGATTTTTTTAGAATTAATTCTATATTGACGATATTTTGTATTTATTCTTTTTTTCATTTCTGGAATTGTAACTACTTCTCTGAATTTTTTTTGTTTTCTAATTAAGTTTTCTAATAATGTTTCTCTTTTGGTTCTTCCAATTACCTTTAAAGTTTTAGTAATTGCCATATTAATTTATTCCTTTTTCTTTCTTATATCTTGCAAGTTGGTTTCTAAGTGCAATCATAAATATTTCTGCATTAGCTTGTTCAGGATAACCACCAATTAAATTAATATCTGGGCTACTTTCTTTTTGTCTTTTAAATGTAATTGTTTTTCTGCGTTCTTCTGTTTTTAATAATTTTCCTGTAAATTTAGGTGCGTTTTCAATTTCTTTAATGCTTCCAAGATGATCATTCTTATCAAGTATTACATATTCTGTATTAAGGCTTGCAAAATAATTTGTAAAAAACATAGAAGAATATGTTTGAATATCAGGATTAATTGCTTTTAATAATATTTGATATTTCTTTACTGCTGTTCCTTGATATCCACTATCTATAACAACAACAGGTTTAGTTAAATCTATTTCTTCAGAAATAATTTTTTTCAAATTTTTTATTTCTCTAGTTCTTTCAATTTTTCTTGCAATTTGTCTTATTTCTTCTCCATTAGAACTAATTGAAATAATAGTTCCTTTGTGTTTATATATTTTATCAAGAATGCTACCAATTTGTTCTTCTGCTTTTTTTGTAATTATTGCTGGTTTAAATTGTTCTCTTTTTAAGCCATATTGTTGACAAAGTTCTCTAGATATATGCATATATGGTAATGCATCTCTATCTAAGAAAACAAATTGTGCATCTTTTAATTTAGGTTCTTTTGAAAATCTTTCAAGCATTTTTTGAGTTTGTAGTATTATTCTTTGAGAAGTAGTTCTATATTGTTTATATTTTCTTGTTATTTCTCTATTGGTAATGATTTCTGAAGAGTTACTTCTTTTTAATTTACGGTTAAGGTTATCCAAAAGACTTTGTTTTCTAGTTTTTCCAATAACTTTTAATGTTCTTGTTATTGCCATAACTTTTCCTCTTAAAAACGGGTTTGGGAGGATTTGAACCCCCGTCTACAGGTCCGAAGCCAGTTGCACTATCCAGGCTATGCTACAAACCCATTTATAAAAATATTCTTTCTATATATATTTATATAAGACTTTAATTATTAAATAATTCGTTTTTTAAAAAAGGAGTGTTAAATTATGGATAAATGTACAGGATGTAATAAAGAGGTTACAACAAACTACACACAATTTAAATGCCCATCTTGTGGTAAGACAAAAGTAATTAGATGTAATAGATGTAAAGCAACCTCAAAAACATATAGATGTAAAGAATGTGGTTTTATAGGACCATAAGTTAGGAGAGATATTAAATGGGACATGTTTTAACAGTTTATAAATTATTTCCAGAAGAAGTTGAAGATACAGAAAAAATTCAAGAATATCTAAAAAACAATTCTCCAGGAGAAGAATTTAGATTAAATTCAGTAGCATTAGAGCCAATAGGTTTTGGTTTAAGTGTAGTTATGGTTTCTTATGTATTTTCTGATAAAGTAGATGGTCTTTTAGAGAAACAAGAAAATTTCTTAAAAGCAATACCAGGCGTAAATGAAATTGAAGCTATTTCTACAACTTTAGTATAAACACAAGTTTAAAAACTATTTCTTTCTTTCTTTTATTAGATAAATATGTTTAAGAAAGGTCAAATATCTATAGAATTATTAATTGTTGTATTATTTCTTATTGCATTTATTTATGTTTATAATACTTTAGCAGAACAAACAGTCTATAGTTTAGAACTTTCTAAAATTAAAGAACAAGAACAAGATATTGCTTTGTCTTTAAATGAATTTTTACAATTACAAAAAAATATCATTAATTATCATCAAAATGAAATAATTAATTATCAATCTAGTTATAAAATTCCCGCAATAGATTTAGCAAGTAAAAGGATTCCATGTAAGATTTCTTTGTCTGAAACAGCAATAAGAGTTGATGTAAATAGTGATTGGGTTGTTTCCTATAATTATGGAGTTTCTTTACCGGTGGTAACTTTTACCTTGCCATCAGAAATAATGTGCGGTAATGAGATTGTTTGTACATTTAATACAGCAAATAAAAAAATCGTATGTAATTAAAGAGAGTAAATAAAATGAGATTAAATAATAAAGGGCAGATGATTGTCTTAGATGTTTTATTTGCAGTTGCTTTAATTATTTTAGCATTTTTAATTGTATTTAAAATTTCTGAAGTTGAGATTTATAATTCTAATTCTCAAAGAGAAATAGAAAAATTAAATAGAATTGGGAATTTATCCTATACTATGCTAATGAACAATGGTCAAAATGGATGCTATGTAACAGATGGACCTCAACAGAATTTTTTTATCCCAGGAACCATAAAAACAAATTCTACAATAACTAAAGAGAATTTAGCAATACCATCTGATTATAATTGTAATCTTTCAGGTATTACATTATCTTCAAATCAATGTAATTCGGTTGTTCCCACAACTGGAGACATATATGAGATTGATTTTACAATTGGATCGTGTCCAAATACCGAAGAAAGCAAATCAGAATATCTGGATTGTATAAAATCAGGATGTTCTTGGTTAACAGAAAAAGAAGGGACATTAAAGATATGGAGGGCAAATTAATATGAAAAAAGGTTTTATTTTCTCAATGACTGCCATATTTTTTGTTGCTTTAGTAATAATGTTTTTTAGTTTATATCTTTTTGTTTATAATAAACCAGCATATACAGAAAAAATAAATAATTATGGACAGAATATTATAAAATTCATTAATGGGCAATCAAATGAAACATCTTCTTCAGAAACAAAATGGTGTACAGTACATTTAATTTATGATCCAGATCAAGATAGTGCTTCTCAAAGCGCAATAGGAAAAAAAGAATACTGTGAAGGTTATGGAACAAAAAGGTTTATTTGAATTATTTTTTGTATTGGTAATGCTAGTGTTGTTATTTCCTGTAGCAACCAATAAAACCACAGTTTCCACACCAAATGTTTTAGTTCAAGCAGATCAATTAGCACTTTTAACAGAATATGCAGTTTCTGATGCCTTAGCAGATCAGGCCTTTGTTAATTGTAATACAACAAACATTACTTCTAGAATTGAATCCTATTTAACAACATTAAAAATGAAATTTAACAAAACTTCTGGAGTAAATTGTTCTTATGAAAACATAAATATAATCTGTAATTCAGGGGTTTGTAATAGTGGGCAAATAACAATAATATGTGATTCTAATTCAAGTAACACAAGCACAAGAGTAGAGAGAAAATTAAATTTAGAAAAAAAAACAGTAGATACAATCCCATCTTCCGGATATTGTAAAGTTACAGTAAAGAGCGGCACCCCAGGAGTTAATCAAATTGATTATAACTTGTCGCACCCATAATTACATTGTGTAATAATATTTATTTTCTTTTTTCTGTTCTTTGTCTTTTTGTGAATCTGGTTTGTTTGCTCTTGGTCTTTTAGTTTCTGGATCTTGTCTAAATGTTAGTTCTTCTTCTTTTAAAAATCTATTAAATGCTTCTTGAATATCAAGTATTTTTTCAGCATTTCCTGTTTTTCCACACTCACCTGTAAACAGAAGTATTCTATCAGAAATATAATCTAATAACAAAAGATCATGATCAACAACAAATGCACATTTCTCTGTTTTTGTTATGATGTTTTTTATTGCAGTTGAAACAATAAGTCTAAGTTCAACATCTAAAAATGCACTAGGTTCATCAATAAGATAAATATCAGCAGTTTTTGAAAGACAATAAGCGATTGCTACCTTTTGAAGTTCTCCACCACTAAGTTCAGATATCTTTTGATCATAAAGTGGTTCAAGTTCAAATTGTCTTTTTAATTCTAAAGATAATATTTCTTGATCAATTTCTTTTTCCATAAAGATATCTCTTACTGTTTTTTCTTGATCAATATCTATATATTGTGATTTATAAGACACTTTAAGTTTAAGATCAACATCTGTGGTATCTGCCTTTTCAATTCCAGCAATTGTTTTAATAAATGTGGTTTTGCCAATAGCATTTGGGCCGAGTATTCCAATAACTTCTCCTTTTTTTACAACCCCTTCTTTCGCAATTAGTTTAAAACTTCCAAGAGTTTTTGTAAATTCAGGATATTTGAAGTATTCTTGATTTTTTGTAATTCCCTTGTCTTGTGTGTTATTAAAAACAATATTATATGTTCTGATTCTAATGTTTTCTTCTTTTAAGAAACCATCTAAGAATTCATTTATTCCTTTTTTTGTGGTCTTTTTGTTTGAAGAAATACCATAGGCTTGTTTTTGCCCAAAGAAGACATGTGTAAAATCACTTATGTAATCTAAGATTGCAAGATCGTGTTCAATTAAAAGCATAGAATTGTTTTCATTAATCTTTTGTCTTAGAATTTTAGCTATTCTAAATCTTTGTTTGATATCTAAAAAGGTAGTATATTCATCAAAGAAATAAAGATTTGCATTCTTTAAAAGAGTGGAAGCGATTGCAACTCTTTGAAGTTCTCCACCAGAAATTTCTTTTGGTGTTTTATTTAATAATTTGTCAAGTTCTAATTCTTTTATTATTTTTTCTTTCTCTATTTCATCTTTTGATATTGTATTAATAAGTTCCCCAATTGTTTTATTAAAAACTTTAGGGATGTCTTCTACTTTTTGAATCTTATATGCAACATTAATTTTCTTATCTTTTAAGTCATCAAAATGATTATAGATTGCTTTACCTCTAAAATATTCAAGTGTTTTTTCCATAGATCCTTTTTCATTATAATTTCCAAAATTAGGAATAAGATTTCCTGAAAGGATATTAAGAGCGGTAGTTTTACCTGCACCATTTCTTCCAATGATTCCTGTAATAAATCCCTTTTCTAGAGTTGGTAAAGAAAACAATCTAAATTGATTTTTTCCATATTGATGAAGTGGATTATCAAGTTCCATTCCAATATTAATAATTGAAATTGCTTTTTGTGGGCAACGATTCTGGCAAATTCCGCAACCAGTACAAAGAGATTCGTCAATTATTGGATAGATATTTGGTGGTTCAAGAACAATTGTTTCTTCACCCATTCGTACACCAGGACAAAGATTTTTACAAAGATAATTACAACTCTTTGGTTGGCACTTGTCTTTATCAAGTATTGCGATTCTAATGTTTTTTGCCATATCTCATCACTTTTTTATAAAATCAACAGTTTTAGGATCAAATCTGTATCCTCTATATTTATTAGGTACAAATCTAAATTGTATTCCCAGCAACTCATACATTTCCATTGTTTTTTTATTATCAAAAAACAAATGTTTATATTTGAAATAATTAATAATTTCATCTGGATTAAATAATCTGTTTCTTAAACAGAAATCCATAAATTCAGAATTATATCTTGTTGATTGAAGAGTGGCTTTCTGTCCCTTAAAATAATTTCGCCCAGTTTCTCTACTTAATAATTCATTTACTAAATCAACTCTATACGCCTCGTGTTCAAAATGTTTTTGTACTTCAGAAGCAACATGATTTCTTCCACCAATTCCAAGTTCTCTCAATTGATTCCTTGTTTTATTAATTTTTTTTGTAAAATTTTCAAAAGAACTGCGTGCTTTTTTTTTTAAATTAAAATGCACTTGCCCCCCAATTTTTTTACCTTCGTGAACATAAATTACATTTGATCGCTCAGAAGGAACGATGTCGATAATACTTGGAAGCATATCTAAAATATTTGTTTTTGGATGCGTGTGTATTGTGTAAAGTGATCCGCCCATAATTAAGGTCTTTAATTCATATTCTATCATTTTTTTTTTGTCAAAATATGTTTCAGTAGGTGTATTATCTCTAGTTACGTCTTCTATTTCACATCTACTTCTTTTTATAAAACTGTGTTCAAGATGAGGATTTTTACTTATTGTTTCTTCAACTACTTTAATTGGTCTTTTTCTGGGTTTGATTGGCATAATCTATTCCATTAATTTTTCAAATTGTTTCTCAGTAATCTTTGCACCAAGGTATTTAATTTCTTCGTGTGTTAAATCAAAGTAGGTGATTAATTCTTTAGTGCATTTGTTTGTTTTTGCAATAATAAAAAAGAAAGGAAGATAGTCTCTTAGAACTATTCTTTTAGAACAGTGTGTTTTCTGCTTAATTTTTTCAACAACTGCTTTTTGTAAGTTCTTTTCTTTTGTTGTAAACATTCTTAGAACTCTTGGAAATTGAAAAGGAGTATAAGTGCCACTTTGTTCTCTTTCTTTTTTAGAATAAGCAACACCAACAGTTAAATAATCAAAAACATATTTAAGCATTACCCAGTTATTTCCTCTAATTCTTGCATTACTAATATCAGCTTTACTTAAGTTTTCAAAAGCTCTTGAAAGATTATTAGGGTTTCTATATTGTCTAGGGGTATTTTCTTCAATCCATGCAAATAAAAGATCCCAATCAATCCCAAGAGTATCAATAACATTTCTTGTTTCATAGAAATCTTTAGGATAGAATATTTTTTGTAATCCCTTAAACACATCTTCGTTTTTCTTTCTATCTCCAAGTGATTCTGTATCTTCTAAAGTTATTTTTTTATCAAAAGAAAGAGTATAGATATCAATCATTAATGCTCTAATATCGTTAGCACAGTTTTCAACAATTGCGTTTAGAGAAACAACATCGTATTCAATTCCTTCTTTCTCACAAATATCTTTTGCAAATTTTAATATTGATTGCTTGTAAGGAAGATCAAACTTAACTTGTTGACATTTCTCAAACAAAGGCCTAATTTTTTTATTTTCATAAGGGTCGTTAGCAATAAAGACAATTGGTTGAATTGATTTTTCAATAATCTTTTCAAACTCAGAAAAGAAACCATAGTCTTCTCCTCCTCTTTTGTCTGCAATAGAATCAATTTCATCAACAATAATAAGTCTAGTCTTAGAAAAAAGAGTATTACTTGTACAAGCCACACTAAACAAGCTTTTTATAGCATCTTTGTCTCTTAAGTCAGATGCATCTGTATTTAATATCGCCCAACCAAGCTCTTTAGCTAAGAGATTAGCGGTTAAAGTTTTACCAATACCAGGAGAGCCATAAATAAATAAAGGTTTTTTATGTTCTTTACTCCATTCTTTAATCTCTTCAATTGCTTTTTTATTTCCAACAATTTCATCAAGAGATTTAGGAGTATATTTATCAAAAAAGCTCTTCATAATATAATATATTAGAGATAAGTATTAAAATACAATTTATTGAATTGTTTTATCTGCTTCTTTTTTGGACTTTAAAATATCTGCAAAGCTTTGTTTATTCTTTTCTGCTTCTTCTAATAGTTTTGCTTTTTTAGTCTCCCATTTCTTTCCAGTCTTTGTTTTTGCAAGCCCGCCTCTAGCAGTTTCTTTAAGTTCATCGTCCATTCTTCTTCCAATTTCATCCATTGCACTAGCAACTTCATCAAATGGAATATAAGACTTAATTCCAGAAAGAGCCATTTGTGCAGCAACAAAAGCTATACCAATACTTGTTGCATTTCTTTTTCTACATGGAACTGAAACAACTCCGGCCACAGGATCACAAACAAGCCCAAGCATATTTTTTAAGGCAAGAGCTGCAGCATTTTCTACCATTTCAGGATTTGTGTTATCTTTGTAAAGAAGATGAATAATAGCTCCAGCAGCCATTGCAGTTGCTGAGCCGCACTCTCCTTGACAACCGTGAGCAGCTCCAGAGATTGATGCGTTCTTTATTATTGAAAGTTCAATTGCTGAAGCTGTAAGTAAAGCATTTTGTATATCTTTTTCTGAACAGCCATAATCTTGAGCAACAGCCAAGATACACCCTGGCACAATACCTGATGAACCTGCAGTTGGGCAAGCAATAACTGTTCCCATATTAAGATTATTTTCTGTTATTGCTAAGGCATATACGCAAGCCTTATGTAAGGTATTTCCTAAGATTCTTGTTTTTTTATTATTAAGTTTCATTGAGTCTGAGGAGAACATAAGGTTCTTGAATTTGTAGTTTCCTTTTAGTCCAGTATTAACTCCTGTATAAAATGTTTTAATTGAATTATTTAATTTATTAACCATCTCTTTATCTGTTCTTTTGAAGTTTTCTTTTTCATATTGTTTAACAATTTCAGCAATTGTAGTTTTTTGTGTTTTTGCCTTTGTTACAAAGTCTCTTAAGATATATTCAGTCATAATGAAGCAACCTCTTTGAATTTTATTCTTCCTCCACCAATAGAAGTTCCACTAAAGTATTTTATTTTCTGATTTTTATCAGTTACAGCAAAAAAAACGGTATTTGGGTGATATTTTTCATTAATGTTGTGGTGCCATTCAATCTTTATTCCTAAATTTTCAGCATATTCAAAAGAGAATGGAATTCTCGGGTCTGTTTCTTTAAATCCCAAAAGTCCAGCAACAAGTGCGCTTTTAGTCATGTGTGCATCTCCTGTGTCTGCTAAAGAATTATAGAGTATTATTTTAACTTTAGAAATATCTTTAACTTTCTTATAAACATTAAGTCCTATTCTCATGGCGCCGGCAGTATGAGAACTAGAAGGGCCAACGATTTCAGAAGTAACTAAGTCTAATAGACTAATCTTATGTGGCATATTTTATCACAAATTAAAAAATTGTTTGTCGAAACAATAATATCTAAGACAATAGAGCTTTTAAATATATTATTTCAAAACATCAGTAATTAGCTTTTTAAATCATTTGTTGTTTTATTTTATTTGTTTAATTAAAAAATGTGAATAATTATGATATCAACAAAAAATGTGTCTTTATTTAAAAAATGTTTAGAAACAATAACACCAATCATCCCTGAAACAAATGTTAGATTTAAGGATGATGGAATATACATTAAAGCTATTGACAAGACACAAATACTTTTAGTTGATTTCTATATTTCTAAGAAAGCATTTGATAGTGGGTATGCAATAGAACCAACTCTTGTTGGTCTAAATATTCAAGAACTAAAAAATATGATTTCTAGAAGTTTTGAAGGAGACAAATTGTCCTTAAACTTAAAAGATCAAGGAATAGATGTGTTATTATCTGGAAGACTTGAAAGAAAGTTTCATTTACAGTTTATGGATCTTTCAGAGCAAGATATTAATCTTCCTGAATTAAAATACGAGGTTGATTTTAATATAAATGCAGGGCTATTAAAAGAAATTCTAAAAGATGTAAGTCTTGTTGCAACAACCCTTGTTTTTAAAATACAAGATAGCAGACTAATAATAGAAGCAAATGGAGACAAAGGAAACATTAAAACAACACTTTCAGAAATAAAAGTAAAATCTAAGAAAAATTTTGCAGTAAAGTATTCTTTAGCATTTTTAAACAATATTACAAAAGCAATGGACAACGACAAAGATTTGATAATAAAACTAGGAGAAGACATTCCAATCTATTTAGAATATAATCTAAGTAAAGAATGTACAATTAAGTTTTATTTAAGTTCTATGTTAATATAAATGAGGCAACTTGATGGAATCATTAAAACGTTTTAATTTCAAAAACAAAAATGAATTTCATCAATTTGTAATTAAACATCCAAATTTTCTTAAAACCCTAATAGATATACAAAATTCTTCAGGAATATTTGGGTTAATATTAAAACCGAATGATGTCTATGAATATTTTATGAAAAATGCGAAAGGTAAAAATCAGATTTTTTTTTATTATTTAGATAAAAAGCCAATAGGTGTTATTTATGGTTACAAGGCCCCATTTGAGAAAAATGAGTTTACAGTTAGTATGATTGCCATAAAAAAAGAATACCAAAAGAACGGTCATGGAAAAATTTTTATAAGAAAGGCATACGATAATCTAGCAGAACAAGGATTTACCCAGTTTGGGATGGTTAGCGAAAAAGGGACAAGAGTTATAAATCAAATTATTTCAAATGGCAGAAAATACAAATTAGAAAGCAGTGGTACAAGAGACAAAGTTATTGTTAGACCAAAACTAAGACACATTTTAAAATAATTAAATAAATAACTTATGCTAATCTTAAAGCATAAGTCTTATTTATTCTTTGTATTAGATTTTCTTTTTTTGTTGTGTCTTTGAAAGCGTGAAGTATTACTTCCCAGATAGTTTTTACTGGAATGATTTCTAAGTCTTTTGCAACCTCAGGAGCTAAAACCAAATCTTCTTTATTAGATTCAGGAATTATTACTTTTTTAATTTTTGCTCTTTTTGCTGCATTGACTTTAGCTGTAACTCCACCAATTGGTAATACTTCTCCTCTAATTGAAAGAGAACCTGTCATTGCTATATCTTGCTTAATTGGTATGTCTTCTAGAACAGAAATAATTGCTGTTGCAATTGATATTGAGGCAGAATCGCCCTCAACATTGTATGTTTGAAGAAATTGTACATGTATATCGTAATTGGAAATGTCTTTTCCAGTTAATTTCTTAATTATTGCAGAAACATTCTCAACAGATTCTTTTGCAATACTTCCAAGTTGTCCTGTAGCAATAATTTTGCCTTCATTTTTAGATGATGCAGGAGTTATTTCACATTCAATTGGTAATAATAGTCCAGCGTCGCTCTCGTTCATGACAGCAAGGCCATTAACTCTACCAACAGCAGTCCCTGTTGTTTTAAAGATATCATAGTCTTTCTTAACAATCATCATCTTGTTGACCATTTGTTCTTCTAAAGTTTTAGCCGGAGTTTTTGCTCTTAAAACAATATCTCTTGTTACTATCTTTTTATTTTCTTCAATTGCTAAGTCTCCAGCAGCTCTAATAAGCCCACCAAGCTCTCTTAATTTAAGTGTAAGGCTATTTTTTCTTGTGGCTTTTTTTCTTGCTTCAAATATTATTTCATCAACTGCTTCTTTACTAAAGTGTGGAATCTTCTTGTCTTTTGCTATTTCTTGAGCAGTAAATTGAATAATTTTGTTTCTGTTTTCTACTGTATCAGGCATATCAATATTCATATGGCATTCATACCCTGAACCTCTAATCCTTGATCTAATAGCAGGATGTACCTTTTCAAGATCATTATAGTTTCCCGCAGCAATTAATATAAAATCACAAGGAGCAGGAGTTGTTCTAACCATTGCACCACTTGACATTTCTGATTGTCCAGTAATACTAAATTTCTTTTCTTGTAATATTGTTAAAAGGTCTTGTTGGGATTTTGGAGATAATGCAGATATTTCATCAATAAATAACACTCCGCCGTTGGCTTTGTGTATCATACCAGGAACAACTCTATAATGTGGCGGAGTTCCAAGTCCTCCAGACTGTAATGGATCGTGTAATACATCTCCTAAAAGTGCACCGGCTTTAGCGCCCGTTGCATCAACGAATGGAACTTCTTTTCTATTGGAGTTATCAATAATTGTCTTTGGAATTAATGCTTTCTCTTTACTCATCATTTGTACACTAAGAGCAGTTGAAACCATTAAAAATCCTGAAAGTAAAAGCATTGCTGCAAAAACAACATCAGGAACCCATCCTAGTCTCCAAAACACAATAGAGATAATTAACCATAATGTTGGTAAGAAAAAACCAATAATTTTACCTGCACTCATTTGTCTTGCGGCTTCTAGTTTTGACTCGTCTATTATTTTTTTCCCATCTCCGGCTGGCACTTCTTTAATTATTGGCGTGTGACTATCTTCTGCATTTGGATAACTTAAAATATCTGTTAGTTTATTTGTTGGAAGCATTTCTGCAAGAGCAGAAGCAATCATTGATTTACCTGTGCCTGGAGCACCAATAAGCATTATGTGTCTTTTTTGTTGAGCAACTTTTTTTATAAGGTTTATTGCAGAATCTTGTCCAATTACTTGATCTATCATTCTTTTTGGAACTTCGATTTCGCTTGTATCATTATAGATAAGCTCTTTAACATCAGTATTTGCTTCAATTTTTTTTTCTTTTATTTCTTTTTTAATTGTTTTTTTAATCATAAAAATAACCCACTTTAATTAGAACTTAGTATATAATATATGTTCCAATTTGATTAAAAACATATTTGTGTACATAATATTTATGTCTAATAAAATAAAAATTGTATTTTTAGGAAACTGTGCATCAGCACCAACATCTTTAAGAAATCTAACAAGCCTTTTAATAAATTATAATGGCCAAGGCTATTTATTTGATTGCCCAGAAAACACACAACAACAAATAATGAAGTCTAATTTTAGTGCAATGAGAGTTAATAATATCTTTATAACACATTTGCATGGAGATCATTATTTTGGTTTATTTGGTCTTCTCTCTAGTTTTAAACTTAATAATAGAACAACTGAACTTAATATATTTGTTCCAAAGGGGTATAAAAAAGACATAGAAGAATTAATCAATTTGACTTTGGTTAGAAATCATAAGCATCCACTAGGGTATAAAATAAATATTAAAGAAGTTAGTACAGGTAAAATTTTTGAAAATTCAGAAATTGTTGTTGAAACAACTCCATTAGACCATAACATAAAAGCAAACGGCTATATCTTTAAAATAAAAGATAAGATTGGAAAATTCAATAAAGCAAAAGCACTTAAATTAAAGATACCAGAAGGGCCATTATTTTCTGCACTTCAAAAAGGCAAGTCAATAAAATTAAATGGTAAAACAATAAAACCAGAAGAAGTTATGGATTATAAATATAAAAAGATTGGAAAAAAAATAGCCTATTTATGTGATACAGAAGTTTTAAAGAAAGTTCCAAAAGAAGTTATGGATTCCGATATATTGATACACGAAAGCACTTTCTTTCAAGAAGATAAAGCAAAAGCAAAAATAGTAAAACATGCAGTTGCTGAAGAAATTCCGATATTTGCAAAAAGAGCAAAAATAAAAACAATATATCTTACACATCTGTCAGGGAAATATACAGATTTGGATGAAAGAGAAAAACAATTACAAAAGAAAAATAAAAATATAAAAATTGCAAAAACACTTGAAGAAATAGAGATAGAAGATTATAATTAATCTTTATAAATCTTTATTTCTATAATCTTTATAGATTAATTTAAAAATTGGTGAAAAAATGGCAATGGCAAAAAGACCCGCAAAAAGAATTGCTCCAAAAACTTTAGAAAAAATGAGAGAAAAAAGCAAAAAAAATTCCGAAAGAGTTGTTTTATCTTTTGCAGATGAAACAGTTACTTTACCAAATAAAGAAGATTGGAAAAATTATTACGAACAATTAAATAAAAAGCAAAAAAGAGATTTACAACAAAAAAGGAACAGAGTTGCGCAAATAGAAAGACAGAGAGAGCATTTACTAAATCAGCCAAAGGCAACAAACACCTATAAAGACGCTTTATTGTTAGAATATAGAACAAAAGCTAGAACCGAAGCAACTAAGCAAGCAAGAGAGAATGATACTATAACAAATACCTTAAAAACAAAAGAAGGAATAATAATAGATAAAAAAAAGCATAACGAATTATTAAAAAGAAACGAAGTTGCATTAAATAATGCCAGACTAGCAAAAGAAAGAGCAGAGATTTCCAAATTCTTAAATAGTCAAGAAAGATTAATAAATGGCAAAAATATGACTTCTTTAAGTGAAGCACACGACAAGATAAAAGTCTATTTAATGAAAAAATATAATTCTAAGAAAATAGATTATAATAAATTAAAAGAAATTCTAGAAATAATAGATTATTCAATTAAATCAGGAATACGCCAACACAATATATTAATTTCTAGAAAAAATCCAGAATATATAGAGCAACATTCTAGAATTATAAGCAGATGTTTGTTATCTTTTATGAAAACACAGAATCGTGTGGCATTAAAAGAAAACTTAAATCTAATTAGTTCTTCGATTACTAAGAATGAAAGAAATATGGGTCAAGCACTCTATGAATTGGATAAAGTAATAAGATAATTACTTATAGTTCCATTCTTTTCCAGGTGCAAGAATTACAGGTTTAATAGTATATCTTGTGCCTTCAAATTTTTCTTTTAAAGCAAGTGGATTTTGTTTAATATGATCAAAGGTATTGTAGTGCATTGGAATTAAATATTTTGGTCTAATTTTTTTTGCAACACTAACAGCACTAATTAAGTCTAAAGTTGTTTTTCCGCCGATTGGTAAGATTGCAACATCTGCCTTAATGTTTTCGTGTTCTCTAGTCATGAATGTATCTCCTGCAAAATAAACACTATTTTTTTTATCTGAAACAACATAACTTAATGGATAAAAAGAAGTTGGATGGTGTGCAGGGTGTGCATAGTAACAAACATCATTTATTGTTTTTTTCTCATATTCATCAATTGGCACCTTAAGAGAATCAAAGCCATCAATCTTATTTAAAACACTTTGATGTGCAATTATTTTTGGCTTATTTTTCTTAACTAAAAGGTTAGTGTTATCAATATCAAATGCATCAAAATGTTCGTGACTAATTAAAATAGAATCAATTGGTGGAAGCTTATCTATTGTAAGTGCACAATCAATAAGTCTATTATAACTACAAACTTGTTTATTATCAAAATAAGGATCAGTTAAGATATTTGTTCCATTCATGTTAATTATAAAAGAAGAATGCCCCAAATACTTAATCTTTAAACTCATATATAATGTAAGGTTGCAAAAGTATATAAAGCATTGTTCTAAAAAAGGTAAATACTTGGTTTTTATAAATATTATTATACAATATATTATATTAATAAACATTAAAAGAAGTAAATTATGAATACAAAACACATATTGATTTTGATAGGGGTGTTATTTTTATTAATGCCCGTATACTCATTATCTTTAGATAGTTTTGACATTTCTGTAGAGGTTTATTCTCCAACAAACTCTAAAGTTATAGAAATTTGGAAAATTAATTATGGTGATTTATCTGAATTATCTGATTTTAAATCTAAGATTTTAAAATCTAGTACAGATTTAATAGAGCTACAAAAAATAAATCCAGACATTACCCCGCACATATATATTAATGAAGACAAAATAAAAAACATAAAAATTTCTTTTGATGAAGTTAATGCCTCATTAAGAATAGAATATGAATTATATGATTTAAGTTTAATAAAATATTTGGATTATCAAGATCAAATAATTTGGAGATTTAATGAAAACTTATTTAGGCAATTTGTAGTAAATGGTTTATTCAACATACCTAAAGAATCCCAAGTTGAAATTTCATTATATGATCCTTTGATTATAGGAGACATTTCTCCTCAAGCAACACAAAATAATCGAAATATAATTTGGAGTGGAATTTCTACAAATGAATTAAGATTGATTGCAATTGAAAAAAAACCACCAAAGCCAACATTTGTTGTATCTAATATTTTTTCAAAAGATTATCTTAACAAATCATATTTTACAGTTTTATTTATAATTCTTATAATTGTTTTAATTTTATTGATTTTCAGAAATAGAGTAAATAATGGTATAAAAAAATTTATTACAAAGCACTCTGTTATTAAACCAAGAAAACAAATTAACGAAATTGTAGATTTTGAATTTGTAAGTAAAAAAAATAAGTAATGGTATTTATGGTTTTGAATTTCACAGAAATAGATGCTAAAGTATATGAGCTAATAAAAAAAGAAAAAGAGATTTCTTTAGATGATATATTAAATACTGATTCTCAAAAAGACAAGATAAGAAGATCAATAGAAACCCTGAAATTAAATGGGGTAATAGAAGAAATTACAGAAAATTATAATGTATACGAATTAGACGTAAATGGAATTGATGCATTAGAAAATGGTTTTATAGAAGAGAGATTCTGTGATTATTTGTCAACAAATAAAATTAATGTGTCTCAATTAAATAATTTAAATATTCCAAATTTAAAGAAAGAAGATATTACATTAGCATTTGGTATCTCTAAAAAAGCAGGTTTTTTAATTATAGAAAATGGAATAATAAATGTAGATTCAAAATACAAGCAAATAGTAGAAGAGCAAAAAAAGATATTAGATGCAATAAAAAATAATCAAATTATTTCAGAATCACAAATACAAGACTTACTAAAAAGAAAAGAATTTATTATTAAAAAAGAAAAACAAAATAAGAAATATAAATTATTAAATATAATAAATTATGAAATACTTGAAGATAAGGAATTATATTTAACCCCAGAGATGTTAAGAACAGAGAAGTATAAAACAACAGAATTCAAAGAATTTGATGTAACTAAATTGCCTCCAGCTAAAGAAATGGGCCGACTACATCCACTTAGATTAATTTCAAGAAGAATTAAAGATGTTTATTTACAAATGGGATTTAAAGAAATGAAAGGGCCTTATGTTGAAACTAGTTTTTGGAATATGGATGCGATGTTTATTTCTCAGAATCACCCAGCAAGAGATATGCAAGATACCTTTTATTTAAATGAAACAGGAGACTTACCTAAAAATAAAGATTTAATATTAAAGGTTTCAGAAATACACAATAACGGATGGAAAACAGGTTCTAAAGGATATCAATATGATTGGAATGAACAGATTGCAAAGAAATTACTTTTAAGAACACACACAACTGCAACAACTTATCGTACATTCTATAATTTAAGTTTAGAGGAAAAAGAAAATTCTAAGTATTTCTGTATTGATAAGGTTTTTAGAAATGAAACAATTGATTACACTCATTTACCTGAATTTCATCAAGCTGAAGGATTTATTATTGGTGATGAATTGTCTTTAGCTGATTTAATGGCATTTATAAAAGAGTTCTTTAGTAAGTTTGGGATAACTAAAGTAAGATTTAAACCAACATATAATCCATATACAGAGCCAAGTGTTGAAGCAAGTGGTTATCATGAAAAAACAAATACTTGGATAGAATTAATTAATGCAGGAATATTTAGACCAGAATCATTAGCACCATTTGGGATCAACAAAACAGTAATTGCATGGGGATTTGGAGTTGAAAGACTTGCAATGTTTATTTATCAAAAACCAATTAAAGATATACACGGTAATGATGCAAACATAGAGTGGTTAAGGGAATATATAGTTCCTTCGATAGAATAATGTGATAAAATGGCAACAATAGATTTAGATTTTAGAGAAATAAAAAAAGAATTGAATAAAGATTATTCTCTAGAAGAATTCGATGAAATGCTATTTAATTATGGTTTAGAAATTGATAGTTATAATAAAGATACAAACGAAATAAAGATAGAAGTCACTGCAGAAAGAGTAGATTTATTATCAAAGGAAGGATTACTTAGAGTTTTAAAAGTATATACCGGAGTAGAAAAGCAAAAAACCTATTCTGTAAAAAAAAGCAATTATGTTTTAAATATAAAAGAATCTGTTAAAGAAGTTAGACCACACAGTGTTTGTGCAGTTATAAAGAATTTAAAATTAGATTCTGATAAATTAAAACAAATAATTAATATTCAAGAAAAATTACATTTAACCTTAGGAAGAAAAAGAACAATTGCTGCTATAGGCATATATCCTATGGAAAAAATAACTTTTCCAATTTCTTTTGTTGCAAAAAAGCCAGAAGAAATATTATTTGTGCCTTTAGGCGAATCAAAAGAAATGAATGGAAGAGATATTTTAAAAGAAACAGAAACAGGAAAAGAATATTCTTATCTTCTTGAGTCTTTTGATAAATATCCTGTATTTATGGATAGTACAGAACAAATTTTGTCAATGCCACCAATAATTAATTCAAAAGATACAGGAAAAATTACAGAAAATACAAAAGAAGTATTTATTGAGTGTTCCGGTTCTGACATAAATAGATTGAATCAAATATTAAATATAATTTGTTGTGTATTCTCAGATATTGGAGGAGAGATTCACGGTGTGGAAATAAATTATGATAAAGCATACAATATTAAATCAAAAATAACACCTCTATTTGAAGAAGAAAAAAGACTTATTTCTTTAAGCCACATTAATTCTCTTATAGGTATAAATATTGATATTGATTCTGCATGCGCTCTTTTAGAAAAAATGTATTATAAATGTAAGAAATTTGGAAAAGATAAAATAGAAGTAACTATCCCGGTTTTTAGAACTGATGTACTACATGAAGTAGACATTATAGATGATATCGCAAGAGCATATGGATATAATAATATTCATTTTAAATTACCAAAAGTTTTTACTGTCGGTTCAATCTTACCTGAGACAATAAAACAAGAAAATATAATAGATATAATGGTTCAATTAGGTTTTATTGAAGTAAGTCCATTATCATTATCCAGTAAAAAAGAATCTTTTGATAATTTTAATTTAAAATATAAAAAAGAACAAGCAATAGAATTGGGATACTCTAAAGATAAGCAAATAGATATAATTTCTTCAAGTCACTTATCTAAATTATTTAAAATTTTAAAAAATAATCAACACATATCTTATCCACAAAATATTTTTGTTTGTAATTATGTTATCGTTCCAGATAATAAAGAAGAGACCAGAGCAAAACAAAAACTATACTTGTCAGCAATGACTGCAAATTCTAAAGTAAGTATTACAGAAATGTCTTCTGTTGTTCTATCATTATTAAATGTCTTTGGTTTGCATTTAGAATTAAAAGAATCAGAAAAACCATTTTATATAAAAGGGCGTTCAGCTGATATTTTAATAAATGATAAAATTGTGGGCCACATTGGAGAAATGGACCCAAGCGTTATTGTTAATTTTGAGTATTCAATGCCAGTAGTTGCATTTGAAATAGATTTAACTGACATTTAACTTATTTAAAATCTTTTGATTTTTTGTTAGTGCTTTAACATAAGCTGTTTCTAAATTTTTAAAATGTTTTTTTTTAAATTCTAAATCTGGTTGTAATAATTTACTTAAATCAAATTGACCTCTATAGAATAATTTAGAAACAATATCTATATATGACATTTTCTTGTCTAAATATTTTTTATAAATAATTTGAGTCTGAATTTCTTTTAAAAACAAATAATAAAAAAACAGTTTAATCTTAGTTATATCTTTTTTTTTATATAATTCTTCAGAATAATATTTTTTTAGTGTATTCTCTATAAGTTTAGTAGGATACACAACAACAGGAATTTTTAGTTTTCTAAATTTACAATCATAAAAAAACTCTAACATAAGATGCTCTTCAATACTCGCATTGATTTTTCTTAAATATTTATGAAAGAATTCATCTAAAACAGAATGAGTAATAAATCCAACTGCAAAAGATCTTTCTTCTTTTGTTTGTGCAATACGAAGCATCTTTTTTCCAAATACAATTCCATTTTTGTTTTTTATAATTTTTTCAATCTCATAATTTTTTTTAAGTTGAATTTTATAGAAACCATAGTAGTCTGGAAATAAAGCACCAGAATAAACAAAATTAATATTTAATTTTTTAAAAACAGCAGAATTATTTTTCTTTAAATCATTTACAAAAGCAATATGAGTTAATGCAGTAGCCATTTAATAATCAATTTTATATAAGAAAGAAATTATTTCTTTCTTGATATTTTGATTAAAGACCCGGCCTTAAGGTATTCAATTTCAGAACCAGAAACTAAATCTGTAAATTCGTCTTTGTCCACTTCTAATGTTTGGTAATTTGCTGTATCCATTATTTGATATTTATTTCCAAGGTCTGCAATAATTTGTGCATTTCCTTTATCAAGAATAGGAATTTCTACATCTTCTGAACTTGGTTTTAATAGATTCATTTTAGATCCAGTAAATACTGCAGTTGCTGTAAGTCTAACTTTTGCAGCACCATGTTTACCTGGTTTTGATTTTGTGATTGTATCTACTTTACAAATTACATCATCTATTAATATATATTGTTTTTCTTTGACTTGTCCTAAGGACATGAATTTTATTTCAAAATCTCTCATAATTTCACCAATTTGTATAAAAAATTCGTATTTAAAATTAAAATACTATATATTTAAGTATAAATATATTTTAAATATGTTTTGTTTAACAATAAATATACTATTCACAAATATATTTAATAGTATAGCATTAATTAACAGAAAAAAAGAGTTGACAGAAAATGTTTAAAATATTAAAATCGCTTTTTAAAAAAGAACACAAAGAATCAAATAGAAATAATATTGCAGTTTTTGTAGATGGGCCAAATATGTTAAGGAAAGAATTTAACATTGATTTATTCAAAATTAAATCTCAATTGCAAAAAGAGGGGCCATTAAAGATTGCTAGAGTTTATTTAGATCAATATGCAACTGATAAACTTATTGAAGCAGTTGTTAATATTGGTTTTGAAAGTGTAATAACTGTGGGAGATGTTGATGTTGCAATGGCAGTTGATGCCACAGAAGCAGCATTTAGCAAAGAGATAGACACGGTTGTCTTTATAACAAGAGACTCAGATTATTTACCTGCAATCTTAAAAGCAAAAAGACAAGGCAAAAAAACAGTCGTATATTTAGTAGAAGACGGCTCAGCGGTTGCTTTAAAAAACACAGTGGATAGAGTGATTTTCATTAAATAATAAAATAGGCTAAAATATATGAATTTACCTGTAATTAATCCGATAGTTAGAAACGTTCCATTGGATAAGATTGATTCTCATAAATTATTTTTAGATTTAAGTGAGAAAAATTTTGATGGGTATTGTTATTTGACTGTTCTAGGAAAATACGGATTTGAAGAATCTATTCTTATTTTATCAAAAGGACAAATTGTAGGTTCTATTTTTTTAATCACTGGTTATGATGTTGAATTGTACGGCAAAGATGCAATTTTATATTGTTTAAACAGTTATGGATTAAATAAAGGAATGTTAAATATTTTTGCTCTCACCCAAGATCAAATTAAATTAATTCTATTATTTAATGAAAAAATAAAATATCAATTAAATATTTCTGACAAAAAGAAAAAGTCAATATTTATTAATTTAAAATATGATGAAAAGAAAATAGAACTGTTGTTATCAGACAAAATAAAAACAGAAATTTCTAATAAAGAAATTATAAATAATTTTAATTTAAATGATTTATTAAGAGAGTGACAAAAATGGCATTATTTACAAAATTTTTTACAAAATTATCAACAAAAATATTAAATATTGAAGATAGAAAAAATGAAAATGCAATATCTAGTCTTTTAGAATATAAGCCAATATTTATTCATTCTTCTGATTTGACTGATTTTTTACAAAAATTAAGATTAAAACATCTAATTAATGATGTAATAATAACAGATACTGATGGAATAATTATTGGAAGTACAAACAAAGACATAAAAGAAGGATTTAAAAGTGCGGCAATGTATAATTATATTAATTCAGAAATAAAAGATATGTCTATAATTTTAATTGAAGCAAATGGTTGGCAAATAATTTTTAAAAATCTAGATAGAGTTTATTTTATTAAAGCAAACGACGGACTTTCAAGAATAGAAGTTTTAACAATTGTTAAAGAAATAGAGAATTTTATAAATTGTATCGTTTAAAATTATATAAATGTGAAATAAAAATGGGAGAAATAATTGCAATAGTTTCAGGGAAAGGAGGCGTTGGGAAAACAACACTTACAGGGAACTTAGGAATAGCATTAGCAGAATTAGGATATTCTGTTTTAATGATTGATGCTGATTTAGCTATGGCTAATTTAAGTCTATTAATGGGATTAAAAACTCCACCAATTACAATTCATGATGTTTTATTGGGTTCAGCACCTGCACAAGATGCAATTTATGATGGACCATCAGGAGTAAAAATAATTCCTGCGGGTCTTTCTATATCTTTTTATACAAGAGTAGATGTTGAAAGATTGGTTGCAATAACTAGAGATCTTCAAAAAAAATTTGATTATATTTTAATTGATTCTCCAGCAGGCATAGAAAAGAATGTAATTGCTGCAATGTCTGCTTCAACTCAAATTTTGTTAATTACTGAACCAACGGCACCATCCGTTGCAGATGCATTTAAAGCAAAAATTGTTGCTCAAAGATTAAATCAAAGGGTAATGGGGGTAATAATAAATAAGCACAGTAATACTAAAGGAGAAATCTCTGAAAATGAAATCATGAAGATGTTAGAGTTGCCTTCTTTTGGTAAAATCCCTTATTCTGAAGATATAAGAGAATCATTTTTATTAAAAAAAATTAAACCCGTATTAGTGCACAATCCAAGTTGTGCGGCCGCAAATTCATTTAGAGCGGTTGCTAGAAAAATAACTGGCAAAGAAATTGACACTGATATAAAACCAGAAAAGAAAAAATTATTTTCTGGATTTTTTACAGCACTGAAGAATATTTTTAAAAAGAAATAAAAGGAGAAATAATAAAAGGTGAAAATATGAACAACGATTTAAAAATAACGAGACCATTCGATATGCTTAACAATTCTTTAAATAAACAAGTATTGATTATGTTAAAAGGAAATGTAATGGTAAGAGGAAAATTAAAAGCATTTGATGTGCACTTAAATATAGTATTAGAAGATGCAGAAGAATTAGACAATGGAAAAGTAAAAACCAAATATGTTGAAGTATTCTTAAGAGGAGACACAGTAATACTTGTGACCGTTTAATTCTTTTAACCATGGATAAGATATTTTTAGATGTATATTTTGGTCAGCAAATTGCTGAAAATACAATTAATCAGTCATGGTTGCAGACATTAAATGAATTTAGCACGTACATTTTTCTTTTTCTTTTTTTTATTTTAATTATGTTTTTAGTGGCTTATTTAATGCCTGTGTTATTTCGTAATCCCAAATCTTATTTTAAAAGATATAAGATTATAAGAGAAGAAATGAGTAAAATTGACCAACTATATTCTAGAAAAGAAATATCCTTTGAAGAATATTCCTTTGCTCAATTTAATTATGCAAAAGAGTATGAAAATATTGTGCTTTATTTATCTAAATATCCAGAATATAAAGTTCAACTTCAATCTTACAAGATAAAAGAAGTAGAAAATAGAGAACAAGAAAATAGAAGTTCAAAACTTGAAAAACATAAATTGAACACAATTGATTTTTTATTTGATTTATTAAGATCTCAAGCAAAATATTATACTAGAGAAGAAATAGAGCAAGCAATATTAGATGAAGGATTTACAAAAGATATAGCAATATCGGTTTTAGAAAAAATGGAAAATCAAAATTTGCCTTTTGCCTCTGAGACAAAGATAGAACAAAACAAGGTAATTAATATTATTAATTCCCTACTTTCTAAAAATTATGAGAATCCACCAGTAAAAGGAGAAGCTTCTACAATTAATTTTAATGATCTTTCCAAAAAGAAAAAGAATGTATTTGAAGAAGAGAAAGTTTCATTTAATAAATATCCGTCTGTAAAGAAAGAAGAAACAAAAAAGGGCTTATTCGAGTCTATAAAAAATGCATTTAAAAGTAAGCCAAAAACACACACAGTTTCTGAAATAAATGATGTTTTTGCAGAAATAGAAAAAAGATTAAAAGAAAATAAATAATTAATTTTTTGCTCTGATTAACAATATTAGTCCAATAATAATTAATATTAATCCGAGATAAGTATTAATTATATTTAAAGGAGCAGGTAAAGATGGAATGTATGTTCCAATACCAATGCCAATAAGAATTCCACTTGCTAAACTTTGAGTCAATTTTTCACCTTCTTTTTTTTATTAAATAGATTTGAATTGTTTATAAATATATGTTTCTTTAAAGATATATATGATTAAATATTTATACTTTGGATTATTTGATGTCTTAATCAAAGGCAAATTAAATAAACGTCCAGACACATCATATTTATCAGAACTAGTTGAATTTTCTAAAGATCAGAAAATTAATTTAGGACTCATTACAGGCTTAGAGAAAGACAACTCTGAAAAAATATTATCCGAAAATGGCATTGATTCTTATTTTAAAAAAGACAACATAATCGATATATCAGAAGACTATTATGAATCATTAAATGAAATAGACAAAGATATTAAAAAACAAGCGAAAGAAAAAGATTCAAATTATTCAGATGAATATTTCAAAGTTTATTATTTAAATAAAAAATTTAGTTCTTCTAAAGAAGGAATTTTATTTTTAGGTCACGATATCTGGACTGATGCATATTATTTACACAAATATTCAAATATTAATTCAATTCTTTTAAAAGAAACACTTTCTAATAATCATGCGCCAAATTTAACTGAAATAAAAGGATTAAATATAGTTAATTCTGACATTGATGAAATAAAAAATTATCTTGTAGAATCAAAAGAATTTAATTATTCGTCTTTGGATTCTTATGCAAACAAATTATTGTACTCTGAAATATTTGGAACAAGTTTATTTAATAGTAATTTAAGTGTTGGAAAAATATTAGATAAAAGTCATGCAAGAGTTGTTTTAAAAAAGAAAGAGGAATAAATTATGAATATTAAAAAAATAAAGGCAATAAGAATTTTAGATTCAAGAGGAATACCAACAATTAAAACTTTTGTTTATACTAATAATACAATTGCTTATGCATGTGTTCCATCAGGAACAAGTAGTGGTAAAAGAGAAGCTTTAGAATTAAGAGATGAGGGAAAAGCATTCGGAGGAAAGGATGTAACTAAAGCAATCAATAATGTAAATTGTAAGATTTCTAAAAAACTAATTGGAGAGTTTGTTTTAGATCAAAGTAATATTGATAATCTAATGATTGAAATAGATGGTACAGAAAACAAATCAAATCTTGGAGCAAATGCAATTTTATCTGTAAGTCTTGCTTGTGCAAGAGCAGCAAGTCAAGAGCTTGGAATTTCATTATATAAATATATTTCTAGATTAAATGAAAATAAAATTAATGAAAAGATGCCAATTCCATTATTAAATATAATAAATGGAGGAAAGCACGCTGGAACGGATTTAGCATTTCAGGAATTTCAAATAATTCCTAAAGAAAAGACAATTTCAAAAAATTTGCAAGCCTCTTGTGAGATTTATCAAATTTTAAAAGAAAATATAAATAAAAAATATGGATCATCAGCTACAAATGTTGGTTTTGAAGGCGGTTTTGCTCCAAATATAACAGATCCAAGAGATGCTTTTGATCTTTTAGAGAATTCAATTAAGAAATCAGGATATAAAGTAGATATAGGAATAGATGTTGCAGCAAGTGAATTTTACGAGAAAGGAAAATATCTAATTAATAATAAAAAACATTCATCTTTGGAATTGATGGATTATTATTCTCAACTTTTAAAAGAGTATAATATTACTTCAATAGAAGACCCATTTTCAGAAGATGATAAAAAACCCTGGGCTGAATTTACAAAAAAATTTGGAAATAAAATAAATATTATTGGAGATGATTTATTAGTAACAAATCCAACACTAATAAAACAAGCAATAACTAAGAAACAATGTAATGCTCTTCTTTTAAAAGTAAATCAAATAGGAACATTAACAGAATCAATAAATGCATTTAATTTAGCAAAGAAAGCAAATTGGAAAGTTGTTGTTTCACACAGATCTGGAGAAACAGAAGATAATTTTATTTCTGATTTAGCTTATGGTCTTTCTAGTGATTACATAAAATTTGGAGCGCCAGCAAGATCAGAAAGAACAGTCAAATATAATAGATTATTAGAGATAGAAGAGAAGATTTTTTGAAAAAACAGTAATTTTGTAAAGTTAAGAATTTACGAAACATTTAAAAAACAAATATGCCATAAATTTATTTATAATATAAAAATTAAAATGTGATATTAAATGCCTAAAGATATGGGAGACGATTTCGGTTCGGATTTTGATGCAGGAATGGCTTCAGATTCAGGAAAAAAACTATTTGGTGGAGTTTCTGTAAAATGGGAAAACATTTTGCCAATTGCAGTAATAATTATAGTTTTACTATTAGTTGTTTTTAAAACAAACATATTATCTGGAGGCGCATCATTCTTTAATTCCGGATCAGGAGTAAGAATTTTAGTATTAGGTTCTCCAAATCAAGAATTTAGAAATATATTAAGTGATCAAGAGAATAAAGATTTAATTAAAGAAGTAAGATATATGACTCTTGATAGTATACAACATAATCCAGTTGAAAGAATCAAAGGATATAATATTATAGTTTTAGATCAATCAATGCAGACTGATAAATCTATTTCAAGAAGAACAGCTGATGCCATAACTTCTTATGTTAAGAAAGGTGGAAAATTAATAATTGTTTTAAATTCAGGAATACAAAGACCAGACGATGTTTCAGTTCTTGGTTGGCAAGCAAATTTTGGAGATATTGTTCCAGTTAGTTGTGACGTAGTAGGATCAAGACCATCATGTTTACAACCAATTGATATGCAAGGAACATTATATGCTGTAATGGAAGAACATCCAATAATGAGTGGAATATTACAAGTTCCTGCAGTTGAAACAAGTGGACCAATAAGAACAAGAACATTTGATGTTCAAGTTGTTGGTAAAGAAGTTGCTTATTTAGAAGATCCAAGGGTTAAGAAACCATATGTTGCAATAGCAGAGCAATCTTTAATTATGGGAAAAGTAATTTATTTTAATTTTAATCCAGGGATTAGTAAAGCAATTGTAATTAACACAATTAAGTATTTAAAGTAATTTTACTTTAAATCTTATATCTTTATAAATTGAATTATTTATATATTATTTATTATATTATCCCGTTAAAACTGCTTTCAGGCAGGAGGTGCTAAATTTTGGATAAAAATATAACAGAAAAACAAGTAGTTGAAAAGGCTATAACTGAGTTATTGTCTATTTCAAAAAAAAGAAACTTTGACGAAGCAGTAGAGATGATTGTTACTCTTAAAAACATCAATGTTAAAAACAAAGATCAAAGAATAGAATATACAATTAATCTACCACACCCATATTTAGACAAAGTCAAATCTTTAGTTTTTGTTAAAGATAAAAATCTTGCACAAGAATTAAAAGGCGTTGTCGATAAAGTAATTATGGATGATGAGATTCCAAAGATTTCTAAGAAAGATGCGAAAAAAATGGCAGAGGAATATAAGGTATTCTTAGCTGAAGGACCAGTTATGTTAACTGTCGGTAAGCACTTAGGACAGGCTTTAAGTCCTAGAGGGAAAATGCCAATGATTGCTCCACCAAATGTTAATGCAATTAAAACATTAATAACTGCATCAATCTCACAACAAAAAATTTCAAATAAAAAAAATAAAAGCTCTGTTGCTTTACAAGTAAAGGTTGGAAAGAAAAGTCAAGGTAAATCTGATTTAACAGATAATGCAGTAATGATTATTAAATCATTAATTGATAAATTACCAAATGGCTTTCAAAATTTACATACAATCTACATTAAATCAACAATGAGTAAAACAATTAAAATGGGTGATGATAAATGAGACACACAAAATCATGGAGACATACCCAGTTTGATGATATATCAAAATTAATTGGAAGTTATAAGGTTGTAGGTATTGCAGATCTTAAAGATTTTCCATCTAATCTTTTACAAAAAGTTAAAAAGAATGTAGATGACACAGTATTTAAGGTAACATCTAAGAATGTTCTAAAGAAAGTTTTAGAAAGTAAAGGACACAAAGATATTGTTGAAAAATTACCTGATCAACCAATAGTAATTTTAACAAATAAAAATGCATTCGAACTTTATGGTGCAATTAAAAAAACAAAAGCACGTTCAAAAGCAAAGATCGGAATGCTTGCTCCTATAGATATTGTAGTTCCAGCCGGAGATACAGGACTTCCACCAGGACCAGCATTATCTGATTTAAAAAAGGTTGGAATAAAAGCACAAGTAAGAGGTGCAACAATATTTGTTCCAGACGACACAGTAATTGCTAAAGCAGGGTCTGTAATCAATAGCGACATTGTAAGTACTCTTTCAAAATTAGATATCAAGCCAGTTGAACTTTTATTAAGTGTAGTTTTAGTAAAAGAGGACGGAATGATTTACAATAAAGAAGTACTTGACATTGATAGAGACACAATAATTATGCAAATAGCAACAGCTGCAAGACAAGCAATTGGTCTTGGAGTTGATATTGGTTATATCTGTAAAGAAACAGTTGAACCAATGATTGTAAAAGCAGAAAGAGAGGCTAAAGCACTTGATGCTTTAGTTAATAAAGAATAATTAAAATTTAGAGGTGTGAAATATGGATTATATATATGCAGTTTTGTTATTACACAAAGCAAATAAGGAAATTACAGAAGCAAACTTAAAATCAGTTTTAAGTTCAGCAGGTGTTTCTGCAGATGATGCAAAATTAAAAGGATTAGTTGCAACATTAAAAGACATTAACATTGCAGAAGCAATAGAGAAGGCTTCCGTTGTTCAAGTAGCAGCAGCTCCAGCAGCAGGTGGACATGAAACAAAGAAAGCACCAGCAGCAGAAGAGCACGTTGTAACAGAAGAAGCAGCAGCTGAAGGATTAAGTGCATTATTTGGTTAAATTAAACCAAATAATCTTTTCTTTTTCTTATTTTTTAAGTTTATTCTTATTCTAATCTAAATCTAATTTTAATTATATTAATATTTATTTTTTTAATTTTAATTGACGAAAGCAAATATTATAAACATATTTGTAATTATTATTATAGATTAGTTATGGCAAGAGTAAAAGTCCCGAAAGGAAGAATCCCAAAAGCAACAGCACTAGGTAATAGAAAAAAAGTAATTGTAGATGCAGTTAAAACTGCTCTTCAGACAGAACCTAGAAAAGCAAGAGAGCAATTAGCTAAAAAACACATATATTTGAAAGATTTGTTAGAAGGAAATATTCCTTTAAGACAAATAATAAGTTTAGAATATAATCTTAAAGAAGCTGGATTTAAAGCAACAGATATAGCAAATATTATTGTTGATCAATTTAAGATTACAGATAAATCTAAGTTAACAATTTATTTATTTAAATGCGGTTTTAGAGAACCTACAGAGTTGTCTGATGCATCACACGTAATTAAATCTAAAATTCCAGAAATTAGAGATGGGATAAGAAATTTAGACTATAATCCAGAGTCTTTGGCAAAAGGACTATTTCAAAGAGAATTAAGTCCGTCTCAAGTAGTAGAACAATTAGAAAAAGCCGGATTTAATAAATTAGAACAGCACACAAGAGCATTAATTTTAAATGGAATTGGTTCTAATGTCACCGTAAAATTAATGACTCAAAGACACAATGTTAAAGACACACAAGTAAGAAATCTTATTACAAGAATAAAAAGTGCACTTCCCGTTGCTGTGAAATTATAATTCCCATTGGACAACTACCCTAGATAATCTTTTAAATACTTAAATCTATTGTTTAATATGGATAATTCTATTTTTATAGAACACCCGCTTGTTAAGAAAGAAACAATAAAGAAAAGACTTTATCAAGAATTACTTACTGCTCAAGCAATTAAAGAAAGTACATTGGTTGTTGCTCCAACGGGCTTAGGTAAAACCATTGTTGCAGTATTGTTGATTGCTTATACTTATAATCCTAAGAAATCAATCATTCTTTTATCTCCAACAAAACCATTGATTGCTCAACATAAAAAAAGCCTTCTTAATTTCTTGAAAATTTCTGAAGAAAAAATAATTCTTTTAACTGGGGAAATTACTCAAGAAAAGAGAAAAGCATTTTATGATGGAGAAGGTCTAATAATTTGTGCAACTCCTCAAACAATACAGCACGATTTAGAAGAAAAATTATTAGATTCAAATAATTTTAATTTAATTATTTTTGATGAAGCACACAGAGCTGTTGGGAATTATTCATATACTTTCATTTCTCAATATTTTTCAGAAGATACTAAAAGACTGGGATTAACTGCATCTCCTGGTGCAAATAAATCAAAAATTCAAGAAGTTGCAGATAATTTAGGTATAAAACACATAGAGATAAAAACAGAAGAAGATATTGATGTTGTAGATTATGTTAATGATGTAGAAATAGAAACAATATATACAGAACTAGATAAAGATTCTAAATTTGTTTCAGAAAAACTTAAATCGTTTATAAAATCTAAAATTTTGGTACTAAGAAGATTAGGATATGTGATTCCTGAAAATTATACAAAAAAACAAATTATTGATCTTCAAGCAAAATTATTTTTATTAGTAAATAAATCAAAATCAACTAATCATTTTATTGCAATATCTTTTGTATCTGTTATTCTTAAAGCATTACATGCTTTGGAATTAATTGAAACACAAGGCTTTGTTGCATTTCAAAATTATTTAAATAAAGTAGTTGAAGAAGCTAAAGTAAAACATTCTAGTAAAGCTGCAAGTTCTTTTTATAATTCTGATGAATTTAAAGAAATAGTATTATATTTATCAAAAAATAAAGAAAGATTAGAATACTCAAAAGAAAAAGAATTATTAAAGATTGTAAAAGAATTTATTAAAGAAAACCCTAAATCAAAAATACTGGTTTTTAATAATTTTAGAGACAACGCCTCTAACCTTGTAGAACTTTTAAACAAACAAACAGGCATAAAAACAACACGATTTGTTGGACAAGCCACAAAAACCTCTGATAAGGGCCTTTCTCAAAAAGAACAGTTATCCATTATTTTTGATTTTAAATCCGGAATTTACAATATACTAGTATGTACTTCTGTTGGCGAAGAAGGACTAGACATTCCGTCTGTTGATTTAGTAATATTTTATGATGCCGTAGCTTCAGAAATTAGAAATATACAAAGAAGGGGAAGAACAGGAAGATTTAATGTTGGCAAAGTTGTATTATTGATTAATAAAGATACAATTGATGAAAAATATTTTACTGTTTCTCAAAATAAAGAAAAAAGAATGAAAACGATTCTTAAGAATTTTCATAAAACAGCTATAAGAAAAGTCAGGAAGAAAGAACAAAAAAGAATAAGTGATTTTTAATTATGTCTTCAAAAATACATATTATTTGTGATTTACGAGAAAGAGTAAGTCAAATTTCTCAAGAGCTTCAATCTCTTTCTACTGATGATTTTAAAGTTGAGATAAAGCTTGAGCAATTGTCTCTTGGGGATTATCAATTAAGCGAAGATGTTTTAGTTGAAAGAAAAACAATTGCGGATTTAGAGGCATCTATTATTGATGGTAGGATTTTTAATCAGATAGAAGAGTTATCAACTAAAGTTAAAAAACCTTGTCTAATTGTTGAAGGCATTATTAATTTTTCTGAAAATAGTAATAGAATAAACAATAAATCAATGATTGGTTTATTGACTGCCATTGGTTTAAACTATAGGGTGCCAATATATTTTACAAGAAATCAAAAAGAAACAGCTCTTTTCTTATATGTTATTGCAAAAAGAGAACAGTATGGTGTAAAGACAGAAATTAAGCACAGATTTAGTAAAACTAAAATGTCTTTTTCAGATCAACAACTTTTTATTTTAGAGTCTTTTCCTGATATTGGTCCAAGTCTTGCTAAATCTCTTTTAAGAAAGTTTAAAAATATTAAAACCATTGCAAATGCAGATAAGAAACAATTACAAGAAGTAGAAAAAATGGGCCCAAAAAAAGCAGAAAAGATGAGCTATCTTTTCACTAGAGATTTTGATTGAATTATCTTTTTCTTATTAGTTTTCTTTTAGGTATGATTTTTCTTTTCTTTAATTTTTCTAAAATTTCATTTATAGGCAGGTTTTCGTTAGCAGCTAATTGTTGCAATTCAAATAATTTTTTATTTAATTCAGATAATCTTTGCTCGTGTATTGCTGAAATTTTAGAATGCATTTCGTTAGATAATCCAACAACAACATCGGGGTTATTTAATGCATCTCCGAGTGTATTTACTTCTTCCCCTTCTTTCAATAATTCTCCAGAAATTTTGTAAAATTCTTTTGCACTAATGCTCTTAGGTTTTGTTCTTGCTTTTTGTCTTGAAAGAACATATGTTTCACCATTGATTTTTCTGGTTATAATTTTTCGAGGCATATATAATCAAGTTTATATTTTAAATATCTAATAAATGTTCTTTTTAAATAGTTTTCTATATTTATTATATTTATACAATATATTTAAGTTTACTTATTTTCATGGCTTATGTAAACAAAACAATAAAAAGGAATGATTAAAAATGGTTGAATGGAAAAAAGTGTCAAGAAGAAAATCCACTGGTGGAATAAATAATGCAGTAAATGCAAAAACAAAAACCTTAAGTGAAAAAGGTGGAAAATTTGCTAAAACAACTGTTGCAAAAGTAGATAAAAGATTTAAATCAAGAACAGTTGGTGGAAATGAAAAAACAAAAATTTCTCATGCACAAACAGTACTTGTTTCAGAAGGGAATAAAACAATTAAGGGAAGAATACTTGATGTTACAGAAAATCCAGCAAATAAACATTTTGTTAGACAAAAGATAATAACAAAAGGGGCAATTCTTAAGGTTGATTTAAATGGTAAAGAAACAAAAGTAAAAGTAACATCTAGACCAGGACAAGACGGATTAGTTTCAGGTGTTATTGTAAAGTAAGGTTTTCATGGCAAAAACTTTTTTTAAACAATTAAAAAAAGACCTAAAAAATAAAGAAGAACACAAGAAAGCGTTTTATTTCTTGTTTCTGTTTATTGCTTTTTTTACTTTTTTTTATTTGATTTTTTCTACTTTATTTTATACTTATATTATTTATTTTTATGGATATGTTTCTAGTGTAATATTAAAATTAATATTTAATATTCCTAATTCTTTTATTTTTGATAATATTAATTATTTGTCTTTGATAACAGTATCAAATATTAAAGAGCCAATAATTATTAGTTTTCTTTGTTCTGGAATTATTGAATTTTGTTTACTTGCTAGCGCAATACTTGCATCTAAAGGAATAGACCTAAAAAAAAGAATTATTGGTTTTTTATTTACTATTCCTGTGGTTGTGTTCTTTAATATTTTTAGAATTGTTTTAACCATATTATTAATAGTTACTTCCAGTTTAGCTATTGCAGAGTTTATGCACGGTTTCTTGTTTAGAATTTTTTTAATAATTATTGTAATTGGTTTTTATTATTTCTGGTTTAAATATTCTTATAAGTGATAACTAATGAAACCTAAAAGAATACACAAGCCTAATCCAATAACCGTGCTTCCAGAAAAAAACAGAAAAATATTTACTACTGTTATTCCGACTTTAAGAAAAATACAAGAAAAAAAATATTTCCAAGATTTATATAGAGAAACACAAAATAAGAAAGTAAAAGAATACTATGTTAAAAGAATAATTGCAAAACTAAATTCTTTTTTTGAAGAAAGGCATTCTAGAACAAGCACAAATAAGAATAAAGAGGCAGCATTGAGAATACAAGATTTAACTAAAAAAAATCAAAGAGATATTAGGTCTTTTATTTTAGAACAGTTAAACGAATTAGATTTAAATGTTGATGAATCTAAACTATATTCTGATTTAGAAAGGATAAAATTAGATACTAGATCATTTATTAAAAAAAATAACAAAACCGAAAGAGAATTTACAAAAGAATCTGCAATAAAGAAGATATTAGAAGACATAGACTATTACGATTATTTGCATCCATCTCAAAGGCAAAAAGTTCTAGATTTAATTAATTATCAATTAGCTTTGTTATCAAAAGAAAAAAGAATAACAATGGCACAATTTGAAGATTTAAAAAAAGAAGTATTAAAGATAATAGCCCGAAAAATAGATTCTAGTTATGCCTTAGAAAATAAAGCAAAAACAGAATTAAAACAAGAAATATTATCTTCTGATTTAATAAAAAGAGAATTAAAAGATTCAACTCCTTTAGAAAAACAAGAAATTTTAGCAAAACTTAATTCTTTGATATTAGAACATTATGGCACAAAGAAAGGAAATGTTTATGATATCCTTAGAGAGTATATAATTCAAAGATATAAATAATTATTATTTATTTTCTTTAATTAGATTCTTTACTTGTGAAACTGTAGTGTATTCTAATGGATTGATATTATCAACAATGTATTTCATTTCTTTAAGTTCTTCTGCTTTAGCATATCTTTTAGAAAACATTTCAAGTGTTGATTCAATGGATTTGATTTTAGATTTTACTTCTTTAATCTCAGTTAATATTTGTTGCATTTGTTCACTTGTAAGTCCATTACCGGATCCTACACTATCTGCTTTTGCTGCAACTTTCTTATTTAAAACAAGTATATTTCTACTAAGTATTTTCTCATTATGAACTAAATATTTTATTTTTTCAGATAAAACAAGTATACTTGATTGTAAGGCCTTAATATCTTGAGATGTACCGGAATTATCGTCATTCATATTTTTTCATTAATTAGCGGATTTCTATATTATTAGATATTTGAAATATTTAAAAACAAATAGGTTTTCACTATCACTATCTTTTTAAAGGTTTTGCTCCAATAAATATTTATTAATTAGACAAAGTTAATGGTTCTTTCCCCTAAGAGCCATTTAACCCCCTATAATTTTTGGAGAAATGAAAATTTATGAAAAAGTTAATGATAATATTAAGTTTGTTATTAGTAATGGCAGGAGTTTATGCTGTTCCATTTACAATAGATTATTCTTATGTTAATACAGATTCTGGAATAGAATATCTAAGTATACAATATGGTAATTATTACGATAATGTAAGTATGAAATTAAAACTTAGAGCAGAAGATATTCCATCAGGATATTCTTATGTTCCAGTAATTGTTTCTCCGCAAGTATATGGAATAAACGGTTCCGGTAATCTTGATTACCTCTATTCAGTTCCAAGTTTAACTTATTATTTAAGTAGTGCAACAGAATATTATTATCCTAATCTTTTCTATTTAACTCCTGAATATCAAGGATATGTAATTCAGGTTAATGCTCAATCAGGTCAAAACTATTACACTACAAGCTCTGCATATGTTTATCCTGTTGGCGCCCCAAGTTCTTATTTTTATCCTGTAGATGATAATACAAATCCAAACGATAACTCTCAAGAAACACAAACAACTTGTTCAAGTTTCTTTTTATCAGGTAGAAGAGATATTTATTTAGAAGAAGATGATGAAGAAAATTATAAACTATACATAGAAAACGACTCAAGTGAAGAATTAACTGTTTTATCAGTTACTGCAGATGATTCTTCAGAATTAGATATAAGTGATATTGATTATCCTGACTATGTTTCAGGAAATTATGTTGGAACAGTAAATTTAAGTTTAGAGTCTGATACAATAAGTGACGATGAAGACTCAAGCTTTGATATTTATGTAAGAGCAAAATATGGTTTAGGACAAGAGTGTCTAAAAACCTACACAGTAGATTATCATATTAATGATGAAGATAATGATAATACAAGTAGTTGTTCAGATATTTCTATAGATGATACTAAATTTACTTTAGATGAAGAATCATTTGAACTTAAAACAGTAAAAATAGTAAACGAATCAGAAGATTATGATTTTGAAATTGATGATATAACAATAGATGACGATTCATATATATCTTCTAGAATAAGAGACGAGCCAACAATAGTAAGAGAAGACTCTACAGAAGATATAGAAATTGAATTTGAAACAGAAAGCGTAAATTACACAACTACAAAAAATATAGATTTAGAAATAGAAGGATATTTAGTTAGATCAGGAAGAGAAGACAAGAAATGTACAAAAAGAGAAAATTTAGTTATAACAATTAGAAACGAAGGAACAAGTAGTTCGAGTTCTTCAAATAATAATTCAACAATTCAAAGTTGTAAAGACATTGTCTTGTATACAACAAATATACAACAATTAGAAAACACAAGTGAGAACTATTCAGAAGAGAATGGTTTTTTTATAGCAAACAATTCTAATCAACAGTTTAGTATTACTTCTCTTTCAATAAATGACAATTCAAATAAAGCAGAAATAAGAAATGTAAATTATGATTCAAGCATATTATCTAAAGACAAAGAAGCAATCGCTTTTGAATTAATTACAAATTCAGTAAGTACTACTGAAAATCCAAAAGGATCAATAGCAGTAAGTGGAAGATTTGCAGATGGTAAAACTTGTTCAACTACAGAAATTGGAGTTAAGCAATTTAATATAGGAATATTAGATTCTTCAGATTTATTGTGTAGTAATATAGGGGTGTATAATAAAATAATAACGCCAGGTACAAATAATAATATTCAAATATTTAATAATACTAATAAAAAATTCTATGTAACAAATGTTTTATTCCAAAACAGATATGGTCTTTCAGGAAATGTAACAAATAAGCAATTAACTGTTAATTCTAATTCTCAAAACACAATGAGTGTTGGGTTTACAGGGAATGGAAGTTTAGAGATGTTAATTTCAGGAAAGTTTGAGGATGGAAAAACCTGTGATCTTACAAAAACAACTTCTGGTTTTATAGTAAGTGATAATAAACAAATTAATCTTTCAGATGACGTTTGTGATTCTGAATTGATTGTTCCAACAAGTATTTCTGTGAATAATGCAATTGAATACTTAAATTTAAATTTCATAAATAGGTCTTCAAGAGGCGGAAAGATTTTAATTTCTGGAAATGGATTAGCAATAGAGCCAAATATAATTTTGTTAAATGGATTTGATAGTTTTAATAAAGAAATAGAATTATCTAATTTTAATAATCCAACAAATATTTATTTTGATGTACTTTTAAATAATTGTTCTTCAAAAAGATATTTTACAGTAGTTAACAATAATATTTCAGAAAGTGAGAGAATAAATATTGTTTCTTATCCAACACTAATAACTCCATTGTCAAAAAATGTAAACATTTCAACAACAGTAAATAATAGTTTTGCTGTTTCAAAATCAGTTACATTAAAACTATCTGGATTTCCAGAAACATTTTCAAGTACCCCAAAAACTTTAGAAATTTTGGCACACGATAGAAAATCAATTTCATTAACTTTAAGTATTCCTGAGTCTGCAGAAAAAAGAGCATATAACGGTTACATTGAATTATATTCAGGAAATAATTTAATTAAGAAGTATCCAATTACTATAGATTTATCTCCTAAAACAGATCCAATAACAATATCAGCTAGTGTTGAAAATCAAGATAAGGTATATTATCTTAAAATTAATTTAAAGAACAATAGTTCAATTACTCAAAATACAATTATTGATTTTGGATTGGATGACTCTTATGTAATTGAAGGAGATAAAGAAATAAATATTTTACCAGGAGAAAAAATAATTAAACAATATAAAATTGTTTCTCCATCTATTTTAAAAGAAAACAAAACATTAGATTTGAAAATAAAAGACAAAGCAACTGAAGAAGTTTTAGCTAAAGAGAAAATAATCTTAAAAAGTAATTCTTCAGCAATAACAGGTTTCTTGACTTTAGGAAACATGGGCTTAATTGTTTTAGGTTTAATTGTTTTAATTGTACTAATAATTATTTTCAGAAGAAAATAATTTCTTTTTCTTTTATATTTTATACTATTCTTTTTTAAATATTATACAGGTATAATATTAGATATTGTATCAAAAGAGTAGAAGGTAATTTTAATGTTAAAAGGGTTATATACGAAAGAAAAAGGGCAGATGTCTATAGAAGTTCTAATTATTATGGCGGTTTTAACAATTGGCGCACTTGTTGCAGGAACCTATTATATTTCAACAATAACCACGAATATAAAAAAAGCAAAATCTACTGATTTTGATGGATCTAGAGCATTTGAAAAAACAAATATAAATTGTACTACTAGTCAATTAAATTCAATTAGTTTTTCTCCAACAGGAGGAACTTATTCTACTTCTCAATTGATATCTTTAAATTACACAGGCAGTTGTTCTGATGTAAAAATGCATTATACAACTAATGGAAATAATCCAACTTGTACTTCTTCTTTGTATACTACACCAATAGAAATAACTAGCACCACAACAATTAAAGTTATTGCTTGTGTAAACAGCATTTATGGTAATATACAAGAAAGAACATACACCATTTCTGAATAATTATGAAATCTAAAGGACAAGCATCATTAGAAGGGTTAATAATTTTTGGAATATTTGTAATTGGTGCAATTATTGTAGGCGCTTTTTATTTTTCTTCAATAAAACCAAAATCCGTAGATAATACAGAATTAAATATAGAATCAAATAAAATATTTAAAGATGAGTTAAATAAAAATTATGTAATTTATCCACCACTTTCTTCTTATCCAAGTGGCACAGTTACTTCTGGAACAGAAATTGTTCTACGTACAATAGTAAGTGGCGGGATAATAAGGTATACTTTAGATGAGAGTGAACCAACCGAAAGCAGTTCAATTTATAATTCCCCAATAACCATAACACAAGATTTAACATTAAAAGCAAAAACATACAAAACAGGATATGATCCAAGTACAACCGCTACTTTTCAATATGATGTGGAATAGCACCTAATTCATTCAAGTTAATTGATTTAGTTACTATTAAAAATGTATTTATACTAAAAGTATTTATGAAATTAAAGATATATTTTATTGTATCTGTATTTATACTATTCTTTCTATCTAATTTTGTATATGCAGAAGAATTAA
>Ga0116153_10000418_pt1 | contig 55453 bp, 53 predicted proteins | sample AD_UKC028_MetaG_FD_89896 | JGI IMG/M metagenome (GOLD analysis project Ga0116153, IMG submission 89896) | Active sludge microbial communities of municipal wastewater-treating anaerobic digesters from USA - AD_UKC028_MetaG | ecosystem: Engineered > Bioreactor > Anaerobic > Digestate | place: USA...
GGGCCCCTCAAGCTGGGCCATCTTGCTCCCGGCCAAGGCCGCTTTCTCACTTCTTTTGAAGCCCGCGAACTCCGCAAAGCCGTTGATTTGTAAAGGGGACTCGGAACCCGCACCTCGCTGGCTCTTATTTTAATTCTTTATTGGAAGCCAACGCAGCACTTTAAGTGCGGGAATCGTCTTTTTTCTTTGCTTTTACGAGTCCCTAGTCCCGAGGAACAAGCCCCGTTTTTTGAATCATTCTTCGATCGTTTGTTTTTGAGGATGGTAGAAAAAGCGCTTTTTCAGGTCCGAATCCTCCATGATCACGACCAAGTGGTCATCGACCGAAAAAGCCGGATGCATCTGGATGGCTTCGGCCTTGACCCCCTTGTTTTTAAGAAAATCCAGGAGAAACTCCTGCTCCGGTTCCTTCAGGGTGCATTTGATCTCCAGAAAGTCCCGGACCAGATGTTCCCATATTTGTCTTGTGGTGATACTCATGGTTTTTACCCCCTTTATGACCGATTTCTTATGTTCAACCCTAACGAGTGTTCGCGGTCTTTAAAAGAGAAGGGAACCGAAACGGTTTGAGAGAATCTATTTATGATAGATTCTTTAGGGATAATTTCGATCTTTCCAAGCGGAAAAAGGCCGTAAGAGGCGTTCAAAAAAGATGAAAAATAAATTTGACACAGAAAAGCGAAGGAGGTATATTACACCCATTAATCTATGGGGTTAGTAGACTATGATATCCAAGAAGACAAAATACGCTCTTAAAGCCGTTCTTATGCTGACGGAGAAATACGCCTCCAAAGAACCGGTCCTTATCGCGCAGATCGCGGAATCGGAATCAATTCCAAAGAAATTCCTGGAATCGATCCTTTTGGAGCTTAAGAACAAAGGTCTCCTGCAAAGCAAGAAAGGGAAAGGCGGCGGGTATCTTTTGGCGCGCTCGCCCAATCAGATCAGCTTTGGGGAAGTGATCGGGATCTTCGAAAATCCTTTTGGCGCGCTGCCATGCCTGAATTCTTCGGCGCATAAGCGCTGCGAGGAGTGCAAAAAAGGGACGACTTGCGGGATCCATATGGTCATGCAGGAGGTCTACCGGACGACCTCAAGCATTCTTAATATTACAACATTTCAGGAAATTCACGATCGAATGCGAAATACAAGCCAAGAAGCCATGTATTTCATTTAATTCAATTTAAAAAGGAGAAACTAAAATGAGCAAGATCGATAAAAAATTAAAAATAGAGACCCTGGCATTGCACGGAGGGCAGGAGCCGGATCCCACGACCGGTTCGCGCGCGGTCCCGATCTATCAGACCACCTCTTACCAGTTCAAGAACACCGAACACGCCGCCAATCTTTTTGGGCTCAAAGAGTTCGGGAATATTTATACCCGGCTCATGAATCCCACGACGGACGTGCTTGAAAAACGTATCGCGCTTTTAGATGGCGGCGTCGGCGCGCTCGCGGTCTCAAGCGGACAGTCGGCGATCTCGCTGGCACTTCTTAATATCGCGCAGGCGGGGGATGAGATCGTTTCCGCGGATAATCTTTACGGCGGAACATACAATCTCTTCCATTACACGTTCCCGCGCCTCGGGATCAAGGTCAAATTTGTGAAATCAAACGATCTTGATGCGATCCAGAAAGCGGTCACGCCGAAAACGAAAGCGGTCTATGCCGAATCGATCGGAAATCCGAAACTTGATGTCGCGGATCTTGAGGGGATCTCCAAGGTTGCGCATAAGAACGGCCTTCCGTTCGTGTTGGATAATACCTCGTCGCCGTATCTTTTGCGGCCGTTTGATCATGGCGTGGATATCATTGTCTACTCCGCGACCAAATTCATCGGCGGTCACGGGACTTCCATCGGCGGAGTTATCGTGGATTCGGGCAAGTTCGACTGGACGAACGGGAAATTCCCGCTCATCGCGGCACCGGACCCAAGTTATCACGGCATCAACTTCGTGGAAGCGTTGAAACCGCTCGGCAATATCGCCTACATCATCAAGGCGAGAGTCACCCTGCTTCGGGACTTAGGGAACGCGCTTTCTCCTTTCAACGCGTTCCTGTTCCTGCAGGGGCTCGAGACGCTTCATCTGCGGTTGCCGAGACATTCCGAGAACGCGCTGGCTGTCGCAAAGCACCTTGAAAAACATCCCAAGGTCGCGTGGGTCAATTATCCGGGGCTTCCTTCAAGTCCTGAAAAGGATCGTGTGAAGAAATATCTTCCAAAGGGCGCGGGGGCGATCCTGGGTTTCGGGATCAAGGGCGGCCTTGAAGCGGGTAAGAAATTCATCGATTCGCTCGAGCTTATTTCGCATTTGGCGAATATTGGGGATGCCAAGACGCTCGCGATCCATCCGGCGACAACGACGCACCAGCAGCTCTCGGCCGAAGAGCAGCTCGCGACAGGCGTCACGCCCGATTTTATCCGGCTTTCGATTGGTCTCGAGCATATCGACGATATCCTCGCCGATATCGATCAAGCCCTGGCTCAAGCGGCAAAATAATCTGAAGGGCAAGGCATGTGTCATGACGAACGATATTCAAAAAACCGAAAAATGGGGTTTGCTTAACGGAAAGATCCTTCAAGAACTTTCAGGGATCATCGCCTCGTTAAGATATGGGGATATTGTGATCAAAGTTCATGATTCAAGGATCATTCAGGTTGAAAAGACCGAGAAAACCCGCTATGACAATTATCGCGGCTTGGAGCAGGGAAGCGGTATTTAGGAGACCATAAATTTTAAAAACAACCGGACAACCGGCTGAAAAAATCAAACATTCGCCTTTCCGACCCGACCACGGGATGTAAGGCAAACATGATCGGAAAAGGAGAATGTCATGAAGAAGTTCGTTGTGTTAGGGCTGTTAGTCTCAGTGGTCGGCTGGCAGTTTACGGTGGTTTCTTATGCGGGAGTTCCGCTGAACAATTTGGAAGGCGTCGGCGGTATTGCGTTCAATCCGTTGGCTTATCTGGTCAATGCTGGTAGTAAGTGGAAAAAAGAAACACCTAAGACAGAAACGGTCGAGAAGCCGGAAGAAGGATCAAAAAAAGCTTACGATGGCTTCGGGCTTTTAAGCAAGATCAGCAAGCCGCAAGCCGGCGCGTGGTATGTGCGATTGCCGCAAGCACATGTCGACTGGACAGCGCTTGGTACGGCATTTTCGATCGGCGACCGGTTAGAAATTTCGTACGGCTGGGAAGCCGTGGCGCCGCATGGGGCCAGTACGATCTATAAGAATAACATCGGCGCCAAACTGCTTTTGATCCCGGAAAACGCGGGCGATCATAAATTTATTCCGGCGGTGTCGATCGGGAATATCTTGAAGATCACGGACGATGTGCCGTCAGGAACGAAAAGCGTCGGCGATGATATTTATCTTGTCGCGACCAAGTTGATCAAAGAAACGCCGTTACCGGTCTTGGTATCCGGCGGGCTGATCGCAACGAACAGCCGGACCACCGGCGTTTTTGGCTATGACCATAATTACCGGTTTACTTGGTTCGCCAATGCCGATGTGATCCTGTTCAAGCATCTGGCGGTTGGATATGAATATAAGCAAGGCGCTAAATATCATGGCTGGCATGACGCGGATTATCAGGATGTCCATGCGGCATGGCTGATCAACGACAAGCTGACCTTAGTCGGCGCTTGGGTTTATGCGGGAGACCAGAAGTCGAAAAGCGAAGTTGGTCTCGGTAATGGTTTTACCGTCAGTCTCCACTATGGGTTTTAAGGAGGCGGCCGTTTTAAGATGATGAAAAGGAGGATTTTATGAATGTTTATCAAGATGTCACAAAAACAGTAGGGAAAACCCCTTTGGTTTGGTTGAACCGGCTCGGGAAAGATTCCGGCGCTCGGATCGCCGTGAAACTTGAATCTGCCAATCCTCTTTCCAGCGTCAAGGACAGGATCGGGGTCGCGATGATTGAAGCGGCGGAACGGGACGGCAGGCTCAAGCCGGGTGGCGTTATTGTGGAACCGACGAGCGGGAATACCGGCATCGCGCTTGCCTTTGTGGCCGCGGCCCGCGGTTATAAACTGATCTTGACCATGCCGGACACCATGAGCATGGAGCGGCGCCAGCTTTTGAGGATCCTTGGCGCGGAAGTGGTTTTAACCGAGGGCGCGAAGGGAATGCGCGGCGCCGTCGAAAAAGCCGCCGAGATCAATAAGACTATCCCGGGAAGCATCGTCCTTCAGCAATTCGATAATCCCGCCAATGCCGAAATTCATCGCAAGACCACGGCCGAAGAAATATGGAACGACACCGATGGCACCGTCGATATTTTTGTGGCGGCCGTCGGAACCGGCGGTACTTTGACAGGCGTCGGAGAAGTGCTGAAAAAAAGGAAACCTTCTGCTAGAATTATCGCCGTCGAGCCGGTCGATTCCCCAGTGCTTTCAGGCGGCAAGCCTGGGATGCACAAGATCCAGGGGATCGGCGCCGGTTTTGTGCCGGGCATCCTGAATACGAAAATTTATGACGAGATCATTCAGGTCCGCCACGAGGATGCCGGGCAGGTCGCCAAGCAGCTTGCGCGTCAGGAAGGGATCCTCGGAGGGATCTCAGCAGGAGCGAATGTTTGGGCGGCTTTGGAAGTGGCAAAACGCAAGGAATCCAAAGGCAAAGTGATTGTGACCGTGATCTGCGACACAGGAGAAAGGTATCTTTCAACATGGCTTTTCCAGGAATTTTTGGGATGAAAAAAAGCGTGGGTCCGACTGAAACAAAGTATTTCACGTTCGCCGAGGCGCAGGGGTTCGAACTTGAATCCGGGCGCGGATTAGGCCCCATCACGCTTGCTTATGAAACTTATGGCCAGCTGAACTCCGAGAAAACGAACGCCGTCCTTGTCATGCACGCTTTCTCCGGAAGTGCGCATGTTGCCGGCCCAGTGACGGCTGATCAAGATCCTGCTTGGTGGGATTTTATGGTCGGTCCCGGCAAAGCGCTTGATACGGAAAAGTATTTTGCGATCTGTATCAACGTGATCGGAGGATGCAAAGGGAGCACCGGGCCGTCGTCGGTCAATCCGAAAACGGGAAAACCTTACGGCCTCGATTTTCCCCTTGTGACGATCGGGGATATGGTTCGCGCGCAGAAAGCATTGATCGATCATCTCGGGATCAAAAAACTTCACGGCGTGATCGGCGGCTCCATGGGCGGGATGCTCGCGCTCCAATGGATCGCGTCCTATCCCGGTACGGTGGAATGTGTGATCCCGATCGCCGCGACGCTCAAGCATTCGCCGCAGCAGATCGCTTTCAACGAGGTGGGCAGGCAGGCCATCATGGCCGATCCCGCATGGAATAACGGGGATTACTACGGCGGCACTCCGCCCGAGAAGGGCCTTGCAGTCGCCCGCATGGTGGGGCATATCACCTATATGAGTAATGATTCCATGGAACAGAAATTCTCGCGCCGCCTTAAAGACGACAATACGGGGTTTAAATTTTCCGCCGATTTTGAAGTGGAGGGCTACCTCCAGCATCGCGGCCAGAGCTTCGTCAAGCGGTTCGACGCGAACTCCTATCTTTACATCACGAAGGCCATGGACTATTTCGATCTTTCGGACGCGAAATGGATCCCTCCCGAGGGGCTTCCGGGAACCCGTTTTCTCGTGATCGCTTTCAAATCCGATTGGCTCTACCCGTCCGCCCAGTCGCAGGACATGGTTCGCCAGCTTCAGATGAAACAGATCGATGCGACCTATTGCGAGATCGACGCCGCTTACGGGCATGATTCATTCTTGATCGAAAGCGAAGCGGCAAAACAGTCTCACCTTATTAAGCATTTTCTCGCGAAGAGGAAATAGGCCCCTTTTTCTTCCCTTGAAAAAAACGCAAGAGGGGAATACCATCTTTCCTATGGAGAAACAGAAAATAACACCGGCCGTCAAACGGCTAGACCATCAGGCGATCTGCGGGATCGTGGAGACGGGCTCCAAAGTCCTGGACCTGGGCTGCGGCAACGGGGACCTTCTCGCGCTTCTTGTCGAACGCAAAGGCGTCAAGGGGCAAGGCGTCGAACTCAATAATGATGCCATCCATGCCTGTGTCGAAAAAGGATTGAGCGTTTTCCATAGCGATATCGACAGCGGCCTGCCGTATTATCCGGACCAATCGTTCGACTACGTGATCCTGAACCAAAGCTTGCAGGAAGCCAAACGCGTCGAGGGCGTGATCTCGGAAGCGCTGCGTGTCGGCAAGAAAGTCATCATCGGGTTCCCGAATTTCGCTTATCTGGAGGCGCGTATCCTGATGTTTTTCGGAGGCAGGGCACCGATCGTTTCCTCGCTTCCTTACGAATGGTACAGCACGCCGAACCTGCGCTTTCTTTCGATCAAGGATTTCAAATCCTTCTGTGCCGCGAAAGGGTATAAAATTTTGGCTGCGCATTACCTTGACGCGCAGGGGCGCGTCCGCGTCCTTCCGAACCTTTTCGCCCAGAACGCCGTCTTTGTGATCACGAAATAAGGTTTTTTCTATGCCCTCACAACCGTCAAAAAAACTTGAGATCTTCCGGAACCCGAATCCCCGGCGCGATTATGATATCCAGATCGAATGTCCGGAATTTACCTGTCTTTGCCCGAAGACGGGCCAGCCGGATTTCGCCACGATCCGCATCGCCTATGTTCCGGACGAATTCTGCGTGGAACTGAAAAGTCTTAAACTTTATTTTTGGAGTTACCGGAACGAAGGCGCATTCCATGAAGCCGTGACCAACAAGATCCTGGACGATCTTGTTAAAGCCGTAAGGCCGCGTCACATGTCGGTTGAGGCCGATTTCTTTGTACGCGGAGGCCTTCATACGATCGTTTCGGCGAATTACTCAAAATCCCGCAAAAAGAATCCCTGAAGGATCCTCAAGGAGGTATTGAAAATGCCGGAAGAAAGAAGGGGTGCCGCAACTTTTCAGGGCAGTCCGTTAACCTTGGTCGGCCCGGAGCTCAAAGCAGGCGATCAGGCGCCCGATTTCAAACTTACCGGCACAGATCTGAAGCCGGTAACCTTGGCCGATTCCAAAGGGAAGATCCGGCTCATCAGCGTGGTGCCTTCGATCGATACGCCCGTCTGCGATCTCCAAACCAGGCGTTTCAATCAGGAGGCGGCAAAGCTTCCCGATTCCATTGCGGTGTTGGGAGTAAGCATGGACCTTCCGTTTGCTCAGGGGCGATGGTGCAAACTTGCGGCCACCGACAAGATCAAGCTGGCTTCCGATTATCAGGATCACGCCTTCGGTCGTGCCTACGGAGTTTTCATCAAAGAATTGAAATTTCTTTCGCGCGCTATTTTTGTGATCGGAACGGATGACAAGATCCGGTATGTGGAATATGTTCGGGAGATCGCGCGTCATCCGGATTATGAAAAAGTGCTGGAATTCCTTAAAACCTGTGTCTAAATATTTTTTTCTTCTTTTCGCGGCATTTTTGATCCTTCCGGTTCACGCTCGGTGCGCGGAGCCGGTAATGAAAACGCTTTCGGCGCATGTCGTGAAGCCCGCCAAGGACGGTTCCAGCATTGAAGTGGACTTCCGTCATCCCGCCACCGAAAAGATCCAGCGCCTTGTTTTTTATGTCGACGATCAAACAGGCCTGAGCGGTATCCCTAAGCTTACCGATCTGCGGTCCGGCCAGGTCGTGAGCATCGATTATGTGGAAGGCGCGCAGGGCCGGCTCCTGATCCGCCGCATTGCGCGCGTCAAACTTTCGGGCCCTCCTCCCGGTCTTGAGAAATTCCGTGGCCTCTAAGCGTATTCTTTGTTTTCTTTTTTTGATCGTGCTGAGTTGTCCCTCCGTGTTACCGGCTCAAACCTATGAGGAAGATGACCGGGATTTTATGTCGGGACAGGCCATGGGAGAGGAAGACCTTTCCCAGAAAACCGAAGCCGAATTGATCGGGATGGAGCGGGCGCTTAAGGCGAAACTTGGCAAGGATCCCGGGAACGCGGATCTCTATTACCAGCTTTCCACGGCTTACGCGACGCTTTTTGACAGAACGCGCACGCAAAAAGGGAAACAATCCCTCGAGTGGATCGCGAAAAGCCGGGACGCCCTTGAAAAGGTCCTGATGATCCGTCCGAAAGATAAAGTCGCGCATTACAATCTCGGCGTCGTCTATAAACGCATGGGCCAGATGGAACGCGCGCGGGAGGAGCTTCGGAAGGCGATCCAGCTTGCCGATCCCGGAGAGGATGCCTATCTGATCTGCGCGTCGTGGTTCCAGATCGGGATGGTGTATAGCGAACAAGGATTTTTTAGTGAAGCTAAGGAAGCGTTCCTGAAAGCCCGTGAATTCGATTACGGGAACGAAGATATTCAGGAAGCGATCCGTGAAATGGACGCCAAGCGGAAGGCTCCCGAAAGCGAGAGCGTTTCCGTCCCATTCGGAATGCCTTCTTCAGGCGGTAATTTCACTATGGACCAGCGGACCGCCGTTGCCATGGGAAAAGATCCGACCGAGCAACAGCAAGCGGGGATCGGACAAGCGCTGCCTTATCTCGGGCAAATGCTCATGCAGAATTTTGGCGGTGGCGGAGGAGAAGAGAGCGGTGAACAAAGCCGGTAAGATTCCTCGCGGGACCCGGGCGATCCTTTTTGATGCCGGAGGGACACTTTTTCGCCCGTTTCCGTCCGTCGGATATTATTATAGTATGGTTGCGGCAAAGCACGGCTGCCGGGTAAGCGAAAAAGATGTCGAGGCCGCGTTCCGGCGTGTGTGGAGCGAGCACGACGGGATCGGCGATCTACGCAGCCATTCGGATGAGAAGATCGAAAAAGAATTCTGGCGCAAGATCGTGACGGCCGTTTTTAAGGATTTCGAGGGCCTGCGGGTCTTCGATCCTTTTTTTGATGAGCTTCATGATCTTTTCGCGGAGCCGCGTGTCTGGAAGCTTTATCCCGAAGTCGAGGAAGTGCTTCGATCGCTTAAAAAGAAAAAATTCATTCTCGGGCTTGTATCGAACTGGGACAGCCGGCTTTTTAAATTGTGCGAAGGGCTTGGGATCGATTCCTATTTTGATTTTAAAGTGATCTCAGCCGTTTTTGGTGCGGCGAAACCCAACCCGAAGATTTTTCTCGAGGCCCTTAAAAAGGCGAATGTTCCGGCCGCCGACGCCGTTCATGTTGGCGACAGTCTGGAAGATGATATCCGAGGCGCGCACTTGGCCGGCATCCAAGGGATCTGGCTTGACCGGTCGGGAAGGCACGGCGGATTGACCCAGGAACATAAAGAATTCGTGACCGTGATCCGCGATTTGAAAGAGTTAATTTAAAAGGATCAAAAATGACAGACAACAAAAATATCCTGGTCTTAGACCTTGAAACGCAGAAATCCTTTAAAGAAATCGGCAAATCAAAGGCGATGAGCCTTGCAAAGCTGAAGGTATCCGTTGTCTGCCTTTACGATTATTTGACCGGCGAATATTCTTCTTACGAAGAAAAAGACATGATGGCTCTTGACCGGCGCCTTCAGACCGCGGACCTTATCATAGGGTTTAACATCCGCCGTTTTGACATGCCCGTGCTCCAGCCCTACCTTTTTAAGCCTATTGAGCAATTTCCCGTGCTGGATCTTTTGGATGATATCGAAAAGGCCCGCGGCCACCGGGCAAGCCTAGATAGCGTCGCCCGCGCAACGCTCAAGCAAGGAAAGACCGGCGACGGCGCCGAAGCCCTTATCCTTTTCAAAGAGGGACGCATGGACGAACTAAAAAAATACTGCCAGGACGATGTGCGCCTCACGAAAGATATTTACGAGTACGGTTGCCGCGAGGGAAAGATCTTTTTTACTTCCACCTGGGATTTCAAGACCTACGAGATCCCCGTATCCTGGAAAAAAACGGCGGAAGCATTATTAGGCAAAACGGCGCCTAAGGCCGATTTTCCCACGAGTTTATTTTAAATTTTCGGCATAAAAGGACCTTTTTATGGAGTATCTCGGTTATTTTCTCCTCGGATTGGGGTTGAACCTTACGCCTTGCGTTTACCCCATGATCACGATCACACTTTCGCTTTTCCGGGGTTCCGAGGCCCATACCTCATGGCGCGCTTTCGGCCGGGCGGTCCTTTATGTGCTGGGGATCGCGGTCATGTTCACCTCCGTCGGCATTTTTGCGGCGTTCACCGGCGATTTTTTTGGCGGGCTTCTCCAGAATTCCTGGGTGCTTCTCGCGATCGGCCTTTTCATCATCGCGTTGTCGCTTAGCATGTTCGGTCTTTATACTTTCCGGCCGCCTTCCTGGCTTGTGCCGCAGCACCGGGTTTCTCACGTGAATCTTTTCAGTTATTTCCTTTCGGGGCTTTTCGTGGGAATCGTTGCAGCGCCCTGCATGGGGCCGGTCGTTCTCGCCCTCTTGACGCATGTGAGCCAGGAAAGAAATATCGTGTTCGGAGCGGGCTCATTCCTCATGCTGGCATTGGGGTTGGGATCGCCTTACCTTGTGCTCGGGACTTTTTCGGGGCTCTTGAAGAAACTGCCCAAGTCCGGCGCGTGGTTGGTCTGGTTCGAAAGACTTCTAGCGGTCGCATTGTTCTCCTTCGGCTGTTTTTATCTGATCATCGCGTTCCGCTGGCCGATCGTGCCCTGGATCGTCCCGATCGCCTTCACGCTGGGCGGGATCTATCTTGGCTGGTTTGAGCGTTCGGCCCATGCGTCGAAAAAATTCCTCGTTTTCAAACGTGTGGCGGGGGTTTTGATCACGGCGGCAGGGGTCATGATGATGACGGGGATCGTCTCGTTCCGTTCCCCGGCGGGCCTCGTATGGGAAGACTATCGCCCGGGGATCCTTGAAGAGGCGGCCGCCTCGGAGCAGCCGGTCGTTCTGGACTTTTATGCCGATTGGTGTATCCCGTGTCATGAGCTTGAGCAATTCACTTACTCGGATCCCGGGGTCATCGAGACCTTGGGCCGTTTCCGAAAGATCAAAGTCGATGCCACCTCCGCGGACTCGGCCGAGACTCTTGATGCGATCCGCCGGTTCGGCGTCTTCGGCGTTCCGACCATTGTTTTTCTCGATGAAAAAGGGCGCGAAGTAAAAACTCTTCGCATGAACGGCTATGTTTCGCCGTCACAATTCGTCAGAGCGATCCGCGGCTCTATTCTGAAAAAATACGCCGAAGGGCCTTAGGGCCTTGGGGCGGTTTCCATCACCTTGACAAAGGCGGACATGACTCATAGGATACGTGAACATTCGTCAACCATACTTCTGAAAAGCTATTCAAAATGAAAATTCTCCAACGTTATGTGCTAAAAGAGCTGCTTTTGCCGTGCGTGCTTTGTTTTACGGTGCTCTCGTTCATTTTTATGGCGGGGTATCTGGTCAAAGCCGCCGACATGATCATCGGCCGGGGGGTGTCATTGGGGCAGACCCTCTATGTGCTTCTGCTTGTCATGCCCTCGATCGTGAGCTATACCGCTCCCATGAGCCTTCTGACCGGTGTTCTGATCGTCTTCGGTAATTTTTCCCAGCATAACGAATTCCGCGCCATGAAAGCGTCCGGCGTGCATCCTTTGAGATTCATGATGCCGCCCCTTATTTTGGGATTCGCGCTAAGCGTTCTCATGTTCGTTTTTAATGACCAGGTCGGGCCTCCTGCGCGATTTGAGCTCCGCCGCGCAACCAAGAAAATGATCATGCAACACCCGATGGCGCTGATCGAACCCGGGCGTTTCGTGAAGATCAGTTCCAACATCCTTTTTCTCGCCAAACGCGTGGAAGGTAACGAAATGAAGGATATCGTCGCCCATGAGGGCGTCGATTCCGAGAACCCCGTGCGGACGATCGTCGCAGAAAGCGGCAAGATCGTGATGGACCCGAATACCGGCCAGCTCGAGGTCCAGCTTTTCAACGGCAGCGTTTCAGAATCGCAAGATGAAGGCGTTCAGTCCGTTCAGTTCAAGACCTACAAGTTCCCGACGCTCGACGAGGACGATATCCGCAAGATGGGGAAAAAGAAAAAGGACATGACGCTGGCGGAGATCCTGGTGGATGTTTCGGAAAAGACCGATAAGAAGACCCGCCGCGAACTTTGGGCGGTCTTCCATCAAAGGATCGCCTTCGCGTTCGGCTCCCTTGTTTTTGCCTTTATCGGGATCCCGATCGCCTCGATCGTCAAGCGCGGGGAAGTGGTCATCAGTTTCGGTATCTCGATGGCGGCCACAAGCGTTTACTACATTCTTTTTGCGCTCGCCCAATCGATCGCGTCGCGCGGAGGGTTGCCGCCCGTGATCGTGCTTTGGCTCCCCAACATCATCCTGATCGGGATCGGCACTTACCTTCTTCGCAGGGCCATTCTTTCCTAGCGGGCGTTCCGCCGGAGAAAGATCAGCAGCGGATTTTCAGGTAATTCTTAACCCGGGCTTTCCATCCCTTTAGGCGTTTGGAGCAATCTTGCTCCGGCGGGGCATTACGGCATCTGTCCTCAAGGACCTTTTTCGCGGCTCGCACGAATTCTTTTACCGCGTCCTCTTTTTCTTCCGGGATCCGCATTTCTTCCAACACCTGCAACAAACCCCATCCCTGTCCCTGGAAACGTTCCGTCTCAAGGATCCCTTCGCCTTTAAAATTCACGTAATCGATCAGGGCGAACATCCCATTAGGAGCGTCGGCGACCATTTTGAATTTCAATTGGATCTCCGGCCGTTTTTCTTCGCTCGTTGCGGCAAGCATCTTAGGCAAGACCCCTTCGATCCGGCGCATGATGAATTGGGCCTGGAGTTTTTGGGTCTGGTCCAAAAAATTCCTCAGAAAGATCATGCGCTCGCTTGAAAGATCATTTAAGAATTCTTCGCGGGTCTGCCAGGGAGCTTCGCGGGTCGGGAGAGCTTTGATCCACGCGGGGATCTCCTCTTTTTGTTCTTCCGCGAACAAAAGGTATTCGGGGAAAAGTTCTTTGTAAGGGCCTTTTTTGTCTTGAGGGTACCAGATGAAGTGCCCGATCCCGAACGACGGGAAATTTTCATCCTCGTTCCATGCCGTCATCCGCTCTGTTTTTCCCGAGCATTCATGGAAAAAGATCATTTTTTGGAGGCAGACAAGTTCATCGGCGGTCATCGGAGCGTCGGAAGCATGGGCGGCAAGGAAGGGGGGAGAAACGACCAGGAGTAGCAAGGACCACAGGACGAGCGGCTTCATGTTCCCTCTGTCGGCGGATTCCCGGAAAAATTAAGATGTTTAACAGCCGGAGAATTCTAACGGTGGCCCGACCGAAAAGCAACGGAACTCTTAAGGTTTTTAAAAAGGAAGGGAACCCGCAGCGCGGGAACGGATCAGATCTTCAAAAGACGGCAGAGATCCGTGGGCGTTTTGATGAAAAAATCGGGTTTGACGAGTTCCAGTTCTTTGATGGCTTGAAAAGGGTTGGCGGCAAGCGTCGGAAAAGCGATCGAGCGGATGTGGATCGAATGCTTTGCGCGGTTCGCGGCAAGGACGTCATCTGGCAGATCGCCCACATAAAGGAACTTTTTTTTGGCCCCAAGGGCGTAAGCGGTCTTAAGCAGCGAGAAAGGGTGCGGCTTGCGCAGGGATTCTTTTTTTTCTCGCTCTTCTTTTTTAACATCATCCATGGTCGTCATGGCGTCGAAGAGGTCCGCGATCCCAAATTGCTTGAGGGCATGAGAAGCTTCATAAAATGAGCGGCCCGTCGCGATCCCCAGCTTCAATCCATGATCCTTGAGTTTCTGGAGCAGAGGGCGTTTAAAAACAAGTTTCTCCCGGTGAATAAGGCCCCGTTTTTTCCAATAGCGCATTTTATTAAGCGTCAGCCGGGGGAAGATATCCTTGCCTAAATAAACTTCCTGGAAGATGCGCGCTACTTTTTCGATCGTGATGGTCGTGGGGCGGCCGAAAAGGGCGGTAATGCCGGCGACCTTAAGAGGCCGCTGTTTGACGGTTTTGGCGAATTTTTCTATTTGAACCGTTTTTTTTAGCGATTCCAAGGTCCTGTTCTTTACCGGGAGCGAGAGGAGATAGACAAGCAGACCGTAACAACAATCCCAGTCATCGTTAAAGCCGCCAAGAAGCTTGAATTGGTCCACGTCTTCCGGCGTGAGGAGGCTCGGGAACTTCGTCGCAGCCGAACGGCTGAAGAAAGGGATCGGGCCATGGGTCAGGTAAAGCTCCACGGTATTGCGGATGGCTTCGAGGTAGGATCGGCGGGTATCCACCAGGACATTATCGATGTCAAAAATAATGGCGTCCGCTTGAACCTTTCCGTTTGAGGGGGATAAGACGGAAGATTTTGAGGCAACCTTCTGTTTCATGAGCTCAGTTTACGCCCTTAGTCCTCTCATGTAAAGATGATTTCCGATCGATACCGGAGGCGGAAGCGGGCTTGTGCGTTCGCGCGAAGCTATGTTAGTATACGCGCCCTGAACCGCGTTGGGTTCAGGGCAGCCCCGCACCCAATGTGGTGCGGGGCGTCCTTTTCAAACAATTTAAATCGTTTCTATTTCCCCTTTTCAAATTTTTTGCCGGGGTAGCTCAGTTGGCTAGAGCGAGGGACTCATAAGCCCTAGGTCGCCAGTTCAATCCTGGCCCCCGGCACCCTACACCACGTTGGGTGTAGGGTAGGCATGAACCCAACGTGGTTCATGCCACGACAATCCATCAAGCTTAGAAAAAATATTTTTTGCAGTGCGGGGCGGCACCCCCTCATAATCATCATATGTTTTACACCTATGTACTCAAAAGTTTAAAAGACAAAAAACTTTACATTGGATTTACTTCTGATTTAAAGAAAAGGTTTTTTGAACATCAGAAGGGTAAGGTTATCGCAACAAGATCCAGGCGTCCCTTTGAGATTTTATTTTACGAGGCTTTTTGCGATTGCTTGGATGCAAAACGCCGGGAACGATACCTAAAAACGTCAAAAGGAAGATCCTCCCTGAAGCAAATGTTGCGTCACCATCTCGATTGCGCATGAAAACTTTCTCGCAAACTCTTCTTTCGCGATTTAAAGCTCATCTCCTCGAAAAGCGTTTTTTCCGACCGCGGCAAAAGATCCTTATCGCTTGTTCGGGCGGACCCGATTCCGTCGCGCTTTTTCATCTTTTGAAGGCGCTCGCCTCTGAATACCGCTGGAGGCTCGCTCTTATTCACTTTAACCATAAGCTCCGTCCGCGCGCGGCAAAGACCGATGAACGTTTTGTAAAAAGTCTTGCCCGGAAATTCAAAGTGCCTTTTTACGGAGGAACCGGCGATGTTAAGCGCGAAGCGCGGACGCAAAAGATTTCGATCGAAGAATGCGCGCGGCAGATGCGCTATGATTTTTTTCTGAGGACGGCAAAGGCCAAGAAGATCTTCACGGTCGTTTTAGCTCATACCCAAAACGACCAAGCCGAAACGGTCCTGATGCGGATCCTGCAGGGGACCGGGCTTCGCGGGCTTCAAGGCATTCGCGAAAAATTCAAAATGGGCGGCGTTAACCTTATCCGGCCGTTTCTTGCCTTTACCAAAAAGGAACTTTTGCATTTTCTTCACGAAAGAAGTATTCCATTCCGGTCGGATCAAAGCAACGACTCTTCACGATTCATCCGGAACCGCATCCGCTTAAAATTGATCCCGGTCCTTCAGCGGAATTTTAATCCGCGGGTCATCGAAGCCCTTTCGAGGATCCCCGCGATCGCGGCCGAGGAAAATAAACTTATTTCCGGGCTTGAAACGAAAGCGTGGCAAAAATGTTTTAAGAGAAAACGCCGCGCTTGCGTGGAGCTTCGGCGATCCTTTTTTCTTCAACATCCTTCCGCGCTTCAATTCCGGGTGGCGGAAAAAGCCCTCAAGAAACTTGATCCTCAAAGCGGGCTTTCTTTTGAAGCCTGGGAGCGGCTTCGCAGGGAGCTTATCCGGCCCCGTTACCGTTGCACTCTTCCCAAGGGGATCGATTTTTCGCTAACTCCCAAAATCATCACTATTTACAAAAAATAACATCCTGAGTAATCCGATTTGATATCTTCAAATACCCATGCTAAACTACGCCTTCCTTTCCTCCGGAATATGAGAGAGATCCAAAAAGTATGAGCCCTGTCAATAAAACAAGAAAGAACGTCACGCGTTCCCAGAACGGCCGCAAACCGCCTCCCAATCAGGGGGAGCCGGACCGCAAGCGGCTGATCGCACTTTTTCTGATACCGCTCGCGATCTTTTTGATCCTTCAAGTCTTCGTATTCCCCAATTTTGACCTTAAAGAGCTCAGTTATTCGGAATTCTACAGGATGCTTACGCGCAATCCCGAGACCGGCGAGATCCTTTCCTGCGAACTGGTCGACAACGTGATCCAGGGCAAAATGATCACGGGTTCCTTTTTCCAGGTCCATATCCCTTACAACGATCCCGAGATCATCCCGCTTATCCGCAAGAATGTCGCCAATTTCACGATCAGCCCGCCCCAGACTTTCTGGCGCAATTTCTTTGCCGGGATCTTCCCGACGCTTCTTCTGATCGCGTTCTTCTGGTTCTTTGTCTACCGGGGCGTCCAGCAAGGCGGCGGCAAGGTTTTCTCGTTCGGAAAATCCCGTGCCAAACTTATTGATAAGGAAAAAAGCCCGATCACTTTCAAGGACGTCGCCGGCGTCGATGAAGCGAAGGAGGAATTGCAGGAGATCATCGAATTCTTAAAAGACCCGCCGCGATTTCAAAAGCTCGGCGGCAAGATCCCCAAAGGGGTTCTTTTGATGGGGCCTCCGGGAACGGGGAAGACGCTTCTTGCCAAGGCGGTGGCCGGTGAAGCCGAGGTGCCTTTTTTCTCGATCAGCGGATCGGATTTTGTGGAGATGTTCGTCGGCGTCGGCGCGGCCCGCGTGCGCGACCTTTTTGAGCAAGCCAAGCGCGCGGCGAAAGCGGGAGGCCGCGGCGCTATTATTTTTATCGATGAGATCGACGCGGTCGGCCGGCAGCGTTTTGCCGGGATCGGCGGCGGTCATGATGAGCGCGAGCAAACCCTCAATGCGCTGCTCGTGGAAATGGACGGTTTTGACACGCATATCGGCGTGATCCTGATCGCTTCGACAAACCGCCCCGACGTGCTGGATCCCGCGCTTTTACGACCCGGCCGTTTTGACCGCCAGGTCGTGATCGAAAGGCCGGACATTAAAGGGCGCGAAGAGATCTTAAAGGTCCATTCGGTCGGCGTAAAATTGGGCCCCGATGTGGACCTTGCCAAGATCGCGCGTCAAACCCCGGGATTTTCCGGCGCTGATCTTGCGAACCTTGTCAACGAGGCCGCGCTTTTGGGCGCGCGCCGGAAAAAGGATTTTGTCGGGCAGCCGGAATTAGAGCAATCGATCGAGCGTGTGATGGTCGGGCCGGAACGCAAAAGCCGCGTTATCTCCAAGCGCGAGAAAAAGATCAAAGCCGTCCATGAATCCGGGCATACCCTGATCGCGCTTCTTTTGCCGGGCGCGGACCCGGTGCATAAAGTTTCCATTATCCCGCGCGGCTACGGGATCGGCGGCTACACGCTGCAAGTCCCCGACGAAGACCGGAACCTTATTACCAAGACCGAGATCTTAGACCGCATCACGGTGCTTTTGGGCGGCCGCGTCGCCGAAGAACTCACCTTCAAAGAGATCAGCTCCGGCGCTTCTGACGATCTTGAAAAAGCGACGCACTACGCGCAAACCATGGTCTGCGAACTCGGCATGAGCGACAAGCTCGGGCATTTGACCTTCGGAAAAAAGGACCGCCAGGTCTTTCTGGGCCGCGATCTTATGCGCGAAAAAGATTATTCCGAGCAGACCGCCGTCTTGATCGACAGCGAAGTCCGCCGGATCGTGGACGGCTGCTATCAAAGAGCGACGGATCTTTTGAAACAGAATCAGGACAAGCTCAAGCTGCTCGCGGATGTGCTTCTGGAAAAAGAAGTGATCGACGCGGATGAGATCAAAAAGATCATCGGGCTTCAAAGCGCTTTGCCGTCGGAGAACGGGAACGGCGCATCGGAGACCGGAAAGCCTGCCGCGTGATCTGGAAGATCCGCCAAAATACCGTTTCGTTCGGCCGCACGCTTTTAATGGGAATTTTAAACATTACCCCGGATTCTTTTTCGGACGGCGGCCGTTATCTCGATCCCGAAGCCGCGGTTAGCCAGGCGCTGAAATTAGTCGAAGAAGGCGCGGATATTCTGGATCTTGGCGCCGAATCCACCCGTCCGGGTGCGACGCCGGTCACTGCGAAGGAAGAATGGGATCGATTGCTGCCCGTTCTTAAGCGGGTCCGCAAAGAAGTATTTGTTCCGATCTCAATCGATACTTCAAGGGCGGAGGTCGCAAAAAAATGCCTTGAGCTCGGCGTCGAGATCATTAATGACGTGACCGGGCTTAAAAGATCCGGCCGCGAGATGGCAAAAGCCGTTAAAGATTCTGGGGCGGGGATTGTGTTGATGCACAGTCGCAGTACTCCAGGAGCAATGCAGGATTTGACGGATTATCGCGATGTGGTGCAGGATGTCATGAGCGAGCTTCGTGAAAGCGTCAAACTTGCTTTAGACGCGGGCATCGATCGCGAACAGATCGTGATCGATCCGGGGCTTGGATTCGCAAAAACGCCGGAACAGAATCTCGAAATCTTAAAAAATATCAAAGCGTTCCATGAGCTTGGTTTTCCGGTGCTTGTGGGGCCTTCGCAGAAATCTTTTATCGGAAAGATCACAGGCCGCGAGACTAAGGATCGCTCGTTTGGAACGGCCGCCTGCGTCGCCGTTTGCGTCCGGGACGGGGTCCAGATCGTCCGGGTGCATGAGGCGGGCGCGATGCGCGACGTGGTCCGCATGACCGAAGCTATTATGTAAAAGGACTCGCCCCGTTAGAGTCTCAAATGGCTCTAACGAGACGAAATAACGTTATTTTTGAAATTATTCGGGGCTAAAGAATTCTTTTTAAAATTTGATTAAGACTCTAACGGGGGAACCATGTCAGGACATTCAAAGTGGGCAAGCATCAAACATAAAAAAGCGATCGTGGACGCCAAACGCGGGCAGGCGTTCACGAAGATCATCCGCGAGATCACTGTGGCCGCCAAAACGGGCGGCGGCGATACCAACAGTAACCCCCGGCTTCGCACAGCCATCCAGTCGGCCAAAGAAGCGAATATGCCTTCGGACAATATCGAACGCGCGATCAAGAAAGGCACGGGGGAGTTGGAAGGCGTATCCTACGAGGAAATGACTTATGAGGGTTTCGGGCCGGAGGGTACGGCCGTGCTTGTCGCCTGTCTTACCGATAACAAGAACCGTTCGGCTTCCGAGATCCGCAGCGTATTCAACAAGAACGGCGGCAATATGGGAAGCGCCGGTACGGTCGCCTGGATGTTCGAGAAAAAAGGATTTATCGTCATCCAGAAGAGCGCGACCACCGAAGACCAGTTGATGGAGATCGCATTAGGGGCCGGAGCCGAAGACATGACCTCGACCGACCAGGTCTTTGAGGTAACGACCGCCCCTCACGATCTTTGGGCGGTACGCGAAGCGATCGAAAAAGCCAAGATCAAGATCGATAGCGCGACGCTTACCATGATCCCCAAAAACCTTGTCAGTGTTTCGGCGGATACGGCGCGCAAAGTCCTGGGCCTGATCGGAGCGCTCGAAGAACACGATGACGTCCAGAACGTTTATTCGAACGCCGATATTCCCGAAGAAGTCATGAAGGAAATGGCGTGAGAGTTCTCGGCATTGATCCCGGAACACACAAAACAGGATTCGGGATCCTTGAATCGGACGGCCGCGATTATAAGGTCGTGATCTGCGGCACCATCCGCGCCTCTTCCAAAGATCCCATCGCGAAACGCCTTCTTCATATTTTTGAATCCCTCCAGAAAACCATCGAAAGCTATCAGCCCGACGTTGTCGCCCTTGAGGCACTTTTTTACGCCAAAGACGTCCAAGCCGTCGAACGGATCGGCGAAGCGCGCGCCTGCGCCATGCTCGCGGCTTCTAAACAGGGTGTCGAAGTGGTAGAATACGCTCCGACCGTGGTAAAACAATCTGTCACAGGCAACGGCCGCGCGGCCAAAGAGCAGGTTCAATTCATGGTGAAACAGCTTCTGCGTTTGAAGGAAATTCCCGCGCCGGACGCCTCGGACGCGCTTGCCATCGCGCTTTGTCATTTGCATAACGCCAAACGAAAGGTCTTATGTACCACCACCTGAACGGAAAGATCGTTGAGAAGACGCCGACAGCAGTGGTCCTGGATGTGAACGGGATCGGCTACGAGGTCCGCGTCCCGCTTTCCACGTTCTCAAGTCTTCCGAATGCGGGGGAGACCGTAAAACTTCTCACGCATTTTATCGTTCGCGAAGACCTTCAGGCGCTTTACGGGTTCGCGACCGAAGAAGAGCGCGAAGCTTTTAAACTTCTTATTTCCATTTCCGGGATCGGGCCCAAGCTTGCGATCACGCTTCTTTCGGGCGTGACGCTTCAGGAGCTCAAACGCGCGATCCAGGAAAAAAATGTTCCTGTCCTCACCGCGATTTCCGGGATCGGGCAGAAGACCGCCGAACGCGTGATCGTGGAGTTAAAAGACAAGATCGGCCGCACCGAAGTTTCAGCCGGTAAAGAATTAATTCATGACGCGAGCATTTCTGACCAGACGGTCGAGGATTCGGTTCTCGCGCTTGTCTCGCTTGGTTACACCAAACAAAAGGCAAAAGACGCGGTGCAAAAGGTGCTCAAGACTTCACTCAGCAAAAAAGTTTCCGTGGAAGAGATCATCCGCACGGCGCTCAAACACGTATAGACGATCATGGCAGACGATAAGATCCTAGATCAGGAATTCAAACCGGAAGAATTAGAAGTCGAAGTGACGCTGCGGCCCGCGACGCTCGATGAGTTCATCGGGCAGACCGAGGTCAAAGAAAACCTCAAAGTTTTCATTGAAGCCGCGCTCGGGCGCAAAGAGCCGCTCGATCATATCCTTCTTTTTGGGCCTCCGGGGCTCGGGAAAACCACGCTGGCCCATATCATCGCCAAACGCATGGACGCCAAGATCCACTCGGTATCCGGGCCGGTGCTCGAGCGTGCCGGTGACCTGGCGGGGATCCTTACGAATCTTGAAAAAGGCGATGTGCTTTTCATCGATGAGATCCACCGCATCCCGCATGTCGTCGAAGAGTACCTTTATTCCGCCATGGAAGATTATTCGATCGAGATCATGATCGACAAAGGGCCGCACGCGCGTTCGGTTAAGATGCAGATCCCGCGTTTCACTTTGATCGGCGCGACGACCCGCAGCGGGCTCCTGACCGCGCCTTTGCGCTCGCGCTTTGGGATCGTCGAGCGGCTTAATTATTACGAATTCGAGGACCTTGCCACGATCGTCAAGCGTTCTGCGAAGATCCTCGAGATTCCGGTCGATGAAAAAGGAGCTTTTGAGATCGCAAGCCGTTCGCGCGGTACGCCCCGGATCGCCAACCGCCTTCTTCGCCGCGTGCGTGACTATGCGCAAGTGAAAGCCGACGGCAAGATTACGGCAGATGTCGCCGACAAAGGGCTTAAGATGTTCGGCGTAGACGGGGAAGGACTCGACCCGATGGATAAGAGGATCCTGCAATATATCCTCAAGGAGTGTAAAGGCGGTCCCGTCGGGATCAACAGTCTCGCCGTCGGTGTCGGAGAGGATGCCGAAACCATCGAAGAGATCTACGAACCTTATCTCATCCAGCGCGGTTTCTTAAAACGCACTTCCTCCGGCCGTGTTTTAACCGAACGCTCTTACCAGCACTTTGGCCTTACGCCGCCCGCCTCCGCCAAACAGCTTTTTTAGGTCCAGGCAACTTTCCGACTAACTACCTTGCCTCGTCCGAGAGCAGTGTGTTATATTAAACGAAATCTCGAGGGAAAGCGGCATGAGCGACCTTGCAAAAACACTGATCTTTTTCGGTCTCATTCTCGTGGGGATGGGGATCTTCACGATCTTTTTTGACAAGGTTCCCGGGCTCGGCAAACTGCCAGGCGATATTTTCCTCCGCCGGGGCAGTTTTACCTTCTATTTTCCCATCACAACCTGCATCTTGCTGAGCCTGATCCTTACGCTCGCTTTCACGATCTTCGGAAAAAAATAAAATGTTCGAGCTCTTGATCTCTTTCTGGCGCCCTCTGGTGGAGATCCTCTTCATTTGGGTCCTGATCTATTCCGTGATCCGTTTTTTCCAGGGGACCCGCGCCATGCAGGTCCTCTTGGGCCTTATCATCCTCGTCGTGATCTTCCTTGTTGCGAAATTCTTTGAACTGAACAGCATCATCTGGGTCCTCTCAAAACTCTTCGCGGTCGGCGTCGTTGCCTTTCTGATCATCTTTCAGCCGGAGATGCGCCGCGTGCTCGCGCGCATCGGCACGGCCATGTCGACCGGGCTTTTGAGCAAGGGGGGCACCCTTGAGGAAGTGATCCGCGCCTGCGACCATATGGCGCGCCACAAGACCGGCGCTTTGATCGCTCTTGAACGGGATGTCGGGCTTAAAAATTACATCGAAAGCGGCATGATGATCGACGCCAAGGTGAGCGCGGAACTTCTGCTCAGTCTTTTTGACCCGCATACGCCCACGCACGACGGCGCCGTGATCATCACAGGCGACCGCATCGCCGCCTGCGGCTCGCTTTTCCCTCTGACGCAGATCACGGACCTTCCGCCTTCGGTCGGTACGCGCCATCGGGCCGCGATCGGCCTTACCGAAGAAAATGACGCGGTTTGCATCGTGGTGTCCGAGGAAACGGGAAGCATTTCGGTTTCGGTTTTCGGGAAATTGACCAAGGCGCTTGATCTCGAAGACCTGAAGAAGATCCTGGAAGGCCTTTTCAAGCCCGTGGAGAACAAGAACGTTTTCAAAGATTTTATCGACAAGAACAAAAAACTTTTCCAAGTTCACGGAAAGAGCCCTAAAATATGATGCAGTGGCTGACCCGCAACTGGGGCCTGAAGATCATTTCTCTGGTGCTTGCGATCGGGACCTGGTATTACGCCGTCGGAGAAGAGAATATCGAAGTGACGCGCGTGATCCCGCTCAAGATTCAGATGGCGAACGCGGAGATGACGGTTTCCGAGATCTCCCATAGATTCGTGGAGGTTACCTTGTCGGCCCCCCGCGCCCTGATCGTGAACCTCGCGAGCCAGGATATCCAGGCCGTGCATAAGATCGGACCCGAAACGAAGGCCGCCGGGGAATATTCTTTTCGCCTTGAGCCTTCCGAGATCCGTTTACCGAGCTTTCAGATCCGCGTTGTGAAGATCGTTCCGGAAACCGTGACGGTCAAGCTCGATGAATTGGTCGTTCAAAAACTGGAGATCCAGCCTGATTTCGTCGGCGAACCGGCGATCGGCTATAAACTTCTCGAAGATGAAATCCGGCTTGATCCGAACGCGGTTCTGGCCCAAGGGCCCAAAGGCGTGCTCGAACAAATGAAATCGGCCAAAACCGGCCCGATCGACCTTGTGGGCCGTATCCGCTCCTTTCACCGTTCCGTTGAGGTAAAATTGCCGCCGGGCGTCAAACCCATGAGCGAATCGCTTGTGAGCGTTTATGTTCCGCTCCGCGAAGAATTCAGCGAGAAAGAGTTTAAGGATGTTCCGGTGCGGATCCTGAAGGCTCCCGCTGCTAGCGGCGTTGTTGATCTTGATCCCGACAAGGTATCGCTCGTTCTTAAGGGATCGAAGCTTTACCTTGAAAAACTTACTTCCGAAACGCTTTTGGCCTATGTGGACCTCGGGGACCTGAAGAAAGGGGATTATGAACTGCCGCTTCAGGTCGTGCTTCCCGAAAATGTGAGTTTGAAGGATAAAGAACCCATCAAGATCAAAGCGACGGTCCGCTCTTTGACGGATTGATCCTCTCATGACGGCGTCTTCTTCCCCTAAAAAACTCGGCGTTAATATCGATCATGTCGCCACGCTGCGGCAAGCCCGTCTTGCCGAAGAGCCTTCGGTCCTCGAAGCGGCGCTTGATGCCGAACAGGGCGGCGCTGACAGTATTACGGTCCATTTGCGGGAAGACCGCCGCCATATCCAAGACGCGGATGTTTTCGAGCTTATCGAGAAGATCTATGTGCCGCTCAATCTTGAAATGTCGATCTCGCCGGAAATCCTCAAGATCGCGCTTAAGGCCTGTCCCGAGAAAGCATGTTTGGTTCCGGAAAAAAGACAGGAGCTTACCACCGAAGGCGGCTTGAATCTTTTTTCTAAAAGAAAACAACTTGCCGATACCGTGGAAGCCCTATCCGGCAAAGAAGTCCAGGTCAGTCTTTTTATCGATCCCATTGAAAAACAGGTTCGGGAGGCGGCGCGTCTCGGCGCCTACGCCATCGAGATCCATACGGGTTCTTACGCCAACGCCCGCGGCGCGCAGAAAGAAAAAGAGCTTCTCCGTATCCGCAAGGCCGCGCAATTAGGAAAAGAACTCGGCCTGAAGATCCACGCCGGGCACGGGCTCAATTATGAAAATATTTTCCCGCTTCTGGAGATCCCGGAGATCCTGGAATTCAACATCGGGCATTCGATCATCAGCCGCGCCATGTTCGTCGGGATTGCCCGCGCGGTCCAGGAAATGAAGAAGATCATACAAGCAAAAAACAATTAAAAAGGGGACTTGTTCCTCGGGACTAGGGACTCGTACAAGGCAGGAAGCCAAAACGAGTCCCGCACTTAAAGTGCTGCACTGGCTTCCAATAAAGAACTAATGAGAGCCAGGCGAGGCGCGAGTCCCGAGTCCCTTTTTTGAAACCATGAATATCCACACCATCGCTAAAAAACTCAAACGTCCGGCGACAACCCATAAAGGCGACATGGGCCGCATTTTTGTTCTCGCTGGTTCGCGCGGCATGACGGGCGCCGCTAATCTTGCGGGTATGGCCGCGCTGCGTTCCGGCGCGGGCCTTGTGACCGTGGGCGTTCCGGATGCCGTTTATCTTATCGTCGCCAAGCGCGAATCCGAACTCATGGTGCGCCCGCTTCCATCGACGAAGCAGGGCGCGCTTTCCTTCAAGGGCGCCGCCGAGATCCGGCGGTTTTGCGCGACGCAGGATGTCCTTGCGATCGGCCCCGGTCTTTCCCAACAAATGCCGACCCAGAAATTAGTCCGCAAGATCCTTCAGGAAACCACGCTGCCGGTGGTGATCGATGCCGACGGGCTGAATGCCCTCAAGGGGCATTTGGAAGTTCTGAAAACATGTCGCGGCCGCACGATACTGACCCCGCATCCCGGAGAATTTTTGAGGGTTTTTGGCGGTAAGCTCGATGAAACGGATGCGCTCCGGAAAAAACGCGCCATCGAAGCCGCCAGAAAACATCAAGTCACGATTGTTTTAAAGGGGCATCATACGGTAGTTGCTTCCCCGGAGGGCGAAAGCTATGTCAATGCGACGGGAAATCCCGGTATGGCGACCGCGGGATCCGGGGACGTGCTCACGGGGGTTATCGCGGCGCTTGTGGGGCAGGGACTCTCTTCTTTTGAAGCCGCATGCTTCGGCGTTCACGTTCACGGCATGGCCGGCGACATGGCCGCCAAAAAGATCGGTGAGATCAGTCTTACGGCGAGCGACCTTCTGCGTTTTCTTCCCGACGCCTTCCGTTCGCTGACGTCTTCCTGAGCCATGGATCCTTTTGCCGATTACCGGCACTGCGCGCTTTGCCCGCGGGACTGTAAGCGCGATCGCGTCAAGGGGGTTCTGGGTTTTTGCGGGGAAAGCTCGATCTGCCGCGTTTCCTTCATAGGACCTCATTTCGGCGAAGAACCTTCCTTTACCGGTGTGCGCGGATCCGGGACGATCTTTTTTAGCGGTTGTTCCAGCCAGTGTTTTTTTTGCCAGAATTACCAGATCTCGATCGAGCATGAAGGCCGCACGATCACACCCTCCGAGCTTCTTTTCGAGGCCAGGTCGCTCATCCGCAAAGGCGTCCATAATCTTAATTTCGTAACGCCTGATCATTTTTGGCCTCATATTCAGGAGCTTTGCCGTGCTTTACGGGAAGAGGGGATCAAGATCCCCATGCTTTTTAATTGTTCGGGATATCAAAGACCGGAAAAAATCAGGGAATATGCCGCGTGGATGGATATCTTTCTTCCCGATTTCAAGTTCGCCGAGCCCGAACTCGCGCAAGTTTGTATGGGCGATGAGCGTTATCCGGAGCTGGCCCTTGAGGCGATCCATGAAATGGTCCGGGCTAAAGGGTTTCTTAGGCCGTGGGATGTTACGGGCAATCAAGTGGCGAAACAGGGAGTCCTTGTCCGCCATTTAGTTCTGCCGGGGCATACCGAGAACAGCTTAAAGGTTCTCAGGACCCTATACAAAGAATTCGGCCCCGAAATCCCGCTTTCAGTCATGAGTCAATTCCGGCCGGTGCCGGGATGCGAGAAAAAACAAAAACTGACAAGAACCCTTCAGACGGAGGAGTACGGCCAGGTCCTGGGACTTGTCCGGGAATTGGGTTTTGAGAAGGTCTATACTCAGGAGCTACGGGAGGAGGCCGCCTTTTTACCGGATTTTCGCGATCCCGTAAATCCCTTTCCGGGCAACCGTCGCGGTTCTTAAAAGCGCTGGTCATCCCATGGGGCGGGCCCTATAATGTTGCGCCTGGCGGTTAAATCCCAATGAAAACGATGTCAAAAACAATCACACTGTCTCCTTCGGCTTTGAGCCTTTTTAAGGATTGCTCGCGGTGTTTTTGGCTTGAGAAGGTCAAAGGCATCAAACGGCCGCGCGGTATTTTTCCGTCGCTTCCCGGCGGCATGGACCGGGTGATCAAAAATTATTTTGACACTTTTCGCGTGAAGGGGATCCTGCCTCCGGAACTTCAGATCGACGCTTTTAAAGGGATCTCTCTTTACGAAAACCAGGCCCAACTTGAACGTTGGCGCAATTGGCGGACCGGCCTTCAATACCAGGAAGACGGGTTGTCGCTTTCGGGTATGCTGGACGATCTTCTTGTCAAAGGCGACGCTTATATTCCCTTTGATTACAAAACCAAGGGATCGCCGACCAATGAGGAGGATGCGACTAAATACTATCAGACCCAGCTGGACTGTTACGCGCTCATGCTCGAAGGGAACGGTCTTAAGACGGCCGGCTACGGTTTTCTTCTCTATTATTCTCCCAAAACGGTCGGGGAGAACGGTCAGGTGGATTTTGAGGTCCAGCCGATCAAGATCGGGACAGATCCGGAACGCGCAAAAGATCTGGCGCGTCGGGCGATCGGGATCCTAAACGGTCCCGCCCCGAGAGCCTCCGGGGATTGCGAGTATTGCGGCTGGTTGGAAAAATTCCGAAAATAGGGGGTGTTATGGCGAAAACGGCGTTAAAGATCCTGGTAGAAAAACCAACACAAGAAAAACTGAATACCCTGAAGGTCCTTTCATGGCCGGTCTGGACCAAAGAGGCATCGGTCTTCGATTGGTCTTATGAAGAAAAAGAGGTCTGTTATTTTCTGGAAGGGCAAGTGACGGTTAAAACCCCTGATGGCGAAGTCTCTTTCGGAAAAGGGGATCTTGTGACATTCCCACAGGGCCTTCAGTGCGTTTGGGACATCAAAAAGGCCGTCAAAAAACACTACAAATTCGGATAACAGAATTTTTAACGAAAGGCGCTTATGACATCACCAACCCCCAAAGCGAACGCCATGCTCATCTGTGATTATGTGATCACAGAGCGCGGCACCAACAAAAAAAGCCTGATCGGCGTTTTCGAGAATATCGGCGCCGCCACATTCCCGTGCACGCATTTTGCGATGTCGGTCTATATCAAGCTGACGGACGCGCAAGGCGGGTACAGCTTTCGCCTCGAACTCGTCGATCTGCAAAGCGACATGCTGATCGGAAAAAGCGAAATGCCGGAAGAAGTGCGCGTCCCGAGCCCGCTGGACGCCCACGAGCTTGTCTTTAATCTTCGCGGCGTCCGTTTTATGCACCCGGGCAAGTATGAATTCCGTATTTTCGCCAACGATAAGATCTTCGGGCAAAAACGGCTCGTGGTCGAGCAGGTCGACGCCAACCGTCCGCCGGAAGATAAATAAGGAGATCCCCGATGCTTAAAACCGCCGTTGTGATCTTGGCCGAAGGTTTTGAGGAAGTTGAAGGGATTGCCGCGGTGGACGTTCTCCGTCGCGCCGGAGTGCGCGTAACGATCGCGGGACTTGCGGACCGTCAGGTTAAAAGCTCCCGCCATATCGGCGTTCAAACCGATATTCTTTTAAAAGACCTGGTGGAAACTCCGGATGCGGTGATCCTTCCGGGAGGGATCCCGGGCGCTACCAATCTTGCCAAATCCCGGGAAGTGGGGGAATTGGTCAAAAAAATGAACGCAGAAGGAAAGATCATCGCCGCGATCTGCGCCGCACCTACCACCGTTTTAATTCCTCTTGGGATTTTAAACGGAAAAAAAGCGACCTGCTATCCCGGATGTGAATCCGATCTTAAAGGTAAAGCCATTCATTCCAAAGAGCGCGTTGTCGTGGACGGAAATATCATCACAAGCCAGGGGCCCGGGACGGCCTTGGAATTTTCACTCGAAATCGTCAAAAAGCTCGTCGGCAAGGAAACGGCGAATGAGCTTCGCGATAAAATGGTGATCCGGGCTTAGGCATGGGATTTTTCGAGGTCGAACAGAAATACCGCCTGAAAGACCCTTCCGCGGCGCGTCAGGTCCTTAAAAAAATAGGCGCCAGAAAGATCGCGAGCGGTTTGGAGCAAAATGAATTTTACGACTGTTGCGGCGTTCTTTGCCGGAAAAAGACAGCGCTGCGGCTCCGGAAATTCGGCAAAGGTCCCGCGGTACTGACCTTAAAAGGGCCTAAACTTAAAGCGCATTTCACGAAACGCATGGAGATTGAAACCCCTTTAGATCCCGCGGCCGCGAAGGCGATCCTCGGCATTTTGGGTTTTCGTCTTTGGAAGCGTTACGCCAAGCACCGCGAACTTTATAAGGCCGGCGGCGCGCTTATCACGCTGGATTTCCTTAAAAAATTCGGATGGTTCCTGGAGATCGAGGGAAATCCTTCCGCGATCAGAAAGTTCGAAAAAAAATTCGGTTTTGGTTCCGCCGACCGCGAAAAGCGGTCTTATTTGCAAATGATGTTCGGCTGGAAATTCTAGACGGGGGTACGTCATGATCATCGCTTCGGATATTCGGGTTGGGAATGTGATCCGCGCCGACGGAAAGCTTTGTAAGGTCCTGACGCAGGAAATACGCGGGACGGGAAAATTCGGCAAAAGCGCGCATCTTAAGTTAAAAAGCCTTGAGGATGGCCATATCATCGAAAAAAGCTTCAAGGCCGAGGAAAAAGTTGAAGATGTGCCGGTCCATTTTGTGAAGATGCAGTATCTTTACCGCGAAAGCGACCAGTTCATCTTCATGAACATGGAAAATTACGAACAATTTCCCATTCCCGCCAAAGCGGTCGGCAAACACGAGGTATTTTTAAAGGAAAATGAGGTCATTGACGTTCTTTTTGGGGAAGGAAAGATCTTAAGCATCGCATTCCCGAAGATCGTTGAGCTGAAGGTGACAAGTACGCCGCCGGGCGTCAAAGGGCAAAGTGACACCACTTACAAAGAAGCGGAGCTTGAGAACGGGCTTAAAGTCCTCGTGCCGCAGTTCGTGAGCGAGGGCGAGAAGATCCGGTTGAATGTTGAAGATCTGAGCTACCTGGACCGCGTTTCCATTAAAAGCATGTCCTGAAAAACGTTTTGGGTATGATCCTATTCTTTCTTCAAAAAAGGTTTTGGTTTTGTTGGAGTTTGATAGCCGCCGCCTTTCTTTTTCAGCCAGCGGGATGGTGCGAGGAGCCTATGGAAAAGATCAAAGTGTGGAGTTCCGCGTTTGGCGACGGCGGTTTGATCCCGCCCGAATTTACCTGCGACGGGGCGGACATGTCGCCGCCGGTCGAATGGTCGGGCATCCCGTCTCAAGCGCAAAGTATCGCGGCCATCGTCGACGATTCGGACGCGCCCGGGGGAGACTGGGTCCATTGGGTAATCTATGATATCCCTCCTTACCTCGAGGCCATTCAGGCCGGTGTTTCGGATTCCCCAAAACTTTTGCGAGGCGGGGTCCAAGGCAAAACGGATTTCGGGAAGATCGGTTATGGGGGGCCTTGTCCGCCACGGGGAGTACACCGTTATTTTTTTAAAATTTACGCGCTTGATATCGCGCTTCGATTGAAACCGGGGATCACGAAAAAAGAACTGCTGGAGGCCATGAAGGGGCATATTCTTGCCGAAGGCGCCCTGATGGGAAGATACGGGCGTTCCTAAAATATCTGAAAGGGGATCATGAATACGGAGCACGCTATTCATCACCGCAAAAAAAGGATCCTGGCCGTCGACGATGACGGTCTTGTGAGGAAATCGCTTGAGATCCTGCTTAAAGAAGCCGGCTACGAACCTGTCGTGGCGGCAGGCGGGCAGGAAGCGCTCGGCTTTCTCACCCAGCGGCATTTTGATCTTTTGATCACGGATATCCGTATGCCCGGCATGGACGGTTTGCAGGTTATCCAGGCGGTCCGGGATTACTGTCTCGAAGCCAAGAAGCATCCTATCCCCGAGATCGTATTGACGGCTTATAACGATGACCATGTCCGAGAATCCGCCGTGCGGCTCGGGGTGCGAGAATTCATCTTAAAACCTTTCAAGGTCGATGAATTCTTAAAAGTTCTGGAGCGGAATCTGGCGCATTAAGGCGCTTCCCGGAGTTTTGTCTCTTAAAAATAAATGGAAAACGTTGCAAGATAAGGTATCATGCTTTCATGAAATCGAACGACCTGGATTTCGAAATATCTTTTCTCGAAGGCGTCTTGAAGCATCGTCCCGACTACATTGATGCCCTCGCCCCGCTCGCGGAGGCCTATACGCGCCGTGGTTTTTTTGAAAAAGGCCTTGAGATCGATAAACGGCTGGCCTTTCTTTGCAAGGATGACCCGATCGTTCATTATAATCTTGCCTGCAGCTACGTCCTTTCGGGCTATACTGCCAAGGCCCTGACCGCCTTGAAGCGGGCAGTCCGGCTGGGTTTCACGGACCTTGACCATCTTCGCCGGGACCCGGACCTGAAGCCCTTGCGCGATTATCTTCCTTTTCAGAAATGGCTCGAGGCCGTTTCTCTTAAAGTAAAGGTCTGAACCTTTTCCAAGGCCCGCATGGTCCCTCCTTTCGCGATCCACGATAAAAAGCAAATGAATATCGCGGCCCATCACGGCCGGAAGCTGCTGCGGTTCCTTACAAAGAAGAAAAAAACGATCTCGCCGCTTTTGATCGTGATGCACGACTATCCGGACCCGGACGCTATCGCTACGGCCATGGCCCTCCAGTACCTGGCTGAGCGCGCTCACGGGGTCCGCTCGCGGATCGTTTACAAAGGGATCATCGGCCGCGTGGAGAACCGCGCGATGGTAAGTCTGCTGAAGATCCCGGTGCACAAGTTCCGCCCTTCAGACCTGCGAACCTATGAAAACGCCGCCCTGATTGACACTCAGCCGGAATTTGAGAATAACCCGTATCCCCGCAATAAAAAAGTTACGCTGGTGATCGACCAACATCCTTATGTCAAGCGCCCGCTCGCGGAGCTCGCCATCATCGACACGGAATGCGGCGCCACAAGCGTGATCCTGACGCAGGCGCTTCTTTTAAGCGGTCTTGAGATCCCGAAGCGGATCGCGACCGCCTTGGCTTACGGGATTCTTTCGGATACGTTGAACCTCTACCGCGCGCACCGGGCGGATATTATTCAAACTTATCTTGATATCCTGCCTCTCTGTGACATGCGGGCCCTGATCCGCATCCAGAACCCTCCGAAATCAAAGAAATTCTTCATCACGCTGAACCGGGGGCTTCAGGGCGCTCGCGCCTTCCGCGGCTTGATCGTATCGCATCTCGGAACTGTGGAGCACCCGGACCTTGTTTCGGAGATCGCGGATTTTTTTCTCACTTATAAAGGCATGGAACGCTCGATCTGCACGGGGCGTTATAAAGGCAAGCTTCATGTTTCTCTGAGGAGTAACCGGCCGACGGATGATACGCCGGAGATCCTTCGGGATATTTTTGATGACCGCAAGGAGGCGGGCGGCCATGACATGGTCGCCGGCGGCAGTTTTCATGTCCGCGGCGCGAATAAGGACGGGGCCCGCTGGCACGCCGCCGAGGCAATGCTTGTATCGCGGCTTTTGAAGCGGTTGCGTCTTCCGTCCCAAGCCGATTTTTACAAACCGTTTTGACGCAACGCCGGCGGGTGCCCGGCTCGAGAGCCGGGGACTCTTGGGCGGTTGAATTGATTGGCAAGGATTTCCGTCAAGAGCTATAATACGCGCACTGTTTTTTCACCGCATCATCTAGGAGGAAACTTATGAAAAAGGGATTGCTTATCACGCTCGGAGTGGTTCTCGCTGCCATTATTTTGGGGGCGCTCATTTTCGGAGGGATTTATAACAATCTCGTGATCCGGGAAGAGAACGTCAACGGCGCATGGGCGCAAGTGGAAAGCGTTTATCAGCGGCGTTTGGATCTCGTGCCCAATCTGGTCGAGACCGTCAAAGGATATGCGGCCCACGAAAAAGAAACCCTTCAGAACGTCGTGGAAGCCCGGGCCAAGATCGCCGGCATGGGGGTTTCTCCCGAAATGCTCAGCAATCCCGATATTCTCGCTAAATTCCAGGACGCCCAGACCCAGCTCACTTCGGCCCTAAGCCGTCTCATGGTGGTTGTGGAACGCTATCCGGATCTTAAAGCCAGTCAGAATTTCCTCGCGCTTCAGACCCAGCTTGAAGGCACCGAGAACCGGATCACCGTCGAGCGGAAACGCTTCAATGAAGCGGCCCGGGATTTCAACGCGTTCCGCCGCAGTTTCCCGAACGTGGTCGTGGCCAATGTCATGGGGTTCAAAAGCAAATCCTATTTTCAGGCCGATCAGGACGCTAAGACCGCTCCCCAGGTTAAGTTTTAATCTGTAATGTTAATAAAAGGACGGATCTCTTTTCTTAAAAAAGCGGTCCGTCCTTTTTCTTTTTTTGCGCTCCTTCTCTTTTCTGCGCTTTCACTGCTCTGGGCGCTTCAAGTTCCGCCCCGCCCCGATGGTTATGTGACGGATCGAGCCGGCCTGCTGTCGCCCTCCACGAAAGCAGAGCTCGAAACGACGCTCCGAAATTTTGAAACTAAAACTTCAAATCAGGTCGTGGTGGCCGTCTTTCCGTCGCTTGAAGGGGATTCGCTCGAGGATTTTTCAATACGCCTTGCCGAGACTTGGAAAGTGGGTCAAAAAGGCAGGGATAACGGAGTGATCTTTCTTATTTTCAAAAACGACCGCAAGATCCGCATCGAAGTCGGTTATGGTCTCGAAGGGGTTTTCCCGGACGCGTTGGCGGGTCAGATCATCAGCCAGGTGGTCGCCCCCCATTTCCGCAAGGGTGATTATGAGGCGGGGATTACGGCCGGTGTCGACGCGATCATGAAAGCCACGCAGGGTGAATTCAAAGGGATGCAAGGTAAAGACCGCTTCAACGAAGCCGGAAAACTTGTAGCTTTATTCATGGTCCTTATCTTTTTTCATTTTTGGGTGAGTTCGCGCTCATCCCGTATCCGGAGACGGCCCGGAGGGTATTACCCCCTGGGGGGAGGTTTCCGGAGCGGCGGTTTTCGCGGAGGCGGTTTTAGTGGCGGGGGAGGCGGTTTCGGCGGCGGCGGCGCGAGCGGAGGGTGGTAATTCAATGCGTATAGCTTATCCAATGTTCTTTTTTTCCGGAAAAGAAAAAAAGCAAATTCTTGAGGCGATCCAGAAGGCCGAGCAGGACACTTCAGGCGAGATCCGCGTCCATCTGGAGTATAAAACGAAGGGCCCGGTTTACGGCCACGCCCAAAAAATCTTCCAGAAGATCGGGATGACAAAAACCCGTCAGCGCAACGGCGTCCTGATCTTTTTGGCGACCCATGACAAGAAATTCGCTGTCTTAGGTGATGTCGGCATCAACGAAAAAGTTCCCGAAGGCTTCTGGAGCGATGCGGTCGGGATCATGCAGGAACATTTCAAAAAGGGCAAATTTGCCGAAGGTATTTCGGAGGCCGTTCTTCGCATCGGCGAGAAGTTGAAGGTTTGTTTTCCTTGCCAAGCCGGCGATGAAAACGAATTGCATAACGGCATCTCTTATTAAAACAGCGCATCATATATAGCATGTCGTATGTCGCCAAAACCGACATTTCGCGATTCTACGATATAAGACATACCCCATACGGATTTCAAATGGACATTCATGATTCCTGGGACAAAGCCCTGAAAAGCACCGAGATCGTCCGTCCCCGGATCCAGCCGCTCCAGACCTTCGAGGTCACGCAGATCCCTTATATCTTTCTGGCCGAGTCCGCCGTGAATCATGGGGACACCGTCATACGAAAAGGACAGGTGGCGGTCGATAAACCGTCGATCATCCTGCCGCCTCATTTACCCCAATTTGAAGGGTTCGAGTTCGAAAAAAAGTTCCCGGGGGTCGAGGATTATCTCACCACCTTTCTTTTGGTGCGCGGTATCCGCTTTCCTTCCATGAAATATGAGAATACAATAACCTCCTTGGATATCCGGGAAGAAAAGCTCGCGAAAGCCATCGAACATTTTTCGCGCGAACTTCAGCGCCAGGAGAATGTTTCGACAGGCCTTGTGATCGGCCCGGAAGATTGCTGGCAGTTTTCGGTCCTTATCTTCATTTGCAGCCAGATCGTGCGCTCGGCCGAGGGCGATATCCGTAAACTTTTTGACCGTTTTAAAGATCCGGGCAATGCCTAGACACCTTATGAAATACGACTACCAACCTTTCTTAAGTTCCGCATGCGGAAAAATATGGAAAAAGATCGGCGCAAAGCGCCGGGCCGGCGTGACGACCCCGCTTTTTTCGATCTATTCAAAACAAAGCATCGGGATCGGCGAAGCCCCCGACCTGAAGCTTCTTATCGATTGGTGCAAAAAAACGGGGCTTTCCATCATCCAGCTTTTGCCGCTCAATGATGTTGGTTTTGATTTCCGTCCTTATGACGCCCAAAGCAGCATGGCGCTCGACCCGATGTACCTTTCCCTGACAGGGCTTACCGGATGCAACCTTAAGGCTTTTGCCAAAGAGATCCAGGCGCTTCGCGAAAAATTTCCGGCCGGGAAAGCGAGGGTCAATTATGAGGTCAAAAAAGCCAAACTCGAACTCCTATGGAAGATCTTCTTGAGCTCCCCGAAATCCAAAAAAGAAAAAAGATTCCTGGCCTACCTGAAGGCCCAGAAAGATTGGCTTGAGGATTACGCCATTTTCAAGACCCTGAAAAGCCGGTTCCAGATGGCCGGCTGGATGGATTGGCCTGACGAGTTCAAATATAAATCGCCTAAGGCGGTTGAAGATTTTTCCCGGAAACATAAAGAGGAGATCCTGTTCCACGAGTGGCTTCAGTGGCAGCTCTTTGAGCAGCTGAGCGCGGCCAAGCAATATGCGGCAAAATGCGGCGTTTTGCTGATGGGAGATATCCCGTTTCTTGTTTCCCGGGACAGCGCGGATGTTTGGGCCCATCAGGAATATTTCAAACTGGATCTTTCCTCCGGCGCGCCGCCCGACCTCTATTTTGCGCAAGGGCAGCGGTGGGGAATGCCTCCTTACAATTGGGGGAGGATCGTCGCCGATAAATTCCATTACTTGCGGCGGAAAATAAAATATGCGGAGAATTTTTTTGATCTTTTCCGCATCGATCACTTTGTCGGGATGTTCCGTCTTTGGACCATCTCGCTTTCCGAGCCCCCGGAACATGCCGGCATGAACGGCCATTTCGACCCCAAAGACGAACACGTCTGGAAAGAGCAGGGTCGGAAGATCCTCGATGTGATGCTTGAAAGCGCCAAAATGCTGCCTTGCGCCGAAGACCTCGGCGTAGTTCCCAAATGTTCGTATGAGATCCTTGAGGAATACAAGATCCCGGGCTCGGACGTCCAGCGGTGGGTCCGCAACTGGGGTAAAGATTACAAATTCAAGGCCGGGGACGCCTACCGGGACAATTCCATGGCGATGCTTTCAACGCATGACACAAGCCCCTTTTGCGCCTGGTGGGAGCATGAAGCGGGGACCGTGGATGAGTGGTTCTTCCGCAAGAAATGCGAGGAACGCGGGATCCCGTTCGACATTTTCAAAGAGAAACTTTTTGACACAGCCCATTCGGGTCACGGCCGGCTTCGCTGGAAGGCGAGCATCGAAAGCGTCGGAATGCTTTTAGCGATCCTGGGGAAGAATCGCGACGAGGCCTGGCATCTTGTGGATGCCTATCTCAGCTCGCATGATGAGCGCAGGTCGTACTGGCATTACGTGGGTATGGCGGGTCCGGTCGAGCACCGCGTTTCGCAGGAATTCATCACAAAAGCCCTGGCGAGCGTGAATCAAGCCCGCTCCATCTTCAGCTTGCAGATCCTTCAGGACTGGCTTGCGCTTGGGGATTACGAAGGGCGGGATTCATGGGAATACCGCATCAATGTTCCGGGCAGCATGGGGCCTCAGAACTGGTCGCTTGTAGCGCCCTTCTCGCTTGAGGCGATGCAAAAACTTCCAAGCAACAAGGCCATCCGCCAGATCGTCGTTGATTCGGGGCGGCATGTTCCCATAAAATAGCGTCCAAAGACCATGGGACCGAAAGTGGAAACAACCAAGCTTGAAGAGAAAACAAAGAAAAGATTTTGGCCGGCAAAGCTGAACTTTCGTTCGGTCCTGGCCGGCATGACGCTCGTGATCATCCTGACCGGTATCGTGATGCTTGCGAAGCGGAGCAAGCCGGCGCCGGTTCCCGCACCTTCCTTGGCCGGCGCGTACCTTTCGGCTCCAAAAACCCAGGGCCCCGCAACAGCCCCGATCAAGATCATCGAATACAGCGATTTCGAATGCCCTTCTTGCCGCGTCGCCCAGCAAGAATTGCATAAGATCATCCAGGAATATCCCGGGAAGATCCAGCTTACCTTCAAGCACTTTCCGCTCACTTCGCACCGCTGGTCCATTTATGCGCACCAGGCCGCCGAATGCATGCATATCCAGGGTAAATTCTGGCCGTACCAGGAAAAGCTTTATGAAAAACAGCCCGAGTGGGCGCCTTCCATCGTGCCGCCCGTGGAGATCATGTTTCAATACGCCCGGGAGCTCGGGGCCGATATGAACCGGTTCGGGAAATGCATGTCCGATGTTTCGGTAACGAAAGCGATCTATGCGGAAAAAGAAGAGGGAAATCAGCGCCAGGTGAATGCCACGCCGACGCTTTTTCTTGGCGAAGAAAGATTTGTCGGTCCGAGGGAGATGCAGGAGCGGGGCGAGAACGCGATCCGTAAAGCGCTCGGGTTGCCGCCTATTCCTGTGCCGGAGCCAGCGCCGCCCGCGATTCCTCCACCACCCGCGTCAGCACCAACATCTGATAAAAAAACCCCATGACATCAGAGAAAAATTACAAGATCCTTTTTCTGGGACGGATTTTCATCGGGCTTATCTTCGCGTATTCCGGGTTCACCAAGCTCATGGAGCCGGTTGAAAATTTTCAAGGGGGCATGGCCGCTTATGAGATCATCCCGTATATTTTTATTCCTTTTCTGGCTCATGTGATTCCATGGGTCGAATTTTTCTTTGGCGTCTTCATGATCGTCGGCTATCAGTGCCGGATCAGCGCGCTGGTATTGGCGGCCATGTCCTGGAGTTTTGTGCTGTTGATCTTGTTGACCCGTCTTGTGACGGGCGGCCTCCCGGCTGACTGCGGCTGTTTTGGGGAGGGAAGCATCCTCCATATGCAACCCTATCAAGTCCTTATCATGGATATCTGCAACACCGCGATCGGTATCCGCCTTGCCCTTCTGAACGAACATCCGTTCAGTCTCGACTCCGTTCTATCGAAATAAAAAATCAAATTACTTCTCAAATAACCTAATCACATCCAAAGTACAGACAGAATTCCAGGAATTTGATATACTTTCGGTTCGTTTTAAAGGTTTTTTCGATGTCGGGGCGCCTTGATTTTTATCCAAAAAGTTTAAGGAAATCAAGACTGCTCCCGATGTCTGTTATATTTTTCAATTAAGGTTCATCGGGGCGTCCGAATTCTCGGTCTAAATTGAACGGGTGAATTTGGACTGTCCCGATCTTCATTGAAAATTTAATAAAAGTTGATCGGGGCGTAGCGCAGCCTGGTAGCGCACACGCTTGGGGTGCGTGCGGTCGGAGGTTCAAATCCTCTCGCCCCGATAATTCAAAAAGCCTGGGCGTTTATCTTCCAGGCTTTTTGAGTTTATGAAGGCGGACGAGAGGATGCCCGCGGACGGGAACAACAAGTTCCCGCCGCGGAGTCCCTGTGCATAAAGCACAGGGGCAAATCCTCGGTCGGTTCAACACTTGTGTCCAATACACAAGTGCGATATCATCACGGCTGGGGGATGGCCGTGTACGGTAATCGGAGGCAGTCCTGTCTTCGGTTTTGGAAATAAATAAAAGACAGGGCGCCCCGATTTTTTATTTATCAAAAGAAACGGGTCAATCGGGACCTGGCCAGCCCTCAAGCGTCTCAATGGAATCCCATGAAACTCAAAATGAAGATCTTTATAACAGCACTATTTTGCGTAGGCATCCTCTTTTTAGGGTGTTCCACGACGATCCAGGAGAAAAAAGCCACTGAGACCGATCCCGGGAACAGTACCGAGCTCAAGCTTACGGGGCAAAAAGTCAAAGTCGTCCATAGTTTCTAGGCCTAAACCCTCCTTGCATCCTCACAGGATAAGGATCTTTCGTTCTAACTCGTTGAAATAGAATAAGTTAGAAAAAATGAGAAGCATTAATTTCAATAGCGGAAGCCGGGTATTTGGTGTAAAATACGTGCCCCTTGATTGGGGAAGTCAAAATGAAGGAGGAATTACCTATGAGCAAGTTTTTAAGTGTGGTTTTAGCAGTAGCAATGGTCTTTTGTTTTGCTTGCAGCGCGGTCATGGCGGAAAATCCAACGGCGAAAGAAACCGGCGATAAGTTCGTGGACGCTTCCAAAAAGACCGGTGAAGGTATCGGCAAAGGAACTGTCGCCGCGGGTAAGGCTGTCGGCCAAACGGTCGTCAATACCGGTTCTGCGGTAGTCGACATCGGCAAAACGGTCGTTGAAGGGACGGGGAGCATTTTAAAACCCGTCGCTACCCTCGGGCAAGACACTTCAGAAGGGCTTGAGGAAGGGGCTAAGGAGCTCGAGGAAAAGAAATAATCCCCTCGGGTCATCAAAAAGTTGCACAAAAAGGCGGCATCTTAAAAGATGCCGCCTTTTTTATGAGCCATACCCCCCAAAAATCCAATCCCTTGTTTTTTTCAGAAGTCCTTTCTCTTCAAGCGTTTAGCTAAAAATTATCCTAACTTCCGCACGCAGCTTGGCCGATAACTAAGGTCGGAACGAGCAAGGGAGAATTGTCTCCTGAAGACGTTCGAGCGAAGGCAGGGTGTGCCAAAATGACAGTTGCTTGAAAGTCATGGCACAAACGTCTAAAAATTGTGCTTGGAAAGGAGCTTTTTATGAAGAAAGCAGCTCAACGGGTCGGTTTTTTTTCGAGCATTCACTTCAAAATCACAGCCATTTTTATTCTGTTGGTCGCCACCGCCACCTTTCTAAGCGGATCCATTCTTATCTACCAAAGTCAAAGGGCTCTCGTCGACGCCATTTTGAAGAAAAACCTCGCCGCTTGCGAGAATGTCAGGGACAAGATCAACAATTTCGTACGGCAGGCGCAAAGCTCCGTGGAACTTATGACGCTGACGCCGGCAATCAAGGATCTTGACCTTTCCCAGATCGACAAGCTGGTTTACGAGGTTGTTTCCGAGCATGAGATGCTCGACCCTGTCGCGGTGCTGAACGAGGCAGGGGTTGTGATAGCTTCAAGAAACCCCCAGGAGCAGAATAAAGACCTTTCGCAAACAGAGGCCTTTCTCAGATCCAAAAGTAAAAGCTATCTTTCGGATGTCTTTTTTTCAAAAACCGGTGACCCGCTCATCACGATCGCTTCCCCGATCTTCGACCGGGATAACTTCAAAAAAAGGATCGGGGTTCTGGTGACCGAGGTGAAATTAAAGAGTCTGTGGCCCATACTCGACCAGACACGGGTCGGGTCGGATGGCGTTGTGGTTGTCACCGATAAAAAGGGCGGTCTTATTTATCGGACCGGCGGGGTTCAGGCGGGAGGTCTTTGGCAGGATGAGGCCGTGAGATCGGCCCTGAAAGGTAAGACCGGGAGCGTCCACCTCCGTAACGATCTTTACGCCTACCTGCCTCTCGAAGGCAAGATCATGGGGGCGGTCGTCATCAAGCAACCCGCCGCGGAAGCCCTTTACGGCGTCGAAAAAATGAAAAAACAATCATTCCTGCTGCTTGCCGTCAGCGTTTTGATCGCCATCGTGATCGGCCTGCTTCTTGCCAATAGCATGCTGGTTCCGGTCAAGAAATTGCTTCTCGGCACCAAGATCATCAGTGAAGGCAATCTCGGCCATAAGATCAACCTCCGGCGGAACGACGAGATCGGCGAGCTTGCAGCGTCCTTTGACAAAATGACAACGGAGCTGGAGATCCAGCGGGAGAGGGCCATCACGGACGAATTGACCCATCTTTACACGCACACTTATTTCTTCGAGACCTTGAGGGCCGAGATCTACCGGGCCAAACGCTACCGGACACGCCTGTCGCTGATGATGCTTGATATCGATGATTTCAAGATGTTCAACGATCGCTACGGGCACCAGGCGGGCGATGAGATCCTCGTTAAGATGTCCGAAGTGATCAAGGGATGTCTGAGAGAATCGGACGTGGCCGCGCGCTACGGAGGAGAAGAGTTCTCGATCCTCGCGGCCGAAACGGACAAAGAAGGTATTTATGCCCTTGCCGAAAGGTTGAGAGAAAAGATCTCCGAGGAGATGTTCCTGGAAGTCCAGGGAAAAAACATGAAGGTCACGGTCAGTATCGGGGTGACCACTTTTACGGAAAATGATATCGCGCAGGACATCTTCCCGCAGGATTTTCTTAAACGAGCCGACACGGCCCTTTATCAGGCAAAAGACAGGGGGAAAAATTGCGTCGTTCAATTCTGATCATCGCCGTTCTGCTTTTGGCCGTCACGGTTGTGGTCTGGCTGCGTCCGGGGCTCAAGACCTCCTCAGGCGTTCTGACCAGAGAACGGTCGCTTTCAAAAAATGAAACGGTTCAGGGCATGGAATTTCCGGCGGGTAGCACCGTTCATTTTACCGAAAAAGGAGAGCTCCAATATGTCCTGCTTGGCGCCGACCAGTTCGTTCAGGGAACGGTTTTTCAACAAGGCGCTACGGTCTATTTCCATCCCGACGGCAAAATGCAATACGCTTATCTTGCCAGCAGCCAGAAGATCGGCGGCGTCGAATTCCAAAAAGGAACCTCGGTCTATTTTGAAGATTCTGGCCGCCTTGATCACGCCATGCTCGAAGCGGGTCAGGAATTCGACGGCGTCTTTTGTGCGTCGGGAAGCAAGGTGGCCTTTTTTGGATCGGGAAAACTCAAGCAAGCGGTTTTGGGTAAAGATCAAACGATCCAGGAAATAATTTTAGCCGGAGGAACCCCCGTTGTTTTTTACGAATCCGGAAAATTGCAGTCGGGCACTCTGGCGCAAGGAACGGGGATCGAGGGGATCGCGTTCGCCAAAAGCACTTATATGGTTTTTTATGAATCGGGAAGGATCAAAAGCGCTTTCCTTCCTTCGCCGGCCACGATCCGGGGGCTGCCTTGCGCCGGAGGCCCGAGTGTTGGTTTCCATGAATCCGGCGAGATCGACTGGGTCTTGTTGGCTTCCACCATAGAGGTTCAGGGTATTCGTTGCTCCGGCGGGTCCACAACGGGTTTTTATCCTTCGGGAAAATTAAAATACGCCATACTCGCGGAAGATCAGGAGATCAACGGTATTTTTTGCGCGCGGGGCGGAAAGGCCGGTTTTTATGAGTCCGGAAGATTGCAATACGCGGTCCTTGCCGGGGATCAGAAGATCCAGGGGATCAGCTGCGCGGCGGGAACCTCCGCGGGATTTTACAGATCCGGTTACCTGCAATATGCCGAACTTGCGGCGGATCAAGAGATCGACGGTATTCTTTGTTCGGGAGGGACCAAAGCCGGTTTTTATGAATCCCGCTATCTCGAATATGCCGTTTTGGCCTCCGATCAGAGCATGCAGGGAGTCGCGATCGCCAAGGGCTCTGTGATCGGTCTGCGCGAATCAGGCGAATTGAAATACATCATCCCGCCGCAAGGTTCGAAGATCAGTTTTGACGGGACGGATGAGCCGTGGGATGCGGAAGAGGCCCTGGAATGATTTTTAAAAGGGCTGCGAAAAATTCAAGGATCCATGATGGGGATGAATAACACGCGGAAAAAACTGACGGTTCTTGCGACGCTCGCTTTGGCAGCCGTTTTCGCGCCTTTGGCGGCGGCCCAGGAAACGGGTGTTTCGACCGCAAGCCAGCCGGTCCCCGCAGCCGGCGAAATAGATTATGGCAATCTTTCGATCAGAGCCGCGATCGACCGCCTTCTGGAGGTCGATCCCCAGATCAAAGCCAAAACGCTTGTCGCCGACCGAGCCCGTTTGGCCGTCAAAGTAAGCAAACTCGACGCGTGGCTTCCCGAACTTCAGTTCGGCGCAAGCGGCGTCAAACCGGTCGATATGTTCACGCGTTTGAAACAATACCACGGCCCCTTTCTGGGACAGCAACTGCTGCTGGATTTTTCTTTTGATGCCAACACGATCTATCGCATCAGAAAAGAAAAAAAAGCGAATCAAGTAGCCCTTGCCGAGATCAAGGAAGTCGTCACCGACCGCGTCAGAGAGCTTATCGTGACCTATTATGACCTTGCCGCCGCGCAAAAAGGTTACCAATCCTGCCTCCGATCGGAAGAAGAGATCAAGGCGCTCTTGGATCAAAGGGAGAAAGACCCCGCGTTTTCGGGGCTGGAACGTTCGGGAGGCGTTAATTATCTCAGTCTCGTTACGGAAAAAAAGATCAGCGCGTTCAACAAAATAAAGAATTACCAACGCAAAATGAAAGTCCTTTTGGGCCTTGAGGACAGGCCGGATCTGGAGATCGCGGTGAACGGATTGCTGGACAATATCGAGCAGGTCAAGAGTCTGATCGAAGAAGCCGGTTTGCGGCAATATGACCATAGGGTGGATGTCCTGATGGAAAAATACGAACAGGCGAAGGTCGCCGAAAAAATAACCTTAAACCCGCTTATTTCCCTGACCCTAACGCCCGCTTTTGGGATTGCGGAAGGCCGGCATGAAGAATTCCAAACAAAACTGACCAACATTTTTCAGGTCAATCTATTCCTGACGGATTTCGGCCAGACCTCCGGGGCGCGGAAAGCGGATCGCCTGAAGACAAATATCGCCCAGCTCGAGGTTTTAAAAGCGGAGAAGGACCTAGAATATTCGGACTTCCGTTACCGGTCCGAACTGGCGCAACTTGATAAAAAGATCCATAGTTACCGGGAGTACATCATCAAGGCCGAAGATGCGTTGAAGGTCCTTAAGGAGCGCGTGACCTTTTCCTTCGACACGCTTCTTGAGATCAGCGACCAGCTCCTGGAGGCGCGCTACGCGCTGAAGCAGATGCTTTCGAATTATCTTGTGACCTTTTCGAAGATGACGGGAAAGGAACTGCCGGCTGAAAAAACAAGTCCTGAATTCCAGGATATGACCCTCGCAAAGTTGCTCGACCACGCCGCGGAAGGTGAAAAACTTACCGAGCAGCAGATCCTGGAAAGAACGATTGAGCTTGAAAAAATGCGCCACTGCGTGGCGAAACTGGGTTATCTGCCCAAACTTTTTGCCGCGGCCCGTATCGAGAACGACAATATCGCAGGCATACCGCAGCAGATCACAAAAAGCATGCTGATGCTTGAAGGTCGCCTTTTAGACAATAAGGTCAGATATTTCAGAAAAGAAACCGAGGCTGCCTTAAAGATCGCGACCTGGCAGCTCCGGGTCTTTGAGAATACCCGCCAGGACGCCATTTTGACAAACTATGTTCAGGCCCTCCGGCTTGAAAGAACCATCGCCGGCCTTTCTGAGATCAAGCGGATCAAGGACGGTGTGATTGAGGCCATGAAGGCGGATATGGCGAGCGGCCGTCCGCGGTATGCTGAAGCCGAGATCCTGCCGCTTATCCTGCAGCAAATGGAACTCGACCGCACGATCGCGGATCTTGAGATCCTGCTTTCGCTGGCCCATTACGCTCTGAAAAAATGGGTCAATATCCCGCTCAACGAAAAGATCACCCTAAAAAAGATCAATACGGCGGATAAAACAAGCGACAGGGATTTTCTAACCGTGATCATTCAGAGAATACTCTCGGATTATGACCCCGAAGCGCCCGTGAAGGCCGTCATGAGCGGCGTTGAAGGCGCCAAGGCGGCGGAGAGCCGCGAATCGGCTTTTGAAGGGATCGCCTGGCGAGTCAAAGGGGAGGTGAGCGGCGCCGATTTTGACGCGTGGACAAAGCCCGATAGTTCCGTAACGCTGAGCTTGATCATGCCTTGGGAAAACCGCGGATGGCGGGTCCCGAAAGCCGCCGCGACCCGTAAACGGCTTGAAGCTCAGCTCAATTATGTTCGCGCCCAAAAAGATCTTGCCGTTGAAAAAAAGATCGCCACCGAACGCGCCGCGACCACGAAAGATGTCCTGGAGATCATGAGGAGGAAGGTCGTTAACGCCGAGAACCGTTTCAAGATCATGCAGAATCTCTTTGAGATCGGCGCGAGGACCCCAAGAGAGCTCGCAAGCGTCCAATTGGAGGTCATTTCCGCGAGATTCGAATGCGACGAAGCTTTTTTTGACGATCTTTACGCGCACGCCAAAGAAATGATGATTTTTGGGATGGTCCCCACGGAAGAAAAAGGGAGTCCGGTGATTCTTTCCAGTCTCCAGGAGGCGATCGATCTCGCGCTTGAAAACAGCAGCGAGCTCAAAGTCTTCGAGGAGAAAGTCAAATTGGAAGAAGAGACGCTCCGGTATTACAAGACTTTTAGTCTTAACGGGATCGCCGCCGGCGATCTTGCTTATTTGCGCTCTAGGGATTCTCATAGCGATCAGCTCACCAAAACGGGCGTCGCAGTGGCTAATGTCAATATCAGCTTTATCAATCGCTTGTTGCTTGAGGAACAACGCAAACGGATCGAATTGGCAAAAATGGATCTTGAACGGGAGCGATTCAGGATCACGATCGATATCGTGGATACCTATGCGGATTACGTCAATGCCATGGCCGAATATGCCGCGATCCACGCGGAAGGGGCCAGAGAAACCGCGATCCTGGAAAGCATGAAGGACCTTTTAAAAAGCGGGGCCATCACACAGGTCGATTATCTTAAGCAGGAGGAGCTCGTGGAGCTCCTGGCGCAAAAAGCGAGGAACGTGAAAAAATTCTGCGAGATCCCGCGGAACCTCTTGGGCGTTCTTGTCGGCGGGTCGGATGTGCATTTTTCGAACATCCATCTTGAGATCTACGACGCGGCCCGGAAACGGATCGTGCCCGCCGAGGACGGCGCGATCAAGGAAAAGCTGCTCGCGGAACTGGTCGAAGCGCAAAAAGCGCTTTTGAGCCCTTTAGGACAGGAACTTTCAAGCCGTCTGAATCTGGAGACCGACATTGGCAAGCTTAATACCAAAAGGATCTCCAAACAGATCAAAACGATCGGCGTGAAAGTGGGGTACAGTTTCCTTTCCGACTATCTCGGGGACAGGGCCAACGGCGAAACGACTTTTTCCCAATTCGATCAGCTGGGCTTGAACCTTCTTTCGGATAAAAGCACGAAAAAAATGTCCGAATTTGTTTCGGTAAACACTTATTTTAAGGTCTATGACGCGACGATAAGCACTCAGGCCAGGATCGGCTCGATCGAAGAAAACATCGCGGCGGTTAACGCGCGCGCGGACCTCGCCCAGATCACACAAAAAGCGGAAGCGTTATTCGACGAATACCAGAGCGCGGTCCGCAATTACCAGAATTGGGTCCGGAACGCCGCCCATGACGAAGAAGAGACGAAACAAAGCCTCGAGCGAGCGAAAGAATCCGGCAAATTAACACTCGCGCGGCAAATGGAGATCAAGCAGAATCTCCTTAATAACCGCATGAAAAGGATCGCGGCCTTTTACAAGGCCATGCGCTTCAGGAACGAGTTGGACCAGTATCTGAGGAGATACACCGGGAAGGGATTTGAAGATTTCGTGAACTTCCAAATGGAATGAATATCGTGAAAAAGAAGATCATTATCGGGGCGATCTTGCTGGCATGGACCGGCGCAGGGGCGGCGTTTGCCCAAGAGACCAACCCTCTGGATCAAAGCACCCAGGAGGAGGCGCCTGTTACGGCCGGAGAGCTTGTTTCCTTCGCCCTCGAATGGGCGGACCCGGATACCGGTCTTGCTCCAACCCTGATCGCGAAGACCGGCACCAAGAATCCTCTTCATGACTACTCTTATACCTATCCGAACGCGGTCCTTGCCCAGGCGCTCTTCCTTGCGGGAGGCCCCGAAGCATCGAAGCAGCTGGCGGAAACTTTCAGGGTCAAACAGGAGACAAGAGATCTTCCGAATTCCTTCAATTACCGGACAGGGCTTTGCGATGACCCTGTGATCTCGGCCGGCCCTAACGCTTATTGGGGCATCAGTTTTTTAAGGCACTATCAGGCCACCGGCGATCAAAAATGGCTCGAAGCGGCAAAACAAAGAGCCGAATTTCTGCTCGGACTTCAGGATGCGGACGGTGGTATCCGGAAAAATCCTTTTAAACGTGCGTCCGAATACCGGGCAAAATCAGTGGAAGAAAATCTATCCGTCTACGCTTTCCTCCGGTTTCTTTCCAGCGTGACGGAAAAAGAGCGCTACCTGATCGCTCGCGACGCGATCCTGAAATGGCTCGCGACAAGCGGCGTGTATGACAAAAAAACTGGAAAATTCTCCGTCGGAACTTATGAGAACAAAGTCACTCCCATTTATAGTACGGACGCCAACGCTTTTGCCGTTGCGATCCTAGGCCCCAAGATCCTGAACGCTACAGCGGGGCCGTATATTTTTGGCGGCGCCGATACGGCGCAAAGGATCCTGGAAGGCCTTGAGGCGGCGCGGGTTACCGTTGATTACAAACATCCAAACGGTGTTATCGTCAAGGGTGTAACCGGTTTCGATTTTACCGACAGCGCGGGACGTCCCGGAAGGGGGCCGACTGTTTCGCCGGAATTCACCGCGCAGGCCGCTCTTGCCTATCTTGTCATGGCTCATGACGCGAAGGCGCAAGGAAATGAGGAAGAAGCGAAAAAATTCATAGAGGCGGTCAAGCTTTTAACGGATCAATTCGGGAGGATGGCCGCCCGCACCGGAAGATCCGCCTCTTTGCCTTATTCCACGGAAAAAGGGATCCGGCGGTTCGCCTTTGACAACTGGTTGACCGCTCAAGCGGAGGCCGATACTTCCGCTGTCTGGTGCGCTTTTCCGCTTACGGGTTTTAATCCTTTTGCGGAGAATGGGTTCGAACTTCGAGATTCCCTCAAAGATCTCGCGCCATGGATGAACGAAACGGGAGAAATCATTGTCGAGACCCGGGCGCGCGTTGCAGCGGCTCCCGAAAAGAAGATCCCTCCGACAGAGCTCATGGCCGACCAGGAGGCCAAACGCGAAGAACTTCTTAAGCCTCCCGTTGTCTATTACAAAGCCATCTATGAAAAGGCGAAAAAAGATTTCAATCTTGCCCGGAAAAGGGCCATAGCGTTCTTGATGACCAGCTACAATTGCTGGATCGATAGCACCGCAAAAGAAAAAAACGGCGGCTATGAAGCGATCGGCATCGATCAGGACAATCAAGTCACGAGAAAAATGCTTTCCGAACTTCCCGAGGCGATCGCGGACGCCTTGAGGCAGGAATACATCTATTACGACGAACCCACCGCTACCAGCTGGCGTTTGATCTCTCCTTATGACCTGAATATCGATTACAGCCGGGGAGCTTATTATGCTTTTGAAATAGACGGCAATTACAAGATCGTCAAACAATTTGTTTCGGAAGCCGATGTCCCCGAAGCGAACCAAGCCGACCTCAAAAGCCCTGAAACGCAATACCAGTCGAACAAGGGTCTCCCGGAAGGCCATCTGATCGCGCGCTACCTTCCGGCTGTCGAAGTGGACGAATATATGAACATCCTCAAGGTTTATGAGCGCGTCGACCAGCTTCCGGCCATGATATCAAAAACACCCATCAGCAAAGAAGCTTACGAGCAATACCGGGAAGCCCGAGGCGAAGAAAGAAAAAAGCTGCTTGCCGCCGGGATCGTTCCGGACCCTAGAGGCGTTTGGGCCCAGCAGGAAAGAGGGATCTATTATGCCAGGATACTCGGGCTGGATGAGACCAAGCGGTTGCGCATTTCGAGTCTTTCTGTCGAGACCGGCAATGAGATCATCTCTGGGACAAGATTCAGCGTGGGGGAATGGAACCGGAACGAGATGGCCAAACTGAACGCCGTCAAATATGAAAAAGGCCTGATCGACGGCATGGTCATCAAGCCGCGCAGGGCCATTCTCGGAGAAAAACTTTCGATCGCGGAGCCGGTGGCGGTGCATCTCGGAAAAGAGGTCATTGCAGCCGAAATGGCAGAAATGAAGGTCCGACTGACCGATCTTCTAAAAAAGATCAGGGCGGAAAAAGATTCGCAGGTGCGCCTGGAGCTGCTCGCGGAATACGACATGCTCGCTTCGAGTCAGGCATGGTATGACAGCGACGGTTTCGTTCATTTGATCTATAACGGCGTCAAAGCTGCTGAGAAAAGGGTCCGGGACCTTGAAGAGGCGAAGAAGAGAGCCGAAGCGACGCAAAAAAGGCGCGAATCCATTTTAGGCACCGATGAAGAAGGCCGTGACTTGCGGGACCTTTACGGCCGGGTGTGGCTTAAGGTCATCAATGAGGCCACGAAGCGGCTCCTTTCCGTGGAGGTTTATGATCTTGGGGGCAATCTCGAAACGATCTTTTCGGGCGACATCAAGATCGACCCCCTCACCCGCGCCGTTACTTCCGATGTCAGGACCGACATCGAAATGGATAAAGAGACTTATCAGATGCTTGGCAGCCATACTTACCGAACCGACGAGAATGGCGACTGGGTGCAGGATATCGCCGAGAGGATCTACCGGGGCTATACGCCGGACAAAAAACATTTCATTATGGAGATGCGTATTTTCCAGAAGGATGATGCCGGCAATATCCTTTATAAGGATGGAAAACCCCAATTTTCCACTAAGATCGAATACTACACCCCGGAAGGGGATATCGCCGCCGAAGTCGTCAAAAATATCATCACCACAATCCGGTATGTGTATACCGAAGGCGGGAACATCGAGACTATCAAAGAAATATTCATCGACCCCGCGTATCAAACGATCGAAAACAAGATGCTTAATCTCGAAGACCTTGTGAAGGGCGCGGTGTGGACGCGCCGTTTCCGTTCTTCCTCGAACATTGTGACCTTTAAAGAAGCGCTCGTCCAATCCCTCACAGGTCTTCCGGATAGAGAAAAAGACAAAGGCGTCGAGGCCGTTCTCAACCGGCTCGGCGCGGAAAAAACGGGCAGGATCAGCGGCGATTTTCTCTTGGAAGAAAATAGCGTGACCTGCAATCTGCGCGGAGATCCGGAAGCCCCCGACGAAGCTCCTTACACAGTATTTTATGAGCCCGGGGATAATCTTGGAAGGCAGCGGATGGTCTTGCGCGAAGGGGCGATCGAGGTGCCGGTCGATTGGGTTCAGGACAAAGAAGTTCCGGCTAAGACCCTTTCCTTCAATACACAAGGGGAGTTGGATTCGGTCGCCGAGATCGATAAGCCGCTTCGCGCTGATTCGATCTTTCCCCCCGAGGACATGAAGAAATTCAAGGCGCTTAAGATCGAACCGGACACGCTGCTGCCGCTTTCGAAGAGAAGGGTCTACCGTATTATCACGGATGAAAAAGACGGAATGCCGCATTTATCGAATACGGTGGCCATCACGACAGTGAGCTACATGATGCCGGACGATGTCCTGGGCCGTGAACTTGCCAAGGTCAAGTATGTGATGTTGGGTGATGAGACCACGCTCCATGAAGACAGCGTTCTCAAGGTCGAAAAAAACCTCCTGGGCCAGGAGACCCTGGTGGAGTACTGGAAAGACGAGCGCGGAGAAGAAAACCGTCGCGCCATCGCGAAGAAAAAAGAGACCGTCGTCTACGAATGGTACAAGGAGGGAATGACCCAAGAACAGATCAGGGAAGATATGGAAGAGATCCTGAAGCCCGTTCCCCTCAAAGCGAAGGAAAAGGAAGGCGCGTTGAAGGATCTTGAGGTCGCTCCCTTCGGGATCCTGCCCGGCTATCATACGATCAAAAAAGACGGATCCGTGGGGGAGATCAAATATTTTTCCGGAATGGTGGAGTATCCCCGGAGTGTTTTTGGTTATAAAGGCATCAAAGTCCCCTATGAAAAAGAAGTAAAACCCTTCAGTTTGCCCGACGGCCCGCCCATCAAGGGCGTCAAATACGGCGTCCTCAATTCCGATTACGCTTATTATGACGTTCATTCTTTGAACGGTCAGCTGATCATTCTGGAGCGCAGTTTTATCATCCTGCGCCTCATGAATATGTTCCCCATCGAAGGCGAAAGGCAGATCGAATATTATGACCCGCTCGTGGCCTATTCCTATCTTAAACCGATCAAGATCGAGAAATATTTTGCGCCGGGCAAGCAGCCCAAAGGCGAAAATCCCGGCATTCTCATCATCGCCGTTTTCTTAGGTGACGCCACGATCTATCAAAAAAATGGCTGGCAGATGCAAAGCTTCCTCGAGAGAGGCCCCTTTGACCTGAATCACTGGAGAAGGTCTGATTACTTTTTCGACGCGAACGGGAGCTACAAGCATAAAAAAGAGCACATGGAAGACCACGTCAAATATTTCATGCATAAAACGGAATGGCACAAGCCGTTTGCGTTCCTGCTCATCCTCATCGGCATCGGATTCCTGATCAGTTCCGCATGCCATCAAAGACTTGTGACGGCGAGAACCAAAAGACTTCTAATGGCCCAGACAAAAGCGTGCTCGCCTTACCGCGGCCGCGAAGAACAAAAAACCTACCAGCCCCTGCTGGAAGCTTGTTTTAAGTCGTTAGGCGCTGACCCTCAAAATTATACGGCTGCTACGAGGAATATATTGTCCCGCATCGCAAGCAGGAGCGAGGGGCAAAGCGTCGCGCTGCAGGATCTTTACCCCGAAGAGGCGCTTGAATTTGAAAAATGGTCCGGGCGGTTCGGCCGCGGCTTTCATCTCAAGGATTTTAAAGACCCGCTTACGCTTATCGCACTTTTTAGGATTATTTTTGACGAGTCGACGGAATTCAAAGGCTCGGTTCCCGCATTCCGGTACTTTTTATTTGATAAAGCGCTGGAAATGCTCGGCGCGGAGGAAAAAGACCGGATCCTCAGAGAAGTCCAGGCGGATATAAGCGTCTTCCTCGATGCTCTCCGGAGCGGCTACAGGCATCCCTCCGTGCCCGCCCTTACAAAAGATCAGTTCTTCATCTACGACGACATGAAAGATCTCTTTGAAGGCAAAAGGCCGGGCTTCATCGCGCAATTCCGGGCTCTCAAGGGCCAGACGAAAGAACAAAAATTGAAATATCTTGCAACGCAGGCCGGGAAAAAACCCACGGCAAAGACGGAAGATTATCGGAGTTATGTCTGGCTAAAGACTTTCGGTGACAAGCCGGGAGGGAGCCACTTCATCGCCAATACCTGGCGCTTCTGGGTCTTCCTGATCCCCACGTTCGGCTCTGTCGCGGGAGGAGGGGCCGCCATGGCCTTAGGCGGCATTCCTTTCAAGGCGCAGGCTGATTTTATCGCGTCTCATCTCGGCGAGGTGCTCGCGCCCCTTATCAAGATCTCCCTGCCGACCTTAAGCGCTATCGTGACAGCTAACGGGCTTGTCATTTTGGGCATCGCGTTCTCTCTTCTGGCCCTGAGGTTTACGCTCGGGAGTTTCCTGACGGCCGGAACTCAGCTGCGTTCTAAAGCCATCGCTTCTTTCTGGGTGATATTCCTTACGGCTTGTTATCTTTGGGGGCTTTTCAGCCTTTTTATCGTTTACTGGACGGTAAAGATCATTTTCCTGGTGACTTTTCTAAGCCCGGGTTGGAAATTTTTTATCAACGCCGGCGCGATCGCGTTGACGACCACCTTCATCGTTGCGAGCTTTTTCTCCCTCTTTTACGTGTTGATCGCCGTTTTCGGCTATTTTGAGGGAAAGCTCAACGGTGTCGGGCAGGTCATTTACTGGTCCGATGTCAGGAAACGCTTCCGTGAATCTCAAAAAAGGTTCTCCAGCATTTTTGCTTTCGCGAAAGGATCGGTCCGCCAGAAAGAGGAGCAAAATGAGGCCGCCTGGAAGATGTTCTGGAATGAAATGATCCAGGACCTCCACGATCTCTGGAAACTCGACGCCCAGGAGCGGGCGGCGCTTTTATATTCCGAAAAAAATCCTGAACCTAACCTTGATCGTCCGCCCCGGAACGAAGAGGCCCAGGAGCGGATCAAGTTCTATGTGAATAGCTGGTTGATGGAAATGCCCAAGGCCGAGAACTGGAGCGAGATACCGACTTTTACCGCGATGATCACGGCGTTCAATGAAGCAGTTAGTTCTTCTTTTGAGGAGTTGAACGGATCCGATCTCGGAGCGACCACGACCAAGCTGAATTATTTGATCGGCCAGTACCATCTCGAATGGAATGAATTTGTGGGGCGCTTGACGGAGGAGGATCTCGGCAAATTCATCACCAAGGACCATCTCAGATCGGTTTCCGGCCTGAGGAAAATGCCGGATGGACTTCCGGAAGGGCTCAAAGCCAAGATCACGAAATGGGCCAATAGCATGGTGCAGTGCGTTGAAAAATCATGCATCGAGGCATGCAAGATCCGCGATGCCTTCATGATGTACGCCCGGCTCTTTCACCCCGAGGCGTCCGAAGCAGAGATCGTTGCCATGACTGACGACAAACTCCAGATCATGCTCAACTACGAAGGGTATTACAAATCTTTCACGAAGGATTCCGACAAGGCCGCGATCGGGCACCTGATGAAGGAATACCCGCAGCTGGAGGTTTATTGGGACGCCGGCCCCGAAGGGGACGGGGGCTTGCACCGCTATGATCCCGCAAGCGGCAAGATCGAGCTGATCGAGGTTGCGCCGAGGGCTGCCGCGATCCGCTCCGGGAAACCTTCCGGTCTTAACCAGGCGATCTCCTATGCCCGCGGCCGCACCATCCTTTTCTTTGACGCGAACTGCTCGGTCCGGATCGAGGACGCGGCAAAGATCCCCATCGCGCTCGCGGAATTCCGGGACGACCCCCGACTTGCGCAGCTCCTTTTTTCCGAGTTCATCTACAATAAAAATTACTCCCGCATCGCCCAAGCGATCGGGTTTAACGAAGAAACGTTCACGTCCGTGACCCAGAGGACGCTGAATATCTTCGAATCCTGCGGCTTTTACGGGCATAGCGCGATTATCAAGACTGATGCCATCAGTTCTTCCGGGGGGCTGCCTCAGGACTATGTCTCCGAAGACATCCTGCTTGCCATTTCCCTTTGGAAGAAAAACTACAGAACCAATCACAAGGAATATCTGATGCTGGGGAAGGGGAGGGAAACGTCCTATTTTTCCAGCTTGGTCCCGTTCACCAAATGGGCCATGGGGGCGTCCGACGCCGCATTAGGCCGCGCCATGCCGGAGATCTTGAAATCGACGCAGATCCATATCGCCCAGAAGTTCATGCTGATGTTCAGTTTCGCCTTTTTCTTCCAGTCCCCTTTGATGTTCCTCATCAATTTTCTTTATCTCTGGCTCATGCTTTGCTGGGGGATCAACGGATTTATGGCGGTGCCTTACCCTGTTCTGTTCGGGATCCTGGGGCTTTTCTTCAACCAGGCCATCACGGCGACGGGTGTTTCCTATATCCTTGAACGCGAAGGTTTCTTGAAATTCCCGTGGACATTCCTGAAACTGATCGCCAAGAACCACTTTTTTTTCGCTTCCGCGATCCCCGCGTATTCATTCGGATTTATCGCGGGGCTCAAAGGAAGGGCCGTTTTCATCATCAGTTCCAAGGGATGGAACCTGGGCCATCTCCCGCTCAAAACTATTTGGGGAGAAAAAACAGCGGTGTTGACAGCAACCCTTCTGGCCGTGGTGCTTGGCACGCCTCTCCTCTATATTGTCGTCGCCGCAAAATGGGTGCCCCTTTGGATGAGCCCCATGATCCCGTTCTTTCCCTTCTCGGTGCTTTTTGCGATGTCGGTCGTGGGCGCCCTCGGCGCCGATCTCGGGATCAAATCCTTGGCGGATTGGCGCGACGAGATCATTCCGCATGGCGATATCTCAAAGATGTCCGTCATCAAGATCCAGATCATTTACGCTGTCTCCCTTATGGTCTTTACGGCCATCAGTTTCGTCATGTGGGGGATCATTTTTTCCTCGCTCGCTGTCAAAGCCCTTTTCCTTTTCTCGATCCTTTATATCAGCACGACGCTTTCCTTCGTGATCATGCCGCTCTTTGCCCATGCGCAAGCCGTTGCTATTTTCAAAGGGATCACTCTTTCAAAGTTGTGGAATTATGTCATTGTCCCGCTTTTCGCGGTCGCGATCGTCTTCTGTATGAGCTCTATTTCATCAGGCGCGATTGAAAGCAGCGCCGAAACGATCGTCTACACGGCCATGATCGTCGCGGTCTTTATGGGGTGGTGGCTGCTCCAGTGGAAATTAAGCGGTTTTACGGCGCTCGACCGGTGGTTGGGGAACCATTTCCCGGATTATAAAAAGCGTCCCATGTTCTTTAAATCCGATGTCATGGACAGGATCTATTTCGGGCATCAGGAGTTTTTGCAGGGCACGGAATCCGTACCGTCAAAAAGTCTTCAAAAATTCTGGAGACCTTTGTTCTTGATCACTCTCGCGATCGTCCTGACCGCTTATTTTCTTTGGGAGATGGGTCTGGCTTTTTATTCTCCCTGGTTCTGGCTCGCGATCGGCATCGAAGCGTTCATTTGCCTGATCCTTAACATTAAAAGCACGCAGGGCGAAAGAGTCTTTTTAAGGAAAATGTTGCGGAGTATTTCCGGGGCTGATCTGAAACGGTTTCATGAAAATGCCCGGGTCCTTGACGAAGTTTGGGTGAAGTTGGACCAAGATTATAAAAAAGAGCTGGTCAAGATCTATGACGACGATGTGAGGGCCAAAAAGGCCTTGGCGGGTTACATGACACGCTGCGTTAGGGTCCTGATACCTTTTATCGAACCGGTCTAAATCCTTTCTTGGCGTCCTTTTCCGCTTGAAATTTAAGGTCTTACGGTTAGTATGATGCTTAGTTCTTATCCGGTTCATCGTTAAAAACCAAGAAAAAGGCGGTTCATGCCTAAGTCAAAGAAA
>Ga0116153_10000423_pt1 | contig 54447 bp, 48 predicted proteins | sample AD_UKC028_MetaG_FD_89896 | JGI IMG/M metagenome (GOLD analysis project Ga0116153, IMG submission 89896) | Active sludge microbial communities of municipal wastewater-treating anaerobic digesters from USA - AD_UKC028_MetaG | ecosystem: Engineered > Bioreactor > Anaerobic > Digestate | place: USA...
AAAAATTTTACGCTGTAAAACACACACGAGCCGGCCGAACAATAGGTCAAGGAGATCGGTCAGCTTTCGATCTTAAGAGAAAATGACGAGACCCAAGGGGCGGGAATGCAGATGAATATCCAACATACGAACATTCGAAGGCGAAGTAGAATTAAAAGGCGAAGGAGATTTGCGATTAGATTGCAGAAATCTGAATTCTTCCCTTAAATCTAAGATCGCATTCTACTTCAACTTCGCCTTCCTCTTCGTATGTTCGTATGTTCTGAGATCCGAGCCCCGTCCTTTACCGATTTTTCGACGGCGAAGTAACTTTGCGTAGAAATTTTGAATGATGAACAGAAATAAGGAAGGAAACATAGGAGAAAAGAAAGGCATCCTTTTAAAAGTGACCTTCATTGTACTGCTGTAATTCCCAAGTTCGAGGATTCTAACGATCGAGCATACGATCCCAGGAATAATAGAATTGGCGATTGCGGTATATTATGTTCTACAAATTTTACGATGAAGTCTTCGATACCATTTATCTTGATATTTTGTGATGTACGAAATTGTCAGATCAAACTCATTGATTAACCTTGGATTACCTGAATAATGTGGTGGATTATGCCATTCCTCTCTTAATCCCTTTAAGATTCGGAGCGAAACGTCATAATAGTTTTTTAAATTTCTTAATTCGAAAATTACAGCTACCTGTCTATCAATAAAGGTTTGGTTTGCCTCTTTATCAGGTTGAACTAGCTCCTTTATTAGTTGATGGAAATTTTTAAATCGTTTTTCTTTTTCTTCTGAACGTTTGGATTTTAAAAATCGCACAATTGGTAAAATCAGGCTAAAATAGGCAATGACAATACCAATTATTTCTATCAAGTGATCTGTAAGAAAATTGACGATTTTCATGACTATAGTCTATTTATTAGTTTCAGATATGAAAAAATTATTGCATCTGATGGTATGGCAGTTCGTTTTATATCCAATTTCTAAGTACATTATTATCAGGTCGGTATATGGGCTCATAAGTAATGTAACGCTTGAATATTGTATTATCAGGCAACAAAATATAAAGGATGTTTTATGGTCATTGTGTTACTATGTTTTAATATTTGATTATTGTGAAATTCGCTGTCGAACAAACTGTAATCCGTCAACGGGACGTACTGGAGCGTCTCTAAGAAACCTTGTTAGTGAACGATTCAATCGACCTGAGTCTCTTCCGAGATTTCTTTGTTGTCCTGTTCTACAATTGCAATAGCTTATAAAAAGGTGATGCTTGGCTCTAGTTAGCGATACATATAGTAGGCGTCGTTCGTCCCCCAAGCCTGGATTCACCTGTTCTCTACCTGGAATGTGCTCATCTTCTGCAACAGGTATGAGGACAATAGGCGCTGTTAGTCCCTTGGCTTTGTGCATAGATATAATGTTAACTTTGTCTTGCTGAAGTTCTTGTTCGATATCTTCACTAACTGAATCTAGTGTGGAAATTAGGTGACTGACTGTTTGGATTTCATATTCCCTTATGAAAGAGTTGAGATAATCTTCGATTGATTGGCGCTCGGGAATATTACCGATTGTTTCATCGAGAATTGTTGTGAGATGTTGATTGACATCGCCTAAATTATTTAATGTTGATTGTGTAAGAGCTTGAAATCTTTGGATGAGATTCCGTATATCGCCGGTTTCTTGCTGTACTCTTAGCCCGTTATATTGGAGACGATTATGGTCATCTTCAATGATTGCTAAAGCTTGATTGAATCGGATGCCATTATTCCGACATAGGTCGTAGATAGCGAGAAGAGTCTCAAATCCAATGTGGTTGTTTCGGAGACTCAGGATTTGATACCAAGATAAATCATCGGTAGGGTTGAGTACAAGCCGGAGAAATGAAATAATGATACGACCGAACCTTGAGTTCAACGGTCCATCAGCTTGAACATTCGTCGTTGCTGGAATGCCCAGATTTTCAAAAGCTTGTAAGATGGGTATGGAATAGGCATTACGTGTGTCAACTCTCAATAATACAAGGATATCGTTGGGTGAGAAGCCGCGATCATTTATGAAGTACTGTGCTAGCTGAGCGAGTCCAAGTGCCTCCTCGTTTTGATTAGCAAATCTCAGTATCTGAACTTCACCGCCTGCCCGACCATTTTCGGCACGAATACTCTTGGGAATTCTATCTGGGTCAAGAGTAGCGATGAATTCAGCAAGTGCAAGAATGTTAGGATCACATCTTTTACAAATCTCAAGCGGTAGGTCACGAGCGTTTGGATAGGATTCACTGAAGCTTCTTATGCCATCTGGATGGGCTTTTCTAAACCAATAGATACTTTGGTCGTCATCACCAGCGGCAAATACTTCGACTCCTGCTCTAGCTATGCCATGGATAACGGCTAGATCACATTTGTTAAGGTCTTGATATTCATCAACTAGCAAGTATCTAAATGGCCCATCGATGTCGAAATCTGGAATCTGTTCTAAAGCTCGCTTGAGTTGATAGGTCAGCTCGGCACGTAAGGTATAGCCGAATACACCACGGTGCTGGTGCCAATTACCTATGAATCTAGGATCCGGAGCCCAACCTGGTTCGTCTGCTGCAAGGCTTTCCCAATCAGCAGCTAATCGTAATAATAACTCTCTTGTCTGTGATATACGTCGATGATTAAGAAGAGTCTTCAAGTGTTCGATAATAATATTTCGTTCTTCCCAATCGTCCGCAATTCGCAATGGTTGCGGGAGTGTCTTGATGCGGTGTGCATTTTTTAAGAGTTGCCTTAGTGCGAAGGAGTGAAGAGTAGATGTGCGAGGTGTCAGTATTTGTCCGAGCTCATTTTCGATTCTCTTCTTTAGTTCATGGGCAGCAGCTCTGGTAAACGTAAGTGCAACGATATCTATTGGGCTGCAACTCTGTTCATTTATCAGATAGACAATTCTGCGACTTAAAACGAGTGTCTTACCAGTTCCTGGGCCAGATAAAAGACGTGCATGGCGCCCATGATGTGAGGCAGCTTCAAGCTGTTGTGGGAGCAATCCTTCGTTCCATGACATAATTTTAAATTTCTAATGATTCATCGGTAAGTAGCAATAAAATAACGCACGACGTCCTCGGGCTTTTCGTTCTGGCTGGTTTCGGGGTAAAAAACTGGTTATCAACACTGGACTTGATAAGTAGAAGAATGTTTAAAGTTTGTACATCAGCCCGCCTGACGCAAAATCTTTGTTATGTATCGCTTTCATGTTCTTCATCGTCATCTTTACAGTCAGGACAGAAATTGTAGTAATAAATTGGTTCAGATTCAACTTCCAATCTGTCAAAACACTTAAACCTGTTTTCGGTAGCAATTGTTGCTTTTTCTGCTGCCAAAATCGGGTCAATATGACGGCACTCGATATTATATAAAAATACATTGAAGCCGATTGTTAAATCAATATTTGTCATTTTCTGACGTGCACCGCATATATACTGAATTTGTTGACATGAAGAAAAAAGTCTATAGGCAACTTGATTTAATCCACCCCTACAGCAATAAAGAAGGAAGATACAATCTTCATTGATACAGTCTGCGCTGCAAAGAATTTGCCCAAGGTATTCCCATTTTAAAATAAATGAGTTGTCTGTGTCACCGAATTGCTTGTCGTTACCATGTGCAGCAAGATATATATAGTCAAATTTTTCTTTAAGTTTCCGTAATTCGTTTTCCAGTTCATCTTGTGACTTAATTTCTATTGTTTTCACTGAAATGCTGTGACACATTGCGTGGCAGTTGATATCAATTACAGAAAGGTCACTTATGTCTTTGCTTGCTTTGATGAATAGCATTTTTTTCATGTCAATTTCATTTTAAAATGGCGCATAACATCCCGTTAAATGCAATTAATAAGATTCAAAACTAATTAAAATATTGATATAAAATATATACGAATAAAAAAGGGAGCCTTTCGGCTCCGCTTTTTTAGGACATCAGGTTTTCATCAGCGAAGGACAGGTAAGTATCCGGCGTGATGATCAGGTGGTCCAGCACCTGGATGTCCAGGAAACTACCTGCCTGGATCAACTTTTTGGTCAGGGCTTGATCAGCGGCAGAGGGTTCGGTATTACCGGATGGGTGGTTATGTGCCAGGATGATCGAGCTGGCATTGGCCAGGAGAGCTGTTGAGAAGATCACTTTAGGGTCTGCCACTGTGCCGGAAACGCCACCCAGGGAGATCAGGGCATAACCGATGACCTTGTTGGCACGGTTCAGGCAAAGGATATAGAAAGCTTCACGATGAGAGAGATCAGAGCCCCAGACATCACGAAGGATGTTGCTGGCATCCAGGCTGGAGGAGACCTTGTTGCAGTTAGTGTAGGAAACTACTCCGTAGTTCATGCGAAGCTCGCGCACAAAAGTTTTGAATAAGGGTTGTGTGTTCATGGCTAAAACGTATTGTGCAGCCTGTGAGAGCTGCTGGTTAAAAAAAAATTCAGCCGGAACAATCACGAGCAGGATAACATTAGGTCAAGGAGATGGGTCAGGTTTCGAAGTATGCGAAAATGAACAGACCCAACGGGCGGAAATGCAAATGAATAGCCATTACCGATTAGCGAGGTAGAGGTGAAAGTTGAAGTCGAAGGCGAGGGTCGAAAGGATATTTGAGATCAGAATTATTTCGTAAATCCTTTGATATATCTACCTCTCTTTTCACCTCTATTTCTACCTGGTTAATCGGTAATGGGTGTTCGTACCGTCCTTGACGAAATTTTAGACTGCGAAGTAACTTTGCAGAATTTTATGAGTAACAAGCAGCAGGAAGGTGGGATCCGGAGGGCAACAAGGGGAAACCAGATAGCAGGAAATTACCAGCGGCTGTTTATAATAAGCGGATAATCAGCGCATAGCAACGGGTAGGAATCCAGGGCAAAGGCTCTTTTTGCTTCGTTTTCTACCTAGAAAACGAAGCCGTTGGGATTTCTGATCCGGTATTCCAAAAAATAAGCGGCTAAATTCTTGGTATTTAGCCGCTTCCGCTGGTTTAAAAGGACTGCAAGTCCTTTTTTATCTCCTGATCCCCCGCGCCGCCCTGAGCAGAAACGGTAATTTCCTGTCTCAATTTTGCGTGTTATATGTAACGGAGAAACTCCCCCAGACACTCTTCATATTAAGAATAAACTCAGAATCAAAATAATTTTGTCCAATGGTTTGGTGAAATTGTACACCTCTGTCATCCTGAGCCTGGATTGTTGAAATGAAATGATGATTATTAAATGGCTGAAAGATCTTTAATCTGAATTGAGATGGTCTTGTCAATTCCAACTATTTGATTACCAGTATAAATATGCGTCGTATCATAAATAGCAAATTGGTTTTTAGTAAAATTGACAACAGAAAAAGGATAGACACATACAAATACTATCCCATTAGCTTTTCCACCCAACCCAATCTGGCTTTGATTAGTCTGAACAAATCCGGTTGAGGTGCCAGATGTGATGTATCCATATTCAGTAAATTCCACATCAGGATCACCATATTTACAGGATAAAAGATAAATACCCCATGATGTTTTATTGGTAATATTGAATTCCGCCTTACCATTTGATATTGTAATTGACTGAGAATAGGTATCCTTACCGCCTTCATTTTCTACCGTCAGTTTTACATTAAACATACCGCTTTCTTGATAAGCATGTTGCACAGATTCTCCATTAGCAGTTTTCCCATCACCAAACTCCCATGTAATCTTATCTGCATTTTCTGAGGTGGATCTGAATGTTACCGATTCAGTAAGGTATGCCGATGATTTGGCTGTAAAATTTGCTATCGGTGGATCTTCTTTTTTACATCCGGTGAAAAGAATCATAGTAAAAAGTAGCAAAATGTATATTTTTTTCATGTCTATCAGTTTATTAAAAGGTTGATTTACTCGCACACGATAAATGGATTCAGATTCATACATGAGAATTTCACCACAACTATTCCGGATAGTTCCTGTCCCACTCAAACAGGATCTTATCCAGTACGATCGGATCATAGCCAAGCATGGCAGCGAGTTCGTGCGATTTGATTTCCGAAGGGATGCGAAGCCTTCTGCGGGCATTGGTCACGTGCACATCATCTTTCACTACACGAAGCCCCAGCGCCATGATGATGTTCTGTACGGTGGCTTCGCTGACATTGGGTATCCGGGTAATGGGATCATCTTTAATATTGTCCAGGTCTACCTTGCGGGCCCAGTCGAGCATGCCCTCTTTCTCATCTTCAAATCCGTGCCGGGCACAGTAATCCAGGAAATAATTGCACAGATCGTTTATCAGCTGGTACCGGAACAGCTTTCCTTTGGTGTTGATGTTGAGATAATCCCTGCAAAAGGAGATTTCATCCGTCGCATCCAGGCGCTTTCGAAGCTCTTTCAGGGTGGTGACTTCCGGATAAAGTTTCAGGAATCGTTCAATCCGTGGTCGTGAATGAGTAGTAAATACCCATCTCATGACCAGCCCGGTCGCTACAATCGGACGGGCGGTGTTCTTGAGCTCCAATAACTCTTTTTGCCGCTTCACCTTCTTTACGGCAATTTTCTTGATCGTATCGATCTGATCGTCGGCGTCATCTTTGGCCGTAAGGGTCTCGATCTTCTGAATCTGATTCAGAATGCGGTTTAATTCAGTGTCGGAGAGTTTCATAATGGATCGGTTTAATGTAAACGATAAAGTTAATAATGATACAAGCCTTTTCAAAAAATGTTCCGTTATCAAATCCTCCCATTAATAATTGATTATCAACTAAATGACAATGAATGACTTTTTATACCTATCAATATTTATTTTAAACTATTAAAAAATGATATTATTAGAATACCTTTGAGGAAATTCAATATCGTATGAGCAGAATTCTTATTTCCTGGCTGGCATATGCCAATGATTTTCAACGTAATGAAGAAACCGGACCCATGTCGGTAAATGAGCAGGGACCGACATTCGTTTATCATAAGAAGTTTTATAAGGATTATAAAAAACACATCATTCTGTATGCTACTGAAAAGGAAGAGCTCCGGGTAGAGTGGCTCAGGAACAAGCTGGCCAACGATTTCAGGGATCATGATGTTGAATTCAAAAACATGCATATTGAGGATATTATCAACATCAATGAGATTAAAACGAAGGTGGAGTCTCTCCTTATGACGCTTTCTGAAAACGATATTGATCTCTTCTACTCTCCGGGAACCTCAGCCATGCAGGTCAGCTGGTATATCCTTCATACAACCCTGGGATTACGTACCCGGCTCATACAGACCAAATCAGCGAAAGACTCGGTATCAGGTGAGCCTGAGTGGATCGAAATCATAACCGAGCAGTCCACCGTTCCTACCTCCATGATCATTAAGGAGCGATCGATCAACGAAAGACTCACCTATAAAATCCCTGAGCATATTATCATAACAGAGACGCTTGAGCCCATCTATGAAAAGGCCTATAAAATTGCCCGGTCGGATGTCACCACAGTGATCATGGGCGAGACAGGTACAGGAAAAGAGCATCTGGCAAGGTTCATTCACGACAATTCGGTCAGGAAGAGTAAGCCTTTCATTCCCGTCAACTGCTCCGCCATGGGGGAACAATTGCTGGAATCGCGCCTGTTTGGCTACAAAAAAGGGGCGTTCACCGGGGCAGATAAGAACACAAAAGGCCTTATTCAGGAAGGAGATGGCGGTACGGTCTTTCTGGATGAAATCGGTGATATGTCACTCTACATGCAAATGGCCCTGCTTCGCCTCCTCCAGGAAAAAGAGATCCAATCTATCGGTGGGTTGCCTGAAAAAGTGGATGTCCGGATCATCGTGGCGACCAATAAAAACCTGGAGAAGCTATGCAAGGAAGAAAAATTCCGGGATGACCTGTATTACCGCTTAATGGTCGGGGATCTGGAATTGCCTTCACTTCTTGAAAGAGGGAAGCGGGATATCCAGCTGCTCATGGATTTCTTCCTTAAGGAAAAAGCTAAAATGTACAAAAGAGATCTGGTACTGAGCCCGGAAGTCAAAACGTTCATCCTGAACTACCCCTTCCCGGGAAATGTCCGTGAATTGGAAAATCTGATCGAATCACTGTTCATCTACAGTGAAAAGGAGGTGACCATGAAGGACATACCGAGAAGGTTTCAGTTAGTTCCTAGAGAAAAATCGCTTCTCTGGAAAGATGTCGAAAAGCAGCACATTGAAAAAGTCTTGCGGCTGAAAAAGGGAGTGCAGAGCGATGCGTGCAAAGCAATCGGGTATAAGTCCATTAATACGTTGAGGAAAAAGATACTGGAGTACGGGATAGTTGTGGAATAGTATGGTCATTAATGGTCATTCATGGTTATTCGCGGTTATTTGTTGTTGCTGATCTTAGAATATATTATTAATTAACAGGATAAATCAATTTTTGATATAGGTGAATACTGAATCTTCAAAGTAAGGATTTGCTAACCAGTTGATTTCATAATTCATTACGGATGGTCGTTGTTTTGCTAGATGGCTTTTATTCTAAACCAGATAGCAATGTCACCGATTTCCGGATCCCATAAATCATCTCCACAGTTCAAGAAAGCATACCTGATCATCGACTCAGAGATCAGCCGGACAATCACCTCACACGGATTGTTTTCGCTGCGGCCGTTTCTGAATGATTTGAACAATCATGATCATTTACTGGATCGCATACGGCAACGCAGGTTGATTGTCGTCCACATCCGCCGCATTGGTTCTGCCTCTACGGTCTCTAGCCGAAAAAGAAAGGGTGCTGAAGAAGCCGGTATGCGGATCGAAGTCACCATCACGAATATTGCAGAAACGCCGGATCCGATGGTCAACATCCGTCTTTACCTGGAAGACGGGGTGCGTCAGGGCAAACGGATCCTGTTGCACCGTAAGATGGCAGAGGATCTTGGCCTGCACCAGGAATCCTGGGTAACCGTCCTACCGCAGGATGTGCCAGAGGAGTTCCTGCTTCTTAGAGAAAGGGAAAATGGAAATGTTCAGTAATCATGATAATAACCCTAAATTCAAAACAATGAAAACAACAACTTCACTTAAACGATTCTTACAACTATTGGCTGTTATTGTTTCAGTCAATCTGTACGCACAATCTAATGACACGATCATTTTGACCAATGGAACAGTCATCCCCTGTACCATCAAAGCCATCAGTCCCAGTGGTACGGTTACTTTTCAGTACGCCGGTTTGGATGGATCACTGATCTCCTCCATGAAACCAAAGGATCAGATCCTGGAGATCAGGACCACGAGCGGTGAATTCTCCATGGAAGAAGGGCAAAAACTGTTAATACATAACTATTCTGCAGGTGACTACCTCATCAAAGCTAAAAAGACCCTCCTGGTCGGAAGTGGCCTTATGCTGGCTGGCTCAGTTACAGCCGTCATTGGCGGAACAGTTAAAAAAGATGGAGAGCTGGCTGTTCCAGGGCTGGCCTATGTGGGTGGGGGATTGGGGATCATCGGCTTCTTCGTGACCATGGCCGGTTATGTCCCCATCGGAAAAGCGGGCGAAATCTTTAATGAAAAGGCAATTGGGCATGTAAAAGTGAAAAGCGAAGGGAACACGCTGGGTATAGTGTACAAATTTTAGATTCTTTATTCTATTAGGGATGACATCCCCTTGCGAAGGATGTCATCCCGGTTTCAAAATGGCAAGTTATTTTATAAAACACCCTGTTTTGCCTATGAAGTCTAGGACTTATTTTATGAAGGTATATTTACACCAGAATTTATACCCCTTGAGAATTAAATACTTATGGTAATTATCATAGCCAGGATCGAATTTCAGTCACGGGTCGATCATCATTCTTTTTAATCTCACCATTAAACTCTACCTTTGATAGCAGTAAAAATTTAATTTTTCTTAAACTCATGCTCCTCAAAGAATTGCTTAAATCAAAGGGGATCAAGCAAAAATGGTTGGCAAATAAAATAGGGGTCTCGGAAGTGACCATCAGTAACTGGTGTACCGCTAAAAGTGTTCCTAATAAAATGCATCTCCATAAACTGAGTGCATTGCTTGATATATCCGTTAAATCTTTGACAAAATCTAATGGAGAAAGACTCTAAATATAAGCTGTCTTTCACAGGTGCCTCCCTCCGTCTATACGAGAGTGTCAAGGTAGCGAAAGCAGCTTTAGATCAGGGAATCACTGATCTAAAAAAAATACGGCTTGATGGAATTGTCTTCAGTTCTGTAAAGGTTAAAACAGCAATCACAGAATTTCGAGAGATCCGCTATAGGTTGGAGACGCTTAACCCACAACAATTAGATATTCTGATTCATGGTGATTTGATCTCCCAAAAACAGATCGCATTCCTGGCAGTATGCAAATATTATTCATTCATAAGGGACTTTGTCATTGAGGTGATCCGGGATAAAACCCTGGTATTCGATTATAAGATCAATGAATCAGATTTCAGAACTTTCGTAAATAGCAAGATGTCAAATCATCCTGAGCTTGAAACATACACTGAAAAAACACTTCAAAAAGCCCGGCAGGTAATATTCCGTATATTGGAACAAGCAGGGATCATCAATAATTCGATTGATAAAATCATCCAGCCACAACTTCTTCAACCTTCCGTTATCCGTGCAATAGTGGAGGATGATCCGGGGATGCTGAGGATCTTTTTGTATTCTGATAGAGACATTAATGATATCAAATAATATGGAAGATATCTCTAAGAAATTCGAGCACCTTTTCCAGGTCATCTCCAGTGAGGAGTTCCTAAGGATGGAATCCCTGGGAGGTGAAATACCCTTTTTTATCTCAGCCTTTGATGCTAAACAACAGGTGGAGGTTGAAAAAGCGATCCGTGGACTGAAAAATAAACTGGAGAATAATGGAATCCATGTGCTTGACCTGAACCTCTACGATATCTCCCTGCAAATCCTAAATTCTGAACTGGGTAGTGGAGAAATCTTTGAACTTGAGAAAACCATGACCAAACCTGAGTTTAAGGAAGCCCTGCAATCCATTCTTAATATCAATGAGTCGTTGATCCCTAAGATGAAAGAAATTATCGATGCAAGTGGTGCCAGGGTCTATTTTTTAACGGGAATCGGTCTTGTATACCCTTTCATTCGTTCCCATAATGTTCTGAATAATCTCCAGAATGTCGCCAGGAAAGCTCCGACAGTCGCTTTCTTCCCTGGTGAGTATAATGGAAATTCTCTTGAGCTTTTCGGACTTCTAAAAGATGATAATTATTACAGAGCCTTTAGTATTGACCAATATAAACTGAAACAATGAAACTTGTAGATTTCTTCTCAAAAGACATTAACCGTATCATCGAAACGGTTATCAAAGCCGACGACCAGGAACATATCCTTGATGAAGTGGTGGAATATGTCGTCACCAAAGAGGTCGCAAAGAAGATCCGTGACTTCTTTTCCGCATACAATGACTACCATGGAGCAAACGGGGTCTGGATATCTGGATTTTTTGGTTCTGGAAAATCACACTTGCTTAAAATCCTGTCCTATATCCTGGAGAATAAAGAATTTGAAGGATATAGACTGGGTGAACTATTTGCCGAAAAGATCGAGAATGATGAGATCCTGAAAGCAGATATCCTGACAGCTACCCGCTGTCCCTCGGAATCCATTCTTTTCAATATCGATCAGCAAGCCCAGATTACCAACAAACAGGAGGAAGATGCCCTGCTGAATGTGTTCTATAAGGTTTTCTACAAACATCAGGGCTATTATGGGAGTCACAGACATGTAGCGGAATTTGAACGATGGCTCGACAAGGATGAGCATATTTACAAGGAGTTTCAGGAGGAATACGAAAAACAGACCGGTGAATTCTGGTCAGGCGCTCGTAAGAAATATTTTTCGCCAAAGGTCAAAGAATCCATTGGAAAAATATTATCACAGTTGCTTGGGAATAAACCTGAAGAGTACACAAATATCATTGAATCGCTCCAGAAGGATTCAAGTGTATCTGTAGATGATTTTTGCACCAAAGTGAGTGAGTATATCAAAACCAAACCTAAGGGTTTCCGGCTGATTTTTTTTGTGGATGAAGTGGGACAATATATCTCCGATAGTTCCAAGTTGATGCTTAACCTGCAAACCATAGCAGAAACACTTGCCACAAAAACAAAAGGCGACTCATGGATCCTGGTAACCTCACAGGAAGATATGGAAAGCGTTGTGGGTGATATGAATAAAATGCAACAAAACGACTTCTCCAAGATTCAGGCGAGGTTCAAACTAAAGATCCCTCTGACCTCAGCCAATGTGGATGAAGTGATCGAGAAAAGATTATTGAGTAAGAAAGAACCAGCAACGAAATTACTCAGGGAGATCTGGAAGAACGAGCACGCGAACCTGGAAACACTGTTGTCTTTCTCTGAAGGTGGTGTACAGTTTAAGGGATATAAAAGCGATATGGATTTTATCAATAAATTTCCTTTTGTCGCTTATCAGTTTGACCTTTTCCAACAATGTATCCGTGCCCTGTCCGTCCATAATGCCTTTCAGGGAAAACATGCTTCGGTAGGTGAACGGTCGATGCTGGGTGTATTTCAGCATGTAATCAAGCATATTGAAACCAAAGATGAAAGTGCCCTTGTGAGTTTTGATCTCCTTTTTGAAGGCATCCGAACCACTATCCGGGGAGAGCTGCAAAATGTCGTTATACTGGCAGAGAAGAACCTGGATAATGACTTTGCCATCAAAATACTGAAAACCCTTTTTATGGTAAAATATTTCCCAAATATCAAAACCACGATGAGAAATATCTCTACCCTGATGATCGATAATATCCATGTCGATCTGAAAGAGCATGAGAAAAAAGTTCAACAGGCATTAAGTACACTTGAGTATCAAACCTACATTCAACGCAGTGGCGATGTGTATGAATTTCTCACAGACGATGAAAAGGATATTGAGGAGGAGATCAAAGCAACGGAAATCGACGATGATAAAGTGACAGGATTGTTCAAGGAAATATTATTCGATGAGATCATCAAGGATAATAAGATCAAATTCTTGGAGAATAAACAGGATTATGATTTTACCATTAAAATTGATGAATCTATCCTTGGCAAGGAAAAAGAGCTGATAGTACAGATCATCACCCCCAATTTTAAAGATTATGAGCGGGAGGACTTCTATAAAGCCCAGACTATGGGATATTCAACCCTGTTGATGCTGGTACTTCCCAATGATGATCACATGATGATGGATATCCGGCTGTATCTGAAAACAGACAAGTATATCAAACAGACCCAGACAACAACCAATAAAGATAACATTAAGCGTATCCTGTTTGAAAAAGCACAGCAAAACACTTCAAGAAGGCTGGTTCTGGTGACCCTCCTGAGACGACTACTGGGTGAAGCAGATGTGTATTTGAATGGAATGAAACAGGAAATGCCTCATTCAGCTGATGGCAGGAATAAGGTGATCAATGCTTTTCAGAAACTTGTTAAGCTTGCCTATCCAAACCTGAAAATGTTAGGGAGTACGATCTTCACTGAAGATACCATCAAAGCCATTATTAAAATTTCACAGGATGATCTTTTTGGCTCGGATGATAAAACCATGTCGGAGGCTGAAAATGAAGTGCTGAATGTTATTCAACGCAGGAAAAAACAATCGGAAAAGACAACGCTGAGTAATTTACGAGATCATTTTACACGCAGACCCTATGGATGGTACCAGAATGCCATCTGGTGTATTGCTGCCAGGCTTTATAAACGGGGGAAAATAGAATTGCGACAGGAATCCAATCTACTGGATGATCAGGAGGTGTTAAATGCCTTTCACAACAGCTGGTCCTATAACAATACACTGCTCGAACCCCAGGTAGTTCCTGATCTTGGGCAAATCAAGGAATTAATGGATGTTTACGATAAGTTTTTTGACGTACCCTGTCCGGTAAAAGAATCCAAAGATGTTGCAACGGCTTTCAAAAACAAACTAAATGAGGAATTTATTGCATTGAATCAGATATTGGCATATAAACAGACTTATGCTTTTCTCGCTGAGTTAGAACCCATAGTTGACTTCCTTGATAAACTGATCAAGAAGGATTACTCCTGGTATCTTGCAAACGTAAAAGATTTTAAAGAAAAGTTATTGAATAACAAAGAAAATCTGCTTGATCCCATAAAACGATTCTGGAAAGGTGAGCAAAAGAATATCTATGATTCAATCAGGACTTTCTTATCCGATAATCAATCCAACCTTGATTATATAAAAGGAGATGATTTGGAGATTCTTAAAGATGCAATCAGGCATGAACGACCTTATACAGGATCTGTTATCAAAGATGCAAAAGCAGCCAAGGATCGTCTGAGTATTCAGATTTTAGAACAGATCGAAAATGAGCGTGTATTGACAAAAAGTGAGATTGAACCAGCGATAACACTGATACAATCAAAGGAAGAGTTCAATTCGTTGGATTGGGGAAAGCGAGAGATTGTGTTAAAGCCTCTTAAAGAAGAGCTGGTAAAGTTGAATAATCAGCGATTCATTGCTAATCTTCGAGAGATCAGGGCTTTCGTAAAAGGTAAGCTGGTGGAACAACAATTAAATGAAATGATCCGTCTTTCTTCTGGTGTTAATGAACCTGAAGTCACTTACAAACATTTGAAGACTATAAGAGTAAATTTTCCAAAAACTGAACTTCAAACCAGTGAAGATGTAGATAAATATGTGGAGGCATTGAGGAATGCCCTTATAGAACTGATCCATCAAAATAACCGGATAAATCTTTCTTAATGAATACAAACAACCTTAAAAAGTTTGCCCAGGAAGCACGTAGAAAGCTAATTACTCAGGTTGGTGCACGATTAGAATTTGTATTGACAACTGATTCTGCACAATTACGGGAAAAAACAGAACAGCTAAAACGGCTCAGGGAAGAGTTGAACAGGACTTCCAGGGAACAACTTATTGAAAAAGTTGCTTATACCTGGTTTAACCGGTTCATGGCTCTTCGTTTCATGGATGCTAATGATTATCAGCCATTAGGAATAAGGATTATTACTCCAAAGGAAGGATATACTATTCCTGAACTATTAGAAGAAGCAAAAAGAGGTAATATTTCAGAAGAGTTACCAGTAAAAAGGCAAAAAGTCTATGACCTCTTGGATAATCGCATTCCAAGTATTAATCCTCAAAATGAAGCGTACAAAGAGTTATTGATTGCTGCCTGTAATTACCTCCATAACATTCTACCCTTTCTTTTTGAAAGGATCAATGATTATACTGAACTACTGGTTCCTGATGATCTGACCAGTGAGTTCTCTATTGTAGCCGATACCCGAAAAGGAATATTAATAGAGGATTGTAAGGAAGTTGAAATCATCGGATGGTTATATCAGTATTATATTTCAGCAGAAAATGCGAGGCTTATTGAATCGAAAAAAGTCTATCAAAAGCATGAAATAGCTCCAGCATCTCAACTTTTTACGCCTAACTGGATTGTCCGTTATATGGTGGATAATACTCTTGGTCAGCTTTTTACGGAACTTTATCCATCAACTAATGTAACTAAATATTTAGAATTTTATATTCACCCAGCCTATAAGGATCAATTACAAACAAGAACCAGAAAAAAACTTGAAGACATCAAGTTCTTCGATCCTTGTGTTGGCTCTGCTCATATCTTATCGTATGCATTTGATGTGTTTTATAAGGTCTATCAGGAGCAAGGGTATAATGAAACAGAGATATCAGATTTAATAATCAAACATAATCTTTTCGGAGCCGATATTGATGAACGTGCAGCCCAGCTTTCATCATTTGTTTTAATGATGAAGGGTAGACAATACAATAAGCGATCTCTTAAAAAGGACATACGACCAAATATTATATTTTACAGAGACTTTGAGTTTGATCCTAAATTTAAAAATGCATCAGTACTTGGCTCATTAATTAAAGTTGAGCCATTTGAAATAAATAAAATTAAAGTAGATGAAACCTCTCTATTTGGAGAGAAACAAAAAGAATTGAAAAATATTTATGCAATTCTAGGTCAAAGTTACGACTTAGTTGTTACCAATCCTCCATATATATCATCATCCCGAATGGAAGGTTCATTGAAGCAATTTGTGGAGGCAAATTACCATGATACGAAATACGATCTTTTTGCAACCTTTATCATTAGGTGTTTGGAATTATGTAATGATGAAGGTTTAACAGGTTATATGTCACCTTTTGTATGGATGTTTATCTCTAGTTATGGAAAACTCCGGGAAACAATTATTAGTAAGCATTTTATCAATAGCCTCATACAACTTGAATACTCTGGTTTTGAGGGTGCTACAGTCCCTGTTTGTACTTTTACATTGCGAAAAATACCAATTCATAATGCTAAGTCTAGTTTTATTCAACTGAGTAGTTTTAAGGGTTCAAAAAACCAAGCACCTAAAACTCTTGAAGCAATCCGTAATCCAAATTGTGGATGGTTTTTCACAGCATTACAAAAGGATTTTAGAAAGATTCCTAATTGTCCCATTGCTTATTCATTAAGCGAAAGAGAGATTCTTCTTTTTTCAAAATATCGATCAATTGGAGAAATATGTATTTCAAAAAATGGAATAACAACTTCAAATAACGAAAGGTTTTTGCGCTTTTGGTATGAAGTCAATGTTAATAAAATTGGTTTTAAAAATAAGGATCGGAATGAAGCCAAAGCATCTAAATATAAATGGTTTCCATATAATAAGGGAGGTGAGTTTAGAAAATGGTTTGGTAATCTTCAATATGTTGTTAATTGGGAAAATGATGGGGATGAGCTTTTTAAATATAGACCGAAGGCTACAATACGAAATCCTAATTTCTTTTTTCGTGAATCCATAAGTTGGTCAGATGTCACATCGAGTACAACGTCTTTCAGATTTTACCCCGAAGGATTCGCATTTGATGCAGCGGTTAATAGTAGTTTCTTTAAAAGTAAACAAGAACTAAGAGCTGTCTTGGCAATTATCAATAATAAATATTATCAAAGAATTGCTAAAATCCTTAATCCCACTCTACATTTTAAAATTGGAAATTTTGAATCTTTCCCTGCAGCCCTGATTGATGATACTTCACGAGATATAATTATAAATCGTTTAATTGAAATAAATAATGAGGATTGGAATATACGTGAAACCTCTTGGAATTTTAAATGTATTGAATTACATATAAATGTTGGAAATAAAGATACAGATATTGAGGAATCTTTCAATCTTTATAAACAATACGAGATTAAAAACTTTTTTCAAGTGCATAAAGATGAAGAGGAACTCAATAAGCAATTTAATCTTATTCATGGTCTGCAAGAGGAACTATCGCCAAATGTTCCTTTAGAAGAAATTACAATCCTACAAGATGAACTAGACAGAAAATCTCTAGCTAAACTCAATAAAAAACTTTTACGTGACCTAGATACCCTAGTTGTTAGGAATTATCATGATATATCTCTTCCATTTATTTCCAAAGAAGTGATGGCACAATACATTAGCTATTCAGTTGGTTGTATGTTTGGACGTTATAGTTTGGAAAAAGAAGGGCTTATTTTAGCCAACCAGGGAGAGACCTTGCAGGATTACCTTATTAAAGTCAGTAAATCAAAAAGTGAAATTACATTCCTACCCGATGAAGACAACATTATTCCAATCCTTGAAGATGAGTGGTTCGAGGATGATATTGTCAATAGGTTTTATAAATTTCTAAAAGTTACCTTCGGGGAGAAGAATTTCAGTAAGAACCTGAATTTTCTTGAAGAACAAATCGGCAAAGACATCCGGAAGTACTTTATACGAGATTTCTATCCTGATCACATCAGGCGATATAAAAAGCGTCCCATATACTGGATGTTTTCATCTCCAAATAGTTCCTTCAATGTCTTGATCTATATGCATCGGTATACGCCTGATACAATCAGTAATATCCTGAATAAATATCTCAGGGAATTTGTCGGGAAATTAAAGACAAGAAGAGAGCACCTTAATCACATGACGATAACCGGATCTCCATCAGAGAAGACCAAAGCCATCAAAGAAATGGATTCTATCGATAAGATGCTCATTGAGCTACGGGATTATGAACGGGATATTCTTTATCCGTTGGCAACCGAAAGAATTGCTATTGATTTGGATGATGGAGTCCTGGTGAACTACAATAAGTTTGGAAAGGCAGTAAAAGAAGTAGTTGGTCTTAACGATAAAAAGACCAAGGAATCGGTGAAAAAATTTGATTGGATCGATACATCACAGATACTATGAATACGAATAACCTGAAAAAGTTCGCCCAGGATGCACGCAGGAAACTGTTTACACAGGTGGGTGCAAGATTAGAGTTTGTATTGACAACCGATTCTGCCCAGTTACGAGAAAAAACAGACCAAATCAAACGGCTCAGGGAAGAGCTGAACAGAACCCCCAGGGAACAACTCATCGAAAAGGTTGCCTATATCTGGTTTAACCGCTTGATGGCTCTTCGTTTTATGGATGCCAATGATTATCAGCCATTGGGAATACGGATTATTACTCCTAAAGAAGGATACACCATTCCTGAACTGCTTGAAGAAGCTAAGCGGGGGAATATTCCTGATGAACTGCCAGTTAAAAAGCAACGGATATATGACTTATTGGATAACGGACTACCAAGCACAAATCCGCAGAATGAAGCATACAAAGAGCTTTTGATTGGTGCCTGCAATCACCTCCATAGCATTTTGCCGTTTCTTTTTGAAAAGATCAATGATTACACAGAACTTTTACTTCCTGATGATCTGACCAGCGAGTTCTCTATTGTAGTAGATATCCTAAAAGGGATGTTAGTTGAAGATTGTAAGGAGGTTGAAATCATCGGTTGGTTATATCAGTTTTATATCTCAGAGGAAAAGGACAGGCTCATCAATGCCAAGAAGAGGTATCAGCCCCATGAAATTATCCCGGTAACACAGCTATTTACTCCGAAATGGATTGTTAAGTATATGGTTGATAATACTTTGGGGCAATTTTGGCAAGAAGCCAGACCAAAATCAACAATCACGGAGCAACTTGAATTTTATATAAAACCACACCATGAAAATATCATTCCAAAGAGAAATGTAAAATCTCCTGAAGATATTACCTTCCTGGATCCATGTGTCGGGAGTGGTCATATTTTATGCTATGCATTTGACATTTTTTATCGTATTTATCAGGAAGAAGGGTATAACGAGGCTGATATTCCTGGATTCATAATTTCCAAAAACCTGTTTGGTCTGGATATAGATGATAGAGCCGTACAACTGGCAGGATTTGCTTTGATGATGAAAGGCAGACATTATGATCGAAGATTCTTTAAAAGAGGGATAACACCAAACATAATTGCTTTCCAGAATAGTCAGTTACATCCAAAGTTCATCAATGCAAAGACCCATGGATCTTTAATTAAAATAACTGAAAGTGAGGTCACTAAAATTCAAATTGATCAAAACTCCATTTTTGCTGAATCGCAGAGCCAACTAAAGAAGCAAGCATTATATTTAGCTAGATCATATGATATCCTTGTCACAAATCCACCATATGTCAATTCGACATATATGGATGGTGAATTAAAACAATTTATAGAGAAAGAATACAAATCAACAAAATCTGACCTCTTTGCTTGTTTCACGATGCAAGCACTTCATCTGACAAAGACAAACGGATTTATAGGATTTATTTCTCCTTTCGTATGGATGTTTATTAGCTCCTATGAAGATCTTAGAACAGAAATCATAAGGAACACTACCTTTGATTCTCTAGTGCAATTAGAATATAATGCATTTGAACCTGCCTGTGTTCCTGTAGCAACCTTTGTATTACGGAATAATTATATTGATAGTTTTAAAGGAAGTTACATAAAGCTCTCTGAATTTAAAGGTCATGAAAACCAAGCACCAAAAGCCCTCGAAGCTATTAATAATCATAATTGTGGATGGTTCTATATTGTGAACCAAAAAGACTTTGAGAAAATTCCTGGAAATCCTATTGGGTACTGGGTAAGCGATAAGATGATAGAAGCTTTTAATAATGGGATTTCTTTAAGTCAATTTGGCGAGCCACGGGTTGGTCTTGACACAGGAGATAATCAACGATTCATCAGATACTACTATGAAGTAGAATTTTCGAAAATTGGTTTTTCTAAAGAAAGCATTCATTCCTTTAACTCTGACCTATTTGACTATGTTCCTCATACAAAGGGTGGTGATTATAGAAAATGGTATGGTAATTTAGAATTGGTTCTTAAATTCAACAAAAAGAATTATTTAATTTTATCTGAATCAGGAAATCATCTTCCAAGTAAACAATATTATTTTAAAGAAGGTGTAAATTGGTCAAGAATAAGTAATTCTAAATTAGGATTACGTTATACACCTAAAGGTTTTGTTTTTAATTCAGCCTGTCCAACAATTTTTACAAACCATAGTAATCTCCTGTACTTAATGGGATTCTTAATAAGTCCAATTTCTGAAAGTCTATTGTCTGCACTTTCTCCAACAATGAATTTTCAGGCTGGAGAAATTAGGAAGTTACCAATTATTATTGATAAAAGTAAGTGCCAAATTATCATTAATCTAATTGATGAAAATATTGAAATCAGCCGTAATGATTGGAACGCAAATGAAACTTCTTGGGATTTCAAAAAGAATGAATTAATTAGAATAAAAGGACAGGAGGATATTGATTTTAAAGAAAATTACATCCATTTTAAAAAATATTGGGAAACTCAATTCTTACAGCTTCACAAATACGAAGAGGAATTAAATCATCATTTTATTGACATTTACGGAATGGGGGACGAATTAGATCCCCATGTCCAATTGGAAGATATCACTATTCTACAGGAATTATTAGTTAGAAAGTCTCTTGTTGAACTTAACAAGCAACTCATCCGGGATACTAAAACATTAACTGTTCTGAATTACGATTATATATCCCTTCCCTTCATTGTAAAAGAAGTGATAGCACAATTCATAAGCTATGCCGTCGGCTGTATGTTCGGGCGCTATTCATTGGATAAAGAAGGTCTTATTTTAGCCAATCAGGGTGAAACATTAAAGGATTATTTACAAAAGGTTAGTAACTCAAAGAATGAAGTCACATTCCTGCCTGACGAAGACAACATTATTCCAATTCTTGAAGATGAGTGGTTCGAGGATGATATTGTCAATAGGTTCTATAAGTTTCTGAAGGTAACCTTTGGAGAGCAGAACTTCAATAAGAATCTTAATTTCCTTGAAGAACAAATTGGTAGCGACATCCGGAAGTATTTCATAAAAGATTACTACCCGGATCATATTAGGCGTTATAAGAAACGTCCCATTTACTGGATGTTCTCCTCACCAAATGGTTCATTTAATGTGCTTATCTATTTGCACCGATATACGCCTGATACTATCAGTAACATACTAAATAAGTATCTCAGAGAATTTGTCGGGAAACTTAAAACGCGAAGAGAGCACCTCAATCATCTTGTAGAAATTGGATCTTCATCCGAGAAAACCAAAGCAATCAAGGAGATGGATTCCATTGATAAAATGGTCATTGAACTTCGGGACTATGAGCGTGATGTTCTTTATCCGTTGGCAACCGAAAGAATCGCTATTGATTTGGATGATGGAGTTCTTGTGAATTACAATAAGTTTGGAAAGGCAGTAAAAGAAGTGGCTGGATTAAACGATAAACAAACTAAAGAAAAAGTTAAAAAATTTGACTGGATTGATACAAACCAGATACGATGAACAAAATAGAAGAAGCATTAATCAAGCTATTTGCTAAATATCGGATCATATTCTGGTACGATGAGAAACAGGAACTGCTGGAACAGTTCAACGAACTGGATTTAGAAGGAATAGAGAAAATTACGGTCAATAACAATCAGTTCTATATCAAGTATCTTACTGTCAGGGAAAAGCCGGAAAGCAAATTTCTACTATACTTCCCCCATAAAAAGCCTTCCCGTTCTGAAAACTGGTTGTTGGATCTGGAACAGGCTCATTATGTTTTCCAGACCGACCAGGCAGCCATGTTTGCACAGGAACTTGAGCTGGGATATGAATATACGGATCTGATCAATGAGCATATCGAGTTCTTTAAGAACAAGGAACGAAGAATCAGGCTAAAGGAATTGTTAGGTAAAGAGGATGACCACCTGGCAATCCGGTATAAAATGCTGGCAATACTGTTCAATACCGAAAACATAAGCTTCATTTCATTCCTTCAAGCACACAGTTCCGCATTCAGCGATGGTAATGAACGATACGATAAGGAGCTCGAGAGGTACAACCTGTGTGGATTCTACTGGAAAGAAATTTCAAAAAAGTACAACTACATCAGTGAATCACCTTCCATCTATGATTTTCTGATAGAAGTTTTCCAGAATAATTTCTCCCTGGGTAAGAAAACCGCTATTTCCAAAGAAACCAGACTCCTCATTTCCACATGGAAGGATACCCTGTCTTATCAATCTGCATTCCAGGAACTCTCACGGACCATAGCCATTGATTTAAAAATCGAATCCAAACTGAATGAAGCTACCCTGGAAGAGATCATCAAGGATGATTTATTCGAGTTGATTGACAAGCGGATCATTTCAGGATTGGCAACTCTGGTCGTGGAAGAATCCATATCAGGTGATAGATTACTCCAGCTGGTAAAGGAAAGAGAAAACAAATACTGGTACCAGTACTATGAGAATTATTATGCCTGCCTTGACAATGCTATGCAGATGATCGTCCTGATCCGTAAATATGCAAAAATACCGATCGAATCTTTCAATGAAGGGGTGAATATATATGTCCAGCAGCTTTTTAAGATTGACTGGCATTACCGTCAATATATCTTTCATTATCGCAAAACATCGCAAAACAAAGTCTTACAACCCCTTACTGATAAAGTAGAAAAAATCTATTGCAATGATTGGTTGTTCTCTGCTGGAAATGAATGGCAGAAAACCATTGATGCTACCAAGCAGTGGACAAGTTCGGTCAGAATAGCTCAACAGCGGTTTTTTGAAGATCATGTGAAATCCTTCATTTCAAAACAGGGGCGGTTATTTGTCATTATTTCTGATGCGTTGAGGTATGAATGTGGCTGGGAATATCTGCAAAGGATACAAAGTGAAAAACGATTTGAGGGAGAGCTGGAATATATGGTATCCAGTCTGCCATCGTATACTCAACTGGGGATGGCATCGCTGCTGCCCAACAAGAATATTTCAATACAATCCAACTCAGAATATGTCCTTATTGATGGACTCTCCACTCAAGGAGTTCAAAGTAGAACAAAAATCCTTGAGAAATTCTCCGGTGTCCGTGTAACTGCTATTAATGCAGAAGAGTTAATGAAAATGACCACCGTACCCGATGGTCGGGAATTTGTCAAACAATATGATCTGATCTATATCTATCATAACCAGATTGATAAAGTCGGGGATGATAAAACCTCGGAAGATACCGTTTTTGAAGCGGTAGACAGGGAACTGGATTTTCTGATGGATATTGTCAGGAAGATTGCAAACATGAATGGCGTTAACATGTTCATTACTGCAGATCACGGATTTCTATATCAAGATCATGAACTGGATGAAAGTGATTTTACCATAAGCCAGGTATCCGGTGACATTTGGAAAGAATCCAGAAGGTTTGTGATAGGCAAGAATCTCAAAGGAGAATCGGGTACAATTCATTATACGGCTGATCAGTTAAATCTTACCGGCGATGCCGAAGTACTGATCCCAAAATCCATCAACCGGATTCGGATCAAGGGAACAGGATCCAGGTATGTCCATGGAGGAGCATCCCTTCAGGAGATCATTATCCCCCTGGTCAAGGTTATCAAAAAACGGCAGGATACAACCAAACAGGCGGATGTGGATATCATCAAGTCCACCGATAAGATCACCACCAACATTCTGGCGGTTTCCTTCCTTCAAACCGAACTGGTGAGCGATAAAGTACTGCCACGACAGATCAGAAGCGCCCTGTATGCTGCTGATGGCGAAATGCTCAGCGATCAGTTCACCTATCTGTTTGACATAACGGAGGGCACCGAACGGATGCGCGAGGTAAAGCACCGTTTCCATTTGAGTAGCAAAGCCAGCGGCAAATACAAGAACCAGCGCATCAAGCTCCTCCTGGAAGAACCCGTGGAGGGCACCAATAAATGGAAGCAATACAAAGAGTATTACTATACCCTGAATATATCATTTACAAGTGATTTTGACGAACTCTGACATGAATGAATTAGACAAGAAAATCAATCAGTACTTTGCCGGTAAGGTTGTCCGTAAGGACCTCACCAAGCTAGTCAAAGGCAATGTCATTGTCCCCACGTATGTCCTGGAATACCTTCTGGGACAATACTGTGCCACCGATGATGAACAGACCATCATGGAGGGAGTGGAAACTGTAAAGAGAGTCATTGCCAAGCATTTCGTTCACCGGGATGAAGCACAGCTGATCAAGTCAACGATCCGTGAGCGAAGCTCCCACAGGGTCATCGATAAGATCTCCGTCAAACTAAATGATCGAAAGGATGTGTATGAAACGTCCTTCGCCAACCTGGGTCTCAGTAAAGTGATCATCAATTATGACATTGTGAAGCAAAATCTCAAGCTGTTATCCGGTGGAGTCTGGTGTATTGTGACGATGGGGTATCAACCATCGGAAGACAGGGATGTGTCACCATGGATCATCGAGAATCTCAAACCCATTCAGATCTCCAATATTGATGTGGAAGAATACAAAGAGCTTCGTAAGAATTTTACCCGGGATGAATGGATGGATCTGTTGATGCAAACCCTGGGATTAAATCCTGAAGAATTTACGTTTCGATCGAAACTTATTCAATTAACCAGGTTGATCCCTTTCTGTGAGAACAACTATAACCTGATCGAGTTAGGTCCAAAGGGGACAGGCAAAAGTCATATTTATTCGGAAATGTCGCCTCATGGCATCCTGATTTCTGGCGGAGAGGTCTCCAAGGCGAAGTTATTTGTCAATAATGCGACAGGTGAGATTGGGCTCGTGGGATATTGGGATGTCGTATCCTATGATGAGTTTGCAGGCAGGAACAAGAAGATTGACAGAGGGCTGGTAGATATCCTGAAGAATTACCTGGCAAATAAATCCTTCAGCCGTGGAACAGAAGTCTTCGGGGCAGCTGCATCTATGACCTTTGTTGGAAATACTGAACATTCAGTGCCCTATATGCTCAAACACAGCAATCTGTTTGAAGCTTTGCCCAAAGACTATATTGATACAGCTTTCCTGGACAGGCTGCATTCTTATTTACCAGGCTGGGAGGTACAGAAGCTGCGTAATGAGATGTTCACCAGCAATTATGGATTCAATGTGGATTATCTGGCAGAGATCCTTAAAGAATTCCGGAAAGAAGACCGGATGAATGATTATACACGATTCTTTACCCTATCCGATACCCTCACCACCCGGGACAAGACATCCATAGCAAAAACCTTCTCAGGACTGGTCAAGGTCATCTTCCCAAATGGTGAATTCACAGAAGAAGACGCCAGGTTTATGATTGAGTTTGCCATTGAGTGCCGCAAACGGGTGAAGGATCAGATCAGGCAGATGGATGATACGTTCGAGAAGGTCGATTTCTCGTATTTAAATAAACAGTCAGGGAAAAGGATCTATGTGCCAACCCTTGAATACCTTGAACACAAGGATCTTTTAGGATTACCACCCGAGGAGTTTTCTGAAGAAATGGAATCCGTGATTGAAATCACTTCTTCTCCATCTCAGAAGGTTGAGTTACTGCCAGGTCAGCGCATCATTCGTGACAACCAGTCCGGCATCACGTACGATCTTTTGTTTGGTCCCTATTTAGAAGGCGCCACTGAGATCACGCTTACCGATCCATACATCCGGTTGCCTTATCAGTTGCGTAACCTTATGGAATTCGCCAAACTGATCAACAGCAGGAAAAACAAGCTGGAGGAGGTACGATTCCATCTGATTACCAATAATGATGAAGAGTACCTGCAGACCTCCCGTGAAGCCTTTGAGCAGATCAAGGACTCACTGGAAACACTTGGTATCCTTTTCAGTTATGAATTCAATGAGAACACGCATGACCGGTCCATCGTGATGGATAACGGTTGGAAAATCGTACTGGGCAGGGGATTGGACATTTTCCAAAAGACCAATGGCTGGTACGATATCGCAGAGTATTCACAGGAGAAGAGGTTGTGTAAGGCGTGTGAAGTAACCTATGTGAAGCTATAGATTTACTTATTAATAAAATAATTATCATATTAGTCTTTGACATAGCTTAAATTTAAAATCACATGGAAAAATGTTCAACCAAGAATGTTAGTGGCTTGAATCAGGACCAAGACATTATAAAGAGTTTTAGGTTTAATAATTTAAGTGAAACTGGCAGGCTTCAATTCTTCTTTCATTCACCTATTTCTGACTTACCTGTCAGAGATGTCGGGAATAAACAAGGGAAGGGTTACAAAACAGAACCCCATATTGAAATCGGTGCTGAGAATTTCATCGAATGTTGTTATCAAAAGAAAAACATTGTTCCACTCTTACGAAATCAGGAAAAATACCTATTCTTGTTCACTACATGCAGGAATAAGAAACTTCCTTTTAACGGTAAACGATTTATCGTAGGTTTTATAACAAAGCAAAAATTTATATCTAATGTGCAGGAGGCAGAGAAATTTTATGCAGTCAGGGGAGAAACTAAAATTGTTAATTTCAAAGATGCGGTTCCTTTAGAAGATCTCTATCCACCGAACTATCCTTTCATTAATAAGATTAGGGTTAAATTAATAGATGAAAAAGAGTCTAAAATTCTCTTAGAACACTTCAAGGATAAAACCAATATCATACAAAATTGTATCGATGAGATCGATAAACTGGATAATGATAATTTGGAACAAAATAAATCATGTTTGAAACTCAGAGGTAAAGAATGTGCTTACCTAAAGGAATGTCTTCGTTTTAAATGAAAATAATTCTTAGTCGAAAAGGTTTTGATTCTCAATACGGAGGGTATCCAAGCCCCATTCTTCCGGATGGAAGACTGATGTCTCTTCCTATACCTTTGACAGATTCGTTAAAGTACAGCAACCTTAACTTTGGGAATGGACTATCCTATTATCAAGTGATGAAAAGACTAAATCCGAAAATTAAAATTCAAAAAAATTGGATAGAAATAACAGAAGAAACCCAATGTCATTTGGATCCTGATATTGATAGTAAGGTGATCGAAAGGATGCCAGGATGGAAACCATTATTTGGGCAAATAGATGCTGCACAGGGTCACTTGGAAAATGAGGGCATAACAAGAGATGATATTTTTCTTTTCTTTGGCACATTCAGAAAGACTATTCTGCTAAATGATCATTATTACTTTGACCTCTGCGAACAGCCCATTCACTTGATTTATGCCTATTTTCAGATAGATGAAATTGAAAGAATAACTCATAATTCTAAAACCCCATCGTGGATGAATTATCATCCACATGTAAATTCAGATACCCGAAAATCAAGGAATAATACAGTATATATTGCAAATGAGAAACTTTCCTTTGATTCCAATTTACCGGGAGCAGGAATCTTTAAATATCACCAAAACTTAATATTATCTAAAAAGGAAGAATGCAAATCACGGTGGATTTTACCTGATTTTTTTAAAGAAGTAAGGATCACATATCATTCTTCTAAGAGTTGGAAATCAGGATATTTCCAATCAACCTCCAGGGGGCAAGAATTTGTAATAAATTGTAATTTTGAAGTGGGGGATTGGATTCAATCCTTAATTACGGTGAACGCAGCCAAACCTTTTTAGGCATAATGGATATAAAAGTCTCCAAAAACATTAGTACTTCCGAGATATGCTGACTTAAATAATTCAATAACTGAACTTTTCATCACTAAGAAACACCAAAACCTGCATCAAATGACCGCCAAAGAACTCACGACCGCCTTCTATAATGAATTTGATTTACTGAGAAATCAGGGTTTAATTGTCACAGGAATATCAGAAACTCCAATGTTCAGTAAAGGACAACATATGCAGATTGGCATTGCCCAGGTAGCAGAGGACTATGAAGAAGTCAGTCCGGAAACTCATCGAATTGGCGTACTACACCCTTTTATATTTGATGGACGAAAACTTCCTTACAGCTTCATGGGATTCAAGATTTCTAAAGTATGGATTGCAAAATCAATTCCTCGTTCGATTGAAAGAAGAGTTATTGATTCTGACGGATCCATTATAAGCTGGACTCCAGAACAGTTTCGGCAATATGCACGCAAAAATGCAAACCGTATCAGGATTGTATTAGATGATCCGGAAATGACAGAGGAGGACATATTAGACGCCATTTCATTGGGTAATTTCAATAAATATTGCGATGAATATAAAGCAGATAAAATAAAGAGATTGCTTGGAGAATAAATGATGTTAGTTTGTCAATTTCCAGCTTGGACATTGAAACTTATCACTAAAACACATACTAGCTTAAAAAAATTAATCATGGCACTCTTTAAAATCAATGAAGATCAATCCATTGATCAGATAAAAGAAAAACCTTTCAAGCTTGAAAAGGAGATACAGAAGATCGTTGAGACCAATCTTTTTAAGGCTTTTAATCTTATGTTGGTTAAATCGGAGTTTGCTTTAAATAATTTCAGAATTGACTCTCTGGCATACGACCAACAATCTAAATCCTTTGTTATCGTCGAATACAAAAATGACAAAAGCTTTAGCGTTGTGGATCAGGGATATGCCTATTTGTCTCTGATGCTTAACAATAAGGCTGATTTTATCCTGGAATATAACGAGAACTCAAAAGACAATCTGAAGAAAAGTGATGTAGATTGGTCTCAGTCCAGAGTTATTTTCATTGCCCCCTATTTTACTCCATATCAGAGAGAATCCATCAACTTCAAGGATCTGCCAATTGAACTATGGGAGGTTAAAAGGTATGATAACAACACCTTATCACTGGAGAAAATAAAAACCACTGGATCAACTGAAAGTATAAAGACCATTTCCAAGCAGAATAGTAATATTGAAAATGTCAGCAAAGAAATTAAAGCCTACAAGGAGGAAGATCATGTCAAATATGGCTCAGAGGAAATTCGTGAATTATATTTCAGATTTAAGGAAGCAATCACCAACTTGGGTGAGATGGAAATAAAACCTCTTCAAGATTATATTGGATTTAAAGCCAATACAAATTTTGTAGATATTGAAATCTATAAAAAATCATTAAAGCTGCATATTAACCTTAAGAAAGGAGAGCTTGATGATCCCAAAGGAATTGCCAGGGATATGATCAAAAAAGGACATGCTGGCAATGGAGATTATGAGATAAAGGTACAAGATGATGAAAATCTGGAATATATCATAGATCTGATCAGTCAATCGTATCATAAACATTCTTGAAAGGAGGAAATGTCAATGATTATAGACAGCGAAACCAACTTTGTTTATTTCAGTCGTTTACTGACGACAGAAGAAAAGTACAAACCATTTTGGGAACGTCTTGAACCCGAGCTTAAGAAATATGGTATTTCTAACGGGTTCATTGATGGCACGAGGGATATATGGTGCAGGGATTACATGCCAGTACAGGTATCGGAAAAGGAATTTTGTCAATTTCAGTTCTTCCCGGATTACTATTTACGCCCTAAGTGGATCCATAAACTAACAATATCCCATGAAGTCGTCGTTGATTATGACTTCCATAAGAAGGATTCACTCATCATTCTGGATGGAGGAAATATCGTTAAGTCAAAGAGCATAGCAATAATTTCGAAAAAAATCTTGACGGATAATAAATACCGATCAAAGGATACGATGATAAAAAATATCACAAGATTATTGGATGTTAAAGATGTTATCTTAATTCCCAAATTACCTTATGATGAAACGGGACACGCTGACGGGATGGTCAGGTTTATTAATGACAAGAAATTGATTTACAGTGATTTTACAGCACAGAGTGCATCCTGGCAACGGCAATTTTACAAAGCAATCAATGATATCGGAATAGAAACTGAGTCCTTCCCATACTTTGAGACTGGAGAAAAAAATAAAGATGGCGCCTATACAGCTAAAGGATGCTACATCAATTTTGCACAGATTGGAAATAAAATTCTTCTGCCACAGTTTGGTAGTGATAACTATGATTCAGAGGCTGTAAGTAAGGCTGAAAAATTATTCCCCGCACCAGATTTCAAAGTTATTCCCATTAATGCCAATGAGATTGCCGAGGATGGCGGAGTGTTAAACTGCATAACATGGAATGTTAAAAAATGAAATTAGGTTCATGTTCATTTCATCAAGCTTTATATTAAAAAGTTAATTCGGAATTTTATGAAAACTTCAAAATCCTCAAATCAAATTACTGGTAATACCGGATTATTTTATGTCTGTTATGAATTATCTAAAAGAGGTTGGAACGTATTACCAACATCACGAAATACAGTCGGGATTGATATTGTAATTTATAATCAGGATGGTAGCCTGAAACATACCATCCAGGTAAAAACACTCTCTAAAAAAGCGCCAATACCCCTAGGAAAGAAACCTGATTATTGGATTGCAGATTTAATAATGATTTGCTTATTAGATGCCAGCATACCTAAGATATACATTTTGAGCACAAACGAAATTAAAGAAAGAGAAGATGTTAAAAATCAAGATCACAAAGGAAAGGCAAAGGGATTTTGGGCCGTCAATAATAAAAGGGCCTGGGAAGAATTTTCAGACAAATATTTAGATAATTGGGACGTATTAAATTAATTTAATTTGACAGTAAATATGATTATAGGCTAATTAATTTTTTAAAAAAATGTTAATAAAATAAACCTATAGGTTGATTTAATGAAAATTGTTCGTATTTTCGCAAACGAAAACTATTTACTGGTAGTCCATTACACCAATGAAGAGCTTGATGAGTTTGCACGATTATTTGATGAATGGACAGATGTTGAATTCCTGGAAGATTTTTTTACTAAGAATGAAAAAGATTTACAAGTTGACTTTTGGAAAGAGATTTCAGTTGAAGAGGCAGTCCGGATAACAATCCGGGAAGCATCTGATTTCAGGAAATTATTACTGGAGATTACAAAGGAAAAACCGGCAAAAAGAAGAAAAGAGTTCATTGAACTATTTAAGCCACTCGAAGATACACAGTCAAGATTCGATTTTCTGGATAAGAAAAAAGCCTATGGCATGAGAAAGCCAAGTTGGCTCAGAATGTATGCTCTAAAAATCAGTGACGATATGTATTTAATAACGGGAGGAGCGATTAAGCTCACCAAGCGAATGGGGGAAAGAAAACACACCAAAAAGGAGTTGGTGAAAATTGAGAGATGCAAGCAATACCTTAAAGATCAGGGTGTAGTTGATGAATTTGGAATGATTGAGATTTTAGAAATTTAAAATAATGGCAACAACAAACAAAGAACAAAAATTAGCGAAGCTCATCAGCGGGACATCCCAATGGATTGAGAAAGCCGAATGGTATGTGCAGAATGAGGACTGGTTGAAAAAATCCGCTCTAATCGCTCTGAAAATTTTAAGAACGCTTCGTGCTCAATCAATCTCACAGAAGGCTCTTGCTGAGGATATTGGCGTCTCACCACAATATATCAATAAGATTGTCAAGGGGAAGGAGAATCTGACATTGGAAACGATTTGTAGAATTGAAAAGATTCTGGGTATTACATTGATCGAGATCTCATTTTTTGAATCCGTCATAACATATCCTGAGCATTTATCAACTGATACTCCTAAAATTTCAAGGAATGCAACTCGGCTTCTGGTCACCCAAAAAATAGCTTATAATAATTCCTGTGAATATTCTCAGAAAGAAACATCACTAGCTGCATGATGGAAAAAAAGACAGATAAGATAGGCTTTACTCTTTTCAGGATCACTTCGGAGCAATTTGCCATTCTTGAAGAGAATTTTTCAGAAAAGGGAAAAATTAGTATTCAGACCTCGTTACGTTTCGGGGCTGAAGAAACTCAAAAGTTAATAGGAGTATATGCCTCCTTTACCTTTATGTCTCAACAAAAACCATTTATCGTAATTGAGGCTGCATGTCACTTTATGATCCATCCTGATGCCTGGATGGTGATGTGCCCCATTGAGAATAATTACCTGACCGTACCCAGGGGATTTCTTAGCCACCTGGCCATGCTCACGATAGGCACAACAAGAGGGATACTGCATGCGAAACTCGAAGGTACCAGATTTAACCAATTTTTGATACCGACAATAAACGTTTTAGAAATCATCAAGGAAGATACTGTACTAAGTTTCAAGGTAACTGACAAAACAATTAGTACTTGAATATTATAGTGAGTATGCTTGTAAAAAAGGAACCCACTTTTTCCAGCTTTAAGTTTATTCAATCTGGTTCTATTTACATACTGTACGCGCAGTAGCGGTAGCCGTTATACCCTGCACCGTTGTTTTTGACGTTATCACTTTACCATCCACATCCTTGAGTTCGTCACCACAAGCCTCAAATGTAGTAGTGGTAGTTTGAGGGTAGCCAGGAACAGGAACGCTGACTGTCGTTGTTGTTGTGGTTGTGCAATCTTTGCATTTTTCACAACCATAAGCACCAAAAAGCACAAGGGCTGATCCAATGAGAAAGAATTTTTTCATGACTGTAAATTTTTAGGGTTAAACTACATGTTATCTCGTTTTTGACAAACTGAATGATCAAGATTGAATGATCAATAAAGTTTCTAAACAGAATCAGTCGATGTAAAATCCTTTCAATAGTCATACCTCCTATGAACTTAGATATATGGCATTGTAATGCAAGTAATTATCAAATATCAATTAATAAATGTATTATTAAATAATGATTAAGAATGTCAATAATTGATATTTTAAAAGATTCGCCACTTGATACTATTGAATCCGGATTGAATTGTACCATGGATTCCGGTGAAAGTAGCCTCGGTCTTGTCATGCCAATTTATTCCTAAATTGCGGTATTAAACCTAAATCCCATGAACCAAACCTACATTTCAACCCTTACCCATTTCCTGGATGAGAATGGAAACATTGCGGATGTCATCCCTCAAAAACACAGACAATTCGCCTACTTCCTGGCGATGATTGTGGACAACCTGACGCATGCTACACTTGATCATACCCAGCCACCTCCGGATCCGATACGGTGCCATGCACGGGGATGCAAAGGAATAATCCATAGCACGCTTGATTTAGACGATGATTCAATTGTATGGGAGTGTGATCAGTGTGGTGACTACGGAAGGATATCGGGCTGGCAGAAAACGAAATGGGATAATCTGTGACAGCTACCAGAATAACCTTGATTTAGTGGCCTCTTCCGGCTGTTCTATTTTGTCACGATCGACACCTTGCATCAGTTCGTCTTCAGCTTCTATGAATGGATCATACCAATCTGCCTTTTTTAAGGCCCATTCATACCAGCTAATCAGTTCGTCTGAACATATACCCTTTTCTGAAGCCCTCGACATCGAAGCTTCGATAAATCTTCGCAAGGTCTCTGCTTTATCCCAGCGTTGAGCCTTTTTAAGTAACGCCTTGAAATCCTGGAGTTCCTTCTCCTTACGTTTTAAATATTCCTGTCTTATGCGTTCTTTTTCTTTCTGTTCAGCCCGGTATTTCTCATGCTCAATCCTTTCCTGTTTCAATACCTGACCCAGATTTTCCAGCCTTGCAATAATTCTGGGGAGCCTTTCTTCAAGTAGTAGTTTCCCATCAATAATCTCATAACGACGGGAAAAATGCTCAAGTCTAAAACTGAGTAAACCGGATGGATGGTACTGATAACGATCCCAAGAAAACTTAGAATCAGGAATGGTTTCCCTTTTTATCTTTTCACGGAGCTTTATCTGAATTTCTTCACCTTCAACGATAGCGTATGTGGAGTTATTTTTAATGGTTACAACATGTCCTCTCTTTCTCAGAAGTTTGATTAATGTATCCATGAATCTAAGAGCCCGACTTATATTATGGTGTGTTACAGCGATATCCAAACCACCTTCATGAGTCCAACGTAAATTATCTTCCCGATAATGTGAATCCTTTTTAGTCAGGCTTTCCTGAGCAGCAATGATCATGGGATCCGGATTGACCAATCTCGCAGAAACTTTGAAATCAATATCAGGATCCGATTTAAGTGTCTTCTCGCGAATCGAAAGGTCACTGGCAGCTTTACTCGCTAATTCCCTGGCTTCTTTCTCCAAACTAATGATTACCTCCTGCTTCCCGGTTTTATGGTCAGGCAGTTTCGGTTTGATGACCTTTTTACCATATTCCAGTTTTTGCCAATAACCAACTCCTGGAGTTGGAATGTTCATTTTCTTACAGATTTTTCGTAGGCCCACATCTGAGATATTATACTTTTTAGCCAGAGATCGCATTGGTTCCGACCAGACCTGATCATAGAGCTCCTCACGTGTCAGTTTAATTTCATCCATAATACACTTAAATTGATTAAAAATGAAGGCTAAAAGGGTACATCGTTGGATACACAAAATAAAAAAGCCCCTGTAAATCAGAGGCTTAAATGTCATATCCGTACCCGGAGCGGGACTTGAACCCGCACGGCCGCACTGGCCAAAGGATTTTAAGTCCTGACAACATTCCTGAAAACACAGTAGAATCGGAACTTTCGGGATTGCATTTTGATGCAAAATACGACATTTTCGCACCTTCTTTCCGCACCCTATCCGCACTTCGTTTGAAAACCTTTCCTTCCAAAAGGAGGATCAATATTATATTTTCCCCAATGTCAGTTTGAACCTAAACAAAAGAACACTATGGAAATTACAAACAGTAAAACCGTATTCATTGAATACAGTTCGGCCAGAAAGGGCCAACATTTCATGACGGTGGTCCAAACAATGAACCACGAGAGAGTTATCATCGGACGTATTTTTCGAGAATACGATCCTCATACCAAACAATCAAAATATTTCGCGAATGACTTTACCGGTACCCAAGTCTTTTATAATGTCTCGGATCTCGCTGAACTAAAAAATAGATTCAAAAATTCCGGCAAGAACCTGGCCGAAATGGCCCAGGCCTTCAAAAAAATGAACCGGCAGAAGTATGAAAAATACCCTTATGTTCCAAACGTCATAAGAACGAACGAGATCAAAGCGATTCGAGAAAAAAAATTCGATAAAGAAAAAGGCAAAGACAAAACTGAAAAACCAGACAGGTTAAATCCCAGCGAAAAAAACACACTCAATCAAATGGAAAGGGAACAGGATGAGAAGAATTCAGTCCAGTTAAAGGCAGAAGAAAATATAAGAGAAAATGAAATCTCCAATGAAAACGAAGAAGAGAAATCACAAGAGCCCGAAATTGAACTATCGGACCGGGAAATAGAACTAGCGGAAATCAGAAATGACCATGACGACCGAGAGCAGGACTTAGAAATAGAAAGATAAAATAAGCATTATGGTAAAAGCCAGAGAAGATAGAATTCCGCTAAAATTCAGCTCACTTGATCCAATTTCTAACTCTGTGAAGGTAACCAGGATTCTGCCGGATAATACGGAAGAATCCATTGGTCAGATTTATCTTGATTTCACAGATGGAGAAGATTCTATCAAATATATCTCGGTAAACTCCTTAGGCGAAGAATTAATCCCCTCGACCTCGGATTTTATTGATATTGAGCACCATTTCATAAAATACGTCCAAGAAATGAATGAAAAATCTTACACTAAAGAGATAGAAGCAAAAACAGATGAATATGAAAAAAGAGCAAAGATGCTTAGAGGATTACGCCAGTTGAAATGCAGATGGCAGTCAAAATTCATTACCAGATAATTTTAAACCCTTAAAACTTAAAAATATGAAAACAAAATTAATAACCATTGCGACAGGTAACGTTTATGATCCAGCCTTGGATGAGATGTTGCAAAAAAGAGATGCCGAAATAAAAATATTAACTGAAAAAAATTCTAAAAATTTTGCGCAACGAAACCTTCCCACCCTAGTCGGGGACAATCTTTTAAATTATACCGGGGAAATTAAAGCGGGGTACGAAAGACTGGCAGCCGATGTTTTTCATTATCTCCAGCCGGAGGCCCATTTCCCCGAAGCGAAAGTAGACGCTGATTATTTCAGGGAAAAAGTGAAAAACCTTGACATTGAAATAAATGAAAAAGAAGGCCAGAATCAAAATGACCAAAACACTTTAAGAGACTTCGCTCAGAGCAGTATCCCCGCAAGAATCCTTTGGGCGGTTATTGCTACTTTGTTGATTACCATAGGTGAAATTGTGTTTAACACAAAAGCCTTTCAGGTAACAGGAGAAAATATGCTCTTTGCTTTGGTTCTATCCATTTGCATCTCCTTTGCCGTGTTTGTCTTTTCCCACATAACCCCTATGCTTTACAAAGGAGTAAAAACTAAGTGGCAAAGACTCACGGTGATAGTTGGGGCGTTTTTCCTTATCACCATTCTCTTTATTGCTCTGGCTATCTTCCGATCAAACTATCTGGCAACCCATGATGTACATATTCAACCAGGTTACTTCGTCATCATTAATCTTTTCTTTTTTATTGTATCTGCCTTACTCTCATTCTTCGTGTTACCCTCCTGGCCAGAAATCAAAGAGAATGCTCTATTGCTCAAATTACAGTATGAAGTCAAGAAAAGGATGAAAGAAATCGAGCATTTAAAAGTTGAAAGAGAAAAAATTCGGGAAACCATCATGGAAAGAACAAAAGTTCGGATTCGGGTAGCCCATTATGCTAATTATGCCATCAACCGAATCAGAAAAATGTATTTTGAAACTTTGGGAATATTCAAAACGACCAACCTTATTTTCCGAAACGATAGTACTCCACCAGATTGTTTTTCAGAAGAGCCTCCTATCCTAGACATAGACAGTTTTAATTACACTTTCATCACTGATAAAACTCAATAATATGAAAACAACTATAGCAGTAATTTCAATAATCTTCATAATAATTGCGACCACAATTATTATCGCCAGTACTACTGTAAATTCCATAGAAATAGAAGTTACCGTGATGCGAGACATAACGGATACCCAAATATCCCAACCTAATTTAGCCGATATTGTTTCCCTTGTAAATTTGGATAATTCCCAATGGAATGGGGCAAATGTTCGATTTGTAGACATCACCGACGTTAGCTACAACCACACATACCAAACGAGTATCATCGCTGAAAATCATTGGCTAGGAAATGAATTTGACCGGGAAAATAAAATCAAAAATTTCCATGCGAAAATTACCCAAATTTTAGTCAGCGCAGAAGAAGAAACCAACGGCAAGAACAATTCATCGGTTTATATCCCGATTGCCAATGAATTAAACCGATTGAGCCAAAGTCCAGCTCAGAAAAAGATTGTATTGGTTTATAGCGACCTGATGGAGAACACAGCTGAACTGTCTTTCTACAATAAAAGCAAATTCAACCTCCTAAAAACAAATCCTGATTCTATACTCAAATACTTTGATGCGCAGGTTCCTCTGCGAAAATTAGCTGGGATAAAAATTTATCTAATCTATCAACCGGCAAATCCTGAAACAGATAAGCAGTATCAGATAATTTCCGGATTCTATAAAAAGCTGTTAGAAAGTAAAGGAGCGACTGTTGAAATAACGGCAAATATCAATTAGAGATGGCGTTCAAAGCTAAAAGCATAATAAGGGAATTTAAAACTGAATACCTAAAACTTAAGAAATGAAATTGAAAAATATTATATGGAAGTTGGTTAAAGGGCTATTAAAGCTTGCATTTAAGATATTTATCATTCTGCTGTGGGGAACATTAAAACTGATCGAAGTGTTTCTCCAACACTTTAATCCTTTCCTTAAAAAACTTATCACTTAACCTAACAACCAAATCAATATGAAAACAATTATCCAAATCATAACCTTAATTTTTGAATTACTTGAGGGGATTGCCGGATTTATCTTTGAATCATTAGAATTTATCTTTCAGGTTTCAAAAAAGAAAAAGGAATATAACTCAACCTTTGCCTCGCCAGGAATCTTGCTTTCAAATTACAATTATGGATTTTGCCTGACCGGTAGAAAAAAGTTAACTAAAAAGGATTGTTATCAGAATGCTCTAATCGTCGGGGGAACCGGAACAGGCAAAACCAGTGTTGTGCTGATTCCATCGCTTTACACCATGAGGGATAGCTTGGTAATTCATGATCCTTCAGGTGAACTTTTTATCAAAAGTGCAGGCTATCTAAAGCAAAAAGGCTTTGAAATCAAAGTATTGAATTTCGCTAACCCTCAAAATTCATCAGGTTATAATCCATTAATCCGGGCGCAAAACTCCTCTGATATTCACAAGGTAGCTTCCTTGTTAGTTGAGAATGGCTTAGGGGGGAAAACAAAAGATCCCTTCTGGAATACTCAGGCTGCTGCATTGCTGGCGATGCTAATTACCATAATAAAAAAACAGGATGTTAAATTTCAAAATCTTTACAATGTCCGCCAGTTGCTGAACAGCTTAGGTGGTAACCCCGAATCAATTGATGCTCTCTTCAGTGAATATGCGGATGATGTCCTCTTTACGGAATACAAGTCATTTATTGCCTATGATGAAAAGGTCGTCAGTGGAGTAATTGCCACCTGCAAAGCTGCTCTGCAAATCTTCAGTGACGATTATGTAGCCAAAGTAACTTCCACCGACAACCTAGATTTTCTGGAATTTAGGAATAAGCCAACGGCTCTATATATTCAAAATTCCGTGGCCGATCAGAAATATTACAGTGTGCTGACTTCATTATTCTTTGAACAGTTCTTTGCATTTCTGCTTGGTCGTTTCCCTGAAAAACAGGAAAAAGACATTTTTCTCTTGATTGACGAGGCCTCATCCCTGAATCTGCCCACCTTGCCCCTTGCAGTGGCCAATGTCCGCAAGCATCGTTCTGGCATTATGCTTTTGGTTCAAGATTTTAATCAGCTGATTCATTATTATGGAAAATATGATGCAGACGGTATCAGATCCAATTGTTTTGCCAAAATGTATTTCACCGGTGCTTCGCTTGAAACCACAAAAGAATTGGAACAGACTCTTGGTAGATATCAATATGAGGATGATAAAAAAAGAACTGTGATTCGTCCCTTGATGACCAATGACGAAATCCGCACCATGAATGTTAAAAGAGCCTTGCTGGTATGCGGGCACCATCCTCCGATATTAGCTAGGCTCAGACCGTATTACAAGAACAGTAAGTACCTTAATTTCAGCAATATTCCAGTGCCGGAAATTGAAAACGAAATATTGAATGACGAAATTCCATTATTACCCCTTAAGATTCCAATAAAAAGCCAGCATGAATAGAGTTAAGAAACATAAGGGGGGAATGTGGGAATACCTTGAATCTTCAGGTGTATTGGGAAAAGGTACGGATGAAGAAATTAAGCTAGCTAAAAAGGCGTATAGGAAAGGATATTATCTAAAATATAAGCAAAAACAGCGACAGCATAAACCTGAATTTACAGTTAATTTCTCAAATGAAAAAGGGGAGTATTCCATCATAGAACATGCGGCTAGAAGGCATAAAATGGCCATTACGGCCTTTATTCGTGCCTCCGTATTGGCATATCTTAATCGAAGCTACCTCGTTCCAAATCAGGACCAGGTCGCTTCATTCGAACTGATTTTATCTCAATGCTTGAATGAAATACAAAGTATTGTGAAAGTGAGAGAAAAGTATCATTGGGAAAGGGAACAAAAATTTGAAGCTATTGAAAAAAGAATCGAACAGTTGGAGTCGGAAATAGACCAGATTTTTAGAAATCCACCTTTATTACAATATGATAGTCAAGGTCAAATCATTTAAAAAGCCAGATTTTAATAAGCTTCTCGAGTACATGCTGAATGATGAGAATCGTCTTTACGATAAGGGAAACAGAAGCTTTCTCATAACCCACAATCTAAGAGGGAAAAATATTGAAAAATGGGTATCTCAATTTAAAGAGAATGAAAAGTTTAGGAAACGGAAAAGGAAGGACAGCGTGATTCTAACTCACGAAATTATATCCTTTCATAAGGGAGACTCAGAAAATATTACCATCGAAAAGCTGGGGGAAATTGCCAGAGAATACATTCACAAAAGAAATACCAAAGGCATTTATTTGGCTGTTCCTCACTTTGATAAAAAACATTATCACATTCACATTTGTGCTTCCGGCGTGGAATATCGCATTGGTAAATCATTGCGAATGTCCAAAGCAGGATTTCAGAAATTAAAAAAAGATATTCAAAACTATCAAGTTGAGCGTTACCCCGAACTTTCCAAGTCCCTTGTGGCACATGATAAAAAAAGAAAAGGCCGAATCACGGAAAAAGAATATCAGCAAAAGCTAAGAACTGGAAGAGCAACAAAAAAAGAACAAGTCATTGAAATCATAGAAAGTACCCTAAAAACATCAAAGTCTAAAAATGAATTTTACAAAAAGTTAAAGGATTCCGGTCTTGAAACTTATGAAAGAAGCGGAAAAACAACAGGGGTTATTTTGGATAAAATTAAGTTTCGTTTTACCCGTCTCGGTTTCACTAGTGAAAGAATAGAAGAATTGAATAAGTCGTCCCAAAGAGGGAATGAACTAGGTGAAGTTAGGAGTAAACAGAAAAAAATTATTACTCGTAATAGATGACTTTTATTAAAACATGCACAACATCCAAAAACATTCACCAATTGATGTATATACAATCGTAACAAATCGTATAATCGAACACCTTGAAAAAGGAGTTATTCCGTGGCAACAACCCTGGACTGAAGCAGGACTGCCTAAAAACTTAATTTCAGGAAAGCCTTACAGAGGAATCAATGTCTGGCTTTTAAATTCTCTTAACTATTCCCAAAACTGTTTTCTCTCTTTTAAGCAAGTGAAGGATCTCGGTGCCACCGTAAAAAAAGGAGAAAAAGCCCAAGAGGTTATTTTTTGGAAATGGCTTGAAAAGGAGGACAAAGAAACTAAGGAAACAGAAAGGATACCTCTGCTTCGGTATTATAATGTTTTCAACATTGATCAGTGCACCGGAATACCCAAAGAGAAATTACCCCAGGTTATTGAAGGTAAAATTGACCCGATAGAAGCCTGTGAGAAGATCATTACTGAAATGCCGAAACGACCAGATATTCGACATAACGAACATAGTGCCTATTATAATAGAGCAAAAGACTATATAAATATGCCCAAAGTAGAAACATTTTTAAGCAGTGAAGGGTATTATGGTACTCTATTTCACGAATTGGTGCACAGTACCGGACACCATGAAAGATTAAACAGAAAAGAGCTTGTAAATAGCAAAGGTTTTCTCACAGAAGAATATGCCGTTGAAGAATTAACGGCTGAAATGGGAACTTCTTATCTTAAATCGTATGCAGGGATTCCAATAGAGCAACTGGAAAACAACGCTTCATATATTGAATCATGGCTCGAAAGATTAAAAAATGATAAGCGGTTTATTGTCCATGCCAGCGCTCAGGCCCAAAAGGCAACTGACTTTATTCTGAATATCAACAATGAAGAAAAAGAATTGGATTTAGTCTCAGATAAGGATCTATGTGCAATTAATGACAAGGAAGGGGAATTGAAAGAAATAAGAGAAAGAAAAGAGGGGAATTTAATAAAAGAAGTGGAAAGGTAGTTTTTACATTCTGATTTTATTTGCAAAATCATTAAAGTTGTCAAACCAATATTTTTTATAATTTTCCAAAACATCTGCTATTCCTCGTCTTGGCTTGAGTAATAACTTTGTATTTATGGTAAATCCATTATACGAAAAATTTCTGTTTTCTTTTTGCTCGCCTATTTCAAATATCCTTGAATAACCATCAATTTTTCTGTATCCATCCGCGTGTTCGGTCCCTTTTGGATCAACAAATAAAATTAAGTATCGTTTGCCTTTTTGCGCCCAAAAAATGAAGTCGGGTTTGAAATTGGTGATTTTGTTTTCTTTCGGATTGTAATAAGGAATCAAAACCTCATCCAGTGTTTGGTCAAGTTTTGAAAACATCCACCAGTCAAATTGTGTAAATACATTATCGGGCTTGGCAAGATATTCTTCCAGTTGCTCAATAAATTTTACTTCACTATCAACATTTATAATATGATTTAGATAGTCAATTCTTTCTGTTTCTGAAACTATCACCGGAAGATAGTAATGATTTGCCAAATACTTGATTTTGATTTTTTGGCTCTTCATTTCAAAATTCCCCGCCTGTTCAAACAAGGTCATTTGTCTTTCAAATTCTTTTCTGGGGATTTTGCCGTATTGCTTATCCAGCTCTTTTTGTCTTTCGGGATAGTGTCTGATTTCCTCTATCTTTCGCTTGATTTCTTCGTATTTTTCGCCATCGCTAAACCTAACCTTGATGAAATGCACAATTTCGCCTTCTAACTCCTTAAACTTTTCAAACTCCCTGCTTTTAACTCCGAGATAATCAAAAATACGGTCAAGAATTAACTCTGGCTCAAAGAGAGAATTTCTTTCGTTAAAATCATAATATCGCTCTTTTTCCGCAAAAGTTTCCTGTACCTTTTTCAAAACCTTAACTTCACAATCATATTTAGCCAAAGCGATTTTATCGCCTAAAAATCCATAGAATTGCGAAGTTATATCAAAATCCTCGCGGCTAATGGTATATTTTTGCGGATCTTTTTCCTCGGCAAAAATTCTCTCTGCGGTTTTATAAACTGGCACCAAAAGAGTATGTTTTTGCGCTTCGGGATTCAAAATAAACGCTTCACCCAAGTTTTTATCTTGCTTTTCTGCTTTCAGCGTTCCAATTATTTCCCTCAGGTTTTCGGCGTTAGTACCAAAAACAAACAAGCTCTCAATCGGTAAAATCAAATTTTTAACTTTCTCAAATAATTGCTCTTTTACAACTTTGGTATTAAGCAAATTTTGGAGCCGCTTTCTCTGGTATTTTTGCGGTTCTATTCTCACACCTCGCCCGACTGACTGCAGAACGAATTTTTTAGCGTCGCTTCCAACTCCGATATTTACAAATAAAAGCAAATTGGGTCTATTAGAATCCCAGCCCTCGTAAAAAGAACGGGAACCCATCAAAACATTTATATCGGAATCGTCACGATTTAAACGTTTGAAATAGCTTTCATTCTCAAAACTCTCGTTTATCTCATAGCCCTCAAGTTTGTCTTTCAGCCAGCCGGAAATATCGCCGATCTTGATTAAAGCAAACGGTTTATCAGCCGTCATTAACCTAAAAATCAATTCTTGTCTATTTCCTGGGATTTTCAAAACTTCAATCTTGCCCGGTGTGTTTGCGTTCAAAACATATTTCAAAATATCCTTATAATCCAATTTTGAAACCAGATCAGCGTTAATAAGGCACTCTATCTCCTCAAATACGAATTTAGCGTTGTCGCGAAATCCTTGGACAAGTTCCTCTTTTGCTTTTTTAAGTAAATCCGCTCTAATTTCGTTTCTTGCAATCTTTTCCAATTCCCTAAAAAATAATTCTAGGTCAGATTGTTCTATATCTACGGAATTAACCAGTGTCAGAAGAAGCGGATGGTGGTATAGCGAATTATTAACTTTCCTGATTTTTTCAAAATACTTGTTTATGTAAGTCAAAAGCAAGAGAGTTTTCAAAACGATTTTCTGTTTTTCAATCGGTGAAAAATCTCCTCGCCCGCGAAACGCGCTAATCTCGGTAGATGACACATAAATGTGCTTGCCGTATCCTTCTTCTACGAACTTTGAGAGATTGAAGTTGAAAGCGCAGGTCGCAAAATCCCGAGGATCGGTAAAGGTCGCGGAAAAATTAAACAAAAATCCGTTTCTTGAAAGTATAGAGTACAAAATCTGCCTTTTGCTATCTTCTTTGTCGCCCTTATGCGCTTCATCCAAAAGAATATACCACTGCCCACCATTATCGTAATTTTGAAAATTGACGATTTTTTCTTTATGTTCGTCGGAAATCAAATCGGAACGGTAATAAAAAACAGTAATCTCGTTTTTGGTAAAAGGTAAGGAGTTTTCACGCTTTACGCTTTCGTAATCTCTCAAATTTTTTAGATTGATCTTTGTGTCAAAGTTGAAGTTGTTAAACTCATCAATGTGATTTTTGAATTGATCCAAAAGGTCGTCGCGGTGAGCCAAAAAAAGAATATCACGCGCCGGTAATTCTTTTTCGGTAATAAGTTTGCCCAAAAGCTCAATCAGTTTAACAATAATCAGTGTCTTACCCGAGCCGGTCGCCATCCAAAAGCTCATTCGGTTGATGAAATAAGCAAAAGGAATTTTTGAATCTATAGCAGGATAATCCTTGTCGTATTCTAAAAGATATTTTGCTGTTTTTTTGCCCTCTCTCTTTTTCAAATCATAGTCAAAATTTTCCGTAAAACCGTTAGCTTGATAGTGTGTAAATAAACTCTGTTTGTCTGCTCTCTTGTCTTTGAAATAAAGACATAAACCCTTGAGCGCATTTTGAAGCCCCTGTTTTTGAAAATCAAAAAGCGTTTTGTCTTTTGAAAACCGGCTAAAATCAAATCCTTGCCACTTTGCGGGCAAGTTTTCAAAAGAAATATCGTCTATAATGTTTTGTAAGTAGAGTTTAGACATGATATTAATTAACTTAACTTGAAGCCGTATTTCTTCTCCCGTTTTTCAAAAGCATCTCTGCCTCCCTCTAAAACTTCCATAATCAAATCTCTATTATTAAGGTTTTCAATTGAAGTCGGTATAACCTTGCCAAATTTTCCGTCATTTGTTGTTGTGATAAGTATCAATTCTGCATCTCCATTGATAACGATGTTTGCGTCGTGTGTAGCGAAAATTAACTGTCTTCTCTTCTTTACTTCTTTAATAATCGGAGTAAGTGTTTTATATAAATAAAAGTGGTCTAAATCATCTTCTGGTTGGTCAATGATTAATGGTTCTCTACCAGTAATCAGTATGACGCTCAACAATGCCGTCCCTCTCTCGCCAATTGAGCACTCTTTAAGTAGCTTAAAATCTCTTGACGAATCAGGCCGCCACAATAAATGCGAAGTAAGAGAAAATAAAAGTTCTTCTAAATACATTGATACTTCTTCTTTATTTTGTATCTTCTGAAAATAATCTAAACTACCTGCTCCAAAGCCAGGAGCATTCCAATCATCGAAGTAGTTATTGCGCAAGTCGCGGATTAGTTTCTCTGCGCCCAAGGTATTGAAAAGCAACAGCAGAGATTTTTTACTTGGAAATCGTGGTATCTCACCTTCAATATCGTGTTGTGCTTTGTCCTCAACAACCTTCAAATACATCTCTAATGAAAGGTTTATTTCCACCCTTAACTTAATAGTATCTTTAAGAACAGCCCCATCCTTCTTCAGTAGGTCGCTAAAATTGGTTTCCAAACTACTTTTCACTTGGTCTAAATATTCATTGTATCCTATCAAAAGATTTTTGCGTTTGTCTAAGAGAGTGGCCTTCTCACCTTTTTTTTCGTTAATAGTTTTTAATTGCTCCTCCAACGCTGTGATTTCTTTTTGAATCAAATCAAGTTTTTCCAAGTCGTCAATAGTTATGACGATTCCTTTTTTATTTGATTCTATTTGTATTTGTTCCCAAATGCTTTTTAGTCGTGCATCAAAATCAAAAGATGGTTCTAACTCAACAATCTTATTCGTTAGTTCCTTTATTTGCCTTTTGATTTTTTCTTTATCTGTGTCTAATGCCTTTATAAAGCCATCAGCCGAAGTTTCCAACTTTTTCCACTCTACGGGTATTATCGTGCCTTCGGGGTCAATTGGGCTAAGCAGTAATTCTGAAAAGAAATCCACATCAACTACCTCATCATCAGTAATTAACGGCTCTTTATCAATCTTTGCTATGCGCGCTTTTATCCTATTAACTCGCTCTCTCAACTTTATAATTTTCCCTCGTTCTTCTAATAAGTGTTTGATTTCCTCTTGGGATAAAAACGCAGCTCTACTATTTTTTCCCGTGATTTTACTTTGAATATCCGCTTCTTTTGAAATCTCTTTTACACAACCCACTACCTTCTCTCTGTTGATAGCTAATTTAGAGGCGACGTCATCTTTTTTCTCGTTTAACTCGTTAAAAAGTGAATCCAGCCTGCGTCCTTCCTTAAAAATTTTATCGAAAAGGAAACGACTCAATATCTCCTCGTTATTAGGGTCAGCAAGATAGCCAATGCGTTTTTGGTGATAGTAATCAAATACGAACCCAGTACCTTTCGCTGTAGTGGGCGACAGCTTTTTGTTTTCTCCCGAATAAGAATTTTTTACAAGTGCACTGATAATATCAGTGTCATTCCTCTTAAAGAAAAATCCTACATAATTGTTCCTGTCCTGACTAAGAACATTATTGTCGCCCAAGCTAAAAGCGACTACATCAAGTAAGGTAGATTTACCTGCGCCGCGAGGACCTATAACACAATTCAAACCATCATTAAGCTCGATATTGCCTATGTTTTTTAAGAAGAATGAATCATTCTTTTCTGAAACAAAGAACGAGTTAATTATTGAATGCTTGAAAGCAGATGGGTTATCGCCGCCTATATAAACCCTTTCCTTTGGCTCATATATTATTTGCTTCAAAGCCTCAAAAGTATATGTTGTGTCGGCTTTTATCCAACAAATTCTACCGTTAGGAAATACACCAATATTTTCAACTTTTTTAGCATCGCTTCCGCAAACGCACGGTTTTTCTTGATTATCTAAAAATTGTTCCCAACTTTCAGCCCACGACTTACTTACGAGCAAAGCTTCGTTTAACAAAAATAGTTTTATCGTCTCGTCTTTTGCGGATTCCAATGCGTTTGAAAGTTTAGTAAGTTTCTTTTTTGTGTCGTCTCTTAAAATAGGGTCTATCTTAGAAATTCCTCCATATTTATCCCACGGCACAACAATGAATAAATTTTCTTTTAACTCTTTATTATTTAAAATCCCGACCAAGCAGTCATAGGAAATATAACAACTTTTATATCCTGCGATTAAGTAGTCATTGTCTTTACATTGCGACCGTTTCTTCCCAACAAGCTTTTGTAAAACATCATCTGAATACTCTTTCGCAATTTCAATAAAGCTTTTTTCACTAATAATTTTTTGCGTGCTTGAAAGTTTTAATTGACTATAAAACTGATTTACCCTATAAAGGCCGTTGCTGTCATCATTATTAAATATCACTTGAAAATTCACCCTTGTCTTGTCGCTGGGATTTTCTTCGTCCGTTAGTATATCGAACCTCAACTCTATTCCGGGGAGTACAACTTTTTTTAATATTTCATCTTCAGGAAGTTTTGAGTTTATCTCCATCAACTTTTCAAAACCACTGAATGTCCAGTAGTCAGTAATCGCAAATACGGCAACTTCAGATTCATTCATTTTCTTTATGACTTCCTTGTAAGCGTCGTCATCTCTTGCACCTTCCCATGTATAAGAAATCGGTGTATGGACATGCAAATCCCACTTCTGCCATTTTGATCCTTTGAAATTATTCATATTTTTCTACCACCAAACAAGCGGCTTAATCAGTTTATAATCTAAATCTTTGGTATTGGTTTTTGTTCCGTCTTCAAACTCCACTTCTTCGCTGCTCACTTTTTTAATCCATTTGCCGGTAAGGTTAGATAGAGTTTCGGCAATGTCTATGTTTGGGTAAAGTTTTGTCAAATCAACTTTGACTTTGTTTTTCTCATAATCAATCTCTACTGCTTTAAACATTTTTTCATCTTTCATAAAGACATATTCCTGATACGGAGTTTTTGAAGGCGAATTGAACAAATCGCTTTCCTCATATTTACAATTTGCCAACGCTTCCTCATATTGTTCAAGCTCGTAATACTTAAAAAAACCTCCACCTTTATAAAGAGTGATTGTGTCGAGAATTTCATTCTTAACATTTGCCAAGACTCTTTTCATGCGGGGTAAAACCTTTGTGTAAAAATGTTCACCCATCTCCACCCCTAGCCATTTGCGACCCAGTGCATGAGCTAGAGCTGTTGTTGTTCCAGATCCAAGAAAAAAATCGAAAACAAAATTATTTTTATCGGAACTGCATAAAATTACTCTCTCGAGTAATTCTTCTGAATTTTGGGTCGAAAACTTTTCAGCAGAAAATACACCAAATTCATATCCTGGGATATCTGTCCAATTACTATCTATATCAGTATCTACTGCTTGTAGTTTTTCGGGAATAAAATTCATTCTATTGCCCTGTGTGTCTACATAAGAAGACTTTTTATTAATTCTTATTCTTCCTTGTTTCTCAAGTTCGTATATTGTTTCCTGACTGTTAGTCCAATGTCTTCCTTTGGGAGGATATAGAAGTACAGGTTTACCATCTACTTTAAAATACTTCGGGAGACTACTTTCGCCTGCAGAGTGCGCCCATTGCCATTCGGACTTAATTTCCTGCTTGCAATAAATACACTCCCTCGGTTTTCCAATTTTGTGGAATTTAATATGGTCAGACTTTGAATACAGAAACAAACTCTCGGTAGTTGTGGTTAATACACCTGACTCCTTTTTAAACCTGTTTAAGATGATTTCATTCTGAAAATTATTTCGAAAGATTTCATCCATTATTGGTCTTACAATCCAATTCCCATTAAAATCACATCGTACAAAAATACTGCCCTCCTTGTTCAAAATATCCTTCGCGACCTTTATTCTATTTTCTAAAAGAGTTGCCCAATTTGAATCCTTGTAGTTTGTGCGATATAAAAATTGGTCACTTGAATCCAAATTAAATGGCGGATCGATATAGATTGTTTGAATTTTTTCTTTAAATTTCAAATAAATTGTATTTAGCGCCTGATAATTCTCACTCTTTATCAGCCAGCCATCTAGTTGATTATCCAAATCATCAAACAAACTCAATATTTCTAGCTCTAAATCCTTGAAATGCTTTGTATCAATCGGCGCTTTGGTATTGTCTTCGTTTATGCCTAATTCTTTCCACTCTTTGACTTGCTCCGAAAAGTTTTTATGCTTTTTGATTTTCTCAACGAGTTTTTTATCCACGATTCTGTCCAGCGTAATTACATAGTTTGAGTTTTTGACAAACTTCGGTTTGTTCCAGATTTTTACCAGCTCATCTTTAAACTGCGAAATAAAATCAATAATCTTGAAGGCGATGTTTTTGAGGATTTGCAGTTGATTAACCCTGTCTGCACCCCACTCTTTAGCTCCTTCCCAGAAATACTGATAACTCCAGAGCTTAAACTGCTCTTGCAAGAATGCTTTGGCGTTTTTGTTAATGAAAAAATCAACCTCGCCTTGCTTTTCAAAAACCTTGAAAGCACGTTCCAGTTGTTCTTCGGTAATCGCAATACCTTTCCGTTTTATGGCTTTTAGAATCTCGTCTTGTTTTGTTTTTGTCCCTTTCTCGGAGTAGGAAACGCCAAAAACAATCGTCCCTTCCTCGCGGACTTTGCTTAGCGCAAAGATAAGCGCGCGTTTTTCGTTGGCTTTTTTGCTTTCTATCTTTGAAGCGTCAAAGTAAAACTTGAATCCGTCAAACTCAACCGGTAAACTTCTGAAAATCCGATCGGTTTTGACATAGTAAAGCATTTGCGTTTTCCAAAAGAGAATAACATCTTTTTCATCGGTATAAACCTTTTCGTAGATATTGTTGTGAAAAGGCGTCGAGTTGAAATAGATTGAGCCGCTTTCCGTAAAGTATCGGCTGAAAAATGAATAGAGCTTATCAAAAAGCTCGTCCCTGAATTTTGGGTGGCTCTTTAGCACCGCTTCAATATCTTTTTTAAGAATGTTCTCAATCTTATGGTAGTAATTTGATTTAATCCTCATCAAATTAATAAAACCGCCTTCACCCTCTATCTTGGCACCAATAAAAACATCCTGAAGCGTTTTATAAAATTTTTGCTCTTTAGTTTGATTAGACATATCTGTATTGTATTGTTTTCAAATAATTTCAGGTTGAATACCTTTAATTCTATCATTATAGTATCAAAAGTAAAATTTTTCCACCATTAATGTAACTGAACAGATCAAAAAGATTAAACAACAACGCCAGGTATTTGCCTGGCGTCATTATAATCCGGAAGGGGGCCGAAGCCCCCTATACTCGCGGAGGGAGAGGGAATCGAACCCTCGTGTCCGATCGGACAGCTTCTGATTATCAATCAGACACCTTACCTCTCGGTCATCCCAGGCAAAGTCTTTAAGAGGCTTTCCCTGGGATGTAAATATTTTTATACAAAATTAAGATTTTTATTATCCAGTAAAAAATCTTAATTTTAGGGGGTACGGGGGATAGTGTCCCCCGCAAGATTGCGTGTGGCGGTGACAAAGTTGACCGTCCACACGCAATCTTGCTATAGAGCGACGGAGCACGAATTTAGCCGTGCGTCAGGCAAGACAAGGGTTGATAAAGAACGAACTTAACGAATAGGGGAATGAGTGAAGTGAGTGAGTTTTCAACTCTTGTGTGGGGTGCTCGAAGTGAACTGACTGAAAGCACAGGAAAGGATAAATTCGGCAGGGAATGCTAAAAAGAATTTGTAAAATTCTTAACAAAAAAGCCTGATGCATCAGCATTAGGCTTGGAATATTTACGCATAAAAAAAGGGAACCTCTCGGCTCCCTTTTTTAGGACATCAGGTTTTCATCCGCGAAGGACAGGTAGGTATCCGGAGTGATGATCAGGTGATCCAGCACCTGGATATCCAGAACGCTACCGGCCTGGATCATCTTTTTAGTGAGGGCCTGATCAGCAGCAGAGGGTTCCGTATTGCCGGATGGATGGCTGTGGGCAAGGATTATTGAGCTGGCATTTGCCAGCAGGGCTGTGGAAAAGATCACTTTAGGATCTGCCACCGTACCGGAAATGCCACCCAGGGAGATCAGGGCATAACCGATGACCTTGTTGGCCCGGTTAAGGCAAAGGATGTAGAAGGCTTCACGATGGGAAATGTCAGAATCCCAGACATCGCGAAGGATATTGCAGGCATCCAGGCTGGAGGAGACCTTGTTGCAGTTGGTGTAGGAAACTACTCCGTAGTTCACGCGAAGCTCGCGCACAAAAGTTTTGAATAAGGGTTGTGTGTTCATGGCTAAACGTTTTGTGCAGCCTGTGAGAGCTGCTGGTTAAAAAAAATTCAGCCGGAACGATCACGAGCAGGATCACATTGGGTCAAGGAGATGGGTCAGTTTTCGAACTCATGAGAAAATGAACAGACCCGAAGGGTAACAAAGCCGGAAAAGAAAGTAGGTATACCAGGTGAATGTTATCCTTGACCAAATTTTAAACTGCGAAGTAACTTTGCAGAATTTTATGAGTAACAAGCAGCAGAAAACCGGGCACAAGGAGTGCAACATGGGATAAATAATATGCAATATTGACAATCGTAAAAGGGGAGTGCGCACTGTGTTATTGGAAATATTGTGCGACGCGGGGGTATTGACATTGTGGATAACTCAGTATATACTCATGGTATTAAAAAATTAATAACAGAGCCGTTGACCCTTTAATGGGACTCTCCTTAACCGGAGCGGAACGAATCGACGGAGTCTGTGCATAAAGCATTATTACTGGTTTTTTAAAGAATTTATGTTAAGATTGTTTTAGGAAGTTTCTTAAAATTTCCTAAAGCCATTTTATACCTATTACTGGTAGTAAGTGCTTGCACAAGACCCGCAGGTTCGTTCCGGCGGGTCTTGTGTAATATGCAAGAAAAAATAAAACAGTATTTAGAATGGAAGGGAACCTATGCACCTCGTGCAAGTGTAAATTATAAGATTTGGTTAGAGCGGTTTATTAAAGTATGCGGTGATAAACCTTTAGAAGAATATAATATTAGTGATTATGTAAAATACAAAAACTGGATAGAAAATCATCATAGCTCATATTGCGTGCAGTATGCGACTATTGTTATTAAAAACTTTCTGCGGTTCTATCGGGATCAAGATTATAGATGTCTTGCTCCGTCTTTCATTAGGATTCCACACATCAAGGCTAAGTCTCATCGGGCCATTACTGAGGTTGAGTTCAAAAAAATAGTTTCAAACATCCCTGAAAATGACTTTGGATCCCTCAGAGATCTATTAATAATCCGTTTATTATGGGATACCGGCGTTCGTGTTTCGGAACTCTGTGATTTAGATATATCACAAATAAACGCAGACAACAGGTCAGCAGTCATTCATACTAAAAAGACTAAAAATCAACGCATTATAGTTTGGTCGAAAGAGACTCACTACTATCTTGTAAAATACATCTCAATGCGATTACATTTGCGCCAAGTCAGCAATGGATCTGCATTATTTATAAGTTTGAATAGAGAGAATGGCTGGGGTTCTAGGCTAGCAATCAGAAGTGTTCAACGAATCATCAAGCAGTCTGTAAACAATGCCGGGATTAAAGAAAAAATTACTCCGCACAGCTTTCGTCATGGTTGGGCCCATAAACGACGTGATCAAAATGCTCCACTGGCCTTTATCCAAAGGGGATTGGGGCATATCAATCCTATCTCAACCTTTATCTATGAACAATATAACGATAATGAATTTGTGAAGAATGCTAATTTTTATCTCAGTCCTGCTTGAGCGAAAATAATAAAATGAACTTGCATTGTATTCTGGCTTATGCTACACTTGCCCTTAGAGAAATTTCAGTACTTTAAATATTAGGGAAGTACATGAAATAGCTATATTTTTCAGGGATTATCTTTACGGCGAAACTGGTACCACGTCGCACAATATATCTTAGACCAGAAAAATACTAACTATCTTCTTGCTTCCCATCGCTGTATATACAAGAAGCTTCTTGTATATAGCGGCCTGTGGAGTTGCCGAGGGAGTTTATTGAATATCAATCTAATCACGGCAAAATTAGCATTGCCTTTTTCAAGGTCTTTTTGAATCTTATCAAAACGGAACGAACAAGGCTAATCAGAGAATCTATTAGTAGGTACAAATATGGTAGTACCTCCAATTCCATAGACCGCTGTGTAAAGGTATACGCAGTAAAGGTCGCCATTATCAATCATTTAGAAAGCTAAAATGAAACTATTTGATATCTGCACCAGAAAGATTTATGAAAAAGAAGGTGAGAAAAAAATGAAGTGGTATCGAACCGGAATTATGAAAGAGACAGACCAAGGGACGAAATTCATTTGTCTTTTTAATCAACCGGAAACTGACTTTTTCATTTTTGAAAAAGAAGAATCCCAAACAAAAAAAGAAGAAAATAATTATTGAAAACTTTAAAAACTAACCTTCAACATTATGAGGCAACCAAACACCACGCCGGTTCCCAATGTAATCTTAGATATTTATCTTAAGGAGTTAAGTTTCGCAGAGTTGAAAGTTCTGCTGGTGGTTATTCGACAAACTCTTGGTTGGGCTGATCGGCGCGGAATGTTTGGTAGAAAAGAAACAGACTGGATTTCCGGTAGTCAATTGAGACAAAAAACTGGTAGTTCCAAACGGGCGATTACTTCGGCCATTGATCTACTGGTCCGAAAAAAATTAATCGAAATCCTGGATGAACAGGGGAATATCTTAGACCATCCCGAAAAGAGGCAAGGGAAAACGAAGCTCTTTTTTCGCCTGAATTCCAGTGTGCATAATACTGGGAATAACAAAGTGGAAAACCTTTTCACTAATGCAAAATTTGCTGAAGACATCAGCAAAAAAGTGACAGAACTTGTGCAAAAAATGCGCATAACAAAAGAAACTATACAAAACTAACTCTTACAAAATAAATTATTACTATATATATCAAAATGCCAAAATTTAAAACCTATCCATATACTAAAAACCAATTGAAATACTTTAAAAGGGAAATCAAAAAAGCCGGGGGATTTGATGAACTGATGGTTCAAAAAGAAGCTTTAACCAGAGACCACAACATGACTTTTATTAAGATTTATAGAGACAAAGAAAAATATAGAGAAAAATTTCTTATCGGAGTTTATGAATCTCTCCGAGCCAATTACAATACCGAAGTGCCGTATGTCTTTTGGAGCAGATTATACGAAATGCTTCAAAGAATATGAAACCGCCTCTAACTTACTATGGGTAAATAAGCGATAAGGGAGAAATTAGATAAAATTTTGGTTGCGGGGGGGGTAATATGATATAATAAAAAAGTGGTTGTAATTAAAAATTAATCTCAAAGATGCATGAATAAAATAAAAAATGTTTTAAAAATCATTGTTTTGTTTTCAATAATAATGTTTGCCAATATTCAAATTATTTCAGCAGATTCTCTTTTTTCCGCTTCCGTTAACTACGGCGTGGGAACTTGGCCATACTCCGTCACCTCGGCCGATTTTGATGGTGACAATAATCTTGACTTGGCTGTGGCTAATTGGAGTAACCATAATGTATCAATACTCCTGGGCAATGGTGATGGCACTTTTGACACGGCTGTAAACTATGGTGCAGGAACTACTCCATCCTCCGTCACCTCGGCCGATTTTGATGG
>Ga0116153_10000424_pt1 | contig 54433 bp, 36 predicted proteins | sample AD_UKC028_MetaG_FD_89896 | JGI IMG/M metagenome (GOLD analysis project Ga0116153, IMG submission 89896) | Active sludge microbial communities of municipal wastewater-treating anaerobic digesters from USA - AD_UKC028_MetaG | ecosystem: Engineered > Bioreactor > Anaerobic > Digestate | place: USA...
CCGGTGCGTATGGCGCCTCCATGTCATCGAACTACAACGCGCGCCCGCTGATTGCCGAAGTGCTGATGGAAAATGGTGAGCCCCGGCTTATTCGACGAAGGCAGACGGTGGCTGAGCTGCTCGTGCTGGAGGCGGTGTAAGGCAGCACACAATGGCCTTGGCAACGTAACCTGAGGCGGCGGTAGAACGTTTTGACTGATTGCGACATGGTTCTTGGCGCCATCTTCACATGCGGCATTGTTAGTGCAGCCCACTTCTAAACTTACGTGCAGTCGTCTTCTGAAAACGACAAAAATCTATTCAAATCGCATCAATCGCGTAAAGTAATCTGGTACAGTTATCAATGTACAGATTAGGAGCGTTTGATGCGCATCGGCTACGCCCGTGTTTCAACACAAGACCAACGACCTGAGCTTCAGCTTGATGCGCTGGCTGGTGCTGGCTGCGAGCAGGTGTTTCAGGAAAAATTGTCCGGCAAGGATCGGGATCGTCCCGAACTCGAAACCTGTCTCAAGGTTCTGCGCAAAGGCGATGCGCTGATTGTTTGGCGACTGGATCGGCTCGGACGCTCGCTCAAGGACTTGGTGGATATCGTTAATGCCCTAGAGGATCGAGGGGTTGGTTTCCAATCACTGACCGAGAGCATCGACACCACCAATGCCGGCGGCAAGCTCATTTTTCATGTCTTCGCGGCGTTGGCCGAATTCGAGCGCAACCTGATTCGGGAACGAACCGTCGCTGGCCTTGCTGCCGCTCGTGCGCGGGGCCGCAAAGGCGGCCGTAAGACCAAGATGAGCAACGCGGATGTGCGCAAAGCTGCCGCTATGCTGCTCGATCCACTCATGACCAAGACCGAGGTCGCCAAGCATTTTGGCGTGTCTCGGGTCACATTGAATCTAGCGCTGGAGCGGGAAGGCTATTCGCAGAACCCCGCCGCGCCACAGGGAGAAAACATCGCATGACCGAAACAGAATTCAAGAAGCTGCTGTGGGATTCTGCCAACAAGCTGCGCGGCGCTATGTCTGCCGCCGAGTACAAATTCCCCGTGCTGGGCCTGGTATTCCTGAAATACGTCAGCGACATTTTCGATGCCCAACGCGAAGTGATCCGTGCGCGACTTGCCGATCCGGACTCGGACCTCTTCATGCCGGAAGACATACGGAGCGATGCCTTCGCCACCCTCTCTGAGGATCGCGATGCCTACAAACAGGACAATGTGTTCTGGATTCCCGAGGAGGCCCGCTTTTCTGAACTGCTAAAACAGGCTGCTGATCCCAAGCTCGGCAAGCTTCTGGACGATGGCATGGCAGCCATCGAGCGTGAAAACGAAAAGCTACGAGGCGTGCTCTACCGGGATTTCGCCCGTTTACCACTAGAGGATGGTGTATTGGGCGATCTGATGGGCATCGTCGCCAAGATGAAATTCGATCCGAAGCAGGACACCTCTCGCGACGTGTTCGGCGAGGTGTACGAATATTTTCTTGGCAATTTCGCTCTGTCCGAAGGCCAGCGTGCAGGCCAGTTTTACACGCCGCGTTCGGTGGTCAGCGTACTGGTAGAAATTCTGGCCCCGTTCGCCGGCCGCATCTACGACCCCGCCTGCGGCTCCGGCGGTATGTTCGTTTACTCGGAGCGCTTCATCGAAGCCCACGGTGGCAAGAAGGGGCAGGCTGCTATATATGGCCAGGAACTCTCCGCCACCACGCGCAAGCTGGCGTGTATGAACCTTGCCATCCGTGGCATCGACTACGACATGGGCCAGTCCCACGGTGACACCTTCCACAACGACCAGCACCCAGACCTACGGGCCGACTTCGTGCTTGCGAATCCGCCCTTCAACATCAAGGGCTGGGGGGCTGACAAACTACCCAAAGATCCACGCTGGAAATACGGCATGCCGCCGGATGGCAACGCCAACTACGCTTGGCTACAACATATGCTTGCCCGCCTATCTGCCGATGGCCGCGCAGGCATCGTGCTTTCCAATGGCTCGTTGACTACTAACACCGGCGGCGAAGGCGATATTCGCGTCGCCATGGTCAAGGCCGACGTAGTGGAGTGTGTGGTTGCCCTGCCGGCACAACTATTCGCCAACACCCCTATTCCTGCTTGCCTCTGGTTTCTCTCCCAGAATAAGTCATCCGGCAAGAACGGTAAGCACGACCGGCGCAAACAGGTGCTATTCATCGATGCTCGCAAGTTCGCATCGATGATTCTCGGTTCCCGCAAACAGAAAGAGTTCTCCGAAGCCGAAATCTGCCAGATCGCCCAGACCTACCACAAATGGCGCGGCACCCAATGGGGCGAAGGCAGTTACGAGGATGTACCGGGCTTTAGCAAGTCCGCGACCCTTCCCGAGATCGAGCAACACAGTTATGCCCTCACTCCGGGCCGTTATGTCGGCGCGACCGATATTGAAGATGATGACGAGGAGTTTGAGGTGCAAATGGCCAAACTGACGGCCGAACTATCGGCACTATTTGTACGAGGAAAAGATCTGGAGGCTGAGATACAAAGCCAGCTTGTGAGGGTCGGTTATGACCTCTGACTGGCGGCTCTCAACTTGGGGGGACGAAGTATCTCTTGAGTACGGCAAAGCACTCCGTGGCTACCAAGACGGAAAGCTTGGCATTAGGGTTTTTGGTAGCAACGGACCTATCGGCTGGACAGACAAAGCACTAGCTGCCGGTCCCGGTGTGATTCTTGGGCGCAAGGGTGCGTATCGTGGCGTCCACTTTTCGGCTGAGCCGTTTTTTGTGATCGATACTGCGTACTACGTCCAACCAAAGTCCGAAATGGACAAGCGTTGGCTGTATTACGCGATTCGGCACTATAAGCTCGGGGAAATCGACGATGGATCGCCAATTCCATCGACCACTCGTGCCGCAGTTTATGTTCGGGAACTTGAGGTTCCACCTGTTTCAGAACAAAGAGAGATCGGAAGAGTGCTTGTTGCACTTGATGACCGCATCAACCACAACCGCATCCTTGCTGCTAATCTGGAACGCATTGCTCGACGGCTATTCAAGTCCTGGTTCGTGGACTTCGATCCAGTACGCGCCAAGGCTGCTGGCGAAAAGCCCTCTGGCCTCGTCAACGACATCACGGCATTGTTTCCGGATCGGTTTGCGGAAAGCGAGTTGGGAGAGATTCCGGTGGGGTGGAAGGTTGGCACTTTGGGCAATGTTTGTGAACTCAACCCGGAAACATGGTCGACCAAAAAACATCCGGATATTCTTGAGTACATCGATCTATCGAACGTCAAGTCCGGGGGCATTGAAGAAGCAACCTCGTATCGCTGGGATGAGTCACCGAGTAGAGCTCGGCGTGTTCTACGTTGCGGTGACACGATTGTCGGTACGGTCCGACCGGGAAATCGATCATTTGCGCTTATAGCCACGGACGGCCTGACGGGTAGTACCGGGTTCGCCGTATTGCGTCCATCCCATTTGCATCACCGAGAATATCTGTACCTTGCTGCAACAGCGGAAGATGCAATCGAGCGTCTGGCTCACCTTGCAGACGGCGCGGCATACCCAGCAGTTAGGCCAGATGTGGTGACAGGTGCGGAAGTTGTCCTCCCGAACGACGAAATCATGAGGCAGTTTTCAATCATTACTTGTCCCATGTTCGAACAGATAGCGGTATGCCGAAACGAAGCCTCGGTGCTCTCATCGCTCCGCGACCTCCTTCTTCCCCGCTTGATCTCCGGAAAGCTCCGCGTCGAGGATGCCGAATCTCTCATCGAAGAGGCCATCGCATGACAACCAAGAAACCTTTAAGCAAGCTGGAGCGTGTGCCGCTGCGTGAAGCCTGGAAGCATGAAGCCAGCGATTTCACTCCCTGGCTGGCCGAAACCGACAACCTGAACGCGCTGGCCGACGCGCTGGGCATCAGCGAACTCGTGCTGGTGGCCACTGAGCATTGGGTTGGGGACTTCAAACTCGACATTCTCTGCACCGATGGCGACGAGCAGGTCATCATCGAAAATCAGCTCGAAAAAACCAACCACTCGCATCTTGGCCAGATCATCGCCTATGCGGCCGGCGTAGGCGCCAAGAAGGTTATCTGGGTCGCCGAATCATTCCGCCCTGAACATGCCGCCGCGCTGCAATTCCTAAACGACAACACGACCGACGAGCTCAACTTTTTTGCTGTCGAGGTCGAGTTGTGGAAGATTGGCGATTCCCCATTGGCGCCCAAGTTCGAGGTGGTGGTCAAGCCGAACGAGTGGGCGAAGGCTGGCCGGGAACAGGCTCGTGCGGCGGTTGCGACGACGCCGACCAAGCAGTTGCAACAGAAATTCTGGATTGCATTGATCGAACATCTGACGTCGAAGGCACCACAAATTCGACCCCAGAAGCCCCGGCCCCAGCACTGGCTAAACAATTCCATCGGTCGCGCCGGTTTTGGTCTGAATCCCACTGCGAACACCCGCGATGAACGACTTGGTGTCGAGCTATGGATTCCTGGAGCCCAAGCCAAGCAGCACTTTGCCAATCTCGCTACGCAGAAGCAGGAAATCGAGACCAAGCTGGGCTTCGAGCTCGACTGGCAGGAGTTGCCCGATGCCAAGGCCGTTCGGATCGCCTCCTGGTATCCCGATGCCTCTATTGAGGACGAGCAGCGCTGGCACGAGTACATCGACTGGCTGACCCAGCGGCTGGTCAAGATGGATTCAGTGTTGCGGCCTATCGTGAAGGCACTGCCATGACCGAGCAAGTTGCAGAATTGCCTACGCAACGCGAGCTGATTACATCAAAACTGCTTGATGGCTCGATTAGCGCAATTTCTGTCGATACATGCATTTTCTCGCGTGCTGGTTATCGGCTCGACCAAGGCAATTTGCGGCGACTAGAACAGTTCAAGGGAAATGCCTTTCGCCTGATATTCTCGGAAGTAACGCTCAAAGAGATCATGCGGCACATAGCGGCACATTCTGAAGAAGAAAAAGTTAAGTTCCTCACGGGGCTGCGAGGAATTGCCAAATTTTGGAGCGTGGATACCGCCAAACAGACTGCGGTCTCAAGCGATCTATTACAAGGGTTGGAACCCAAAGAACTCGCCAAGAAACGAGTAAAGGATTTCGTTACCCGATGCGGAGCGCAAATCATCGAAGCAAAAAAGGCGCTCGACGTTTCCGATCTGCTCAACCACTATTTTGAGACTTTGCCGCCATTTGAAGCATCTGGCGACAAGAAGGCAGAGTTTCCTGATGCCATTACCCTGCTGTCACTGGAGTCATGGGCAAAGAAGGCAAACACTTCTGTTCTGTTCGTCACCAACGATAAGGGTTGTGCGCGATATTGCGAGCACAGTTCGCGTCTTTTTGCCATTGATGATCTCGGCAGTGCATTGACGCTGATTCAGGAGCGCGACTCTCACCGAGCCCAAATGTGTGCTGCGATAGATCAGCAAATTGCTCTCGGGAAATACCCAAATCTCTTGAACATGATCGAATCAGCCGTAGCTGAAGATATTTGGTCTATCGACTGGATTCCAGAAGCAGATGCCGCTTTTTACTACGACCCTGAAATGCAGGATGTAGAGGTCATCGGTGCTTCGTTTCTCTCAAACAACGGGAGCGCAGGTTTACAGGCCGTCGATTATTGTGACGGTGCGCTGGTCGCACGAGCCACCATTTCTATTGAGATTGAGGCGTCATGCAATTTCACGTTCTCGGTCAAGGACGGAATCGACAAGGATATGGTCTGTGTTGGCGGAGCGGAAGTCAGCGCCAAGGACACCTTAAATGTCGATGTTCTGATAACTTTCCTTGAGCCAGGTGGTGACGAACCTGAAATCGAAGGTGTGGAGTTGGTTCCGGCCCGCCGCAGTATCGACTTTGGTTCCGTCTGGCCGGACTATGGTGACGAAGACCCTAACAGCGAACACTACTGACCATTTGCCTGAGTGCCATGACTGAAAACGACCTTGAACAAGCATGTATCGACTGGTTCCGCGAACTTGGGTGGGAGTATTCCCATGGGGAAACCATTTCCCCCGGCGGCTTCGCACCGGAGCGGGCACATTACAACGAGGTGGTGCTGGCACCCCGGTTTCGCGCTGCGCTAGAAAGCCTGAATCCCGATCTTCCTGCGACTGCTATTGATGATGCCGAAAAGCGTGTCCTCCAGTTTGCAGGTCAATCGCTCGTCGAAGCCAACCGCGATCTCTACGTCTGGCTGCGCGATGGCATTCCTGTGGATATCGAACAGGATGGCCACCGTCGACAGGTGGCGGTTGTGGCGTTCGACTGGAAAGACATCTCCCGCAACGACTGGTTGGTCGTCAACCAGTTCACCGTCAAAGGCAGCAAGACCGTGCGCCCTGACATGGTGGCCTTCATCAACGGCCTGCCGCTGGCGGTCATTGAACTAAAGAATCCGGCGGACGAGAAAGCGGATGTGTTTGCGGCATTCAACCAGATTCAAAATTACAAGAACGAAATTCCCCAGCTATTTGAGCCAAACGCCGTGTGCATCATCTCAGATGGCGCGGTAGCACGGGTTGGTTCCATTTCCGCAGATCAGGAGCGGTTCATGCCTTGGCGTGTCGCGCCTGGGATCGCTGCGCCTGAACAGCACCTGGAACTGGAGGTGCTGGTGAAGGGACTGTTCGAGCGACAGACCTTCCTGAAGTACCTGCGTCACTTCGTGGCCTTCCAAACATCTGGCGCTGGCACGTTCAAGGTCATCGCTGGGTATCACCAATATCACGGCGTCCTCAAGGGCGTAGACCGGGCGCTGGATTCGATTCAGCATCGGCACGACGGCAAGGGCGGCGTGATGTGGTTCACACAAGGTTCCGGCAAGAGTTTGCTGGCTGTGTTCTATGTCGGCATGCTGCGCGAGCACCCGGCTCTGGAAAATCCGACCGTGGTGGTGGTAACGGACCGCAAGGATCTGGACGGCCAGCTTTATGAGACCTTTGCCGCTTGCAGGATTCCCCTTCGCTCCAAGCCCGTGCAGGCCATTGACCGGGCAGACCTGAAAAGGCTTCTGTCCGAGCAGGTGGCTGGCGGCATCTTCTTCACAACCATTCAGAAATTTGCCCCGGAAAAGGGACACGATACCGTCGAGGAAATCAATCCGCGTTCCAACATCATCGTCATCTGCGATGAAGCACACCGCACCCAATATGGGTTCAAGAGCGACCTCGACAAGAAGGGCGAAAAGTATCGTTATGGCCTCGCCAAATATATGCACGATGCCTTGCCCAAGGCGCTGTACCTCGGCCTGACTGGCACGCCGATTTCCGAGAACGACCGCGATACTGAGGCGGTGTTCGGCACCTACGTGGACATCTACGACGTGCTGGCATCACAGAAGGATGGCACCACCGTTCCCATCCACTACGAGCAGCGCATCATCGACCTTTCGGTCAACAAGGCCGAACTGGATTCGCTTGACGAGGAACTGGATACGCTGCTGGAGGATGACCCGGAAGAACAGAGCAATAAGACGATTTCAACCCTGGCGCGTCTGGAATCCATCGCCATGGCCGATGGCCGCCTGGAGAAGCTGGCCGATGATCTGGTCAAGCACTGGGACGAGCGCCTGGAAGCTCTCGATGGCAAGGGGATGATTGTCGCTATTAGCCGCAAGGCAGCGGTGGCCCTTTACGACGAAATCATCAAGCGCCGCCCAGAGTGGCATGCCAAGGAAATCGATCAGGGCGTCATCAAGGTGGTAATGACCAGCCCGGCCTCCGACCTGCCGGCATTGCGTGCTCACGCTACAACGGCTCAGGAAAAGAAACTGTTGGAGAAACGCATCAAAGACCCTGACGATCCCCTCCGGCTAGTGATCGTGCGCGACATGTGGCTGACCGGGTTTGACGCGCCATGCCTGCACACCTTATACGTGGACAAGCCAATGCGCGGTCAGGGGCTGATGCAGGCAGTGGCCCGCGTGAACCGCGTATGGAAAGACAAGCCCGGCGGCTTGGTGGTCGATTACATCGGCATCGGCGAGGAATTGAAGGCAGCGATTGCCCAATACACCCGTGCCCGTGGCGGCGATCAGCGCGGCGAGCCGGTGGAGTTCATCGAAGAAGCTCTGGCCATTCTCAAAGAAACAATCGGCATTGTCCGAACCATGTTACATGGTGTGCCCTTGGAAGGGATTGCCGAGAATGCGAAAAAAGCGTTGGTGGCCCTACCCCTGGCGATGAACCATCTGGTCAAGCTAAACGTTAAGGGCGCCGAATCCGATCCGGAAGCCAAGCCACCAGGAGTGAAGCGTTTTCTGGACCAAGTCACCAAGTTGTCGAAAGCACAGGCACTGGCGGGCACGCATCCGGAAGCCTTGGCACTACGAAACGAAATCGCCTTTTATCAGGCCGTGAAAGCCGGTCTGGTGAAGTTCACGAGCGTTGGCGCCGGCAAGAGCAAGGTCGAGAAGGAAGCCGCCATGCGGCAGATCGTCGCCAAGGGCGTGCTGGTCAATGGCGTCACCGATCTCTACAAGACGCTAGGCGTCGACAAGCCCGACATCAGCGTGCTGGACGAAACCTTCCTGAAGAAGTTGGGTGAAATTCCGCAGAAGAACCTTGCCGCCGAACTGTTACAGCGTCTGATCAACGACGAAATCCAGTCACGGGGCCGCCGCAACACGACCCAGGCACAGAAGTTCAGCAAGAAGCTGACGGACGCGATCAATAAGTACACCAGTCGCGGCCTGACCTCGGCACAGGTAATCGAGGAACTGATCAAGCTGGCCCACGAGATTGCTGCCGACAAGCCGCCAGAGGATATGTCGGACGATGAATTCGCGTTTTATGAAGCGCTACGCGAGAACGAAAGCGCAGTCCGCGAGATGGGCGATCCCGTTTTGAAGGCGTTGGCTCATGAACTGACCGACAAGCTCCGAAAATCGGCAACCATCGACTGGCAGAAGCGGGATACGGCGCGCGCCCGCATGCGCCTGCTGGTGAAAGTGCTCCTGACGAAGTACAAGTATCCGCCGGATAAGCAGCCGGAGGCTGTGGAAAAGGTCATCGAGCAGGCTGAGTTGTACGCCGATCTGTGGGCTGTTGAGGGCGCGTAATCTGTATGCCGATTCTGAGTTACGAACTGGGCGCCAGATCAACCCCAAATGATCGTAGTACCACGGGCGCGAGAGATGGGTATGTGGCTGCGATCATCAAGCAGGACAGCGAACTGCGACCGGCACAGATTTATTCCGAACTAGCGGCAAACCGCTTGGCGCAGTTTCTCGGTCTGCCTGTAGCTGTGGGGGTCGTTGTTCAATCTCGGCGAGCGCCTGAATCCCTTCGCTTTGCATCGCTCAAGGCGGCAGAATCCGGGCTCGATTGCTACGACTTCACGGATCATGACGCATCATTCGATGATGACGGCGATGGGGATATCGTGCCGGGGATGCACGTTGAATCTGGCCATGTCAGCGCTTTGCGGAAGGTCTGCGAACGTTACCCGCTGGAAACGGCACAGATCGCGGTCTTCGATCTCTGGATCGGCAATGACGACCGTCCAGGTAATCTGAAGGCGGCATTGAGCGAAGAAAGTTTCGGTGCGATCTTCGCCATGGATCAGGGGGCTTCGCTGCTCAGTTGCACGGATCGTCGACTGGAAGCGCTGGCATTGCTGAACAGCCCAAAATTCCCTCGTTTCCATGCCTTTCAGAAACTGGTGTCGGCCATGTACTGCGGCGAAATGATCGAACGCATCTGCGCTATCCCAGACTGGGCTATGTACGCGGCGATGACGTTCGATGACAACGTCGGAAGTGTCACCATCGCCGAGCAGTACGAGGTTTGCGAGATACTAAAGGAGCGGCGCCGCTTCCTGCGAGAACTGGTCGAGCGGGTTTTGTTGTAAAGAATCAGCGGCGGATGCAGGTACTTCCATTGCGCTTGGCCCGTGATACCTGTTTGTGCGACACCAGAGGCGTACCCAGGATTGCCCTGCCCGCTTTAATGCCCGTTCTTCTTGCGCTGCATCCTGGCGTGAAGGAAACTCCCTCACGGCCATGATGCAATAGGGACGATTTATGCGCGTAAATAGCGCCCCGCGCCCCGCGACGTGCTGCCGGAATCGGCACTCAACATCTAGCGCCATTCCAATGTAGATCCGACCGTTGAAGCACATCAGGACATAGGCGAACCAGGGGCGATCATTCGTCATCTTGTTCAAGGAACGCTCGACGGTATTCTTCGGCGGCATCGCGATCAAGTGCACCGTTGACACTGTGGCCGGCCATTTTAATAGCCCGCTGAATAACTGGAATGCTGACCTTGAGTTGGTCGCGCAACACCACTGTTCCCATGGTTTTCTGGCCAGCACGGAACATGTTAACTACACCCGTGCGACGCAAGACCTCGCCCTTGTGGCCGGATGCCTCACGGATTTTATCCGAGGCCACTGTTCGGGAAATGAAATGCTTGCTTCTGCCAGGGAGGACATATTCATATTCAGGTTGTCCCAAATATCGGGAATGTTTGTCGGCCAAACTCAGGCATTCGTCCAGAGTAGCGGATACCTCAGGTTCCAGTTCAAACCCATCATCATCGCTACGTTTGACGATCCAGCAGCCGGATTCCGGATTCCGAACAAGATCGCAACGACGAAGTGAACTACTTGCCATGATTGTTTGACTATACAGAAGGGCCATGAATGCCAGAAACCGTCCTCGCGGGTCGGAATGCGCACAAATCTGATCGTAGGCTGCGCGAGCTTGCTCCAATGAAAGAACATCGAACTTTTCAGACTCCCGGTCGCGTATCGATTTGCCATTACGACGAGTAAAGTTAAGCGCGGGAATGAAACGATTGGTCGTCTTGGCCCAGCGGTAGAATTTGCTTATCGAATATCCATAAGTAGGACGGAGATTAAACTCTGCCATGTACCTTGAAAGCCACATTCGGCCAGCTTCATGAAGATCTCGATGACCGTGCTGATAAAGCCAATCCAAGTAAGGCCCAATCTTGGAAATTATCTGCTTGATCGTGCTTAGTTTAACGGCCACCAATTCACCAAACTGGTCATTCTTGAACCCGAACTCCATGATGTCATAGTGGTGTTCGACATAGCCAGACAGCAATTCGGCAAACTCGGGGCAATCACCCTTCTGACGCCATTTATCGATCTGGCGATCAACAGGTTGAATGTCATTGATTGATGGGAAGCGTAGCTTCTCCGATTTCCAATAAGGTAGGCCACCGAGCGCCGTGGTAACGGTTACTGTACGATGTTGCTTGAGTATGGCGCGGTACCAAGCCAAGGATGGCTCACCAGAGCCAACTTCGTGGATATAACGAAGCAGAATATCCCCCCTGGCTTCGCGGACTTCCGGTTTTTCCCCATGTCTACTCGCGGTAGCTTTTGGTAAGATAGCCAGCGCAGCGCGAGTATCTTCACTACCGTTGTTTCTGTTGATCCAACATTGATTTGGTAGGTTCTCTTCAACTCGTGCGGTCACTGCCTGGCAGCAGAAAAAGCGGGTGTATTTCACCTCCCGGCCATTTGCCGGAATGGCCACCCCACAAGCATCACAAGCCTGAGGAATGGTGCGCTCAGAATAGCCTCTTGGACTCATTGATCCTTCTTCAGTCCTAACACGGCAACTTTCGGCCCTAAAAGAGCCGACTTGCGTTTGTCCTCTGCCTTGCGCTTGGCGGCGTCAATTTCTTGGGCAACTGTGGCGTCCGTAGATTTCTTGGGATTTGCCGCCTTGGGTGTAACGACTTTTGGCTTTTGCTGCTGCTTCGGCTCTGGCGCAACTTCCACTAGGTCGAACAATTCGGATGCCTCGCATCCAAGGGCCTTACAGATGGCGACAAGCAACTCCGGCCGAATGGCATTCGGATAGGGGGTCATCTGCCGGAAAAAATGCGACGATGAGATGTCAAATCCTTGCTGCTTCACAAGTGTATAGAGATTTGCAACGGTCATGTCTCGCTCGGCGAGCAGGAGTTTGATTCGAAATCTAAGCTTGGTTTGGTTTGTGGATGATTCAGTCATGGTTCCCTCGCGAAATTTCAATCAGCCTTATCTGTGCGGTTCTTGTAAAGGTGATTGACGTGTTGCTTTATGGGGTCGCCCTTGATGGAGGACGCCTTGCGGTAATAGCCTTCAGTGGTGGTCGTCATTGAATGCCCTGCCAAATCAGATGCCGAACTAAGACCAAGCGTATCAGTCATCGCGGTCAGGAATACGTCGCGCAACCGATGCGGGCTGACATTCCGAGTCACGCCTGCCTGGCGGAAACGCAGTTTCACGGCCCGCTCGATGGCAGTTTTCGAGATGCGCTTGCGGCAATCGGAAAAGAACATGGCACTCCGTTCCTCTGGCGCAACACCACCGTTGGACAACCAGTGCGGCCGGATCACTTCGATGTAGTGCTTCACAAACTCGTACATGCCCGGCACAAGAATCGGCAGCGTGCGTTGTTTCTTCCCTTTGCCGATGACATGAAGCAAGCCGTAGCTTTGATACTGAGGGCATTCAGGATCAAAGTCGAAGTCAGTAAGATCGACACGGCGCAGTTCATCCTTACGGAGGCCGTAGGAATAAAACATGGTAATAACGGCGCGATCCCTGAGTAAAGGGTAGAGGGATTTGCTGTTGGTCTCTATAGCTTCCAGTATCTCGGCCTCGAACCATTCGAAAACCTGCTGTACCTCATTCGGCGTAGGGCACGTCAGCTTCTTTTTGCGCTGCCTTGCGCCCCGTACCAAGGCTCGGCTCTTGTCGTCCGCAACCTGCTGGAAGTTGCCACCAGGGTGGCGAGAAAGAATTTTGTTGGCAACAGGACGGTCTGCCAGGATCGAGAGGCAGAAGTCTTTGATGTAGTGATGCCGACCACGAATCGTGGCAGCAGCCAAACCCTGTGTCTTGAGGGAGGCGATGTAGTGCTGAAGATGCTGTGGCTGCCAGAACCAAGGTAAGGTCTTGCAATGCTCCAGAAAGGACACGACCGCGACTACGGCCTGTCTGCCGCTTCCGGGTGAGTTGCCATCGCTTCCAAGCTTGTAGGCGAAGAACATCTCCAACAAGACGACAGTATCCGCACCATCCAACCCGCCATTGAAGAGATTGTGAGCGCGCCGCAGGTAACTCTCGATTTCCTGCGTGAATGTCAGACGTCCTACCCGTCCTTCCGGAAGGGTAACTTGCATCTGCACCACATTGGATTCTCGCTTGGCAGCACTCATATGCACACCATAGCACTAAGTCGCGTATGTTGCAACAAATTCTCTTATGTTGAGAATTTCATTGTCCGCTATGGACATAGAATTACCCCCTCTTCAAAGCTAGTGGTATCCAGGAAAATGGACGCCCCCTCGTTGTTCATGGGAATTATTCCCAAATAATGAGACTAGCCGTGCTTATGTGATACTAAAGTGGGGTTAAGTAGGGTTAAAAAAAAGAGCCCCCGAAATGGCCGGTCGATTTTCGTGCTGGATCAGTACGGCTACAGGGAAGTGCCAACCGGCCTGATCCAGAAGATTTTCCAGACTCTACCAAGTGCCGAGATTATTCTCACGTTTGGCGTCGATTCATTCCTGAATTTTGCCAGCGACAAGGCGCTGACCAACGATGTTTTGACTACAATGGGCATTGCCGATCTCTGGCGTGGCAAAACCCTCGATGAAATCAAGTCGTCGGAGCGAAACTGGCGGCTGTTTATCCAAAGCTCCCTGTACCGGAACCTGGTTGCATCTTGTGGTGCCGAGTATTTCACGCCCTTCTTCATCCGCAACAACAAGGGGCACGGAGACTATTGGCTGATCCACATGTCGCAGCACCACCGGGCTCGGGATGTAATGACCGAGGTACACTGGGATAACCAGAATTACTTCATCCATTACGGCGGCGCCGGGCTGAACATGTTCCAGATGGTCGGCTATGACCCCGATCACGACACCCAATTCAAGGGGCAAACCGAGCTGGGCTTTGAGTTTGACGATGTGGCCCGCGATGCGAGCATCGCATCCCTGATGGAGCAGATACCGCGGTTGGTTTATGCCAATGATGTTGGGTTGAGCTTTGGCGAATTGTTTACGAAAACCTGTAATGGATCTCCGGCATCCGCCGCCATTTATCGTGAGGCGCTTGGACAACTGGTCGACTACAAGACGATCAACGTCGAGGGAATCGACGGCAGCAACCGAAAATCGGGGCAGCAGATTAAAGATTCTGATCAGATCACACCATCACGGCAACGAAAACTATTCTCCTGAACAATTGCTGTTGGGCGCCGCCCCAAGGCAGAACAATTAATTGGATGGGATAGGGAAATGAATTATGGACATAATATTGCCAGCAGCCAGCAGCCAGCAGCCAGCAGCCAGCAGCCAGCAGCCAGCAGCCAGCAGCCAGCAGCCAGCATAAGACAAAAGCATCATTTGAAAGTTTCCTGAATTTGTTTATCGGCACGCTCGCTGCCGATCAGTTCAGTACAAGTGGTTCTCTTTCTTCCTACCTTTCCATTCCGGACGACCTAAGATCTGGCGATGAGGCTAATATCGTCGATCAGCGGATAGCCGGGACGCTCTTGAATGCCCTCGGTTACGATCTCAACGAGATTGACTACAACAATCAAAAAGGCAATCTCCGTCCAGACTTTGCGGTTAGCATCCCTGAATATCCCCGCCCTGCCTGCTTCATCATCGAGAACAAGAACACTGCGGTGGTAGACCTGCGACGCCATCGGCCGCAGTTGCAGGGTTACATGACCCAGTTCGGCGCACCGCGCGGAATGCTCATCAACGGGCACGCTATCCTCGTGTATGACCATCTGGAGGGTGGCCTGCAAACGCCCGCCATTGAGGTTTCGCTTTCCGATGCCGTGCTTGCCTGGCGGGGCGAACATTTGTTGGCACCAGGGGAAACAGGCCAGGTAGCTCTCGGCACATGCGGTCTCACCAGCATCCTTGCCGCACTTTGGCGACGTTTCACACGCGATAGCTTTGCAGGGCTGCAAACGCTTATCGACGACCTAACCCTGCAGTCCGCGAAAGGTAATGACGCTCCGCATCGCACGGACGGAAAGACCTGGATTCCCCACCTTTGTCGAATCGAGATCACCAAGATCGACAAGAATAATGCCGATCTCCTGACTGGCGCGATCAAGGACCTCATCACCGAGTTCGAGGATGATGCAGATGCTCAGCTTGCTGCTATCGAAGTCGATTACAAGACCTATCTCGCGGCAGCAGCCAAAATCCCTACTGAATCGTCGACGTTGCAACAGCAGGAGGACACCCTGGTGGGCGATGCGCTTCAGCTTATGGCTGGAGCAGAGAACGAAGTGCGAGAGTATGACGAAGGGCTGCTAAGGAAGATCATGCGCGGCGAAGTCTTGGCCGCCGAGTTGCCGGTGATCCAACGGCGTCTATATGACCTGCACGCCATCAAAGCTGGCAAGGGGACAGACAAGGATCCGATCCATCTTCTGTTCATGCGCATCCGCGCGTTTGCGGACAAGCGGTATCGCTACCTGACGAAAGTGCAAACCCAGCACCGGGACAGCATCAAAGTCGTCCACTACATCGAAACGTGGAAGGAGAAAACGGCCTCGTTGGTATTCCAGACCTCCGACACGGCCATGCTGCGTCAGGAATTTCTGGCGCAGACGGCATACCTCATCATCATCCGTATCCTTCTGGTGCGGATCATGGAGGACAAGAAGCTGGTAAACCGCATGTTTACGAATGGCGGTCTGGCCCTATGGTTCCGGCAGGTGGAGTCTCACTATTTGAAACATGCCATGGGCCGAAGCGCAGACTTCCTCCTGGATTTGGCCTACACGTCGGCGCAGCACATCTATGCTCATTTCTTTGCCGAAAGCGCGGTGCTTGATTGGTACGCACCCGACAGGAACGCGGTGATCCGGGTGCTGCACAAGCTGGCCGGATTCGATCTTCGGTCCGTAAATCGCGACATTATCGGTACCGTCTATAACCAGTACGTCGAAGGCAAGCACAAGCATGAGAGCGGCATGTACTTTACGCCGCCTAATGTCGTTGAATTCATGTTGGATCGCATCGGCTACAAGGGTACCCATATCCTCGGGAAGCGCCTCATTGACCTATCCTGCGGTTCGGGCGGGTTTCTCGTCGAAGCGGCCACCAGGCTGGTGGGTGCCTATCGGGATTACTGGAAGGCACAGGGCTACGCAGACATCCCACCTAGCCACGTCCAAGGCGTCCTGGATGAAATCCGCGACAGCCTTCATGGCGTCGACCTGAATCCCTTTGGGTGTGCACTGGCCGAAACCAACTTGCTGATCCAGGTAATCGACCTCTTCACTATAGCCCATGAGGCCGGCGCGCAGGCGACCATCGAGCGCTTCCATATCTACAATTCGGACAGCCTGTCTTTCAGCGCCGACACGCTGGCAAGCCAGGCTGGCACCTTGCCATTCCCTGATGATGATCTACCCGTCGAGGATCAGGTGAAGGCCGGATTGGGGCGATGGTCTGGCAAATTCGATTTCGTGGTCGGCAATCCGCCGTATGTTCGCGCAGACGAGAATGCCGCTCTGAGCGGCTATCGCGACCGAATCAAGAAGGAGTATCCGAGTCCGGCGGTGCGCGCGACCATGGTGCAGAAGTGGGATCTCTTCGTACCCTTCGTGGCAGCCAGCCTGAATTTGCTAAAGAGCGGCAGCGGAAGTGCGGATGCCGGTCATATGGCGATCATTACCAGCAACGCAATCGAGACGGTGCCGTACTGCGATGCCCTCCGCGAATTTCTCGTGACCGATGCAACCGTCGAGGAGGTTCACTTCTTCCCCGGCGTCAAGTTGTTTGCCGATGCCATGGTTCAAAACACGATCCTGATCGCCAGCAAACGGCCATGCGGCAATGCATATACAAATCGCCTGTGGCACGCCAGTCCACCAAGATGGGGCTCACTGGGACAAGCGAGAACTCAGGGGCTGCGTCAATCAAAGTATCGGACAAGTGTTTTCAGGCAAGATCTGCCGACCATCGAAATCAAGCGGGGTGTTAAGTCGGTGCCGCTTGAGAATCTCTTCTACATTTCCGTTGGAATGGTCCTCAACGCAAACGAGAAGACCAATAAGGGTGCGTTCACCATCGACGACCTCATCGTCGACAGTCCAGATACGGTTCATCCTGCCCCATTCTCAGGGAGCAAGGACGTCGATTACTTCGGCATCAGAAACATCCGCTATGTGGAATATGGCAATTCCACTCGTGTTCCGGCGCAGGTACGTCGTCCGACATTTCCCGAACTGTATGAACACCCCAAATTGATGGTGGCGGAATTCGGCGGCTTTGCCTACGACGACGGCACCTGGGATCCAGCCGGATTTCTGAAGTGCAACCACTCCGTCTTTCTGCTCATGCAGTGGTGCCACCTTGTCAGTATTGAAAACAAGGCGATCAGCAAGCAACTCGGATCACGCGAGCCAATTCGAAAGCGGCTGGAGGCGGAGTCGGCCACCATTGATCCCTGGTACGTCCTAGCCTTCCTGAACAGCCAGCAGATGCGTGCTCTTCTGGACGGCGTTGCGCGGAGTGCTATCGCCGGCCGCTTGCAGCCGGATGACCTTCGTCAGATTTCCATCCCGCTGCCCGATGATCCTACCGTAACCAGTGCAATCTCGGCGCTGGCCCAGCATGCAAGCAACTTGCAAAAGCAGCTTCTGCCGTTGCGCAAAGCCAGATGGGCAATCGACAATGAGGAAGCCGTGGCACCAGCCATTATTCCCGCTGGCATGGCAACGCTGCCGCTGAGTCGGGCGCGCGTGAAATGGGAATTAGTCATGTTACAGCCGGCGGCCAAGGTCACCAAACTGACTCGTACCAACCATCGGCTGTTCTCCGGCAAAACCGAGGTTGCACGTATCCCGTCATCCTTTCCTGAGCAGGCTATGGAATGGTTACGGCGGCATCTGCAAATACAGCCCGAGGGAACTACTTTCGGCGAGATGGAAAAGACCGACCCTCTGTTGCCAGAGACCCCCGCTCTTGCCGCGCAAGCCTTCTCCGCCGTTGAAGCGGCCGAAGCAGGTGCCCGTGGACTGCTGATTCAGATCAGCGACGCCAAACGAGCGATCTCAAGCCAGCTTGAAACTCTATTCGAGAGCACTGGGCATCCGCCCATTAAGGATCCAGCCAATCCATGACCGTGGCAGCAGGGTAGTTTTTCTACAGCTAACTCATGGACTATTTGTCTTTGTGCGGCTGCTACACAATTCCGCATATTCCATCATCATATCTCACCTATCCCCAGTCAAATATTAAGCGCGTGTGTCACATCACTTCTGGTTGAACAGCCAAAACACCAACCCCCCAAGGACAAGCAGATTACGGGCATTTTCTTGTTCTTTTTGGCGAGCAGCTGCTGCCTGCTTAGCCTGAAAAGCATTCAATACAAACTCTTGGGCTTGAGCCATGGCGGCCTGTCGGTCACGAAACACCGGTAGATACTTCAGCCCGCCGATAAAACCCGGAAGAGTAAGTCCGTCATCGAGGACAAGCGGCAGAATTGTCTTGTTGAGTGAGTGTGCCTTGCCAATTTCCTGCGGCACCCAATCTGATGCCCTGGCGTTTGCGCTCCAGAGAAGGATAAACAGATCGCACGCAGCTATAGCCGAGGAAATTTTGTCGGTAAGCGGCTCACTTGCCGAAACCGAATGCTCGGCGACAAACACTTCAACGCCGGTACCATTGAGGGATTGATGTAACTCGGTAACGCTGGTCAGGTCATGCGTCGAATAGCTGATGAACACTTTGAACATGGCGAATGGTGTCAGTTGTGGCTTCCAATATGGATAGCCAGAGGGTTATAACGCAGCCGTTTGATGGCCAAACTTGACGAGTCATCAAAGATCAGACACGCAGACTATCCGGCCAAAGGAAATACGCCCCGTGCTTAGGGCTCATGCGAAACTCTCCACCAACTTCCTTGCCCTTCGCGGTGATGTAGTGTTTGCCGTCACGAGGCTCCAGGAACCCGGACTGGACAAACTTATCCATAAGCTCGTTGGTTTTCATCCCGAGACGCTGAGCAAGTTTTGACGAGGTCAGTTTCCCGGACGATACCTCCTCGACCTCGGGCTGCACTTCAGCCTCACTGCTGACACGCTCAAGCGAAATGCGAACCTCTTCGCTGATGCGAATGATGCGTTGCGCTTCTTCGTAGGCGTCTTTGTAGAGTTCTGCATCGTCGGAGCGGCGAATCAGCACACCCATTTCGTTGTTATTGACCTGGCTGAACTCGTAGAGATTGAGACTGGCAATGATGCAAAGTTCTTCGTTCATGTAGCACTTGGCGTGGAGATTCTTGCAAAAACTCGTGCGAATGTACGTCAACTCCTTGAGCCAGTTGATCTCCTCCGGCTGTAGTTCGCTCTTGCCGTAAACGATACGAACATCAATCTTCAGGCGATTCTTGTCAGCAAGGAGTTCCTTGATCCGGTCATTGAGCTTGAGAAATGGGCTGATCAAGATCAGCCGGTCTTTCGCGTCCTTGATCAGTTCTTCCAGGAAATAGTTGGTAGCGCTCGTATTGAGAAACTTGGCCATGGGAGGTTCTAGATTCAGTAATAGTTAGGGTTGGCAAAACGAATGGGCGTCCTGCAGAAGACTGGAAGTATTTTCTCACTCATACCTCGCCAACCATCATTTCTCGTAACCGAATCCGGCGTCGGGCTCGGCCGATTCTGATCCAGGAGCCAGCCTGAATACGCAAGCCAGATAATCCTGTACAAGAGGCCAATCGGCATTGTTACGGTACATGGCGAGGATGTTGCGGGTAACCTGGATGGCGTTGTTGCCAACCTTCAGGTCGTGGTTGTGAAATGAATATCGGGAATCAGCAGTCTTGTGCTTGTCTGCATCCTGCAAATCGTAGGAATGGAATCTGACCAAGGGGCCAGGCTGGCGCATGCCGGATGTACCTTCACACTGACCCCCTTCTTCCCCACGCTCCGCATGGGCATCTGAAAACGTATCCTGAATCATGTGAAGGAGCGTTCCCAGAGCGAACAACCTGATCGCCTGGTCACCACGAAATGCCGGATCACCCAGTGTGAACAGCGACTCGACTGTTCGGTCACGAATTACCACCAACTCCGGAAAACCTGGCACTGGCACCTTGTCCAGCGGCGTTGTACTGGGAATATCTCCTCGCGCAACCTTGTAGGCAAATTCCGCCCAAATCATCATCTTCTGCCGGGTCGCCGAAGCCACCTCGCCGTCGTATGCCATTCCGTGCAGAAATTGCAGATCCCCGTAGTGGCTGCGGTAGAGAATGGGGTGACTAGCGGTAACCTTGCCCGTTTCGGCAACTTTCTCGGCATCGCGAATTGCCAAGAACCAGCAATCAGGGAGTCTGGGCAGACGGATCGTGTCATTTAGGCACCTGCTTGCCGCCATTTTTCCCGAAGCGTATTTGAACCCCTTCTTGTCCAGTACGAAGGGGGGATTGTCATTCCACTGAACGCCGGCAAACAGCGGCTCAAGGCCGGGCACCAATACCGAGCGCTCCTTGAAGCAATCCGCAGGGTTGTCCCGATCGCATCCCTCCGCCCGAAGAATAATCCCCTCATGTAACGGGTCGCCCACCACTCGATCGCCAAAATCGCCAAAGGTCAGGCCGATCCACTCCATGATGCTGGCACGTCGCACAAGTTTCTGGTCGGTTGGCGTCACCACGGGCTCAATCTGCCACGCCACTGCAGTCGAGCTAGAAATTGCGATCAAAATATAAGTTAGGAGTTTCATGTTTTTCTGGCGGCCAAGAAGACTGGATTGATCTGCCGCAGGATATCGTTTCTTGACTTCTTGGTTCAGCAAATATGCAAAGCCGAGAGTCCCACAAAGGAGAGCCCATTCAGCTCGGCTGTAGGTAGTTTCAAGATCATCAATTCTTCTGCCGGCAATGGTGCGGAAGGAATTTATCCGGAATGTCCTTGCTGGCACACTTCCAGACAATCCGGTTGTTGGCATCGATCGAAGGGGTCAGTAACAGTGCTTTTCCTTCGATAGGCGATCCCGCCATGATCACGGAGACAACGCCGCTGTCGCCGTCGACCTCCACAGAACGTATCGCCGGAGATGGAGAAGGAACATATCCGGCTTGACTCAGGCTGCTAGGGACCACCTGATGACTGTAGTAATAGTTGGCGACCGCATCGGCCACGGACTTACCAACGGCAGCCCCTTCAACCGTCCGGGCACGCGTTGTGTAGTCCTGGTAGGCGGGAATGGCTATGGCCGCCAGAATCCCCAGGATGGCGATGAAGACAAAAGCCAGTATGAAAATGATGATGACGCCACTGGTACCGCCTTTGCCTGTGAGTTCCCCAAGTTGCCTTTGGACTTCACCGGTCGATGCTCTCACTTCGGCAATCTTCTTCTTGCAATGTCGATAATAGAGCGCGTTGGCGAACAGTGGCGGCAACAAGAAGACTGCGCCAAGGAACAATAGATTCCCCACTGCAAGAATCGAATCTCCACCACCCGAGGCTCCAACAATGGCTGCCACGATGCCCACCGGGATCATGATCACGTAAGGCGCGATGAAGTACAGAAATGCGTTCAGCCACATTTTTCTGTACAGCAGCCAGTAGAAGGTGACGAATAAAGCCGACCAGTGCCAGGTAATGCCAGCCTTGCCAGCCTCATCGAAACGAGCAAACCGGCTCAGGTAGTAATCCTGGTTCTTCGGTCCAATAACCGCCTTGTAGAACTCTTCTTCGGGAATCTCGACCTCCGCCTCTCCTGACCGAGCAGTCGAGGCCGGCATCGAAGGTGTATTGGCTGAGCCATGAACGCCTGCCTGCATTGCCGCGCCACAGTTCAGACAGAACTTTGCTACCTCGTCATTTGCGTTTCCGCATTGCGTACAAAACATATCACCCCTGAGTTGTTGTCATCGTATTAGTTGAATCGGATATTGCGGCTAGCGGCCCATAAAAATCTGCGAGTCGCCAACGTAATTCCAGAACTTGAGAGAAGATCGTAGCGAGAGGCCTGCTGTGGAAGCACCTGTCAATTCCGACAGGTGACCCTGTTCGCATCCATGACCTGGATTGGCGATTCCTCGCACACCACACTTCATCAGCGCTCCCGTCCTGCCTCATGCCAAGCCTTCCTGACCGGCGACAGCAGATACTCCAGCACCGTCCGATCCCCCAGCCTGATCTCGGCATTGGTCTGCATCCCTGCCGATAGTGAGAAACGCTCGCCATCCATCTCCAGATTCATTCCCTTGAGTGCGACCAGCGCCTTGTAGACCAGCGGCTGGTTCTTCCTGGCCGGATCGTTCTGCGTAGTGCTGCTGCCGTTGTTGGCATCGGCCGCGTCGGCACTGACATGCTCGACCCGGCCTTCAGCCATGCCGTATTTCTGGAAGGGAAAGGCGGCGAACTTCAGCTTGACCGGCTGTCCCTCGCGCACGAAGCCGATGTCCTCGTTGCTCACCCAGACTTCGGCGCGCAGGGTTTCATCCTTCGGCACCAGGGTCAGCAGCACCGTCCCGGGTTGCACGACGGTACCGGCGGTATGGGTGGCGAGATCCTTGACCACGCCGTCCTGCGGCGCCTTCAGTTCGAGCAGATCCTGTTTGTGGGACTGTTTGGCCAGTTCCTGTGCCAGCTTGTCGGCCTGGCCCTGAATCTCGTTGCGTTCGACGTGCAGCGCCCGACGGTAGTCGGATTCGATCTGGGCGAGTTTCTTTTCCGATTGCTGGCGGCTGGCCTTGGCCGATTCGATCAGGTAGGTTTGGGTTTGCAGTTCCTGCTCCTTCTCGACACGCTCCCGTCGCTTGTCGCTGGCCATCAGCGAGCCGGCAAAGCCGTCCTTGACCAGTTTCTCGTAGGCTTTGTCCTGTTCGCGGTAATGCGGCACGGTCTCTTCGAGCTTCTTCTTGACCTGTTCGGCCGCCGCAATTTCCTGCTTGGCCTTGACCAGACGCGAGCGTTCTTCGGCCAGGGCGGCTTCGAAAGCCATACGATTGGCGTGGTACTGCGCGGTCACTTCCTCGGCCAGTTGGGGTGGGTCGCTGTCGTGGCGCTTGAACGGCTGCCCCGACAGTTCGGCTTCGATGCGGCGCAGGGTCAATCGCTTGCGCTGGTACTCGGCCTCAATTGACTTGGCGTCGGCGTCGGTAATCAGGGCATCCATGCGCAGCAGCACCTGGCCGGCTTTGACGTTTTGTCCTTCGCGTACCAGGATGTCCTTGACGATGCCAGCTTCGGCCGGCTGGACGATCTTCAGGTAGGTTTCGGGGATCAGCTTGCCTTCGGCGACGGCGACGATGTCGAGACGACCGAGGATTGCCCACAGTAGCAGGGCCAATAGCAGGATCAGCAGCGCCCACAGCACCTTGTGACCCAGCGGGTTGGGCGGGCTGTCCTGCAGGCGCAGGAGGGGTGGCGAGAAGTCGAGGGCCTGGACGTCGGAAGCAGGGAAAAAGGTTTTCATGGAAGATGTATTAGTGATGGCCGGACTTGGGGCGGCAGCTACTGGCTGCCCTAGGCGCAATGGGGTCGAAGCAAGTCATCGATAGCGCCAACTCAGCGCGTCGGGTGAATTGGATCGTGCTCCCCGGCATGAGGACAGGCCGGAGAGCACAACGCGTGGCTACCCTTACCCGATCGTCTTTACCCCCTCCGAGAGTCCCGTGAAGCTCTGGAGTCCGCTGCCTGCCAGAGAAATCACGTCTTTCCCGAATGTCGTCGTCGAGCCGAGATACCCATTGGTGGCACTATTCAACACGGAAACATCGGTCGCGGTACCGTCAAGCCAGGAGGCGCCATGGTCGGCAAAGGCTTGGGCTATCGCTTGATCGATCGCCAGCCAGCGCGCGAAGACCGACGCGGCATCGACGCTTGACGAGCCATTCGCGGCATTCCAACCTGCTTGCTCCAGGTCTTTGATGCCCAGATAGGAAGGTATCGAGATGCCGTTTGTGGTCGTCGTTCCATCCGACGGGGAGGCGCCCGTGACAGCCGCGCCGGTTCCCGTCGGCTCTGTGCCCGTCGTTTGCGACGTACCGGTAGCCGAGTAGGAACCACCGCCGATCGCTGCCCCTGCATTGTTCTGAGTCGTCGTTCCGGTTGAACTGCTTACCGCCCCTGTGTCTGATGTCGAGGAACTGGCAGCTGTCAACGTACTGGAAGTGTTACCAGATGCTGTACTGGTCGTCGCTACCGTTCCTGCGCTCGTTGTACTGGTGCTGGTCTTGCCATTCTTCGAACCCGGGCTACCGGTTGATGTCCCTGCGCCGTCGTTCAAATTGGTCGTGTGACCTGCGGGTGCCGCATCCTGGCCGTTGCCGACGCCTTCATTGCCGTGGCTGATTGACAGGGTGAAAACGTCGGAAGCCGACAGGCTATCCACCGTACTCCCCGTCGCCGCAACCTTGTCGGTTGCGGTGACCCGAATATCAAGCGCCGTGACCGTTTTCGGAGAGACCCCCGAAAACGCCAGGGTCTGGGTATCAAAATGCAACCAATCCGGCAGCGCCGACCCGTCGGCCAGTGTCGCCTTATAGGACAGCGTATCCCCCTGATCGACGTCCTTGAAGCTGTCGGCGGGCAGTTGCCAGTAGAACGCCTTGTTGAAGGTGATGTCCTGATCCGCCAGCGGCTTCACGACGATCGGCGCATCATTGACGCCGTGCAGGAAGACATCCAGTTCGGCATGGGTGCCGGCCAGCCCGTCGGTTGCCGTATAGCCGAATCGCTCGACCACCAGGGTATCCCGCCCAAGAGACTGGACTTTGGCCGAAGCATTTTCGAGGCTGTAGGTATAACTGCCGTCGGCGGCGAGCGCGAGACTGCCGTATTCCCCCGCATAGCTACCCGGATTGGCGACATGGAGCACGGTACCGGCATCGATATCGTGATCGTTGGTCAGCACGTTACCACTGGCTGCCGTGAGCCAATCCTCGACCACGATTGCCGAATCCGTGCCAACCGTCGGGGCGTCGTTGACGCCGACGATATTGACCGCCACCAGGCCGGTCGCCGTTGCGCCTTCCTGATCGCTGGCGGTATAGGTGAAGCTGTCGCTGACGGTCTGGCCTGCGCCCAGTTCCTGATAGCGATTCCCGATGTCGTAGGTGACCTGGCCGTTGTTCAGGGATACGGCGTTACCCAGGAAGGATGCGCCCACCGCAGTGACGGACAACGTATCTCCCTGGTTGGGATCGGTATCGTTGGCAAGCAGTGTGGCGGTCGGCAAGACAAGCGGACCACCATCTTCATGCGCCGTCACCAGATCGGTATTGGCAACCGGCGGACGATTCATCAATTCCTCGATACCGGTTCTGTCGAGACTGATGCCATTGCCGAACTTGATCGTGTTGATGCCATCCGTGGCGGTCTGATTGAACCAGTCGTCGAGCGTCACGAAGTCCTGGGTTCCCAGGACATGAATCACCATGTCGTCGCCGATACGATCCGCCTCAAGACTGGATTCGCTGAGACCGCTACCGAACTGCAGGATGTTGAGCCCCTGTGCGTCCTTGATGCGGTCGTTGCCATCGCCCAAATTGAAGGTGTAGCGGTCATCGCCGGCCTCACCCTGGAGCAGATCCGACCCGGCACCGCCGGTCAGCAGGTCGTTGCCGTCGCCACCCGAGAGGACGTTGTTGCCGGCATTGCCGGTCAGCGTATTGTCCAGCGCGTTGCCGGTACCGGCAATCGCCGCCGAACCGGTCAGTACGAGGTTTTCGAGATTGGCGGCGAGGGTGTAGTCGACTGTGGCGCGCACCGTATCGACCCCTTCGCCTGCCAGTTCCGAGACGACGTCGCCGGCCTCGTCGACCACATAGGTATCGTCGCCCACACCGCCGACCATCAGATCGGCGCCGCTGCCGCCGTCCAGGGTGTCGTTGCCGGCATGCCCGTAGAGCGTATCGTTGCCGGCCAGGCCCGACAGAATGTTGTTGCCGGTATTGCCCGCCAGCACGTTCGCCAGTTCGTTACCGGTGCCGTCGAGGTCGGCGGTGCCGGTCAGCGTCAGATTTTCCAGGTTGACACCCAGCGTGTAGCCGATACTGGCTCGGACCGTATCGGTGCCCGCACTGGCGTCCTCCACAACGGTATCGCCGGCATTATCGACCACATAGGTGTCATCGCCTTGGCCGCCAGCCATCACATCGGTCCCCAATCCGCCATCCAGCACGTTGCTGCCGGCATTGCCGGACAGGGCATTGGCGAGCGCGTTGCCGGTGCCGTCGATATTGGCCGACCCGGTCAGAATCAGCGCTTCGACGTTGGCGGCCAGCGCATGGGTGATCGAGGCGCGCACCGTATCCAGACCTTCGCCAGCCTGCTCGACCACCGCGTCGGCGAGGTCATCGACGATGTAGGTGTCGTTGCCCTGGCCGCCGCTCATCGTATCCGCGCCCAGGCCGCCATCCAGCGTATTGCTGCCGCTATTGCCAGTCAGCACGTTGGCCATGGCGTTGCCCGTGCCGCTCAGGTCGCCGCTACCGGTCAGAACCAGATTTTCGACATTGGCCGCCAGGGTGTAGCTGACGCTGGTGCGAACGGTATCGTTGCCGGCGTTCGCCGATTCGGTCACGACATCGCCGACGTTGTCCACCAGATAGAGGTCGTCCCCGGTTCCGCCCAACAGCGTATCGGCACCCAAGCCGCCATCAAGCGTATCGTTGCCAGCGTCGCCGGAAAGCGTATTGGCACCGCTGTTCCCGAGCAGCGTGTTATCGCCGGCGTTGCCGGTGCCACTCAGGTTGGCCGTACCGCTCAGGGTCAGGTTTTCGACATTGGCCGAGAGGGTGTAGCTGACACCGGATACGACCGTGTCCAGTCCGCCGCCTGCGGCTTCGCTCACGACGTCGCCGACGTTGTCGATCAGGTAGGTGTCGTTACCCAGCCCGCCAATCAGCGTGTCCGCCCCGGTGCCGCCATCCAGCACATTGTTGCCGCTGTTGCCGGTAATCGTGTTGGTGAGCGCATTGCCGGTACCGGCGAGGTCGGCAGTGCCGGTCAGGATCAGGTTTTCCAGGTTGTTGCCGAGGGTGTAGGAAATACCGGCCTGGACGATGTCCGTACCTTCATTGGCGTTCTCGGTGACCACATCGCCGATCTCGTCGACGACATAGCTGTCGTTGCCCAGTCCGCCGGCCATCGTATCGGCACCGGTTCCGCCATCCAGCGTATCGTTGCCGCCGCTACCGGTCAGCGTGTCGTTGCCGGCGAGGCCGGCAAGCACGTTGTTCCCGGCATTGCCGAGCAGCACGTTGTTGAGCGCGTTGCCGGTGCCGTTGATGTTGGCGGTGCCGGTCAGGGTCAGGTTCTCGACATTGTCGGCCAGGGTATGGCTGACGCTGGACTGGACCAGGTCAACCCCCTCGTCGGCCGCTTCGAGCACCAGATCGGCAGCATCGTCGACCACGTAGGTGTCGTTGCCGGTGCCGCCCTGCATCGTGTCGGCACCCGTACCGCCGTTCAGCGTATCGTTGCCATCCTCACCTCTAAGCAGGTCGGTACCGGCATCGCCGTTCAGGCTATCGTTACCGACGCCACCAAGCAGCGTGTCGCTGCCGCTGTTGCCGTAAAGCGTGTCGTTGCCGCCCAGACCCGTCAGGATATTGTTGCCGGTATTACCGTTGATGACGTTGTCGAGTTCGTTGCCGGTGCCGTCGATATTGGCCGTTCCGGTCATGGTCAGGTTCTCGACATTGTCGGTCAGGGTATAGGTGATGCTGGACTGCACGAGATCGGTGCCTTCGCCGGCGACTTCGGTCACGAGATCACCCACGTTATCGACGACATAAGTGTCGTTGCCGCTACCGCCGGCCAAGTCGTCGGCGTCGAGACCGCCGTTCAAGGTATCGTTGCCGGCATTGCCAAGAATGACGTCGTTGCCAGCCTCGCCCAGCAGACTGTCGTTTCCGTCGCCGCCAAGCAGGCGGTCATCCCCGGCACCGGCGTAAATCGTGTCGTCGCCTGCGGCACCATCGAGGATGTTGGCTGCGACGTTGCCGGTGATCACGTTGGCCAACGCATTGCCGATACCGTCGATGGTTGCCGTCCCGGTCAGGGTAAGATTCTCGACGTTGGCAGTGAGGGTGTAGGTAATTCCCGACTGAACGAGGTCAGTACCTTCGTTGAGGTTTTCCGTGACGAGGTCGCCGGCGTTGTCGACGACGTAGGTGTCGTTGCCGGCACCGCCGGTCATCGCATCGACGTCGAGACCACCATCGAGCGTGTCGTTGCCGGCATTGCCAAGCAGCGTATCGTTGCCGGTCAGACCGTACAGCGCATTGTTGCCGCTGTTGCCGACGATCACGTTGTCGAGTTCGTTACCGGTCCCATTGATGCTGGCCGTTCCGGTCAGGGTCAGGTTCTCGACGTTCGCCGACAGGGTGTAGGTCACCGACGACTGGACGATGTCGAGCCCTTCGTCGACATATTCCGTCACGACGTCAGCAGTGTTGTCGACCACGTAGGTGTCGTTGCCCGTCCCGCCGAGCATCGTGTCGGCGCCGCTACCGCCGTTCAGGGTATCGTTCCCTTCCAGACCGTAGAGGATGTTGCTGCCGGTGTTACCGACGACGGTGTTGTCGAGCTGGTTGCCGGTACCATTGATATTGGCGGCGCCAGTCAGGGTCAGGTTCTCGACGTTGTCGGTCAGCGTGTAGGTGATACCGGACTGCACGAGGTCGATCCCTTCTCCGGCCGCCTCGGTGACAAGGTCGCCGATGTGGTCGACGACATAGGTGTCGTTGCCGGTGTTGCCACTCAGGAGATCGGCTCCCGCCCCGCCATCCAGCAGGTCGTCGCCGCTACCGCCGAATACGGTGTCGTCGCCGGCGCCTGCGTACAGCGAATCGGCACCGGCGCCGCCGTCGATCACGTTGACCCCGCTGTTGCCGGTGATCACGTTGTTCAAGACGTTGCCCGTGCCGTCGATATTGGCCGTGCCGGTCAACGTCAGGTTCTCGACGTTGTCGGTCAGGGTGTAGGTGATGCCTGACTGGACGAGGTCGGACCCTTCGTTGAGGTTTTCCGTGACGAGGTCGCCCACGTTGTCGACGACATAGGTGTCGTTCCCGGCACCGCCGGCCATCGTATCGGCATCGAGGCCACCATCCAGGGTATCGTTACCCACACCGCCAGACAGGGCATCGTTGCCGGCCAGCCCACTGAGCACGTTGTTGCCGCTGTTGCCGACAATCACGTTGTCGAGCGCATTGCCGGTCCCGTTGATGCTGGCCGTACCAGTCAGGGTCAGGTTCTCGACGTTGGCCGACAGCGTGTAGGTTACCGACGACTGGACGGTATCGGTACCTTCGGCGGCATTCTCGGTAACGACGTCAGCGGCGTTGTCGACCACATAGACGTCGTCGCCCAGACCACCCGCCATGCTGTCGGCACCGGTGCTGCCGTCGAGCCGGTTATTGCCGACCGTACCGAGCAGGATGTTGTTGAGGTTGTTGCCGGTACCGTCGATGTTCGCGGTGCCGGTCAGCGTCAGGTTCTCGACGTTGGCTGCCAGGGTGTGACTGACCGATGAATAGACCAGATCGATCCCGGCATTCGCGGCTTCGCTGACAGCATCGCCGGCGTTGTCGACGATGTAGGTGTCGTTGCCGGCTCCACCGGACATCGCATCGGCGCCGGCCCCACCATCGATCATGTTGTTGCCACTATTGCCGATGATAGTGTTGTTCAGCACGTTACCGGTGCCATCGATATTGGCCGACCCTGTCAGGGTCAGGTTCTCGACGTTGGCCGACAGCGTGTAGGTGGCCGACGACTGGACCGTATCCGTTCCCTCGTTGGCGTTTTCCAGAACGACATCGTCGGTGGCGTCGACCACGTAGGTGTCGTTGCCTGCCTGGCCGGCCAGCACGTTGTGTCCGGCGTTGGCCACGATCACGTTGGATAGCGCGTTGCCGGTGCCGTCGATGTCGGCCGTGCCGGTCAGGGTCAGGTTCTCGACGTTGGCCGCCAGGGTGTGGGTCACCGAAGACTGAACTGTGTCCGTTCCGGCATTGAGGCCCTCGACGATCTGGTCTCCGGCATTGTCGACGACGTAGATGTCGTTGCCGGCACCGCCGGCCAAGGTGTCCGCACCACTGCCGCCATCGAGGGTGTTGTTTCCGCTGTTGCCGGTCAGGGCGTTGTAGAGCGCATTGCCGGTGCCGTTGATGTTCGCGGCGCCGGTGAGGACTAGGTTCTCAACCTGATCGCCCAGCGTATAGGTGATGGCGGACTGAACCGTGTCTACGCCTTCGCCAGCCAGTTCCGTGACGACATCGCCCGCGTTGTCGACCACATAGGTGTCGTCGCCGCTGCTGCCCGCCAGCGCATCGGCCCCGGCACCGCCGTCGAGCAGGTCGTTGCCGGCTGCTCCGACCAGCGTATCGTTGCCGGCTAGACCATAGAGCCGGTTGTTGCCGGTATTGCCAGTCAGGACGTTGTCGAGGGCATTGCCCACCGCATCGATGTCGGCGACACCGGTCAGGGTCATGTTCTCGACGTTGGCGGACAGCGTATAGCTGACCGAGCTGAGAATGGTGTCGATTCCGCCGCCGCTCGCCTCGGTCACAACGTCGCCGACATGGTCGACGACGTAGGTGTCGTTACCGGCACCGCCGGCCAGAGCGTCCGCACCGCCGCCGCCATCGAGGGTATTGGCGCCATCGTTGCCGGTCAGCTGGTTGGCCAGCGCGTTGCCGGTACCGTCGATGCTCGCCGTTCCGGTCAACACCAGATTCTCGATGTTATCCGACAGGGTATAGGTGGCCGAGGAGAGGACGGTATCCACGCCTTCGCCGGCCTGCTCGACGACCACATCGGCGGTGTTGTCGACGACGTAGGTATCGTCGCCGCCCAGGCCGGCCAGCACGTTGACGCCGCCGTTGGCCGAGATGACGTTGTTCAGGCTGTTGCCGGTGCCGGCGATGTCGGCCGTGCCGGTCAGGACGAGGTTTTCGACATTGTCGGCCAGGACATGGCTGACCTCCGCCAGAACCGTGTCGATCCCGCCGTCGGCTGCTTCGATCACGGTGTCGCCCGCGTTGTCGACAAGATAGGTGTCGTCGCCCAGACCACCGATCAGCGTATCCGCGCCCGCCGCTCCATCAAGGCGGTTGTCCCCGGCGTTGCCGGTGATCGTGTTGTCCAGTGCGTTGCCGGTGCCGGTCAGGTCGGCGTCTTCTACATCAACGGAACCTGAACCGACCAGGACGAGGTTTTCCAGATGGTCGGCCAGCGTGTAATCGACGGCAGAACGCACGGTGTCGATGCCTTCATTGGCCAGTTCGACCACCGTGTCGCCGACGTTATCGACCATGTAGGTGTCGTTGCCCTGACCGCCGGCCATGGTGTCGGTGCCGGCACGGCCGTCGAGGGCGTTGTCGCCGGCATTGCCGACCAGCACGTTGGCGAGCCCATTGCCGGTACCGTTGATATTGGCGGCGCCGGTCAGGGTCAGGTTCTCGACGTTGGTCGTCAGCGTATAGCTAACCGAGGCCTCGACGCTGTCCGTGCCTTCGCCGGCCTGTTCGCTGACCCGGTCGCCCAGGGAGTCGACGACATAGACGTCGTCCCCGCTGCCGCCGGTCATGATGTCGGCGCCGCTCCCGCCATCGAGACGGTCGTTGCCGGCATTGCCATTCAGGATGTCGTTGCCGGCCAGGCCGAGAAGCACGTTGTCGCTCGCGTTGCCGGTCAGGGTGTTGGCGGTGGCATTGCCGGTGCCGTCGATCGCCGTGTTGCCAGTCAGGGTCAGATTCTCGACGTTGTCGGTCAGCGCGTAGGTAATCGACGCTTCAACCGTGTCCGTGCCGGCCCCTGCGATTTCGCTGACCAGATCACCGGCGTTGTCGACGACATAGGTGTCGTTGCCTGCACCGCCCGCCATCTGGTCGGCCCCGGCGCCGCCGTCCAGTCGATTGTTGTTGCTGTTGCCGAGCAGGTTGTTGGCAAGCGCGTTACCGGTACCGCTAATGGCTGAGCCACCGGTCAGGACGAGATTCTCGATATTGCCCGACAAGGCAAAGCTCGCCGATGCATAGACTGTGTCCGTGCCTTCGTCAGCAACCTCGACGACGACGTCGCCGCTGTTGTCGACCACATAGGTATCGTCGCCGGTACCGCCAATCAGGGTATCGGCACCCGCACCGCCGTCGAGCAGGTCATTGCCGGCCAGGCCGGTCAGCGTGTTGGCCGCGGCATTGCCGAGGATCGCGTTGTCGAGCTCATTGCCGGTGCCGCTGATCGCCGCACTGCCGGTCAGCGTCAGGTTCTCGACGTCGGCCGCCAGTGTCGCGGAAACGCTGGCCTTCACCAGGTCCACGCCTTCACCGGCCACTTCGACCACGACATCGCCGACATCGTCGACGATGTAGGTATCGTTGCCGCTACCGCCAAACAGGAGATCGGCACCTTGGCCGCCATCCAGCGTGTCGTTGCCAGCGAGGCCGGTCAGGGTGTTGGCTGCGGCATTGCCGGTCAGCATGTTGTCGAGTTCATTGCCGGTGCCGTCGATCGCCGCAGTACCGGTCAGGGTGAGGTTCTCGAAATTGGCACCCAGCGTCCATGTCAAGCCAGCCATGATGGTATCGCTGCCCTGGCCGGCAAGTTCGACCGTGGTATCGCCCAGGCTGTCGACAACGTAGGTATCGTCGCCGGTGCCGCCGATCAGCAGGTCGGCACCCGCACCGCCGTCCAGAACGTCGTTGCCGGCCAGCCCGGACAGGGTGTTGTCGGCAGCGGTGCCGGTCAGCGCGTTGTCCAGCTCGTTGCCGGTACCGGTCAGCGCCGTGCCGGTGAGTACCAGGTTTTCGACATTGGCGCCCAGGGTGTAGTTGAACGGGGCAATCACCGTGTCGATCCCCTGGTAGACCGATTCGCTGACGCTGTCGCCGAGATCGTCGAGGACGTAGGTATCGTTGCCGCCACCGCCCGCCATGCTGTCCGCGCCGATGCCTCCGTCCAGTCGGTTGTTGTTGGCGTTGCCGATCAGGACGTTGTCGAGTTCGTTGCCCGTCGCATTGATAGCATCGTAGCCAATCAATGTCAGGTTTTCGAGGTTCTGGCCCAGCGTCATCGAGATTGCGGCGCGTACCGTGTCGGTTCCCTCGCCGGCGTTTTCGAGAACGCTATCGGCAACGTTGTCGACGACGTAGGTATCGTCACCGGTGCCGCCGATCAGGGTATCGGCCCCGTTGCCACCATCGAGCCAGTCGTTGCCGGTCAGGCCGGTCAGCGTGTTGTTGCCAGAGTTGCCGCTGAGAATGTTGTCCAGCGCGTTGCCGGTGCCGTCAAGGTTGGCGGTGCCGGTCAGCAGCAGGTTTTCGGTATGGTCGGTCAGGGAATAGGAGATGCCGGCCTTGACCAGGTCCATGCCCTCGCCGGCGACTTCGACGACGAGATCGCCTATGTCGTCGACGACGTAGGTGTCGTCGCCGCTGCCGCCGAGTAGCGTATCCGCCCCGGCACCACCGTCGAGCAGGTCATTGCCGGCCAGGCCCGACAACGTGTTGGCAGCGGCATTGCCGATCAGGATGTTGTTCAATTCGTTACCAGTCCCGGACACCGCGTCCGCACCGGTCAGGGTCAGGTTTTCGAGGTTCTGGCCAAGCGTATAGGAGAGGGCGGCGTAGACGGTATCGGTGCCTTGGCCCGCCAGTTCGAGCACCGCATCGGCCAGCGAATCGACGACGTAGGCATCGTCGCCGACGCCGCCGGCCATCATGTCGTCGCCGCTGCCGCCGTCAAGCAGATCGTTACCGGCATCGCCGGTCAGCGTGTCGTTGCCGGCCAGCCCGTAAAGGGCGTTGCTGCCGCTGTTGCCCTGGATGAGGTTGTCGAGTTCGTTGCCGATCCCGGAGAGAGATGCCACCCCGCGCAGGCGGAGGTTTTCGACATTGGCGGCGAGGGTGTAGGAGATTCGTGCATCGACGGTGTCGTTCCCTTCCCCGGCGAGTTCGACGACGACGTCGCCCGCGTTGTCGACGACATAGACATCGTCGCCGATCGAACCGGTCATGGTGTCGGCACCACCGCCTCCGTTCAACAAATCGTTGCCGCTGTCGCCAAGCAGGGTGTCGCTACCGGCGCCGCCCATCAGGATATCGCTGCCGGCGGTGCCGGTCAGGGTGTCGTCACCCGCACTGCCCAATTGCACTGCATCGAGTTGCAGCAGCGTACCGTCGGCAAAGCGGACGGCATCGAGACGATGGGCGCTATCGGAGATGCTGTTGAACCAGTTGGCGATGGAAAGCTTGTCGCTGCCGTTCAGGTGGGCAAAGACCAGCTTGTCACCGTCGACATAGATGTCGAGGTCGCCCATCGCGATGCCCGCGCCAAACTGGAGAACGTCCGTTCCGTTCGCGCCGTCGCTCTCGACAACGGTATCGCTCCCGTCGCCCAGGTTGAAGATGTAGGTGTCGTTGCCTTTGCCGCCGTACAGGACATCCGTACCGCTGCCGCCGCTCAGGGTGTCGTCACCGTCGCTGCCGAGCACCAGGTCGTTGCCGGCACCGCCGTTCAGGGTCGCTCCGGTATCTGCACCGATCACGACTTCGTTGGCGCCTGACCCGTCGCCACTGGTTCGCAAACCGGGATAACCGAACTCGGCGAGCGCCGCCACCAGATCATTCAGGCGGAGTGTCCGCTGGTTGGCGTCGGACAAACTTGCTGAGTCGGCCAGCCAGTGCCGGAGCTGGCCGTAGCTGTCCCAACCCATGCCGTTCAGATTGCTACCAACCAGGCGCTGGATGTCAAGGAGGTCGCGCACAGCTTCGCCGGGCATCAGGTTGTAGCGGCCCTCGAGCGCGCTGCCGATTTCACCGAAATCGAACGAGATGCCGTTGTCGTCGATCACCAGATCGATCGCATCGAGGTAAGGTTTCAGCCGCGTCTGTAGCACGAGGCCGTCGTAGACCGATTGCTTCATCGCATCGTAGCTTTGCTGGAGCAACTGGATGTGTGTTCCTGTCAGCGTCGGTAAAGCGAAAGCGAAACTGATCGTGCTTTGGGTCGGTAAGCCCCATTCATCAGAATACTGGGGAGTCACGTTCTCCAGGCCAACCGCAGTGCCGTTGCCCATGCGGATACCGCCGGCAGCCGGGAAATCGAGGAAGGTCTGGCCGTTGAATTTTTCCAGGACACCCATCATGTGGCCGAGGGCCTGAACTTGCGCCTTGATAGTTGCGTAGTGAGCGGCGTCGACCGGGTACCAGGCGTCGAGCATGAATTCGTCCACTCCCGGCATGCCTTCGCTGGCCAGACGCTGCATTTCATTGGATGTAGCACCCGGAATACTGAAGGCAAGGGTAAAGCCCATGTCCGCCGCCTTTTTCTGGGAGGTTTCCAGGGTGGAAGTGCTGGCCCAGAGGTCGATAACCTCATCGAGCGAGGCCATCAGTTGTGCCTTGCTCTGCCAACCGGCATCGACCAGACCGTTGAGGACGGATGCCAGGTTGTCGCTGAGGCTGGCAGCTTCCTGCAGGTCGCGAACTGCGCCGCTACCTTGCATGTCCGGAACCGTTTGGGCGGCATCGGTCAGCGGGATGGTGTCGGTGTATTCGCGATAGAAGGGGTTTTGTGCGAGGTCGAGGTTGCCGGTACTGCCGGTATCGAATTCGCCGACGCTGCCAGTCTGGCCGTCGGTCCGCGTATAGGTGCCGGCGGCGGTCTGGACGTTGCCGCCAGCGAGTCTGATATTGGTAGCGATAGCATTCAGGTTGATGCTGGCGATTCCGGCTTCGGCCAGGGTCTGGAGTTCGTCGGCCTGGCTAATGCCGTCCTGGTTGAGGTCGCGCCACATGCGGACATCGCCATAGGCGGCATCCTGTGCATCGAAAAGATGATCGCCGTTGCTGTCGAGATCGGCCAGGGCTTCGAAGCCGCTGCGCGCCTTGAGGCCGGCGTTGGGGCCGTTGGCGAGGACGGTGTCGACGCCGAAGAGTTCACCGCCGTTATCGATGGTGCCGTTGCCGTTGCGGTCGAGGGCGAGGAAGCCGTCGTCGCCTTTGAGCCAACCGGTACCGGTACGAACGCCGTCGCCGTCGTGGTCGAAGAGAGTGGTGTTGTCCGCAGAAATAGCCGTGGTTTCGAGGCCGTCGCCATCTAAATCGAAGGCCAAGGGGTCGCGGCGGATTGTAAGGTTTTTACATCCCAAATAGCTATCGTTGATTCGACGGTTACGGGGAATACAGATGTCTGTACCGGGGAAGATATCATCGTAGCCAACAGGAACGTATGGGATGCTACCGCTAAATATATTCGTCCCTATCTTTAGCTCTAAACCTGATGCAATCATCCCCGCGATTGCTGCCACCCTCCCGACAATTATCAATCCACCACCGACTGCTTGGCCACCTGGAACAACGGCTGCAGTGGCTCCTGCTAGTGCTATCCCGTTACCAACAACAGAGAGTACATCTCCAACGTCGATTTGCCCTGTCTGATTTGCATCTATAGAAATTTTTATAACTGTTAGCATTGCCGCCGCTGGGCTTGTAGCAATTGCACCTCCAACAGGCCCTACTGCAGAAACCACACCAGCAACAGCCTGCCCCCCAGCAGAAACTATTGAAATATCTGAACCCGCAGTTACAACGCCTTGCGCCCCCCCAGCTACCGCAATAACTACATCAGTCTTTTCCATTATCTTTCACCGAATAGTTTGAATGCAAAAAAAATAATTGCCATAAGAAACAATGCAGCCCTACTTATAAAATCGACTTTTGCAAGTTTTATTTTTAATATTTTGTCATCAGGTGATTCCTTGATTTTTTTTTGCAACATGAAATACATTATTAAACAAATAATGCTAACGAAAAAAATAACAATCCCTGCCACAATAAACAAAGCTTTCATAGGCAACCCCCTCGCTTCAACAACGGATTGTCGGAAATATGCTGCATTTCAATCATTTACAGGAGCCAACTGGCTCAGAGTCATTTCTCATTTTTCGCCATTTTCCCCGGTCGACCGTGACAGCCACGAATTCCCATCCATGTTTATAGAGGCCAAAGGGGTCAGAGACATTTCGTTTTTGCCCATTTTTCCCGGTCGACCGCAGCACTCCCAATTGATCGTCTTTACTCATATCAATTTCATTCATTTCTCTTCCTCTACAACTTCCATCTGTCGGTTGGTATTTGTTCCAAGCTCAATCACTTCATCCACCGCCAGTCCCCTTGGAATCTGATGCGTAATGAACAGCATCGTAACTTTGCCTTTCAGCTTGTTGATCGTCCGCGCAAAGTGCTCCGCCGTCTGCTGATCGAGGTTCGAGACAGCCTCATCAAAGATCAGGATCTTGGGGCGTTTTAGGAGAGCGCGGGCAATCGCAATCCGCTGCCTCTGCCCACCCGACAGCCCCGTCCCTCTTTCCCCGATCTCCGTCTGATACCCCTCATTCAGCTTCTCGATCACCTCATGAATCTCCGCCGCCTTGCACGCCTGGATCACGTCCTCGAAACTGGCATGCGGATGCGCCATGACCAGATTGTCGTAGAGCGTGCCGGAGAAGAGCACCGTTTCCTGCGGCACCACGCCGAAGGTGGTGCGCAGTTCATTGGCCGCCAGATGCCGGATGTCTTTCCCGTCCAGATTGATCTGCCCCTCGTTCGGCTGGTAGAAGCCCAGCAGCAGTTTGGCCAGCGTGCTCTTGCCTGAACCGGATGGCCCCATCAGTACCGTCAGGTGGCCGGGTTTCAGTGTCAGGCTCAGGTTGCGGTAGAGCCAGGGATGATGTTCCGAGTAACGGAAGGCGAGATGGCTGAGATCGATTCTGCCCGGCCCCTGGTTCTCCCGGCTCGGGGTCAGGGTATGCGGTTCCTGCGGCATGTCGAGAATGTCGCCCAGCCGCTTGACGGCGATGTTGGCCTGCTGGAATTCCTGCCACAGGCCGACGAGTCTCAGGAGTGGCTGGCTCATGCGGCTGGCGAACATCTGGAAGGCGACCAGCATGCCCACCGTAAAGCCGTCGTTCTGCATGACCAGTAGCGCACCGACGATCAGGATGGCCAGGGTCATCACCTGTTCCAGGCCGTTGGCGATGACGTTGTAGGTGTTGCCGACCTGCTTGGTGGAGAAACCGGCGGCGAGGTACTGGGCGAGGAAGTCGCCGTACTTCCGGTCGATGTCGGGCTCCATCTGCAGGGATTTCACCGTCGCCATACCCGAGACGTATTCGGTGAGAAAGGACTGGTTGCGGGCGCCGAGCATGAATTGCTGGTTGAGGCGGTCGCGGAAGACCGGGGCGACGAGGAAGCTCAGGATCGAGATCAGCCCGAGCAGGCCGACGGCGATCAGCGAGAGTTGCCAACTGTAGGCGAACATCACCGCCAGGAAGATGAGCAGGAAGGGGAGATCGAGGATCAGCGTGACGGCGGCGCCGGAGACGAATTCGCGGATGGTTTCAACACCGTGCAGGCGGGCGACCAGGGTGCCGGTGGGGCGGAACTCGAAGTATGGCAAGGGCAGACGCAACAGGTGGCGGAAGACCTGGCTGCCGAGGACGGCGTCGATGCGGTTGCCGGTGTGCAGGATCAGGTACTGGCGCAGCCAGGTCATGACGCTGGTGAACACCATGAACAGGACCAGGGCGACGCCGAGGACGATCAGGGTGCTGTGGGTCTGGTGAACGACGACCTTGTCGATGATGACCTGGGTGAACAGCGGGGTGGCGAGGGCGACGAGCTGGATGGAGAGGCTGGCAAGGAGGACATCGCGCCAGATTTTCTTGTGCTTCAAGAGTTCGGGGATGAACCAGCGGAAGCCGAAGGGCTTCTTTTCGGATTCGAAGCCAGGGATTTCTTCGTCCTTACCGGTGCCGGTCGCTTCCTTGGCGACGAGGATCAGTTGCGGTTCGAACTGGGCGACGGCTTCTTCGACGGTGAGGGTCTCGGGGGTTTGCGAATTGGCCCGGAAGTAAAGGAGCTTGTGGCCGTCGGTCTTGAGGATGAGTACGGGAATGGTCGGCGGTGCTTCTTCTGCAACTTCCTCGGCCTTGGGTATGGGACGAAGGAAAGCGACTGCCGGCAGGGGCAACTTTTGCCAGTCGGTGATTTCCGTGGTGCATGATCCCGTCTTGAAGCCTAGGGCGCGGGCCGCTTCGTGGAAGGAGTCCAGCGTGTAAGGTGGCGGGAATTCCTGCTCGACCAGCTTGGGATCGAAAGGAATGCGATAGAGGCTGCATAGGCTACCCAGCAGCCATAACACCTGCTTGTCTTCCAGCGCTCCCACGACTGGCATTTTTGTTATTCCGCTTTGTTGTTTGGCGACCGAGCTAGATTGCCCTGCCGAGCGAATCATTATGCCGAAGCGGTACGTGGCAACCTACCTATCTGTTTTGATAGGTCAGGATATACAAAGCGGCGGCCAATGCCAGAAACATGGCCGCCGCAGGTCTGCTAAGCAGCCTTGCTCGGTGCACCGAACAGTGCGAAGTGGGTCTGTTCGCCAATATCGATATCCAGTGCCACAGCATTCTCGACACCGATCCGGATGGAAGGACCGTAGCGGGTAATGGCGATACCGGTCCGGCGCAGCAGGCGCTCGATCGCCACGGTCGTTACGGTCACGTAGTTGGTAATGCCCATCGTGTCGCCAAAGCGTACGATCTCCCGCATGGCGTCGAGCGCCAGGCCGGCAAATCCAAACCCTTGCGGACCGTCGGTTTCGATCGCGAAGCGGCTGAGTTCCCAGACGTTCTTCGCCTCCGGGGGCTCAACCCCGTGCAGTAATTCCGGGAAAGTGTCTTTCAACATGTATGGCCCTTGGGTCGGCAGCATTCGCCAACAGCCACACACGGCATTCCCAGCACCCCGGATCACCATATAGTACGGATCGATTGCATCGTAGCCATCGATTTCCATCCCCGAGAGGATCGGTACCTCCCAGCCCATCCGATCCTTGAAGACTCTGGTCCGCAGCCTGTGCATTTCCCACAGGTCCTTGCTCTGAAAATCTTTCCGCATCCCCACTTGAATCTGATTTGACATATGCGCCCCTATTTAGTCGGTTTAGGTAGGTGAGACGCATAGGAAAATATGCCCATGATTTAGGCTGGGTAACTATCAACTCTGATAGGTGGCGACCCGCGGGCGGTCTGCGATCATTTGCACGGAGCATCGGGAACAGCAAAGGACAACAACATGAGCGAGCGGTCGAACCGGGATGAAGCCGGGTCAATCGGAGAATCGAAGTCGCATGGAAACGTCAATTCCGAAATACTGAAAGCGATGCGACTGGAAAGAAATGAAACCCAGAGCAGGTTCTGGGGACGCTTCGGTGTCACCCAGACGCGGGGTAGCCGGTTCGAGCTGGGGCAGGAGATACCGCCGCCCGTTGGGATACTGATCCGGCTTTATCTGGATGGGGTCGTTTCTGAAGGAGATCTCTGGCGGGCGCGGCGACGCCAACGGATTGCCGGCAAGTTACAGCTTAACAACGCGACCTCTGGCGCTAACGCCGAGTAGCCAAGTGGATTTCTGAGGTGATTAAACGGTGTGACGCATCGCTGGAGTTACCAAATGACAGCAAATCATCCAACTCAAGCAAGGAGAAAACATGGCCAAATGGGCTGACTACGGAATTTCTGCCGTCAGGTACAACAGCGCGCACACTCATATCGACAGGGTTCGCGCCCATCCCGACAACGGTGACACCATCGGTGCGTCCGCAGAATACACGCGGGCCGGAATTATCCAGTCGATCAAGGCCGGAACGACCTACGTGACGATAATCAAGGGCAGCGAGGGAAATTGGATGAAGGGTCAGTCAATTTACATCATCAAGGTAAATGGCGTGGAGTACATCAAGACGGTCGATAACGGCAAGGCTGCGGACAATCTTGAGAACCTTCCTGAGTTTTAACGCTAACCTTCAATAGCCAAACTGGCAGGATCAACACTATGTCGAGCAAAGTCATCCAAGAGCAATTTGGTCAGGAAATCATTGATGCAATGTCCCGTTTTGCAAAGCGGGACATAAAAGATGTCGCATCGCTTCATGCTGATGAGTTCTCGCATGTTGCCAATCCTGATCTGCGAAACGCCCTTGCAGAGACGCTCTATGGCACACGTTGGTTATACAAACTTGGACTTGCGCTCCTAGCAAACAACCATGAACAATTTGCTCATGTACGCGCCCAGATAATTGACTATGCATCAGTGGCCGAAGCTCTTCTTGCCGATTTAATCGCACAGGCATATAGAAAGGGAAAGCTTCATGGAACTCAGTGGCAAAAGAAATACACTCGTAGCAATACACCCTTGACTTGGAATCCAGTAGACCCAGACGGCACGGTTTCTGGAACCACAATGGAGTGGCGCATTATGGTTGCTCATGAATCCGGAATCATTGATTCAAACCTTACAAGCAAGTTAAACGGTATCCGAACTCGCAGAAATACTGTTCATCTGACGGCAAAAGTTATGGCAGGGGTAAGTTACTACGCAGGTCTGGCAAAGAGATCACATGAGGCCATGTTGGAAACAATCCAACAAACCAAAGCCTGGGTAGTCGCAAATCCCTAGCACTTTGGCTAACAAACGCATCAAGAGAAGCGCTCAGGCGGCAAGTCTTGAATGTAAGGTTAGCGCTGAGCGAAGGCCGAATGCGCAGACCTCTTCGTACGCCACCCACTTCATCAATATATTAATTTGGCACTCTACCAACGAGTAATGATTACCGGAGAAGAGAATAATGGGATCAACGGGTTCTTCAGGGGGATGGATGCCAAGTACCCCAAGCAATACTTGCGAACGAATCAATTTCCGCGCCGACATCAATTCTCCACAACCGCTTGTGAACTCTTTGAGGTTACGGGATGTGCTGGCAGTAAAGTTGCAAACGACACCCTCGCCTGCAGTGGTTGTCGAATTCAAAGGGGCGGTGGTTGGCGCGCTCACCGGGTCGCAAATCAATACCTTGGTTAATTGCTTGCAAAACGGCTACACCTATGAGGCGACCGTTGTCGGGATCGTGGGTGGTCGCTGCACGGTTCAGGTTACCCCAGCATAATGCCGAAGAGTATATCGATCATTGGCGGCGCCTACGGCGAGGATTGCGCCTATCCGGCACGGCAAGTATTCCGAGGGAGTGGAGGGCGTGCAGCTGCCGTGTTGGCCGCACTAGGTGCCCAAGCGTCTTTGACGACCGCACTAGGGACGGACCTTCTGCCAACGTTTGGGAGCATCGCGAAAAAGCTGGGATATGTGCTCAATTCCTACCCTAGAGAGAGCGATATTTGGTTTCGTTATCGTTACCCATTGGGCCATCCGGTGATATACCCCGATTCGATTCCACGTGTTGCCTATGAAGCACCAGTGGTCGCCGACAAAACCCTTGTATTCGGGATGATCGAGGGGCGTCCTCAAGTACACGCAAAACGTGCAGTATACGATCCTCAAGATGGAATTGCGGCCAAGCAGTTTGGCGAAAACGGATCGACGGCTGACGAATTGGCTCTGGTGATGTCATATTCGGAAAGTAAGACGTTAACCGGATGTGCCGCCGTTGAAACCCAAGCCGAGAAGTTGATTTCAGAGCCAGGGGTTTCAGTGGTCATCATCAAATGTGGTCCTCAAGGTGCACTAGTACGAACAAGGATTTCAACTAACTGGGTTCGCCCCTTTCCGAGCAAACGGGTCTACAAGATTGGTTCTGGGGATGTATTTTCGGCTGCATTTTCGTACTCGTGGCTGATAGAGAATAAAGACCCAGTCTATTCGGCTTGGTTCGCATCTGCGGCGGTAGCGGCATACGTCGAATTGGCCCAAGATTGCTTCAATGCCGACCAGAAGGCATATTTCGAGGAGCGAGCACGTTTAGCGATTGCCAACCACTCGACAGCACACCGTCGCGACATACCCGAAACTCAAATTTATCTCGCCGGACCGTTCTTCAACACTGCACAGCAATGGTTAATTGACGAAGTTCGCGCCGCTCTGACGGAGATGGGGTTCAAAGTCTTCTCGCCCATCCATGAAATTGGACTGGGGCCAGCCCGAGAAGTGGCTCCTGCAGATTTGTACGCATTAGAGCAGTCAGGTCTCGTGCTAGCTTTGCTAGACGGCCTGGATGCGGGAACCCTCTTCGAAGTGGGCTACGCACGGGCCCGCGAAATTCCAGTGATTGCAATTGCTGAATCTGTGGATGAGCCCTCCCTCACTATGGTTATCGGGTCGGGATGCGAGATCACTAACGATCTCACGACCGGAATATACGCTGCGGGTTGGCAGTTGATGGACGATGTCTGATCTATTGCTGCTGTCGGGGGGAATTGACTCAGTCGCTCTTGCGGCTTGGTTGAAACCTGAAATTTGCTTGACCATTGACTACGGGCAGAACGCAGCGATGGCGGAAATACTGGCATCAAAACAGGTGTGCTCCGCCCTCGGATTGACTCATGCGGTAGTAACCGCCACACTCGACGAACTAGCGGCCGGGGAAATGTCGAATCACGCTTCGTGCCGACACTCACCCCACGCCGAGTTCTGGCCATTCAGGAACCAGCTCTTGGCGACGCTAGGGGCAATGTACTCGGTCAAACACGGCTATCGTCGCGTCCTAATCGGAACCGTTTCTACCGATTCTCGCCACCGTGATGGAACCTCGAAGTTCGTCAGCACCCTGGATACACTGATGCACAGACAGGAGGGAGAAATTCGCTATGAGGCTCCAGCAATCTCAATGACGAGTGGCGAGTTGGTGCGCCAATCTGGAATTGAGGCGTCAGTCTTGGGGTGGGCTCATTCGTGCTATCTAGGTAACCTGGCCTGCGGCCGTTGCGGGGGATGTTTAAAGCACTCTGAAGTACTGCAGTCCTTGGGCTGGGAGAGGTAATTCAACCCAACGACAGCTCCATTTGCCGCTTGGCAGGATGCCGACTGCTTCCGTACCTATTATTACCAGATGGCCGGTTGTTGAGCGCAGCTAGTGCGATTGGGCCGTAGCCCCGCATGTGATCCCAGATCAGGCAATCCAATACCGCCGGACGAACATCAAGAGCGCAGCTAAATTCGAGGTAGCGCTTTTCCATTGCGAAGTAATCTCGCTCAACACGCTGAGTCTGGTCAAAGAGATTGCAGAGAATGCCTGCGCGAACCAAATGGATATCGAGAATCGCTACCTCGTCAGTATCCAAGAAGTTTCTGGCGACCCACCCGGCTGTTTTTGGCCCAACGCCCCGGATTTCCAACAGCGCGTCACGAAGCTGACGACCTTGATAACCTTGAAGCGAGTTAATGCGGAGAAATGCCATCGCTTCGGCCAGAAAGTTCGCTTTCTGCGAAGGGTAGCGATAGCGAATTTGTCGCCCGTTCAAGGACAGTGGTTCAAGCAGCGTAGCCGCCCATTTTTCGGTCGAGATTTCGAGGTTCGATATATGTCCTGCTTCTTTGCATGCCTGAAAGGCTGCGGTGGCAAGTTCAGCGGTTATTCCGTGCCCTCCCAGCAAACAGAAGGTCAGCTCTTCACCCAGCGATCCGTGGGCTCGATAGGGCGATGGTGCATGTCGGGCCAGGCCGGCCATATAGAACTGCGAAAGCCAATAAGCCGGCGTGAACAGTTGCCAAGGTTCCCCCCACTGTACACCAGATATCACCTCTGCCTCGGCATCGGGGATTTGCTGGCAATACTGGGTGTTACCGATCCAGTAGTGAAGTGGTTGGGTCATATCAACCTCTCTTCCGCGACCTTGTTGCGCAACCAACTGTAAAGGGAGACCTGCTCTGTGACCGATAGCCGGTCAATGCGATGCCTAAGCCGGTCTTGGCGGCGACGAATGACCTCGCGTTCCCGGAAGTTCTCACCAAAATAACGATCGTCGTGAAGAACCGAGGGCTTGGAGTAGTTAAACCAGACCCATTCTTCCTTGGTTTCCACGTGGGTTCGTGCTTGGAATCTATGAGTCGACCAGCCTCCCAAGTAGCGCTCGTATAGCGATGATGGGTACCCAGAAATCATCACCTTGCACGGAACGGCTGTAAGGCACTCCAATAGGCGCTCATGGTCGTTTGCGGAATAGTCGTGGCGGTAAACCCGGGAACGTCGCCGGGTTTCTGGCAGATACGGAGGATCAGCGTAAATAAGGGTTTCGCCATCTAGGGCGCTCCGTTCCAGGTAATCGACTGCGTCAGAATTGATGACTTCGCAGAGACCCGGCCATTGACGATTCCACAACTCTGCAACCGCAGGATCGATATCGATTCCAATTTGTTGCTGTGCAGGCCGTTTGTTACGCATTACGGCGCCACCGCCAAGATGTGTTTCGATGTACCGCGTGTGTCGCGGCATCAAATTGATCAGCAGGGGGAAGCACACCCCTTTTCCACCGTTGTATCGCATTGCGCAAGCATCGCCATTTCTGGCGATGGTGTCAAGCATGGTAGATTGGTCGCTGCAGCAGTTCCGCAAAAAAACTGTTTTCCAATCATGCGCAAACGGCCGTTAGTTCGACAACTTAACTTCAGGGACAAGCCGAGCCAACCGCCAAAGCTGCGAATACAGTACCAACCCCACTCAAACTAACAGCTCTGCTATTGATCCAACCCTGTAAAGTTTGGACAAGCGGCCAACGGCATATTTTTAGAATCGGTCTCGAAAATACGGCCTCACCCGGCCCAGGGTCATGTTCGATTCGGGGAAGTGTTCGGTAGCTGCAGACTTCAGCTGGAACCGGGCAAATTTAAGGCAGATCAATAATCCCCAACCGGATCGCCTTCACCACAGCCTCCCGCCGCGTCCCCACATCAAGCTTCATACGAAAGTTCACAATATGAAAGTTCGCGGTGGCTTCCGAGCAACGGAGAATCGTGGCAATTTCCCAACTCGTCTTGCCTATCGCTGTCCATTTCAGGCATTCAAGCTCTCTGGGTGTCAAACGGGGTGCAGCCTGTACAGCAGGAGTGGGAAGTGCAAAATCAATGCCGGTGTCGAATACCACATCGCGCAATAGCGACATCGAAGGAAGCTGTTCCGCCAAGTCTTTTCTGAAATGCTTGCCCGGCTGTTGATCATTCACAAAGCACAGAATGCCCAGTTCTCCCTTGGGACCATGGATAGGCAAGGTCACCCCTGAGCGAAGACCGAACGCGCAAGCTTCCTCATACATCTGTTTCTGATCTTGCGTCTGAAAGATGTCTGGTGACCAGACCAGAGAGGTCGTTCTGGCGATGCAATGCGCCACTGTTGGATCGACATACGCCAGATTGCCTTTGTCATAGGTTGCGCGCCAATCAGCGGCATAGTTGCTGCGCAAAAAGGCTTGTTCCAGTTTCATGCCTGGCCTGGGGACAATCGCAAGAAGCGAATAGTCAAAGCCCATTTCCTTGCCGATTCGAAATAGCTCCTGGCACCAAGCATCCTCGGTATCCAACTCCATCAGACCTTGAAATCGCTCGATCAATGACACTCCAGGAACGCTTTTGGCAGAAATACGTGTTTTGAGTATCAATGCTGGCCGTGCTTGCGTCAATGATCTCAATAGGCTTTATACCTAGCAGTGTTAATAGGTTTCTAGCTCAAATCAGGGTCGTATCCTGTCGCCACCTTGAGCACACCTCACGTGGTCGAAAATTCGCTACATGTTCTGACACCCCCTGGCGCACTTCAAAACCGTGAAGTATCGAAGAATTTGCTTGGAACGATGGCAAGCCTAAAACATGAATTGCGGTTAGCAATCCGTAGGGACTCGCAACTTTATCGAGATGCATTATTCTGTCTCATTTAGCGCCCTTAGAAGGCTCGGGGAAAGGAGCTTTCGGATTGTCTGGTTCGGCAACATTATCCGCAGCGCGACCGCAGATTGCGTTGTCGTCGTCTTCGCGCCATGCAAGGTAGCGCCAAGCACCGGGGAAGAGCAATGTGATCTGTCCAAACGCATTTCCATCACTCTTCCAATCGCTTATCTGCGTAAATTCCGGATTGGGGACATCTGGGAAGACGGCAAGTGGACTGGACGACGAGATACCCAGGCCAAGGAAATGTTTTGCCTTGAAATTTCGAAAAGCTCAACCTCGGTCATGCCAGTTGGCGTACCTCTGAACAGCGATCAAAATAATCCGCAATATTTGCTTCCTTTTACCGACTTCGAGGGGCATCGTGAGCACACCCACGCCCAATGCGTACGCATAGCGGTGGATAGCCGATCGATGTTGGTCATCCCATGCATGGAGTTGATCCGGTTTTATTTTGGTGCAAGCGGCAGCTTCCTTAAGCGGCTGTTTTCCGGTGCATTCGCCCTTGACCGGCTTTATTCAGATGCCCGGATGAATCAGAAGAGCCGTATAGCAAACATAACCCTCGCGCCAGACCTATCCGGCGTAGCCGCAGCCACTGTCGCGCGTATCGCCTTCTGCAGCCAGGCGAGAAGCGCGGCGAGCTGGATCGTCAACAGCGGCGTCGCCACCGCTGCAAATCGGCACAGTTACTACCCAAAAACCACCTTCCCATTCTTCGGCAAGACGGAATTAACAGCCTGCGGACGTTGGATCACACATGGCGATTCCCGGACTTTTCTGGCCGAACAACTATCCCGCTGCACCCATCCCTTTCCGTTTAACTCGCTCTATTACTCAACCACCCGTTCGCTGGTGAAGCCAAATGCCGTCATCAAGGAATCAACCCCCTCGGCCGCCACCGTGGACGTCAGCCAATCAAATCGGCTCGAGCCAACGATCCATCTTACAGACGCTCGCATCTCCAGCGCTCTGCAAGAAATGGGAATGCTCGCCGATGACGAAAGCGATCTGTGCTTTCCCGATCTCGCAAACAAGAGGATTAATCGCGTCGGGAAGTCGACCCTGCCGGCAAATACGGCGAACCCCAAAGCCTCCCAAGAAGAGTTGGGCGTAGGCTTCGAGACATCGTCCAGCACGCTAAGAGGAGTTGAACTTGCCATCGACTTGGATGAAATAGCGCTGGATGGGGTTCCCCTGCCCGACGCTGCAGAAATGTTTGAGCGAGCAGTCAGCGCAAATAGTGCAACCAGAGATGGCTACATGACGTGGCGTCCTATTACCAACCAGAAAGAGGGTTTGGAAAAAGGCGATGAAACGTTCTCGCGGGGGGACACGATCATCAAGGACAATCACGATCAGCGGCTTAAAAACATCTGGGCAGGGGTAATCCAGTTGCGGTTCGATCCGATTGTCGCCCCGGTCCTTGTGCTGGTACGGGATAACGTCGTGGAAGATGCCGACGACCACATTCTCCTGCTTCGCCTTGAGCCTTCCAATCTGCATCAGGAGATCAGTAAATACTGCCTCCTGTTTGCTGCCCGCGAAAAGCCCAAAGCCTATTTAGGCAATATTCTCGACATGATTAGATCCCAACGCGCAGTGGATCTAGTTTCAATATTGCGAAGGCTTTCCACGATTGCCCCAGATCTTCTACGTCGGATCAGCTACGTGCCGAAGGTCCCGGATTAAGGGGTATTTCCGGAAAAACCCACCGACAACGGCTCTATAGATGCGCAAATTGAAGCATGGTCGGCAGAAACACTTGTCGAATGGGAATTTTTACGTCGCCTCCTGGACACCCAAGCACCCAGCCCTCCAAGAAATTCAGTTCGTCAGACAGAAAGCAGCAATTTTAGGCGATACGCCAATGCGTCGACGCCGATGCCATCCTTACCATGCCCAACGAAAAGCGCATCGCAATGCGTTGCCCCGATCAAGGCGGGACGAATCGTATGGACATAGTGCAGAAGCGACCATTGGGCCCAACCGGCCGCCAACATCGCCTTCAGATCGGTATCTCTGAGCTGAAGCACGCGACACGCGTGCCAGCCTGTAGCCTTCATAAGCGAGAAAATTGCACGGTCGCGTTCCGCAAGCAGATATCGGATGCTATCAGCCTTTAGCGACTGGATTTGCACATCCAAAATTGCCAGCAATCGATCAAATTCCGCTTCAGTCCGGGGCCAATGCCGTGTTCGCCTAACGGCGTAGTCCCGGGTAACCTGAAGGTTACAACCTCCAAGAACCTGCCCGACTGAGTGTCCAGTAATCGCCGCTCCTTGGCATGCCAGGTACTTTGCCGCACTTTTTGCCTCGTCAGCATTGGGGCAGTAGATCGAACGGTCGAGCTGGTCTTTCACAACCCGTTCAAACCACCAAGGCTGTGGCTCTCCACCAAGTAGCCAAGATTGCCACATTCGCGCCGCCAGACAGGTGTCAATAAAGCGGTCCGGCCAGTCCTGCAACAACCACAACGCCATAAGGACTAACCAATGGCGTTCTTCAAATGGTCGGAATTCCAACATCCTATATTGGGAACTGAAACCACGGGGCGGGACTCTCCCGATCCGGCGCTCAACCTCCCTCAGTAATCTCTGACCTTTTCTAGCAGCAAGCAGTGTGGCCAAATGGTGCAGGACGTCGAAGAACAGGTGCCCGTAGGGGATAGTCTCGGGACCAACCCACCACCAGCCCATCGCGAGTGCATTGCCGAGCGAGCGCAGGATCACCAAGGTTTGACCATCCGGCCCTGGCGGGTCGTATGCCGGTGCGCGCGACAGGTTGGTGCCGCAGACGTTGCAGCGGGAAGCTGAACTGAAACGGTGACGAGCCCGATGGCCAAGGTCATTCCTGAAAAATATGACCGGCGCTCCGCAGCGATAACAGCGGTCATGCATCAAGACTCCATGTTTTTCGCACACGGTCGATAACGCCAAGCGCCACTGTCGACGGAAATAAGGCTCCTCATCCCAGAAAAGGCATAGGGGGCAATATTGCAAGCCGAACCGGCGCCAGGTTCGGTGGTATATCCCCAGCGGCAATATCCAGCGTGTGTTGCCCTGGGCATTGTGGCTGCCATAAACCTTCCCTTCGTAAGCGGCCAGCGTCAACGCACGGATGTCGTCTGGCGGCTGCCCGGTGAGGTCGGCCAGTCGTTGAATTACCAGAGGTGAAGCGAACTTGTCCTGATCACGCGCCCAAAACGAACTGTAGCGACCGAAGGCGTAGTCGGCGAGGGTCTGCGCCTTCAAGTTGTTCTTGTGGGCGAGCCGGAAGAACCAATGGGTGAACAACTCATCGGGATATGGCTGAGGGTGGATCGGCAGGCGCGTACCGATCAGGCCATATATTTGCGGCATCGATAGCTACACCATGGCTGCGATCTCTTCATCGGTCGGCCGCTGCCCCGTCACGGCTTTGATGACCTCCTCCGTAATGCACTCGATGCCCTCTTCGATCGCATAGATCGCCGCGTTGTTGAGTAGGTCTGCCACTTCGCCGACGATCCCCATAGTGATCTGAAAGATTTGGGTACTCAGCATTTCACCGTCCAGGCCGGATGCCTTTCGCAACGGCAGGAGCAATTCAAATCCGGCCAACAACTCCTGGAAATCGGCGTCGTCGCTGAAGCGCGCCAAAGGGAGGCGCTTCAGGCGACTGTGCATTTGGGGATCGCTCTTGATTGCATTGAGTACTTCGACCGTACCGGCGCATACAACCGGCCGCCGCAACTCGTTCATCAAGTACTTGATCGAGTTGAGGCCTTTACGCTGTGCATTTGCGCTGCCCTCCAGAACGTTGTGCAGTTCATCGATCAACAAGACCCTTAGATCGATACTTCGCAGCAAATCGACAGCAGCCTTTCGCTGAGCCCGTGATAGCGCATTGGCGGGCAATCTGGCATTCAGCTTTGCGAGTATTTCGGGATAGATACCTTCACTCGCCGCTTCCGGATACTGGACCAGCAGCACGGGCACGATGGCGGCATCCCCTTCGGGATTGTCGCTGGCCCTGTGATTGCGTAGGAACTCGTCAAAGATCGTACTTTTGCCCATCAGCGAGCGGCCGACCATCAGCCTGCCCTGGGGCCGGACTGCGTCCTCCATCCGATAAAGCATTTCCAGATCCGTCAACACTTCTTCAGCCCGCTTGTGGGGCACAAAACGATCACGCCTGATGTATGCGATTCGGGCTTCATCATCCAAATCAGCCACCACTGCAACGGCAACTGCCAAATGGGGGTAACGTTCCTCAGGCGTCATCGCCAGAGCCTTTCTTCGCAGAGGGGTGAGGGTCGGCGGGCCGGACCTTGTCGCGCAAGGCCTTTAGCCGCTCGGGATCAAGTTTGTGTTTCTGGGGTGCGGCGTTCTGCGGTTTCGTGATCGCCGGCGGTTGAACCAAAGCGCCCTCGGCACGACGCCGCGCCTTCTCGTTCTCCAGGCGTTGACGCTTCGTCTTCCTGGCTGCAGTCGTCTTCATGTCTTCACGACGCAAATGGCTCTCGTAGCGCTGATCCTTGAATTGCTCCGCCGGCTTGCCTTTTCGTCGCTTGCGTGCATCCCGCTCCCAGAGACTGATTGGCCCTTTGCGCAGATCCGCAAAAGGCACCTCGATGTAGCTGTCGTTGGCCTCGTAATAGAGCCAAACTTTGGAAATGTTCCGGGGATCGTAGCGGACCTCGAACTTGCGATTTGCGAGAGGTTTGGTGAGATCGACTTTGTCGCCGATCAGGGTAAGGGCCCCGCTGTGGTATTCCTCGTCCAGCATCTGGATGGTGCCGTTACGCACCGTCCGGCGCTTGAATGGCATCAGCGAAATATGAAGCGCCTTCGGGTCGCCGGGCCTGTCCGGAAGACCCGTTGGAGGCATGACATCGCCCTCGAAGATCCCTTGTTTCCACTTTAGCAACGGTACCGTGTCGTCCATGCCTGCACCGGAATGCTCGTGCACGTGGTAGTCGTTGACCAGGAACTCGGTGAAGTAAGCCTCGAATTCGGCGATCGTAAAGATTGCACGACCTTCCGAATCATATCCACCGCGCTCTACAGGGTTCGAGAATTTCGTCCCCGGCACACTCTTGAATTCGTACATGAAGGTTCGGAATGCGCTCTCGACATGGCCCCCGAAATTTGGCGCATCGACCGGTCGGTCACGTAGTATGAAACGATATCGCCGTCTCGCGCCATGCATCATCTGCCCGTTCAATTCGGCCGCATTATCGACCAGGATGACATCTGGAAAACCCCAGCATGGCCATTCGCCACTAACGCCTTGGATCCGCAGATACTCATCCTTGGGCAGGAAGGCATGGGCAAGGGCCAAGCCTGTCGAAAGGGTGCTCGGCGGGTCAAATGTGAGATAAAAACCCAGCACCATGCGGCTATAGGTGTCGATGACGAGTGTGAGCCAGGCGTCACCGATAGGTTGCCGATCCTCCTCGTCAACCAAGCAAATCTGGATCGGCGTGTGGTCGACCTGAATGATCGCCAGAGGATAGTCGTTGTTTGGCAAGTGGCCGGCTTTCGCCCGGAATGCGTCTGTAGCCTTTTTCTTTTGGCCTTGCGCTTCAAGCTTTTTCTTTAGGGGCGTTTCTTGCTCGAAACTCCACAAGGTGGTGAGGCTGATTTCGTCCCACCCCTCTTTTCTGCACTTGCCGTTGATCAATTCCAGGATATCCGGGAGAGTCTTGTGTTCCGGAACGAAACGGTATTCTTTCAAATGATCGTCGATTGTTTTGCGGACTGCCTCTGTCAGGCGATCCCCTCCCAAGTCGGAGCGTACCGCCCGCAGCAGCGCATCCGCAGTACCGTGCACCTCGACAATCTTCAGACGACGATATGCTGTCGCTTGGTTGTATCCAAAGCACTTTCGCAATTCGGCAATTAGCTTCCGTCGTTCCCGACGCGGCGTCTCTAGAATTGCCAACAAGGCTTGAAATTCGAGAACAGAGGCTTCTTGCGCCTTTTTTTGCTCCTCCGATAAATCGCTCTGAGCCGGCAACTTGCGTACTTTCCGGTTCTTGATTCGCAGCGAGCATGCGCTTTGAGAATCAGGGCGCTCTTCAATACCCTCGGTGGCCGGTTCAGAGCCATCTGCAGAAACCGGAGCTTCCTGCGACACCGAGGTCCCCAAGGGAGGTTGAAGTTTCGCTATCGCCAGAAACTCCGGCCGCCCATCTCCGACGCGACTCGCAAGCACACGCTCGAAGTCTTGAACGTGCAAGATTCGCCAATTTTCACCGCCAATACTGACGAACGCCCCTTTCCGGAGTACAACTCGGTCACGCATTGGCTATCGCATTCACAACTGAGTTTAAGGTGAGCTGCTTCAGTAGATCCACCTCAACGCATTGAACGGCAATCAAGCGATAGCAGGCTGGAAGAACTCGAGCCCGCTCTTCCAAGCAGCTTGCCTGAGTGTCCGCCCAAGCACCGAGTGAAAGAGGCCCCCGCTTGGCCAAGGCATCCAGCAAATCGCTGTCGTATCTGGATTCCACGCCGCGCTCCAAATAGCGCAAGAGAAAGCGCGCGTTCTTAAAGTAGGGCGTACGGATATCACTTTCGCGCACGACTTTGAATTCCCAGCCTCGCTTCGCCGCATATCTCGTTGCGGCTGCCCATTTCAACTGGTTTTCTGCTTCGTTCTCTTTACGAGGCGGCATGCGGCGGCGAGGAGATTCGGAGGTCTCGTTTAGGTTAGGTTTGACTTCACAGAGAACCGGTGGCCAGTTCGCAGATTCGGGGATGTCCTGTCGGTAATAGACAAGGACGTCAGGTGTGTATGTCCGGATTTTATTGGCTTCGTCGAGCCATTTCACGGTTTCTGTTTGGGATTCGAAGCGTTCTACCAACCGATTGAAGCGTAGCAAGACGAAGAAGTCCTCTTCGAGCGTAGACTCGAATGCTTGATCATCAGGCGCCGTTCCAGTGACCTTAACCGGGCTCCGAGTAATTCGTCTTGTTGGCATCGAACACCGTTACACTTCGACGATGAATCACTTTTTGCAGCCAAGTGCCACGACTGCACACACAGTATAGGCAAATGGATGACGATTTTCTTACTTAAAAAAATAATTTTCTTACTTAGCGCTAAATTCCCCAGCGGCAATCCGCCACGGCCCGGTGAAATCTCGCTGGCGCATCAGGGGGTCATGTTCCTCGACGAGTTGCCGGAATTCGACCGCAAGGTGCTGGAAACCCTGCGCGAGCCGCTTGAATCGGGGCGCATCCACATTGCCCGCGCCGCCCGGCACGCCGAATTCCCGGCCGAATTCCAGCTGGTTGCGGCGATGAATCCCTGTCCCTGCGGATTCAACGGCCACAGCAACGGTAAATGCCGGTGCTCGCCGGACCAGATCGCGCGCTATCGTGGCAAGCTCTCCGGTCCATTTCTCGACCGTATTGACCTGCTCATCGAGGTCCCGGCCCTGCCGGTCGATACCCTCGCCGGCAAGAGCGACGGCGAATCCTCGGCAGCGGTACGCGGCCGCGTGCAGACCGCACTGGCAATGCAGCGCGAGCGCCAGCGCAAACCGAATGCCCGGCTGACGCCCACTGAGGTCGAAACCCATTGCACGCCGGACACGGCCGGCGCCAGCCTGCTCAAGCAGGCAAGCCAGCGGCTGGATCTCTCGGCGCGCGCCTGGCACCGCATTCTCAAGGTCGCCCGCACCATCGCCGACCTCGCCGACAGCGCGGCGGTGCGGGCACCGCACGTTGCCGAGGCGATCCAGTACCG
>Ga0116153_10000426_pt1 | contig 54314 bp, 41 predicted proteins | sample AD_UKC028_MetaG_FD_89896 | JGI IMG/M metagenome (GOLD analysis project Ga0116153, IMG submission 89896) | Active sludge microbial communities of municipal wastewater-treating anaerobic digesters from USA - AD_UKC028_MetaG | ecosystem: Engineered > Bioreactor > Anaerobic > Digestate | place: USA...
TCGGCGGTCGTTACGGCCTCTCCTCCAAGGAATTCACCCCCGGCATGGTCAAGGCGGTCTTCGACAACCTCAAGGGCCGTTCGCCCAAGCATAACTTCACCGTGGGCATCACCGACGACGTGTCGTTCACCTCGATCCCCTACGAGCCGCTCGACACCGTCCCGGCCGGCACCACGCAGGCGAAGTTCTGGGGCTTCGGTTCCGACGGCACCGTCGGCGCCAACAAGGATGCCATCAAGATCATCGGCGACAATACCGACTTGTTCGCGCAGGGCTATTTCCAGTACGATTCGAAAAAGTCGGGCGGCGTGACCGTGTCGCACCTTCGCTTCGGCAAGATGCCGATCCGGTCGACCTACCTGCTGACCGACGCCGACTATATCGCCTGTCACCGTCAGGCCTACGTGTATCTCTATGACCTCGCCGAAGGGCTGAAGGCGAACGGCACCTTCGTGCTGAACACCTCGTGGTCGAAGGAGGAACTGGAGGAGAAACTTCCGGCGGCGCTCAAACGCGATATCGCGAAGAAGAACGCGAAGTTCTACGTCATCGACGCGGTCAAGATCGCCGAAGAGGTCGGGCTCGGCGGCCGCATCAACATGGTCATGCAGACCGCCTTCTTCAAACTGGCCGGCGTCCTGCCCTTCGACAAGGCGATCGCGCTCCTCAAAAAAGCGGTCGAAAAGACCTACGGCCGGAAGGGCGAGAAGGTCGTCAAGATGAACCACGAGGCGATCGATAAGGCCTCCGCGGCGCTCCACGAATTCAAATACGACGCGAAAAAGTGGGCCGACGCCCCCGATGTGGAGATCGACATCAAGAAGGTCCATGAGCCCTACGGCGATGAGCAGGAACAGTGGTTCGTCGAAACGGTCATCGGCGACATCGCCAAGATGAAGGGTGATCGTCTCCCCTCGTCGTGTTTCAACGCCGACGGTTCGTTCCCGACCGCGACCACCAAGTTCGAGAAGCGCGGCGTCGCGATAAAACTGCCCAAATGGCACGCCGGCAACTGCATCACCTGCAACCAGTGCTCGTTCGTTTGTCCTCACGCCGCGATACGGCCGGTGCTGGTGACCGCCGAGGAGAAGGCGGCCGCCCCGCAGAGTTTCGAGACCATCAAGCCCAAGGGCAAGGCCTTCGAGGGGCTCGAATACCGCATGCAGGTCTACCCGATGGACTGTCAGGGCTGCGGCAACTGCGCCGATGTCTGCCCCGCGCCGAAAAAAGCGCTCGACATGGTCTTCTTCGACGAGATCGCCGAGGTCGAGGCGGCCAACAACGACTTTTCCATCCATGTCCCGGTCCGCGACACCGTCATGAAGCCTGACTCGGTGACCGGTTCGCAGTACCGCCAGCCGCTCTTCGAATTCTCGGGCGCCTGCGCCGGCTGTGGCGAGACCCCGTATGTGAAACTGCTCACCCAGTTGTTCGGCGACCGGATGGTCGTATCCAACGCGACCGGCTGTTCGTCGATCTACGGCGGCACCGCCCCGACGATACCCTACTGCACCAATAAGAACGGTCATGGTCCGGCATGGGCCAACTCGCTGTTCGAGGACAACGCCGAACACGGCTACGGGATGGCGCTGGCCATCCGCCAGAAACGCGACCGCATCGAGATGCTCATGAAGCAACTGCTCGAACTCAAGTGCGACTGCGATGACGATTGCGACTGCGGCTGTAAGGAGGGCGCCGATTGCACCTGCGGTTGCGAACTTTCGGCCGAAAGCAAGGCGCTCTTCGCCGAATGGATAGCCAACAAAAAGAACGCCGAAAAGAGCCGTGAACTGGCGCCGAAACTCGAAGATTCCCTGCGCCGCGATCCCTGCGACGATCCGCGGGTCGACGAACTGCTCGAGATGGCCGACTACTTCGTCAAGAAGTCGGTCTGGGTCATCGGCGGCGACGGCTGGGCCTACGACATCGGCTACGGCGGGCTCGACCATGTCCTTGCATCGGGCGAGGATATCAATGTGCTCGTGCTCGATACCGAGGTCTATTCGAATACCGGCGGGCAGGCGTCGAAGGCCTCGCACTTCGGGCAGGTGGCGAAATTCGCCGCGACCGGCAAGAAGATGCGTAAGAAGGATCTCGGCCTCATCTCGATGACTTACGGATACATCTATGTCGCCTCGGTCGCGATGGGCTCGAACCAGAACCAGACGCTTAAGGCGATGCTCGAAGCGGAACAGTACGACGGTCCCTCGATCGTCATCGCCTACAGCCCCTGCATCAACCACGGCATCGACATGACCCACTCGCAGAAAGAGATGAAACTCGCGGTCGAGACCGGCCTGTGGCCGCTCTACCGCTATAACCCGACGCTCAAAAAAGAGGGGAAGAACTGCTTCCAACTCGACATGAAGGAACCTTCGAAGGATGTCACCGAGATCATCAACAACGAGGTCCGCTTCAAGACGCTCGAGAAACAGTTCCCCGACGAAGCGAAGAAACTGCATCAACTCCTCCGCGAAGACCTCAAGGATCGCTGGGAACGGCTCAAAAAACTCGCCGAACACGGGTTCTGATAGCCCGCGTCATTGCGACGATATCCTTCCGGGGCGGCTGTGGCCGCCCCGTTTTTTTTACGGGAACATAGAGGGCTACTTCTTGACCGGGCCGAGCGGCATCACGACGGTACCGTAGATCTCGTTGAGTATCTGCGCCATCGCCGTGTAGAAGGCCGACGCGCCGCAGAATATCCCTTCGATGCCCGCAATCATCTCGATGGTCGGGTCGCCGGTCAGTTTGCCGATCGCCAAGAGGAAGAACAATATCACAAGCGATCCGAAGACCACCTGTAGCGCTTTACTCAGCCGGAAGGTGCCGATGAACATGAAGGTCGAGAATACCCCCCACACGATCAGGAACGACGCCATCGAGATGGCATCGGGAGCGTCGCCCATGCCGAACTTGGGCATGAGGATGATGCCGACAAGCGTTATCCAAAAAAAGCCGTAGGCGGTGAAGGCGACCGTGCCGAAGGTGTTGTTCTTTTTCCATTCCATCTTCCCGACGATGACCTGCGCCATGCCGCCGACGAAGATCCCCATCGCGAGGATGACGGTGTTCATACCGAACAGCCCGGCGTTGTGGAGGTTGAGGAGGATCGTGGTCATGCCGAACGCGAGAAGGCCGAGCGGCGCCGGGTTGGCGGTGGTGTCCTTGATGATGATCGATTCGGGAGGGTTCATGGGCGACTCCGTGTAAAAGGTTAACCGTAACGGAACGGGGCATGCTAATGGGATATCTCGAAAAATCAAAAGAATTCTTGCCGGCGACGACGACGGGGTGTTTCCTGAAAGTGCACACTCGAGTTCAATTTTGTTAGATAACGATTTTTATTAAGTCAGCTTTCTTGACAAATGCTTTTTTCGTTATAGGGTGGCATCGGTTTCCGGTCGTTTTTTGGACTCTGAGTACAGAAAAGAGGTCTAACAATGCTCGGTATCAAGGAAATCGGTGTTTATATCCCGGCGGGCCGGGAACCCAATCACGACAAGAAGGAAAAGTACGGCATCGACGATGCGTTCCTGCATGACAAGATCGGTGTGGATCGCCACTCCTTCCGCGACGCGGACGAGGATGCGACCGACATGGGCTTCAAGGCGTTCCAGCATCTTGCCTCCAAGATCGACATCGACCGCTCGAAGATAGAGGTGCTGGTGTTGGTCACGCAGAATCCCGATGTCCGGATGCCGCACGCCGGGACGATACTGCACGAGAAGATCGGCCTTCCCTACACCTGCGCTTCGTTCGACATCCCGCTCGGCTGTTCCGGCTTCATGTACGGTCTGTCGGTCATCACCGGCTTCATGAAGGAGAACGGGATGACGCGGGGACTGCTCATCACCGCCGATCCCTACACCAAATGCGTCAACCCGGAGGACAAGAACACCTCGCTCCTCTTCGGCGACGGCGCGACGGCCACCTATATCACCGACGACCCGGTACTGACGCCGGGTAAATATGTCTTCGGTAACAACAGCGAGAAATGGCGCGACATCAAACTGGTCGACGGCTGGCTCTACATGAACGGCTCGGCGGTCGTGAAGTTCGTCGCAAAATTCGTCCCCGAAAATGTCCGTCAGACGCTGGAGAAGAACGGGCTCAAACAGGAGCAGATCGACCGCTGGGTCATGCATCAGGCGAGCCGTTTCATGCACAAAGTGCTCTGCGACTATACCGGCATCGACCCCGAGAAGATGCCGTGGGACTGCCGCGATTATGGGAACACCGTGTCGAGTTCCATCCCCCTCATCCTTGAAAAAGAACTGCACGACAAGAGCCGTAAAACCTTCTTCATCTGTGGCTTTGGCATCGGCCTGTCGTGGGGTAGCACCGTCCTGAGACGGGTCTAGTACAGCAGATATTTCTTCCGTATCTCTTTGAATTTTTCGCAGTCGGCGTTCGCTTCGGCGAGTATCTTCTTGACCGCCTCTCCCTTTTTCAACCGCCGATCGATGCCCGCTTTGCCCATGCTGAGGGCGAAGTCGGTGGTCGGGTCGAATTCGGGCGCGATGGCGAAAAGCGTTTTAAGTACTATCAATCCGAGCCGGAAGGTGTCGAGCTTTTTGATGTCGGCGATCGTCAGCCGGATGCCGCCGCATTCCTTGCCGAAATGGCGGTGGATTTTATCGGTCGGGGTGAAGGTGATCGGCGTCGCGGTCACCCCGGCGGGGAGCTGTTTTTTCAGCGCGGCGGCGAGTTTCGCCCCGTCGATGAAGGGCGCGCCGTAGGTGAAGAAAGGTGCTTCGGTGCCGCGGCCGACCGACAGGTTGGTCGTCTCTATCCACCCCATCCCGGCGTAGATGAGCGCCGCGTCGGGGTTCCTCAGGTTGGGTGACGGCGGGACCCACGGCAGGCCGGTGTCCTGCCAGAGCATCGTCCGTTCCCACCCGATCATACTCACCACTTCAAGCGCCGCGCCGATGCCGAAATGATCGTTGAACAGGCGCGCCAGCTCGCCGATGGTCATCCCGTGACGGGTCGGTATGGCATAGAGGCTCGTGAATTTGCCGGTCAGTTCGGCGGGCGGCACGAAACCCGCGACAATGTCGCCGCCGGTCGGGTTGGGGCGGTCGAGTACGATCACCTTCTTCCCCGCCGCCTTTGCCGATTCCAGCGTATAGGCGAGCGTCGCCGGATAGGTGTAGTAGCGGGCGCCGACATCCTGCATGTCGAAGATGATGAGGTCGCTGTCGGCGAGGAGTTCAGGCTTCGGCTTTTTCTCTTTACCATATAACGAGGTGACCGGGATATCGCGATAGGTATCGTCGGCGACCGCCTCATCGGCGAGCCCCGTCAGGCCGTGTTCGGGGGTGAAGATGCGGACGAGCGTCGCCTTTTTGCCGTCGAGGAGCAGATCGATGAGATGCTTCCCCGCGGCGTCGCGGGCGGTGTGATTGACCACGAGCGCCACCCGTTTCCCGGCGAGGCTGTCGAACCCGCGCGCTTCGAGCACATCGAGCCCGGTCTGCATCGTTGTCGCGGCATGAACGGTCATGGTCGCAAGGAAGAAAAGGGCAACGATCAGCGGCCGGAAGAACGGCGTCACGACGAATGCTCCGGGGTCCCCGCGGCGCGGGAAAGGAGCCGTTTGACCTCACCGGCGAGCCGGTCGAGTTCCATCGGTTTGCCGATATAGGTGCTTCGCCCGAGTTTCGCGAAGGCGGCGGTACGAGTGTTGTGGGTGCCGCTGCAGAGGATCGCCGGCAGTTGCGGCCGCAGTTCGCGCATCCGTTCTATCAGTTCGATGCCGTCGAGCCCGGGCATCATGAGATCGGTGATCACGAGGTCTATGCCGTCGGGGTTCTCGCGGAACAGCTTGAGCGCCCGGAGCGGGTCGGTCTCGGTACGGACCAGATAGCCGAGCGCCGTGAGCGTTTCACTGCCGAGCCGCACCAGTATCTCCTCGTCATCGAGGAACAGCAATCGGCCGGTTCCCGCGAGATGGGCGAACAGTTGCCGTTCCAACGGCTTTTCGCGGAAGGGGAGCGTCGCGACCGGCAGTTCGATGATGAAGCGAGTTCCCTGTCCGACCGCGCTTTCAACCCGTATCGTGCCGTCGTAGCGTGTCACGAGTCCTTTAATGATGGAAAGGCCGAGTCCCGTTTCTTCGCCGGGGGCCTTGGTCGTGAAGAAGGGATCGAATATCTTTTCAAGATGCTCAGGGGCGATGCCGGGGCCGTCGTCGGCCACTGTAAGGGTCACGGTGGCGTCGGAGGCATTCTCCGCAGGCGGCGTGCAGTGGAGCGTTATCCGTATCGTTCCGGTGCCGCGCGCCTGCATCGCCTGAAAAGCGTTCACCACGAGGTTGGTGACGAGCTGGTGGGCATGGGTGGCGTCTATCATGACCGAACGGCAGAAGGGGTCGGTCTCCTCGACGATGGCGATGGCGGGCGGTATCAGTTCGCGCAGGAGCGAAAGCGACTCGCGGACGGTGTATTGCAGTTGGATGGGGCGCACCTCTTCGGTCGTCTGCCGCGAGAAACTGAGTATCTGTTTGACCAGTTCGGCGGCCCGTTCGGCGGCGGCGCGGATGTTCTGCGCCGGTTGCGTGAACGGCGAATCGGATCCGGCGCGCCGCACGATAAGATCGGCGTACCCGAGAATACCGGCAAGAATATTGTTGAAGTCGTGGGCGATGCCCCCCGCGAGCGTGCCGATGGCGTGCAGACGTTCATTCTGCAACAGGCGCTGTTCGATGCGGCGGCGCTCCTCCTCGGCGATTTTGCGGTCGGTGGCGTCGCGCACGATGGCGAGGATATTTGCGCCGCACGGCACCATGCGGGTCTCGAAATAGCGGGTCGCTCCCTCCAGTTCCAGTTGGTACTCGTACAGTTCAGGTTGTCCCGTTTCCCGTATCCGCAGGATCCTTTCACGGGTCGTCTTTGCGAGATAGTCGGGCAGGATCTGTTCGATCGAACGACCGAGGAACTGTTCGCGCGGCATGAGTAGACGATGTTCGTTGCTCGCCTGCCCGTCAAGGAATATACCGTCGGGCGAAAAGAGGAACATGATATCGGGATTGGCGTGCAGAAATGCCGTGTTGCGCGCCTCGCTTTCACGGAGCGCCGCTTCGGTGGCGCGTCGCATCGCCAGTTCTTTTTTCTGTTCGCTGGTTATCCGGCGCAGCGTTTTATCGATGTGGTATTGCGTGAGAAAAGAGAGGAGGAGGAAAATGGTCGCCGAGGTCCAGTGAAAGAGCGGGTCGAAGGGTTCCACGGTCGCGGAGATAAGACCGAATATCTGGGCCAGCGCGATGGCATAGCCCGAAACGATACAGATGACGGTCATCAGGAACCCGGCGCGCCAGCCGAGCAGGAACCCGGCGAACGGTATCAGGACGAAGTATCCGTAGAGCGGCGTGGCGAGCAGTCCTTCCTGTAAGAACGGGAAAAGAGTGTTGAGCGCCCAGAAAGCGAACAGCGACAGATAGCCGACGGTCCGCACCAAGCCTCGGCGCAGGAGCTGGAGAAGGATCAGGTTGTTGATCGCGGCCAGCAGACAGGCAAGCAGATCGAGCGGGTTGGCGCGGATGAAGAAAAGTACCGGCGCTCCGATGCCCGACAACAATAGGCCGCCGAGCAAAAAGTAGTGAAGAATGAGCGCGATATGAGTCTTTTCGGCGTCGTCGAACACCGGCGGTCGGAACGGTCCGGCAAGCACGGCCATGATGGATCCTCCTTCCCCCAAGATCCCGTATTATATCTTATAAAGAGCTCGCATAGTCAAGAAAAGGTTCTATAAGAGGCGGCTCGTCGGTGATGAAATAGAGTTCATCATTCTTGGCGCAACCCGAATAGGTCCAGTTCATCGAACCGAACTCAAGGATATCGTCGGTGACGAAGAATTTGTGATGGAACACCATCGAGCCGTCATAGTAGGCGACAGCGGCCCCCGCTCCGTCAAGTTGGTCGAAAGCATACTGGTTGGCCGGGGTGCTGGCGGTCGACCAGTCGTCCAGCGTCGCATGCAGGGAAAATCCGCGGTCGACGGCGCCGATCAGTTCGTCGAACATTGGGGCGTCGTCGGTCAGGGTGTACATGGCCAGCCATCCCTCCGCATCGTCGGACAGTCCGTTCAGCAGTGCGGCGATATCGTTGCAGGAGGCGGGGGTGATCACCAGCTTGCCGTGCTTGAGGGGGCAGTACGGATCGCAGTGACGCACCTTGGCGGCACCGCGCCGGAAGGCGGCCAGTTCCTGATATTCCCAGATAAGTTCGTTGGCCAGCGGGATATCGTCGCGGATGACCACCAAAAAGTTCCGGATATCCTGATAGGCGATGTTGGCCGAGGTGATGAGGGCGGTCGATCCGTCGATGACGAAGAATTTCTCATGAACGATGCCCTCGCCGGTGTCTTCGTAGGCAACGAGAGGATAGTGCGGGGTGCCCGCCTCGATGGGCGATCCGGCGATGCCCGCCACGTCGACCCCTTGAGCGGCCAGCGTGTTGAGCGCCGTCATCACCGCTTCGTCGCGGAACGTATAGGTGACGAAACGTACCGAGCTCTGTGCACGGCCGAGTTCGGCGAGTATCGTCGCGCGGACGGCGTCGTCGAAGAACACCTCGACGGCGGGCGGCGGCGTATCGTTGTCGACCAGTAATTCGTCGGATATCGTTGTCTCATCGGGCAATTCTTCGTCCGGCATGTCGATCAGGTCGTTTTCCTCTTTTTCCTGATCCCTGTCACCGACAATGACCGTGCCGTCGTCGGGCATGGTTCCGCTATCGGGCCCCGCGTTGGAAGTGGAGAAACAGCCGATGCACAAAAAAGAGAATATGATACCGATCAATATACGCATCAGCGCCTCGTTCAAACCGGGGGCAGTATAGCGCGCCGTCTCTTCTGCGTCAACGATGTCGGCCGGTTTTCTTGCCAGCGCCCCCGATTCCCGGTAAGGTGACGCGACACGCGGAGGCGGTATGATCTACTTTCTGGTCACCTTGGTTATCTTCTCCTCGATGGAGGTGGTCAGCAAGCCGCTGATGCCCTTCATCGACCCCTTTCAGCTCACCTTTCACCGCTTTTTCATCGGGCTCGTCTTCCTGTTCCTCTTTCTCGTGGCGCGACGGCGGCTTCACGAACTGACCTGCATCACGCGGCGCGACATCGCGACGCTCGCCTTTCTCGGCTTTCTCAACACCTTTTTCGCGATGTCGATGCTCCAGATAGCGGTGAAATATTCGACCGCGGCGACCGCGGCGACGCTCATCTGCTCCAACCCCGTCTTCGTCTACCTCTTTTCGCTCATCGCCAAGAACGAGGAGTTCTCGTGGCGGCGCGCCGGCGGCATCGTCGCGGGGGTGGGCGGCATCGTGCTGGTGATGTTCGACCGCGGCCTCTCGTTCGACATCGGCGCCCTCTACGCGCTCATCGCTTCGGCATCCTTCGCCCTCTACACCATCGTCAACAAAAAAGTGGTCCACCGGATCGGCTCGATGCCGGTGAACATCGTCTCGTTCTCGTTCGGACTGGCGCTGTCGACGCTGTTCCTCCTGATCATGGGTATCGGACTTCTGCCGCCCGTCGAGATAACGGGCGACCCGGCGCGACTGACCGCCTTCATCTATCTGGGCGTCGTGGTCAGCGGCATCGGCTACATCACCTTCGTCAAGACGATCCGCCAACTGGGACCGCTCGCCGCGTCGGTGGTCTTCGTCGTGAAGCCGGCGCTTGCCACCCTGCTGGCGGTGCTCCTGCTCGGCGAACAACTTTCGCCGCTTTTCTGGCCGGGATTATTTCTCATAATTACGGGCGGTTCTCTCATCCTCAAGCGGGCGGCCGTACAAAAAAGTTGACACCGTTCTGAATCTCCTTTAGGTTGTCAACTAAAGTTACACTTCGGGGGTCCCGAATGGCACCGACCCATGACCCGTCGCTTGTCTACCGGCATCTGGTTCGTATCCTCGGCGCGTTGGTCGGCGCCGGAACGATACCGCAACTGGTTGTCTCGCTCGACCGCTCCTTGCGCGAACTGTTTCCGCGCCTGTTCCTCGGCGTGGCCATATGGGACCGCTATGAAGACGAGTTCAGGATTTTCCTCCCGCGCGGGCGGCGCCTTGAACAAACGGTTCGGCGGCGTTTCGAGGCGATAGCGGCGGCCGAGACTGAGACCGGTTCCGCCCCGTATGCCCAGAGCGTTGTCTTTTCGGCCCCTATTCTGCGCGAAGGAGGATCCTATTTCTACGACCGCCGCGCTTTCGAGGAGGGGGTGACGGCGATGCTGTTCATCGAGTTCACCACCGAGGAGGACCGCGCCACCTTCGCGGTCATGGCCGAGGATCTCGTGCCGCAGTTCTGGTCGATACTCTCCGAACGCTATGTCCGGGTACAGGCGGGAGAGGAGTCGGACATGCTCTGGCGGCTCACCGACGCCGAAAAGCGCGAGGAGGACTGGCTCAACGAGATAGAACTCAACCAGTTGCTCCAGAACCTGCTCCAGTTGTCTCTGCGCAAACTCGGGGCGAAGATCGGCACGATACTGCTCCTCGACGAAAAAACGGGCGAGTTCAACATCGAGCCGCGCGCCGTCATCGGCAAGGCGATATCGGTCATTCCGGAGAAGTTCTCGACCAAAGAGCGCTCCATAACCGCCATCGTCCACCGCACCAACCGCTATTACATCTGCAACGACACCGATGCCGATCCAAACTATTACCCGATCTTTCAGGGGATCAAGTCGTCGCTCATCGTCCCGATCGCCTTTCAGGGGCGTTGTATCGGCGTCATCGCGATAGAGTCCCAGCGCAAGAACCGGTTCGCGGTGGCCGATGCCGAGAAACTGCAGTCGATCGCCCAGACGGCGACGATGTTCATCCGGCGCGCCCAGCTGTACCGGGAAACGGCGCGGCGCGGCGACGCCATCATGATCTTCGGCCGCACCGACAAGTGGAAGGAGGTCGAAAAGAAGATAGAGAAGGCGTCGAAGACCGACGCGACGGTCATACTGCGCGGCGAAAGCGGCACCGGCAAGGAACTGGTGGCCCACGCGATCCACTTCAACAGCCCGCGCAAGGACAAGCCGTTCGTGACGATAAACTGCGCCGCGATACCGGCCGACCTGCTCGAAAGCGAAATGTTCGGCCATGTCAAGGGGGCCTTTACCGGCGCCTACGCCGACAAGCTGGGCGAGTTCGAGAAGGCCGACGGCGGGACGATATTTCTCGACGAGATCGGCGATCTGCCGGTCCTCCTGCAGGTAAAAATACTCCGGACGCTCCAGTCGGGCGAGATCCGGCCGGTCGGCTCCAACAAGCCGCCGCACCGCGTGAATGTTCGTGTCATCGCCGCGACGGGGCGCAACCTCGAAGAGATGACCGCCGCGGGGACCTTCCGGCTCGATATCTACTACCGGCTCCATGTGGTCCCGGTGTGGCTGCCGGCCCTGCGCGAATACCGCGAAGACATCCCGTTCATTGTCGAGAACTTCGTCAAGCAGGCCAACGAGCGGTTCAACACGGCGGTTCACGGCGTCGACAAGGAGGCGATGGAACTGCTGATCCGCTACGATTACCCGGGCAACATGCGGCAACTCAACAACTTTATCCAGCAGGCGGTCATCATGGCCGACGGTCCCCTGATCCGGACCGAACACCTGCCGCAGGAGATCCGCGAGGCGGCGCCGGGACCGATCGCCCCGACCGTGTCGCCCGCGCTCCACGACGGGATGCCGCGTTTTTCGCCCGAAGGGCCGCTACCCTCCTATCTGGAAGAAAAGGAACGGGTGCTCGCCGAATTCTCGTTGGAATACCTCCGGGCGCTGCTGGCAAAAAGCGACGACAACATCCAGCAAGCGGCCCGCACGGCGGGGATATCGCGCATGGCGCTCTACAAGATGCTCGAACGCTACGCGATCCGGCCACGCGAAGGACAAAGGAATGTGCTTGCAAAATAAAATGGCCCGGATATACTTGGTCCGTTGACGAATAGAAAAAACGAGGTGGTGCCATGAATCGTGCCGTACGGTGCTTTTTCTTTGCCTTGTCGGTGCTGTATATCGTTTCCTGCACGCCGGCGGGAGATGACGATCCGGTCGTCGACAACATTGCGGGTACCGATAACGCCGCGCAGAACGATGACGCGACGGGTAACGATACGAGCACGGATAACCCCGCCGCTACCGACGAAGATCAGGTCGATCTCCCCGATGTCGATATGGCGCAGTGTGCGCCGGGAGAAACGGACGAATGCTATCATGGGCCGAGCGGCTCGAAGGGTCGCGGCGAATGCAAGGCGGGATCGGCGACCTGCGGAGCGAGCGGCTATTGGGGAGATTGTATCGGCGAGGTCCTGCCGAAACCGGAGATATGCAACGACGGTATCGATCAGAACTGCGACGGGGAAGATGGGACCGAAGAGAACACCTTCGATTACGATCAGGACGGCTACACCTATTGCACCGGCGACTGCTGTGAATTCGAATCGGAATGTCCGCATCCCGAATTGGCAAGTCCGTCCGGCTATGATTTCCCGGGCAACGGCGTCGATGATAATTGTAACGGCGCCGTCGACGAAGTGGATGCCTGCGATACCGGCCTCGGTCAGGATTCGACCGATCCGATCGATATGGCAAAATCGATAGACCTGTGCCCGAAACCGGCCGACAGAGAGTATGGTCTGCTCACTGCGGCGATCTCTCTCGCAGACGGCAGCGGTGCGCCGCTCCCGGTACAGCACAAGATATTCCCCGGCTTCGGCAATGTCATAGCGCCCCACACCGGCGGCAGTTTTCTGATGCTTTCCTCCGGTACGGCGGGCAATCCCTACACCTCGACCGAGGAGGACCTAACGCAGAATTCGTCGGCCCCCGCCGATTGGTATCAGGCCAACGGCAGTCAGTTCCCGAGTTCGCCCGGCTGTGGTGGTGGCGAGGCGGGCACCGAACCGGTGAACGATCCGATCATGTTGACGCTCACGGCAAAGGTGCCGATGAATGCCCGCGCCTTCAGTCTCGACATATACTTTTTCAGCCGCGAATTCCCCGAGTATGTATGCGAATTCAACGACTTTTTTGTCGTATTGCTTGATTCGGCCCACACCAGTTCCGATCCGGCGCTTCAGAACCCGGCCGACAAGAATCTTGCGATGGATGAGAACGGGAACCCGGTCGGCATCAACCTTGCGCCGGCGGGACTGTTCCGCGTCTGTTGTCAGACCGGATTCGACTGCTATACCGATCCGTTCAAAAATTACGGCCAGTACTGTACGCTGGGACCCGGCGAATTGGCGGGAACCGGACTGTTTGAAACGGGGTCGAAAGAGGGCGGTACCGGCTGGTTGGTCACTAAGGGCAATGTCGTGGCGGGCGAAGAGATAACGATCCGGCTCGCCATATGGGATACTAAAGACAACGTGCTGGACTCCATGGTGCTTATCGATAATTTCACGTGGCTTCCCAAAGAGGTCAAGCCCGGCACCAGCATTCAGGAATAACGCCGAAATCCTTGCAATCGGCGCGCTCCGCGCTATCCTTCCCCTCACGATATTTCGCTCTTCCGGAGGAACGGATGAACATTCAGAATCTTATGCAACAGGCGCAGAAGATGCAGAAGAAAATGCTTGAGGTCGAAGAGGCATTCAAGCAGGAACGATTCACCGCCGAAGCGGGCGGCGGCGCGGTCAAGGCGACCGTCGGCGGCGACATGACGCTCAGCGGTATGGTGATCGGCGACGAACTGATGAAAAGCGGCGACCGCGAGATGGTGCAGGACCTCGTCCTCATCGCGGTCAACAGTGCGCTCGATACGGCGCGGCGCGAGAAGGAGACACGGATGTCAAAGCTCCTCGGCAAGGCAGGCGCCGGCATGCCCGGTATGTTCTGATGGATTACGGTATCGTCCGGCGTCTGGTGGAGACGCTCCGGCATCTTCCCGGCGTCTCACAGAGACTTGCGGAGCGGATAGCGTTCTCGCTTCTGCAGGATCCCGACGCACAGCATGCCGTGGCCGAACTTTCCACGATACTGGGCGGCGCTTCATCGTGCGTCGAATGCGGCTGGTTCATAGAAAAAGGAAAGCCGTGCGCCAACTGCGCCCGCGACCGGCGGGTCATCTGCGTGGTCGAAAGTTTCTCCGATCTCATCGGGATCGACCGCACCGGCGAATTCGACGGCACTTTTCATCTGCTCGGCGGCCTCATCGCGCCGCTGGAAGGACTGCTCCCCGAAGACCTGACCGGCGATGCGCTCCTGCGTCGCGTCACGGCGGGCGGCGTCGAAGAGGTGATACTCGCCCTTCCCGCCACGATAGAGGGGGAAGCGACGGTCCACTATCTGCATGAACTCCTTGCGCCGACCGGCGTGGCGGTCACCCGCATCGCCCGCGGCATGCCGTCGAACTCGAAGATAGAATATCTCGACCGCAAGACGATAGGGCACGCCCTGCGCGAACGGGTCAAGGTCTCCTAAAATTTCCGGAAAAAGTTATCAGAGCGGCGGGAAGAGGGTTTCGCCATTCGCCACGATCTCGGTGCAGGTCCATGACGGGTCGATGCGCTTCTGGCGCCAGATGTTCGGACCCGATTCCTTGAGCACATTCTGGGCACCGCCTTTGAATAGAGAGGTGTCGGTCTTGAGGACCACCTGCTTGTCGGTCCAGAAGACGGTCCCCTCAATGGTCTGCGTTGCGCCGGTCCCGTTCACCTGTCCCCAAAGTTCGGAAGATGATTTCTCGACAATATGGGTGATGCCATTGGTAATTCCGGCGTTGACGTTCACCTTAAGACCCGGTTCGCCGTCGTTGTCCCAATCCTCGACATCAGGGCTGTTGGGATCGGTCGGCAGTTCATAGGTTCCCGGATCGGTCGGCAGTATCGACTGCTTTATCGAGCGCAGTTCCCAGTAGGTGGGCTGATAATATTCACCGGCCAGCGTGATGTCCGCCTCTTTGTGGAGCATGATGAGGGCGTCGGCGAAGGTCTGCGGCATCAGGATGTTTATCGGGTTGAGCGCCGTTTTGTTCTCGATGATGATGTGGCATATCTTGGAATCGATCCAAAGATGGCCTTCCTGCTGGCGCTGGGTCATGCGGAACAGCGTCCGGATCTCGGCGGTTGCGGCGTCGAACCCGGCGACCTTCGCGGTGGCGGTGAAGACCATCTGCTGGGCCCACGAACCGCAGACCTCGGGGAAGGCGCCCGGCGCGCAGTTCGGATCGACATCATCGGGGAGCAGTTCGTCCTCGTCGGAGTTCAGTTCGTCGCTCGTTTCGTCGGGGAAGGCCGTAGAATCATCGGAAGGTTCGATGATGTCTTCGTCAGCCGTCGTGTCCACGGTGTCCACCATGTCCACATCGTCCACTTCAACCATCGTGTCGACACCGGCCGTGTCCTCATCGATGATCGTCTCATCGTTGGTGTTGTTCGTGTCGGTCTGCGTGGTCGACTCGTCGCCGCACGAAACGATGAAAAACGTCGCGCTCAGCGCGCAAAAAGTGGCCAGCTGTTTTTTCATTCTTTGTTCTCCGTATCTTTATCCTTGGTATCTTCTTCCTTCTTGTCGAAATAAAAGGTGAACCAGACACCGGCGCTGATGAGCACGCCGTCGCTTTTGTAGCCCGGATAGCCGGGGTTGTTGGTCTGGAAACCGTCCGATTCGGCGAGGTGGCTGCCGTCGAAGTCGCTGACCGATTCGGGGAACTCGTCGACCACCTTCCCCTCCTTTCCGGTCCCGCTCGCGGGAGCTGTTGCGGTCGCCGCGACACCGGCCGTTTTCTTCTGCGTCCGCTCTACCAGATAGTGAAGTTGAGCGCCGATGCCGGTATCGAACGAATAGTCGCCCGCTTCCCACGTCCGGCTGTATCCGGCGCCGAAGGAGAGTCGATGATTGTCGACATAGTTGGTGCGGCCGGTCTGTGCCGGTACCGGGGTGGGGGTGAAGGCGACATCGAGCCCCCAGCGGTTCAGGCCATAATCCATCGCGGCGCCGGCCGACACTTTGAAGATGTCGCTCCATGCGAGGTCTTCGATGGTCTCCTTCACGAAACCGCCGTAAATGGTCGCCTCGTTCTCGGTCCCTTCGTCGTATACCGTTTCAAGTTCGTAGTCCCAGTAATAGTTGTCCTGCGGCCGGGCATTCTGCCGGTTGACATAGGCGCTCCACCGTTCGTAGGAACCGGTGAGCGTTGCGGTGAGTCCCAGCCCGTCGAAGTCGAACCGGCCGAGCGCGAAGGCGAGCGATAGATTGAGTGGCGAATAGGCGTGGATAATGGAGAAAGAACTCTCGCCGACCGACCGCTCCATCGCCCCCTGCATCCGCCAGAAGTTCATATCGATATCGGAATCTATCGCGTTGTGGGAGGGGAGGTGGACCGTCGCGGCGATACGGAGCTTTTCCCACGGCCGCGCGGCGATGGCGAAATGCGGCATCACCCGCAGACCGATGGTTGAGCGGGCGAGGATATCTTTCTCGTTGCGGGCGGCATCGGGAATATAGGTCGAGGCCGTTATCTGGGTGCTGTTGATGAGCGACAGACCGATGCCGGCCGTGAGCCATTCCCAATAAACGCGGCCGCCCAGACCCAGCGATATCGAGAAACCCTGCAACCGGTCCTCGTAGAGTTCAAAATGGAGTGAATTTGAGAAGTTCGCCTCGCGTTCGTCGACAAAAAAGGAGCTCTGCCCCTGCAGTTCATCGACCGGCAGGATCATCGTGATGCCGAGCGAGAGCCATTGATCGATGAGCGAGGTGACCACCCCGACCGTCGCGAAGTAGCTATGGGCCTCGGGACTATCGGAACCCCATCCGGCGAGTTTGTCGGTCGGCTGTGCCTTAAACGGGAGTTGTCGGTCGGGAAGTCCGTCGCGCACTACCTGTGCCGCGTAAATGCCCGAGCCGAAGCCGCCGTTCGCATCCATGTCGCCCAGAATGCTGGTCCCGGCGGGCCGGTCGAAGAGCCCGATGCGAAGTCCCTGATACAAATAGGAGAATGACAGGGTGAACGAATCTTTCACGTCGAGCAAAAGTGCCGGATTGAAATAGGCGGTCTCCGGCCCTTGCGGGAGGATGCGTCCGCTGAAGGGATTGGTTCCTTCGGCCGAGCCGAGAAGTTCCTGCGTGGGGCTGGCGGAAAGTGAAGCGGAGAAGAGTGCGAAAGCGCACGCAATACAGAGCAGAAGCGGTCTCATGGATCCTCGGATCGTCGTTTATCAACGGCTGAATATTATCAAAAGGCGAAAGATAGTCAAGAATTTATGCACTATTATTGTACTGGGCTGTCAGCGGAATAAAGTCGGTTTCTTAGCGTCAAAGGAGATTTTCCAGATCGACACCCGAAATAACTTTATTTTTTGCGAGGCTCACTCTATAATCGCGCCGGTTATCTATTCGGAGAATGGTATGGTGTCGCGCTTCTTGATGCTCTGTGGTGTGCTGATGCTGTGCACCGGCGCCCTGTCGGCGCAGGAAGGCGCCATCGTCACGCCCGAAGGGGAAGTGATCAATGAACAGCCAGTAGATCAACCGGAATCGCCACAGGAAGCTCCGGTCGAAGAGAAGAAAAAAGATGATGCGCCGATACAGCTTCCCGCGAAATGGTCCGGCGCCCGCGCCGAACAGTTCGGTCTCGGATTCCTGCTCGGCGAACCGACCGGCATCTCGTTCCGCTGGTTCTTTCACGAAACGCAGGGTATTGACGCCCTTGCGGCGTGGGGCTGGGGATGGGACCATCACCAGAAAATCGTGCTCCATGCCGACTACCTTTTCCGCTTTTATGATCTTATCCCGATACCGGCCGGCGATACGGCGCTTTATGTCGGCGGTGGCTTGCAGATGGGCATGTTCGACAATCGACGGTATGATGCCTACTACCACACCGATCACGACTGGTGGTTCCTTTTGGCTCTCCGCCTGCCGGGGGGCATTCTTTATCAGGTGAAGTCGTTCCCGATAGAGGTGCTGTTCGAGATAGCATTTCTGCTCAATATCCTACCTGACCTTGCCCCTGACTTCAACGTTGGACTTGGTCTAAGATTCTGTTTCTAAAGAGGTTTTCATGGCACGGCGGCTTTTCCTTACCATTTTTCTGACGGCGTTGGCGACCCTTGCGCTCGAGACGGCGCTTCCCCGCATCTTTAGCGTTACGATGTGGTATCATTACGCATTCATGGCCATATCGGTCGCGATGCTCGGTATGGCGACCGGAGCGGCGAAGGTGTTCGTGTCGCGTTGGACCGAACTCGACGAGAATGAGCTTGAACGGCGCATCGCTCGCTATTCGCTTTATTTCTCGATCACGACGGTGCTGTCGCTCCTTGCGCTTCTTTCCATACCGTTCGTTCCGCGATCGACCGGCGTCGGCATCTATTCGATGGCCTTTATTTACACCATTGCCGCCGTCCCTTTCTACTTTTCGGGGGTCGTGGTGTCGGCGATACTGTCGACCCGTTTCATAGCGCTCGTTAACGGTCTGTATGCCGCCGATCTTGCCGGCGCGGCGGTGGGGGCACTGCTCTTTTTCTTTTTTCTCCGCATCACCGACGCGGTCAGCTTCGTCATACTCATCGCGGCGCTTCCGGCGCTTGCCGCCTATCTTCTCTCCCGGCGCGTTCCGACGCTTGTCCTCTGTCTCTTATTCGTCGTTCTGGCCGGGGCCAACCACTTCGAACGTTTTTTCCGCATCGAATGGCAGAAGGTCGAAACGGGACAACTCGCGGTCGCGGTCGAGACCCAGACCGAATGGGAAGGATGGACCCCCTTTTCCCGGATCACCGTTTCCAATTTCATAGATACCGCCTTCGGCTGGGGCACCTCCAATACCTTTTACAAGGAGTTGCCCGACTACAAAGTAGGGCAGAAGAACCTCATCATCGATGCGGCGGCCGCCACCATCATCACGATGCGCGGCAAACCGGTCGAGGAACTGCAACATCTCCGGTATGACATCACCAATCTCGCCCATTTCATAGTTCCCGACGCCCGCGTCGCCGTCATCGGCGTCGGTGGCGGCCGCGATCTGCTGTCGGCGCTCCACTTCAAACAGAAGGAGGTCTGGGGGATCGAGATAAACGAACGGATACTCGAAGCGATAACCGGGCCCTATCGCGATTTCACCTATCCCTTCGCCGACATCCCGAATGTACATCTCATCCACGACGAGGCGCGCAGTTTCATCGAGCGGACCGACCTCAAATTCGACATCATACAGGCATCGCTCATCGATTCGTGGGCGGCGACCGCGTCGGGCGCCTTCGTGCTGACCGAGAACAGCCTCTATACCGTCGAAGGGTGGCAGGCGTTCCTGTCGAAACTTTCCGACCGCGGCGTGGTGACGATGTCGCGCTGGTATTATCAGAAACGGCCCGGCGAACTGCTACGACTCGCGTCGCTTGCCTACGAAGCGCTCGATGCGATGGGGGTGAAGAACCCGGCCGAGCACATCATGCTCGCCGCAACCATCTTCTCGGGTGACGAGGATCTCTCAAAACTCACCAAAGAGGAACGGAAACAGCGCGAAGATGTTATTTTCGGCACCGGTACGATCATCGTGTCGATGCGTCCGTTCGACGGTGATGCGGTGAACAAATTCCTTACCACCTGCGAACGCTACCAGTTCGAGGTCCTTCTCGCGGCGGGATACGAAGGGCAGTCGGTTTTCCAGCACATCGTCGACCGCGATAAGCGGGCTGCGATGATCGCCGGATATCCACTTAAACTCACCGCGCCGACCGATGATAACCCCTTTTTCTTCAATATGCTCAAGCCCTCGGCGCTCCTGCAATACCGCGGTATCGAGAAAGAGGGGCCGCTCAACACCAACCTCGGCGCGGTGCGCAACCTCGTCATCCTCCTCGGCATCGTGACGGTGCTTGCGCTCCTGCTCATCATCGTGCCGATACTCTCGGCGATGGAGCGGAAAGGGGCGAAGATGCTCCTCCACCCGTGGAGCCTCTATTTCGCCGCCATCGGCTTCGGCTTCATGCTCATTGAGATCGCGCTCATCCAGAAGTTCACCGTCTTCCTCGGCCACCCGACCTACAGCCTGCTCGTCGTTCTCTGCACGATACTCCTCTTCACCGGCTTCGGCAGTTGGCTCGCGGGGCGTTTGAAAGGGAAACTGAAACCGCTCCACATCTTCATCATTCTCATCGCGGTGGTGACGGCGGCGGGCGGCGCGAACATGTTCATCCTGCCGCATCTTTCGGGGCTGCCGCTCGCGGCACGGATATGCTACAGCGCGGTGGTGATGGCGGCGATCGGTACGGTGCTCGGGATGCCGTTCCCGACCGGCATGGCGTCGCTGGAAGGGGAACAAAAAGAGTGGGGGCCGTGGCTCTGGGGGATCAACGGGGCGCTGGGCGTCGTCTCATCGGTGCTCGCGACGGCGCTGTCGCTCTTTTTCGGGATATCGGTGACCTTCTTCGCGGGGGTGGCGGCCTACGGTCTGGCGCTTGCCGCCTGCATCGCCGCCGTCAGGGTCAAACGGTAACAACTACTATCTCCGAAAAAAACTTGACAATATTGCTTGAAGTTGATAATAGAATTGTCAGCATTGGTTAATTTTGTCAAGTTCGGCGGCAATGAAAGAATTTCTGACGACAAGGGCCGTCTTCACGGTGGAGGAGTTGGATAGCGCGGCGGCAAAGAACAAGGGAACGCGCAATTCATTGCTTCAATACTTTCGCAAACAAGGACGGATCGTGCCCGTGCGGCGTGGTCTGTATCTGGTGGTCCCCGCGGGCATGGCGCCCGATGCGGCCCTGGTCGATCCCTACCTCATAGCGGCTAAAGCGGCGCCCGATGCGGTTATCGGTTATCACTCGGCCCTTGAGGTGCATGGTCGCGCCTATTCCACCTTCTCTACCGTGACTTTTTTCTCGGCCCGGCTGCGCGGCGAATTCTCATTCCGCGGGTATTCGTTCCGGCCGGTATTGCCGCCGGCGGCTTTGCGGGATGCCGCAGAGGGGCAGAACGGGGTGGTGCGCCGGAATCGAGCGGGCGTCGATCTTGCGGTAACGGGTCTGGAGCGGACCTTGGTGGATGTCCTTGATCGTCCGCTCTTGTCGGGCGGATGGGAAGAGGTCTGGCGGTCGCTGGAGGCGGTGGAGTTCTTCGACCTCGATGCGGTCGTGGCCTATACGCTTCTTCTTAACAACGGCGCGACGGCCGCCAAGGTGGGTTTTTTCCTCACGCAACACAAAGAAGCGCTCATGGTGGAGGATCGCCATCTGGCGCCGCTCCTCAAGTTGCGGCCGCGCCAACCGCAGTATTGGGAGCGGGCGAAACGGAACGGCGGAAAGTTGAACGGCGAATGGAATATCATCGTGCCGGAGGAGATCCTCCGCCGGTCATGGGAGGAGGTGGCATGATCTTTTCACGGGAGGAAATGCTGTCGATCGCAGGCAAAACGAGATTCCGGGCCGATGTGGTCGAGAAGGTGGCGCATCTTCTGAACCTGCTCTCCATGATCTTCTCCCATCCGTTCCTGAAGGACAGGGTGGCGCTCAAGGGCGGCACGGCGCTCAATCTGTTCGTGTTCGATCTGCCGCGGCTTTCGGTCGATATCGACCTGAATGTGATCGGCGGCATGACACGCGAGGAATTGGAGGCGCTCCGGCCGCGTATGGATACCGCGTTTCAGGCGGTCTTCTCGCGGGAGGGCTTTACGGTTAAAAGGGTTCCCGACGAACATGGAGGGGGAAAATGGCGGCTCGGCTATCAAGGTTCTTCGGGACAGCCGGGTAATGTGGAGGTCGACATCAACTACATGCTCCGACAACCGCTGTGGGATGTCCGTCGCGCCGATTCACGGCCGCTGGGACCCTATGCGGCGCGGGGCATACCGGTTCTCGATCTGCATGAACTGGCCGCCGGAAAACTGGCGGCGCTGTTCGTCCGTCATACGGCGCGCGACCTGTTCGATACCCACCGGTTGCTGGCTCTCAGGGAACTGGACCCGGCGCGGTTGCGGATCGCTTTTGTCGTGTATGGCGGCATGAACCGGAAGGATTGGCGCACGATCTCTCTGGATGACATCGCGAGCGATCCGAGAGAGACCGAACAACTGCTCGTCCCGCTGTTGCAGAACGGCGCGCTACCGGAAAAGGTCGACATGGGTTCTTTTGTGGCGCGGCTCACAAAAGAATGTCGCGAGAGGTTGGCGATGGTGTTCCCGCTCAACGACAATGAGCGGGAGTTCTTGGAGCAGTTGCTTTCTCAGGGAAAGATAGTTCCTTCGCTACTTACCGGTGATGAGGAACTTCAACGGCGGATAGCCATCCATCCAATGTTGAACTGGAAGGCGCTCAATGTGCGGCAGCATTTCGGCATCGAGTCGTGAGCCGAGCCGCTTCGTATCGCGGGGAGGAATATCTGGCGGTGTTTTTCAATGACATGGACAGGATCGGGGCGGCGCTGACCGACTAATTTCTTGCCGTCAGGCTTTATTGGCGCAGTACCATTCGTAGACGGTGCGGATGCCATCGGCGAGCGGCATCTTGTGCTTCCATCCAAGGCCGTGCAGTTTCGACACATCGAGCAGTTTGCGCGGCGTCCCGTCGGGCTTGGTCGTGTCCCAGAGGATATCGCCTGTGAACCCGACCGTCTTTTTCACCAGCTCGGCCAGCTCCTTTATCGTGAGGTCCTCGCCGGTGCCGATGTTGATGTGGGTGTTGCGCACCTCCTTCATCCCCTTGGAGAGATCGGCGAAGTTGACCTTCTCCATCAGGAAGACGCAGGCGTCGGCGAGGTCGTCAACATAGAGGAATTCGCGCTTCGGACTCCCGGTCCCCCAGAGCGTCACCGATTTCTCGCCCTTTAGTTTCGCCTCGTGGAGTTTCCGTATCATCGCCGGCATGACATGGCTCGTCTGCAGGTCGAAGTTGTCGCCGGGTCCGTAGAGGTTGGTCGGCATCACCGCGATGAAGTTGGTCCCGTGCTGGATATTGTACGATTCGCAGAGTTTTATCCCCGCGATCTTCGCGATGGCGTAGGGTTCGTTGGTGTATTCCAGTTCGCCGGTGAGGAGCGCCGGTTCGGTCATCGGCTGGGAGGCCAGTTTCGGGTAGATGCACGACGAACCGAGGAAGAGCAGTTTCTTCACGCCGTGTTTATAGGCGGCGTCGACGAGGTTCAGTTCGATGGCGAGGTTGTCGTAGATGAAATCGGCGCGGTAGGTGCTGTTCGCGACGATGCCGCCGACGCGGGCCGCCGCGAGGAGCAGGTATTCCGGCCGTTCGGCAGCGAAGAAGGCGTCGACCGCATGACGGTCGCGCAGGTCGAGTTCGGCGAACGTCCGGCCGACGAGATTGGTGTAGCCCTTCTTCTCAAGGCCGCGCCACAGCGCGCTCCCAACGAGCCCCACATGCCCCGCGACATATATCTTTGCGTTCTTTTCCATCGCGTCAGTCCCCGAGATTGGGCCGTATCTTGTAGTGGTGCTGCTTCAGAAGTTCGTCGCGCCGCGCCTCGGCCATGTCGGCGGCGGTCATCTCTCCGACCAGTTCTTCGAGCGTATGTTCCGGCGCCCAGCCCAGTTTCGTCCGCGCCTTGGTGGCGTCGCCGACCAGCAGATCGACCTCGGTCGGGCGGAAGTAGGCGGCGTCGACCTTGACCACCGTGTCTCCCTTCTTGAGCGTCCCCGCCGTGCCGGCCGTTGCGATCAGCCGCGCCTCATCCAGCGCCTCGATGCGTCCCACCTCGTTCTTTCCCTCGCCGGAGAAGGCGAGCGTCACGCCCAGTTCGGCGAAAGCCATCCGCACGAATTCGCGCACCTCGACGGTGCGGCCCGTCGCGATGACGAAATCCTCGGGTGTATCCTGCTGGAGCATCAGGTGCATGGCGCGAACATAGTCTTTGGCATGGCCCCAGTCGCGTTTCGCCCCGAGATTGCCGAGGAAAAGGCATTTCTGCAGGCCGAGCGCGATGCGGACCGCGGCGCGGGTGATCTTGCGGGTGACGAAGGTCTCGCCGCGCACCGGCGATTCATGGTTGAACAGAATCCCGTTGCAGGCGAAGAGGTTGTATGCTTCGCGGTAGTTCACCGTTATCCAGTAGCCGTAGAGTTTGGCGGCGGCATAGGGACTGCGCGGGTAGAACGGGGTGGTCTCCTTCTGCGGGACCTCCTGCACGAGGCCGTAGAGTTCCGAGGTCGACGCCTGATAGAAGCGCGTTTTCTTGTCCAGCTTCAGTATCCGTATCGCCTCGAGGAGCCGTAGCGTACCGAGCGCGTCGCTGTTGGCGGTGTACTCGGGCGTCTCGAACGACACCTTGACATGCGACTGCGCCGCGAGGTTGTAGACCTCATCGGGCTGGACCTCCTGCATGATGCGGATGAGGTTGGTCGCGTCGGTCAGATCGCCGTAGTGAAGGAAGAACTTGACCGCCTTGTCGTGCCGGTCCTGATAGAGGTGGTCGATGCGGTCGGTGTTGAACAGCGACGAACGTCGTTTGATGCCGTGCACCGTATAGCCTTTGTCGAGCAGCAGTTCAGCGAGATAGGCGCCGTCCTGTCCGGTAATGCCGGTGATGAGTGCGGTCTTGGTCACGGGAACCTCCCTTGTGTGAGACCGGGCGATTATAGCCGCCCCTTGATATTAGGAAAGTTTTTTGGTGTCCTCGCCAAGAAGCCCTCGTCCTGATTGTTCATAACGACTTGAAATAACTATTCTAATCTGTTCGGTGCGCAATTTGCTAGTAGAAAGTGCTTGATTTTGAGGCGGATGGAACTTACAATCACGGACGATTGTCTAATGAACGGTGACATAATGAGTAGGAGGTGCCTATGAGCAAAAGATCCCTTCTGGCGGCCATCATCGCTTTGAGCGGTGTGTTGTATGGTTCCGATGACCCCCGCTCCCTCGAGAACCGGCTGGTGCTCCCCGAATTTTTGACCAATCTCTACAGCGATCCGTTCGAACTCGACGGCGATAAGGAGATACAGCCCTTCATCGTCAACGGACAGGAAACCAACTACACAATGTATCAAGGGGCGGTCGGCCTGCTGATGAATACCACGCAAGGGCAGGCGATCTGCACCGCCTCGCTCATCGACCCGGAGGTCCTGCTGACCGCGGGACACTGCGTTTACCTGAAAGAGAACGGCGTGGTCGTCTATAACGCCGTTTCCAATCCCAGCTCCATTCAGGTAAAGAACGGCGCGAACATCATGTCGAATACCCTCGCCGGCGCTTCTCAGGTAAAGGCGCATGAGGGGTGGACCGGCGCGCTCGGCTGGAGCGTCAACAACGATGTCGCGATGATCAAACTTGACCGGAAGATAACCGATATCGATATGTTCGGTCTGCGCGACTATCCCGAGGATGCGATCGGCGATACCGGCGTCATCGTCGGCTATGGTATCACCAAGACCGGCGCCTACGATTCGGGCGTCCACCGCTGGGGGAATGCCCGGGTGCTTACTCGCGACACCACTAAAAAACTCATCGAGGTGGGCAACCCGTCGGGTACCTGTCAGGGCGATTCGGGCGGTCCGTTCCTCACCATCCAGAACGGGATGATGGTCGTGTCGGGGATCACCTCGTTCGGCGGCCAGACCTGCTACGCCGACCGTGATGGGTGGGATACTTGGGTCATCCAGTATCGTCAGTGGATTATCGATACCCTTACCGAATTCACCGGTCACGGTCTGTTGAGCGGCGGTACTTGCGGCGATGGCGACGATGAGTGCAGTCAGGGGGAAACCAAAGATTGCGCCGCGATAGACAGCAAGTACGAGCCGGGGATCAGCGCCCCCTGCAACGGCGGATGTTCTTGGTGGGATACTTCGGTGTGCGACCCGGTCTGCGGCGACGGGTATGTCCTGCCGCCCGAGGTCTGTGAGTCGGGGATGACCGCCGACTGCGGCACGCTTGGCCAGTTCCTTTCGGGATCGACCGCTCCCTGCAGTGACGACTGTTCCGGCTACAATACCTCCTACTGTACCGCTACTCTTTGCGGTGACGGGGTCAAGGAAGGCAACGAGTTCTGCGACACCGAAATGACCTCCTGCGAGACGCTCGGCGACTACAATAAATATCTCTATGCCCTCTGCAACGACAACTGCTCCGGCTTCAACGAATCGGACTGCGCGGATGGCGCCGTCCTCTGCGGGAACGGCATACAGGAAGGGCTCGAACAGTGCGACGACGGCAACAACACCGGTAACGACGGCTGTTCCTCGCGGTGCAAAGTCGAAGGGGTTACGCCTGTTTGCGGCAATGGCACGGTAGAGGCCGGCGAGCAGTGCGATGATGGCAATAAGGTCAGCGGCGACGGTTGTTCCGCAGGATGCCGGACCGAAGCGACGGCCGTCTGCGGTAATGGCACCAAAGAAACGGGAGAGGAGTGCGACGACGGCAATACTACGAATGGCGATGGTTGTTCCGCCGCATGCCTTAACGAGGATCCCAATGCGGTATGCGGTAACGGCACCAAAGAGGCGGGCGAGGCATGCGACGATGGTAACCTGACCCCCGGCGACGGTTGTCAGCCCGATTGCACCCTGACCCCCGCGCAGACCACCTGCGGCGATGGGGCCAAAGAGGGGAGCGAACAGTGCGATGACGGCAATCTGATCCCGGGTGATGGTTGCAACCCCGACTGCACCTTGCCGGCTACCGGTAACGAGGTCTGCGGCAACGGCATTCTGGAGGCCGGTGAACAGTGCGACGACGGCAACTTGAGTCCGGGCGATGTTTGCAATCCCGACTGTACCTTGGCGGGAACGAAAAAGCCTACCGGATCGTCCGGGGGCGGGTGTGCGCTCACGGTATGGTGATGACGCCGCGAGGAAACTTGACTTTTATGGGCGATGGCTTTTAGAATCAGCGATGTTTACGGGCTCGCTTTTAACAACCGTATCGGAGGTATCGAGATGATGAAATGGAATTTATTCGCTATTATGATCCTTGTGGCCCTGTTCGCCGTTTCCTGCGGCGACGAGGATCCGTCAACCGACGTCGGCGCTGAATGCACGACCGCCGGTGAGATGAAGTGTGAAGGCGATCTGGCTCTCACCTGCCAAGGAGGCTCTTGGACCGCTTATGATTGCGCCGAAATCGGCAAGACCTGTGTCATGAACGGCACTGCGGCCGAATGTAGCGGCGGCACCACCGACAATGGCGGTACGGATAATGCCACCGACAATGGGGGCACCGACACCGACACCCCGGCCACCGGTAACTGCGGCAACGACAAGACCGACACCGGCGAAGCCTGTGACGGCGATGCGAAGGATTGCACCACGATCGCCGGCGGCGGCTACACCGGCGGTTTCGCCGAATGCAAATCCGACTGTTCCGGTTACGATGAAACCGGTTGCATCGCCGGCACCGACAGCCCCGTGACCGACAGCGACACGCCGGCCACCGGTAAGACCTGCCTCGAGATCAACCAGTGCACGGCGGACTGCACCGATCAGGCGTGTGTCGATGCCTGTGTTGCGTCCGGCACCACCGAGGCGCAGGCCCAGTATAATGCCGTTATGACCTGCGTGTCGAACAATTGCGCCACCGAATGCGGTTCGGGCGGTACCAACGAGACCTGCAACGCCTGCGCCAGCGAGAAATGCCCCGACGAGATGGACGCCTGCTTCACCGTCGATGTCGCGCCGTACGGCAACATCACCGCCAATGCGGCATTCACCTTTTTCTATGACGGTTCCTGCACCCCGGCCGACACCTGCCTTGGCGATCAGGTAAATGGCAATCAGGCTGGTCTGGTCATGAACAGCGTGTTCGGCGGTACTTATGGTAGCGGCAAGCCGGTTCCCGGCGTCGGCGGCCAGCAGACACTTTCTCTGGCTATGCACACCAATGCCGACAACACCACCGACCCGGTGACTCCCGCCTCCGTCGTCGTCATGATGCAGTCGCAGACCCAGACAGGGATCGTTAACCCGGTCGTCCAGATGGGTTTCCCGAGTGACGCCATCACTCCCGGCCAGTTGTCGACCGACGCGAGCCAGCAGGGTTCCGCCTATCTCGTTCTGCTCAATTCGCTCGGCAACACCTCCTGTCTCCTTGCCTACTCGTTCGGCGGCACGGTCAATGTGACCGCGGCTTCCAACACTACCGCACCGGGCGCGGGCACCCTCAACTTCGACAGCACCAAAATTGAGGTGTACTATCCGAAAGAGACGCCGATGGGAGATATTTCCGGCAATCTCGGTACCACACAGGTCTGCCCGAAAGAGTAATTCAATCCCATTCTGGTATTCTGGGCCCTCCCCATGCGGGAGGGCCTTTTTTTTGGCTAACGTAACGGTGCGTTCTGTTCGATGAGCGCGACGATATCGGCATACCCTTTTTCTTTGGCGACCGTCAGCGGCGTTCGGCCGTTGTTGTTGGACGCCCAACGGTCGATCCCTTTTTCCAATAGGTAGCGGGCGAGTTCGGTGTGGTGACCGTCGGCCGCCTTATAGAGCGCCGTTTCTTTCCAGACCTTGGAGGTGGCGTTGATGTCTACCTTCTTTTCTTCCACCAAATAGCGGACCACCGGCAGACAACCTTCCGTCGCGGCATTAAGATAGGCCGAGATCAACACGGGGTTGCCGGAAAAGACCTCGATGGTCATGTCGGCATTGCGCCGGTCCAGATAACGAAGCATATTCTCGTTGCAGTTCTTCGCAGCCACCACATACGGGGTATATCCGGTTTGAGGTTGCAGTATATTGATGCCGAGTTTTTCTTTTTCAAATCGGGCGATCGCGTCGTCGGTCTTCCCTGCGGCGATGAGTGAAAAAACCACGTCATCGGTGACCGGTCGTTCCGGCATGTTGAAATTAGTGATGATCGGTCTGAACTTTATGGGTTGTGTCAATTTCGGTTGTGGCGGGAGTGTCTCAGTGACGGCGAACTCCGTTTTCAGTGCGTGCCAACAGAGCGCGCCGATAGCGCTCAAACCTAATGCCGTTGTGAGGATCGTGATCCGTTTCTTGTTCATGGCCGCCCTCGTAAAGAACTCTTCATGGTCATGCTATCCGTTTTTTGTCTACCGTCAAGAACGGTGTCGATTGTCCCTAAGTAGGCGCGGGCTTTTTTTTGCCATTGCGGTTTCCCGCGCTATAATCCCCCCGGTGTTCGAGAAGAAGAGAGGGAACGATGAGGCTGTTCACCAAGGAAGAATTGCTGTCGCGCGCCGGCCGCTTGCAGGAACGGCTCAGAAGCGCCGGTGTCGCGGTGGCGATACTCACCGCCAACAGCGATCTCTACTATTTCACCGGCTCGGTTCAGCGCGGATTGCTCGTCATTCCGGCGGCGGGAGAACCGATCTATTTCGTCCGCAAATACCTTGCCCGGGCACAGCGCGAATCGCCGCTCATGGTCGTGCCGTTCGACGGCGCGGCGCTGACCGCGCGGCTTGCCGAGGCGGGTGCTGTCATCGGGTTCGCGGCCGACGCGATGACGGTGTCTGAATATGAATTTCTCAAAGGAAAACTCTTTCCGCCGGGCGCGACGCTCAAGGACTTCTCTTTGTCGCTCGCGCTCACCAAGATGGTCAAAAGTCCTGTCGAACAATCGCTCATCGAAAAGGCGGCCGCCATCAACCGGGCGGTCCATGCGCAGATCGGCGCACTTTACCGGCCCGGGATGCGCGATATCGACATGCAGGTCGCACTGGAATCCTATGCGCGGCGGGAACTGGGTCATCAAGGTTCCTTCTGGTTGCGCGGGGCGAATATGGAGGCGGCGCTGTCGCTGGTGGTCACCGGCACCACGGCGCTTGAACCGACCTACACCGATTTTCCCATCGGCGGCAAGGGGCTTTCCCCGGCGGTCGCGCAGGGCGCCTCGGGCGAGGTGATCGAGCGTTCCTTCGTGGTCGACCTGATCGGTACCCGCCATGGCTACAATGCCGATTCGACGCGGACCTATTTCGTCGGCGCGCCGGAGGAACGGATCGGGACGATGTATGAGGAATTGCGCGGCTTCCTCGGTAGGGTGGTCTCCTTTATCACCCCCGGCATCACCGGCGAGGAGGCATGGAACTACGCGACGGCGTTGGTCGCCGAACATGCGTGGAAGGATCAGTTCATGGGGTTGGATGCCAAGGTTCGATTCCTCGGTCATGGCATCGGGACCGAGGTCAATCAGCTTCCGGTCATCGCCGCCAAACAGGCGATCCCGTTCGAGAACGGCATGACCGTTGCGATAGAACCGAAGATATTCGTGCCCGGTTGGGGCATTGTCGGCATAGAGAACACCTACCTCATGGAGGGCGGGATGCTCCGGTCGTTGACCGGCGGCACCGAAGCGCTCGACGAGGTGATCATCGGGTAGGGGGACGGCATGGAATTTTTCAAGAAAATCTTTCATTTCTTCGTCGTGATGTTTGCGCTGTTCGGTTTTCTCATCTTCCTGATCGTCGCCGGCGGTGTGACCGCAGCGGTCACGTATGCCAAGAAGCAGGAGCTGTTGAAGCCCAGCGACACGGTGCTGACCCTCACGGTGGATGAGAACATCCGGGAAAATGCATCGCGCGACCGGATTCTGCGGGAGATCATCGGGCCGCAGGTGACACTGCTCGACATAGTTTCGCAGCTCGAGAACGCCGCGAGCGACCCTCATGTCAAGGGACTCCTTGTGCGCGTTTCCGATCACGAACTTTCCTACGCCCAGATACAGGAGATCCGCGATGCCGTCATCGCCTTCCGAAAGTCGGGCAAGCCCACGGTCGCCTTTGCCGATTCGTTCGGCGAGTTGTCGCGCGGGATGGCATCCTACTACCTCGCTACTGCCTTTGAGGAGATATATGTGCAGCCGTCGGGGATGGTCGATATATCGGGCATCGCCGCCGAGAACGTGTTCCTGAAGGGCCTACTCGCCAAGCTCGGTGCCGAGCCGATCGGGGCGACCCGCAAGGAATATAAGAACGCATGGAACATCTTCACCGAGGAGAAATATACCGGGCCGCATCGAGAAGCGGTTCATCGACTGCTCGAGTCGGTGTTCGATAGGACCGTCGCCGATATCGCCGCGGCGCGGAAACTCGATCCCGCCAAGGTTCGGGAACTGATCGACCGGGCGCCTCTTTTTTCCGGCGAGGCGCTCGCCGAAAAGCTCGTTGACGGGGTCAAATACCGCGACGAGGTGCTTGCGCTTATGGAACAGAAGAGCGCCGGCGCCGGCCGCACCCCGCTCAGCCGCTACGAGCCGATATTTCCCGATCTCAACTCCGCGGCGACCATCGCGGTGGTCATCGCCGAAGGTGAGATCATGCGTGGCCGTAGCGAACAGGATCCGTTCGGTCGGCGTAGCACGATAGGTTCCGATACGCTGGCCAAGGCGATCCGCGATGCGGCGGCCGATCCCGAGGTGCAGGCCATCGTTCTGCGGGTCGATTCCCCCGGCGGTTCGGTGGTTGCCTCCGAGACGATCTGGCACGAGGTCGCCAAGGCGGTCAAGGACACCGACAAACCGCTCATCGTGACCATGAGTTCGCTCGCCGCTTCGGGCGGTTATTATATCTCGATGGCGGCCGATCGCATTATCGCCGAACCGGCCACCATCACCGGCAGTATCGGCGTCATCATCGGGAAATTCTACACCCCCGAGATGTGGAAGAAGATAGGGGTGACCTTCGACGCCGAGCAGTTCGGGAAGAACGCCCGTCTCTTTTCGTCGCTCACGAGGCCCGACGCCGAGCAGAACGCGATGCTTCAAAAAACGCTCGATGCGGTCTACGATACCTTCGTGACGCGCGCCGCTGACGGTCGTAAGAAGAAACCCGAGGAACTGGAACAGCACGCGAAGGGCCGCGTCTGGAGCGGCGCCGATGCGCTCGAACGCGGATTGGTCGACGAACTGGGCGGTTATCCCGCCGCCTTCGCCGCGGTGCGCACCGCTCTGGGGCTTGCCCCCGACAGCCTCTTATCGTTGAAGTTCTATCCCGAAGAGCCGATGTTCCTCGATCTGATACTCGACCGCACACGCGACGACGACGAGGCGGGAACCCGCTCGGGGTTGTGGTCCGATTTTACTGTTTTATTGCGTCGGATCGCGGCGATCGCGGCGGTCATGGAACAGTTCGAAAAAGGGGGGGTGCGGCTCGAGAGTGAGCCGGTCGATCTCCGTTAATCGGGAGCGCCGTTGAGGTATCCGGTCACGATCTCGCGCATGGTCGGTTCTCGACCGATCTGTTCATCGGTATAGACGAGCCACTCTCCGATGATCGGTCCGATGGTCAGCATATCCGACACATCTTCGGTTCCCGATACGATTCGATGGATCCGCCGGGCCGTATCGAGCCGCGCAGTATAGAGTAATCTGCCGTTCCGCAGTACGACGAAGCGGTCTATGAGAGATTCGGGTTCGTACAGTTCGGTGGAGGCGAGCAGGACCGTCGAGCGGTGCTCATCGGCGAAGTTGCGCAGGATATCGCAGAGAATATCGCTTTCCTGCGGCGTGATATGCTGGAACGGCTCATCGATGAGCAACAGTTGCGGCCGACAGGCGAGCGCACCGAGCGTCAGGAATACCGAACGAACGCCCATCGGCGCGAAATCGATGCGTCGCGAAAGATCCCATTTGAACTGATCGACGAAACGGTCGAACAATGTGTGATCGAACTGCGGGTAGAGCAATTCCCAGATGCGTCGGTAATCGTGACCGGTGAAACCATTGAACACCGTGCGCTGATCGCCCGACGAGGCGACCGCGCTCCGTCCCAGCGCCGATACCGGACCGCCGTCGACGCGGATATAGCCGGAGGTGGCCGGCCATTCGCCGCTCGCGGTACGCATGAGGGTGGTTTTCCCGGCGCCGTTGGGCCCAAGAATGACGACGATCTCTCCGGGGCCCGTGATAAAGGAGACATCATGGAGGCCGATATGTTTCCCGAACCGTTTCGATACCTTTTCGACGATCAATGTCACAGCCGTTTCCCCGCTACGAAATAGTGGGTAAATGCCGCCGCGAGAAGGAGCAACGCGTTCAGCAGGGCATACAATGGTTCCTCTTGATAGAACGGACTGAAGGCGCGGAAGGGATGATCCATCCCGAGCGCGGCGCCGGCGGTGGTCTCGACGAAAAGCGCCATCACCGGGAGAGTCAGCGTATCGCGTCCCGATACCGCGCCGATGAGTGATATCGAAAAATAAGCGGTGAAAAAGATGAGCATCGCGGGCAACTTCAGTGTCCACGCCGCGTCTATCGCCAGCGTCCCGCTGATGAGCGCTCCGAGGAGTATCAACAGAACACCCATTCCATACGAGCAGAAAAAAAGTCCGGTCCGCGTATAGGGAAGCGCCAGATAGAGTCCGGTGCGACGCGCCTGCACGTCTTTGGGAAGGAGCGATGCGGCAAAAAACAACAGCACGAGGAAAAGCATCCCGCCGCGCGGCAGGAGGAAAAGGAGGAACATCAGCGCAAGAAGTTTCTTGCGGGTCAACTCGATCTGCAGAAAAGCCTCGAAGGCCCGCAATAACTGAAGCAGTTTGCCCGGCCTCACCAGAACACCCCCCGGATCATTTCGCGGATCCAGACGTACAGATCCTCCATGTTGCCCAGCCATGCCGTGAAAAGGATGATCACCGCGATGACGGGAAAGAGAACCCAGCGGCGGAAAAGAACCCCGGCTGCGATAAGCGCCAGTGCGCCGCAGGCGGCCGACAGCGGCCGAGACATACCGGCGAGCGGCAGTATCGCAAAGCTGAGGGCGATGAGTAGCCATAGGGTGCGGGCCGCGCCGACGCCGGTGCCGGGGAACAGACCGTGGGGTGAGGGCATCGGATTATTTCACCAAAGAGAGTATCTCGTTGTAGGCACTCATCTTGTCGGGATATTTGCCCGACATTTCCTGTGCCATATCGGCCGCCGTCTTCCCGTCGGTATTCTTGAGTGTCTTGTCGGCCCCTTTTTCGATAAGGTGCTTGACCACGGATGCGTTACCGCGGAGCGCCGCGATCATAAGCGCCGTGTTGCCCTTCTTGTCGGCGGCCGCGATGTCGGCGCCGGCGCCGGTGAGCGCCTCGGACACCTTCGGGAAGCCGCTCCACGCCGCCCACATGAGCGCGGTCCAGCCATCCTTGTCCTTGAGATCCTTGTCGGCGTTCTTTTCGAGCAGTATCGTGGTCGCTTCGAGCCGTTTCACTTCATCCTTCGCAACCAGTTCGCCGCTCTTATAGTTGACATAGGCGGCCCACATCAGCGGGGTGCGTCCCTGTTCGTCGAGATTGTTGACCCGGCCGCCCTCGGCCTCGATGAGTTTCTTTATCTGGTCGATGTCGTTCTGGATGATCGCCGCGATGATCGGATCGGTCTTCACGCCGCTCCCTTTCAGCCAATCGGCCGCGTAGATGCTCAGGACGGCGAATATCGAACTGAAAGCCATCAGTATGAGGGCGTCCTTGATGATGGGCAGGTATTTGTTCATCGTATCCTCCCTCCGTTAGTGTGCCGCTTCCGCGGCGCCGTCTTTCTTCTCCTCGTCGGTCTTTGTCGACGCGAGGCTGTTGCGCAGCAGGATGACCGCTATGGGGCTGATCGCCGCGAGGAAGAAGTAGATCATCCACATCCACTCGGGGCTATCCATATAGCTCACATTGCCGGTGTCTATCTTCGCCCGGACGCCTTCGTAGGAGTACCCGGCGATCAGGATGCCCGACACGAAGCCGTTGATGGGCCGCGCGATGAACATCGGCAAGGCCGACAGCCCCATGTAGGAGGCCACCTTGTCCTTCGGCGCGACCGATGCGGTGTACTCCACGAAACGCGGCGAGAAGATCAGTTCGCCCACGGCGAACACAAAGATCTGCGCGACGATGATGTAGATATAGGCCTGATTCATGTTCTCGATGCCGGGGATGGCGAGTATCCAGCTGTTGGGGACGGCGAGGAACAGCAGCGACAGCGCCGATATCAGCATGCCCACGACGATGAGTTTCACCGTGTCGAACTTGTTGATGATCGGGATGAAGAGGATGAGGCCCACGACGATGATGAAGGGGTTCAGCGAGTTGACGAGCCCCAGTTCGAAATCGTTGTAGAGCGTCCGCAGGTAGTACTTCGGCATGACCATCGTCTGGTGGGTGAAGACGAGCCGGACGCCGAGCGTCAGCACGAGGAAAAGGACGAGTTTCTGGAACGCGCTTTCCTTCCACACCTCGGCGAAGATCTGGAGCGGCGTCTTCTGCGGGGTGGGATCGGCCGCCTTCTCGGCCGCCGTATCCTCGGCGTGCTTGTTGGTGATGAGCACGGCGCAGATGAGGGTCAGCACCGTCATCGCGAAGCTGAAGTTGAATATCATCAGGTTGCCCTTCACGGTGCCGAACATGGTGCGGAAACCGTCGAAGACCACCGCGCCGGCGAGCATCGCGCCGATGTTCATAATGAGGTAGTAGACGTTGAAACCGGTGCCGCGGTTCTCGGGGGTGGTGAAGTGGCGCAGCGCGGCGTTGGTGTTGGTGACGATGGTGGCGGTGCCGAGCGCCATGACGATCAGCAGGCCCATCGTAACGTACTTCAGCGGCTCGCCGGTCATCAGTTCCGGCGCGATACCCATCCCGAGACGCGAGATGATCAGCAGCGTCGTCGCGATGTAGTAGGTCCGTTTCACGCCCAGCGTGTCGCAGATGGAGCCGACCGTGAACATGAACGCGGTGATGAACATGAAGAAGACGCCCTGCCAGATACCGGTCTCCATGTCGCTGAATCCGACATTGTCGTTCAGGTAGAGCGAGATGACGATGATGATCGAGAAGTAGGCCAGCCCGTCGAAGAACTGAATAGCGTTGACCATCCAGAAATCCTTCGAGACCGTCTTCATGATCTTGAATTCCGAGAAGTAATTCTTAACCGCTGCGAACATGCGCATGCCTCCGCTACAAGCGTAGATAAAAAAGAGCGTTTCATCGTAACCGCCCTTCCCCTAAAGTCAAGGAAAACGGCCGTTCAAAGAGGCCCCGGAAGAGCCGATTTGTTGACTTTGCGGAGCGCCACCCGTACAATGGCCCGTTCACGGTTACGCGGAGAGGATAACGGTGCGTCTTTTCTACGATATCATAGGGGATAAGCGGGACGGCCGCGAACTTTCGGCCGACGATATCACCCGTTTTCTGACCGGCTATCTCCGCGACGAACTGACCGACTACCAGATGTCGGCGCTCCTGATGGCGGTCTGCATCCGGGGACTCACCCCGGCCGAGCTGTCGGTCTGGGCCGCGACGATGCTCCATTCAGGAAAAGTACTCTCCTTTCCCGACGACGGCCGCCCGGTGGTGGACAAACATTCGACCGGCGGGGTGGGCGACAAGATATCGATCCCGCTGGCGCCGCTGCTTGCCGCGCTCGGATTCCGCGTGCCGATGATATCGGGCCGCGGGCTGGGCCACACCGGCGGTACGCTCGACAAACTCGAATCGATACCGGGTTTCCGCGTCGGGCTCGACCTCGATGCCTTCAAACGGCAGGTACAGGAACTGGGCGTGGCGATGATCGGGCAGACGGCCGAGATCGCGCCGCTCGACCGGCGGCTCTATGCCCTGCGCGATGTGACCGGGACGGTCGAATCGGTGCCGCTCATCGCGAGTTCCATCATGTCGAAAAAGCTGGCCGAAGGGATAGACGGGCTCCTGCTCGATGTCAAAACGGGCGACGGCGCCTTCATGCAGGAAATGCGCGATGCGAAAAAACTCGCCGCGACGATGAAGGATATCGGCGAGCGCGCCGGAAAGAAGATGGTGGTCCTCATCACCGACATGTCCGAACCTCTCGGCCGCGCCGCGGGCCATGCGCTTGAGATAGAGGAATCGATAGCGGTCCTGCGCGGTGAAGATATCCCACAGGTGACCGAATTGACGCTCCGGCAGGCGGCCGAACTGCTTCTTGCTTTTGGAAAAGTGAAAAATCGCGCCGCCGGCATCAAGTCGGCGCGCAAAAGACTTTCGGACGGGACGGCGCTGGAGATATTCCGGCGGATGGTCGAACGGCAGGGGGGCGACCCGCGCGTCCTTGACGATCCCTCGCTTCTGCCGTCGGCGTCGCATATTCATGAATTGACGGCCGACCGCGACGGCTTCCTTGCCGGTGTCGGCGCCCGCGCGGTGGGAAAGGCGCTGGTGGCGCTTGGCGGCGGCCGTATCCGCAAGGAGGACGCCATAGACCCGGCGGTCGGGATGATCTTCCCGAAAAAGGTGGGTGACGCGGTCGCGAAGGGTGAGCCGGTCGTCCGCATCCACTACCGTGACCGCGCACGGCTCGACGCGGCGCTCGAACTGCTGGCGGGTGCCGTGAGCGTGAGCGACGGCCCGGTCACGGCGCGGAAACTCATCACGGGGCGGGCATAGGGTGCGCAATCCACACTTTTTCTTCACCGCCCGGCGTTTTTTCGTCACCTCCGGCGGCATGCTTTTCCGTTTGCTGTCCGGTCTTTCCCTCCGTTCGGTCCATTATGAGGTGGCCGACGAAGAGGAGTTGCGCCGCATCGCGAATGAGAAGCAGACCATTTTCTTCATATCGAATCGTTCCTCACTCATTGAACAGTTTCTTCTCAATGTGTTTTTCATCGCTCGCGGCATCCGCGTTCCCTCGCATTCCTTTGGGCCGCGAACCGTCATATTCTTCCGGTTCAGTGAACTGCTGACGCTCTTCATCGAATGGTTGAAGGGGGGGCGTCCGCGTCGGTATGCGCACAAAATAACGGGACTGTATCTGCCGGTGGAGGATCAGGAGTTCTTCGCCCATGATCCCGGCTGGGCCGATTTCATCTCTAAAGTGCCGTCGCGCGAGATACGGGTGGTGCCGGTCACAACGCTTTGGAATAAGGAGGTGTTCGAGAAAACAACGGAAGAGAAGGATGCGAGTTGGCTTATTCCCTTTATCGGCACCTATCATCTTTGGCCCACCTTCCGGGAGCTTTTCTTATTCATTATCGGTCGTCGCCGCCTCGCGCTCCGCATCGGATTGGCGCATACCATCGCCCGGGAGCGCTACACCCCGCATCTCTACCGTAAGTTCTACGCGATACTAAAGGGGGAAAAGAAGAATGTCGTCGGCGCATCGTTGCGCAACTGGCTCGAGATACGCAATGAAACACTTTTTGACCTCGACTTCGGCTACGAGGCCGACCGTGAGACGGCCGAAAAGAGCCTCGATGAGATCGCGACCCGTTACAGCCCCTACTTCACCGATGGAGTGTCGCGTCTCATCGGACGGCTCCTTTCGTCGGTCTTCTCGCGCATCGTGTACCGCCCCGAGGAGGCGCAGTACTTGAGGCGGCTCGCCGCTATAAGGAACATCACGCTGGTCTTCGTGCCGTCGCACCGGAGTTATTTCGACTATCTCCTGATGTTCAACCTGCTTTACCGCGAACAGGTGGCGGTGCCGCTGGTGGTGGCGGGCGACAACCTCAACTTCTTCCCGCTCGGCGGTATCCTGCGGCGGCTCGGCGCCTTCTTTATCCGGCGTCGTGTGCGCGACGACCGGCTCTATCAGGAGGTCTTCGGCGCCTACCTGCGCAAGATCGTCGAATCGGGATACCACATCGAGTTCTTCATCGAGGGAGGCCGGACGCGATCAGGCAAGGTCCGTGCGCCGCGTACCGGCGTCCTGTCGATGCTCGCCGATGTTAAGAGGCGCACCGGCCGTCGTATTTACATAGTTCCGGTATCCATCACCTATGAAAAACTTCGCGAGGTACAGCAGTATCAGGCGGAGGTTTCGCGGGCTAAGGACCCGGAGCGGCGCGGTTTCCTGCGGAAGATCTTCGGCCTGTTCCGGGCATCGAGCGGTCCGGCCTATGTGTCGTTCGGGACCCCGCTCTACCTCCCCAGCAATATCACCGATGACTTTCCGCTCGATGTCGCCTACCGTATCGAACGGGGCGGCCATGTCAGCTTCTCGGGGCTGTTCGCCTCGTTTTTCTCGACCGGCGACGAACTTTTCGCTCCGGCGCTCGCCCGTCGGATGGAGCATCTCGCGGCTCTCCTCAAGAAAAGCGGGATATATCGGCTCGCCCCGGCGCTTCAACATCCCGACCTCAATGTGCCGCGTCTTATCGAAAAATTGCGCGAATCGGGGCAGATCGTCGAATCGCGGCGACGCGAGAACTGGTACCGGCTCCGCGACGACGCGCGTCACGAATTCGCCTACTATCGCAATACCGCCGCGTTCGCTCTCGCGCCGCTGTTCCTGCTGTTGTTCGACGCCCCGGAAGAGGTCCGTTCGGCGGCGCAACGCTATCTTGAAGCGATCATTCAGGGCTATCGTACCGACGATCGTCTTGATGGGATATTGGTCCGCGAAGAGGTCGAACCGTGGGTGACTCCGATGCTTTGCCGCGTCTTTCTCCCGTCGTTCGAACTGCTCGATCGCACCATCGCATTCCTGCGCGACAATCGCTTGCACTTCGAGAGTCGGTCCGATGCGGTCCATCACATTGCACGGATCTTCGCACGGCGTCGCATGCTTTTCTCGATTGATGAGATATACGATGTGTTGACCTACCTCGCTGAACGGGGGGTCATCGACAATTTATTTGCCTTTGTTCCCGGAACCGGCGAAAATGCGGCCGCGGAGACCGAAACGATCATCAAAGCGCTCGGGCGCGGGGGTGAAAGATCGTGACCACATTATTCCTGCCTGAAGAACTGCTCATCGTCGAGGTGAACGGCGCGAAGGTAGTGCTTTACCGCGCCGCCGCCGATATCGCGGCCTCCGTAGCCGTTTGTCCCGAACGAGCCATCGTGGTGGCCTACGAAAAGGAAGCGCCGGTCGCCAAGTCGCTCATCCGCGACCGTGACTGGCTCGTCCTCATCGCCTTCGGCCGCGGTTTCGAGCACCGACCGCCGAACATTTTTACGATAGACGGCGAAAAAACCAACGCATATACTCTTTATATCCTTTCGCAGATGGTGGATGTGGTCAACAACCTCATGGACGAGATCGTCGGCAACTACAACATCGGCGTCGATCTTTCCTCCGAAAAAGAGACCCAGCGTCTCTGGGACAAGATTCTTTCCTTCAGCCGCCGCGCCACCCGTGCCGAGGCGGGGACACTTTATCTCATGAGCCGCGACCGCCAGAGCATATACTTCGTCCGTTCTCAGAACGACAAGCTCAATCGCGTCGAGATCGAACGGCGCGAGATACCGTTCAACCGGCGGAGCCTCGTCGGATTCGTCTGCGCCACCGGCGAAACGCTCAATATCCCCGATGCCTATGCCATTCCCGAGGAGGCGCCCTACGCATTCAACAAACAGATCGACATCATGCTGGGCTATCGCACCCACTCGATACTCACCGTCCCGATGAAAACGCCGCGCGGCGATGTGATCGGTGCAGTTCAACTCCTTAATAAACGCGAGGTGCAGAGCGGTTATCTCCCCTTCTCGAAATATGACGAACTGCTGTTGCTGTCGCTCGCGTCGTTGTCGGCGGTCACCGTCGAGAATAACCGCCTCTACGAAGAGATATCGAACCTCTTCAACTCGCTCATCGTCTCCTCCACCAAGGCCATCGAACAGCGCGACCCGGCGACCAAAGGTCATTCGGTCCGCGTTTCGAGAATGACCCTTAAGACGATGGATCTGCTGGCATCGACGGGCGGCAAGCAGTTCGACGAGGACGAGCGCAAGGCGGCCGAGATCGCTTCGATGCTCCACGATTTCGGCAAGGTCGGCGTCCGCGAACAGATACTGACCAAAGTGGGCAAACTTTATCCGGTCGACTATGAACGGGTCCGGTGGCGCGCCCGCTACATCAGGTCGCGTTTGGAGAACGAACAACTGTCGGGCAAGGGAGATCGAGCGGAACACATCGCGTTGATCGACCAATTTCTTGCGCGGCTCGATGCCCTCAATACTCCCGCCCCCCTTTCCGACAGCGATCGGCTTCTGCTCGAAAAAGTGCATGAACAGCACTTTCGTTTCGGCGACGAAGAACTGCCGTTGCTCACCGACCCGGAACACCGCTATCTTTCCATCGCTCGCGGTAATTTGACGGTCGAGGAGCGGGTGGCGATGGAACAGCATGTTGTCCAGAGCTGGGAGATCATGAAGGCGATGAAGTGGCCGTGGGAGCTTTCCAAGGTTCCCGAATATGTCCTCAATCATCATGAGAAGCTCGATGGCACCGGCTATCCGCACGGCAAAAAAGAGCGAGAGCTCGGCATCATCGAGCGGATACTCGCCATCACCGACATTTATGATGCGTTGACCGCCTCGGACCGCTCCTATAAAAAGGCGATACCGCGCGAAACGGCTCTGCGCATCATCGAGGACGATGTCCAGAAAGGCAAACTTGACGGCGCTCTCTACGAATTGTTCAAAAGTCATATCGACGAGATAGAAGCCTATGTTCGCGAAGGACTCGCGTTGCATGAGAAGAACGATACGGAGGCGACATGAGATCTCTTTTCCTTTTCTTATCGGTATATCTGCCGGTGCTGATGCTCACCGCGTACGAGGATTCGACCGAAGCGAAGCTTTTCCACAATGACGCGTGGTTCATTGAACAGCAGTATCGCCAGAATCATGCCGAATTCGAACGGACCATCAAGGAGATGAAGGATCTTAAAGCGAACCACGGCTCGGCCGAGTTCGGGGTCGCGCAGCGGCTCATCACCGAACTGGATCGTCGTGTGACCCGCTACAACGGCATCGTTCAGAAGTTGGTCCTTTACTACAAACAAAAATGGAATCAGAAACACTACCAGAAAATGGACCAGAAATGGAAGGATGACACCTATAAAAAACATAAGGCGAAATTGGTGGCGATCAACACGCTCATGATGGACCTCCAGCAGGCATACAACGGCTGGAACGATGGTCGGAGCGGCGCGGTCAAGAAGAAGAACAAGGAGTTGTTGGCGGCCTTCGGCATCATGAACGCCGCGCTCGATGAGGCGCTCAAGGCGGGTGCAGTCGCCGAAGAGAATGTATTCAAAGAAATGGAAGCGGAACTCTCCGCGATCAAGAATCTAAAATGAATCGATGCGGGAGCGCAGGGGTCACTGCTTGCTCAGGGTCCGCTTGAGCTGTATCTGGCAATTCTCATAATCACCCAGTGTTTTTCCGGGAGCGCCGTCGACCGGATAGGTCTTCACGGTGTCACAGGTTCCCTCGAATTTCACCGTGCCGCCCCACTTCATGCTGGCGGCGGTGGGGCTGGAAAGAATGGTGTATGAGGTCGGGATGTCGATATAGGCGCGACAACCTTCCGTTGAAAGGATATCGCTCTGTTCGCCGGGGATGGTCATTTTGCCTTTGCTGTAGGCGAAGGTCTGCATATCGCTTTTGGCCGCACAGGTTGCGTCGGTATCACAGTTGTAGGTGTTCACATGGGTCTCGTCGGCCTTTTCAAGATAGTTATAGGTACCGACCTCGCCCTGCGTGTCCATATCGGGGAATTCGCAGGTGTCCTTGAGCACGTCGATCGCATCGATCTGCCAGATGCCGACGATCTGATCGATGGTGACGTTGGTGTCGGCGCCGGTCGATTCGGTGCCGCCGCACGCGGCGATGGTCAGAAGCGCGAAAGCGAAAACGAACAGAACGTGTTTCATGGGTTCCTCCCGTTAATGATCGTTCAGCGACGAGAAAATATAACTGAAATGAGAAAAAAGCGCAAATAGGCTACAGAAGCCTCATCGTTTCGTCGAGGTCGGCGATGATATCGTCGGCATCCTCAATGCCGACCGAAAGACGGATGAGGCCGTCGGTGATCCCCGCCTTCAAGCGCTCTTCGCGGGGATAGCTCGCGTGGGTCATCGATGCGGGATGCTGGATGAGCGTTTCGCAATCGCCGAGCGAAACTGCGAGGGTGCAGAGCTGGACATTGTCCATCAGCTTTTTCCCGGCGTCGACCCCCCCCTTCACCTCGAAGGCGATCATCGCGCCGAACCGTGCCATCTGTTTCTTCGCGATGGCGTGGTCGGGGTGCGAGGCAAGGCCCGGATACCATATCTTCGAGACCTTCGGGTGTTTTTCAAGGAACGCCGCTATCTTCTCGGCGTTGTCGCAGTGTTTCTCCATCCGGACGGCGAGCGTCTTGATGCCGCGCAGGAAGAGCCACGCGGTAAAGGGGCTCATGGTCGGGCCAAAGTTGTTGAGGTAGTCCTTTTTTATCCGCGTCATCAGCTCTTTCGAACCGGCGAGCATGCCGCCGATGATGTCTCCGTGGCCTGAAAGATATTTTGTTCCTGAATGAAGGACGATGTCGGCGCCGAGTTCCAGCGGCCGCGACAGCCAGGGGGTGGGGAAGGTATTGTCGACCACCAGCGGCACGCCCCGTTTCTTGGCGGCGCGGGCCCACAGGGCGATATCGAACACATCGAGCGTCGGGTTGGCGGGGGTTTCTATGAAAAGGAAGCGGGTTTTCGCGTCGGTCGCGGCGAAGAGGCGCTCCCCATCGCGACAGTCGGCCGGCGAAAGGAGCCGCGGTTCGACGCCGAAGTCACGCATGTGGCGGTTGAACATCGCAAAGGTGCCGCCGTAGAGCGAGTTACAGGCGACGAAGTTGTCGCCGGGGCGGCAGAAGGTCATCGCGACCGCTGCGACCGCCGCCATTCCCGATGCGGCGGTGAGCCCCGCCTCGGCGCCCTCTATCGACGCGATCTTCTCGCCCAGCAGGTCGAGCGTCGGATTGCCGAGCCGTGTGTAGATATACCCTTCGTCGGTCCCGGCGAAACAGCCGGCGCCGTGATCGGCGTTCTTGAAAACGAAGGTCGAGGTGAGGTGGATGGGGGGAACGAGGTCGAGCGTCGTTGCATGGTGACCGTGGATCCCGTGTACTACGGTGGTCGCGCGTGCCGGTTTGTTGCGGGTTGACATGATGCCTCCAAAAGCGGTAACTGCCCTTACCCTAGCCGCTTTTCGACGCATGGCAAGTTCTTCTCAGAAACATTTTATTGACAACGGCCCCTTTTTCTGTTTAATCACCCCGCTATATTTGTGCATCATGGAGGATCCGATGAGCACCGAAAAACGCGCCAATATCAACACGATGGTCGCCCGTCTGCCCATCGTCGACCAGTGCGAAGGCTGTGAGCGTATCCGCGAAGAAGGCGGCGCCAAGGTCTGCTTCAAGTACGCTGAGCCGGCGTTCCACTGGGAGGATGGCCAGATCTGCCTGATGGCGACCCACATCAAGAAAGAGGTCACCGTCGTCAAGAAGGCCGTCAACCCGTTGAAGGCCTCCAAGCGTATGGCCGGAAAGAAGAAGTAGTCCCGTTGGAACACTTCCAGCTTCTTGCCTTTCCCGAGCAATTGTCGGCGATAACGCGCAAAAAGAAAATCATTCCCATTATACCGCTCTGGTTCCCGCGCGTCGATCTCAACCGTATCGTGCCTTGGTTGCGTCGCCGGGAGCTTCCCTTCGCCCTCGCTTTCGACCGCGAATTGGCGCCGGAAGCTTACCTGACGCAGGCATTCGGGCTCACCGACCGGTTGTTCCTCTTCTCGCCTGAAGATGTCGAAACGGCCCGGGCCGCGAAGTTTGCGGGAGAGCTGTTCCTGTTCTCCAGCGGCGCGATGCTTTCGTGGCCGCAGTGGTACCGCGACCATGCGGTGCGTCCGGTCGTTTCGGCGCTTCCTAATTGGACAGCGGCGGCGGGATTGGATCCGCTCTATCTTGCCACCACCAAACGGTGTATCGCCGAGTTCGATGCCTGCCGTTCGCGCGCCGGAGCGCTTCAACAGTTCACCAAGTGCGACAACCGGTGCCGTGACAAGGTGCGCGACCGTCAATCGGTCGGCGCCCCGTTCTCGCTGCGCCCCGAATATGTTTATCCGCCCGACGCGGAGGCGTTCGTTGCTTACGATGAATCGATAGCGCCAGCCGATCCGCGTTCCGCGAAGCTTCCCGATCCGGTACTCAACGAGGCGTGGAATTATCAGTGGCCCATCGGACGACGCATTCTCACCGAGGCGCACAAAACGGGCGAGACACGCTATCACTTTAATCTGCACGACGAGGAGAAGCGGCTCTACGAGACGGGGCTGATCGGTTTCTGGGCCTACGGAGAAAGCATCTACGACGGCGGCTGGATAGCACCGCTCAAGGTGACGCCGTTCAAAGGGCGTCTTCTGCTGACGCTCGCCGCATCGGTTCGCAAACTGCTCATGATACAGACCTACGACGCCGCGACGCACGACCTGTTCAAGCGGGCGCGGCATCAACTTTATACGATGCCGGAACAACTTCTCTTCGCCCCGGTCGAGACCGAACCGCTTGAGGAGGTGCCGCGCATCGGTAGTCGCAAACAGGTGCGCCTGACCCTCATCCTCGACGACCTTGAACGCAAAGCCTTTTTCCGCATCCGCGATATCGACCGCGTGGCGCTCATCTACGACGGGCGTCCGATCGGCAAGTTCTTTAACAACTACCTCTATATCCCCTTCGCGGTGAACGAGGAGGAGGCGCGGCAGATCGCGGCCCAGACCCGGCTGCGCGGCGTCATCGTGCTGGACCGGCTCATGCGGCGGATGTTCCAGACGCTCTTCGCCGGGACGAAACGCGAAGTATTGCTCCATCCGGCGGCGCTCGTCGCGGGGGAGGACGCGCCGTCGTATCTGGCGGGGGCCGAACAGGTCTTCCGTTCCTGTTATACCTCAGAGCGGCGGAAGAATTATCAGTGGAAAGGGAACGGTATGCTGCTCGCCAACTACCGTTCGTGGTCTTTCTTTCTCAAAGGCACGCGACTTCTCAAAGAGGGCAACCTGCCGGAACTTTGGATAGATATCATCGGTAGCGACGACGAATCGGTCCGGGCGCTCAAGGTGCGCGCCGAACGGTTCCTCAAGGAAAAACGCTCCTCGGCCGGGTAGATTTTCCTCTCGTTTCACTTTTTTCTTGAAAAAATCGTTCTGACCTGCGTAAAGTAACACGACGAACGGAAAATCGAGTTCACCTAATGGAGGTACCCGTGGCCAAAAATGTGATGATGCTCATGGGGGACGAGGCGATAGCGCAGGGCGCCATCGATGCCGGCGTCTCCGGTTTCTACGCCTACCCCGGCACCCCGTCGACCGAGATCATGGAATATGCCCAGCATTCAAAGGATGCCGCCGCCCTCAACATCCACCGGCAGTGGTCGGCCAACGAGAAGACGGCGATGGAGTCGGCGCTCGGCATGTCCTACTGCGGCAAACGGGCGATGGTGTCGATGAAACACGTCGGCCTCAATGTTGCGGCCGATCCGTTCGTCAATTCGGGCGTCACCGGCGCCAACGGCGGTATCATCGTGGTGGCGGCCGACGATCCCGCGATGCACAGTTCGCAGAACGAGCAGGATTCGCGCATACTCGCCCAGTTCGCCCTTCTGCCGATCTTCGAACCGGCCAACCAGCAGGAGGCCTACGACATGGCCTTCGCCGGCTACGAACTTTCGGAAAAGTACAAGACGCCGGTCATGCTGCGGATCACCACGCGGCTCGCCCACAGCCGCGCCGGTGTCGAACTTAAGCCGCGCCTGAAGCAGAACGCGCTCAAATTGCCCGAGAACAAGCGGCAGTTCGTCCTTCTGCCGGGGATCGCGCGCAAACAGTACAAAACGCTCATCGCCAATCAGGCGAAGTTCGTGGAGGAATCGGAGAAGAGCCCCTTCAACCGCTATATCGACGGCGCCGACAAGAGCCGCGGCATCATCGCCTGCGGTATCGCCTACAACTACCTGATGGAGAATTACCCCAACGGCTGTCCCCATCCGGTCCTCAAACTCTGCCAGTACCCGGCGCCGAAAAAACTCATAGAGAAACTCGTCAAGGAGACCAAGGAAGTGCTCGTCCTCGAAGACGGTCAGCCGATGCTGGAAGAGTCTCTGCGCGGGCTTCTTGACCGCGATGTCAAGGTGAAGGGCCGTATCACCGGCGAACTGCCGCGTGACGGCGAACTCAATCCGCTTTTTGTCCGCCGCGCCCTCGGCATGGCCGACATCTGCGGCGCGCCGGCCCCCGCCATCGTCGCGGCGCGGCCGCCCGCCTTCTGCGTCGGTTGCGGTCATATCGACGCCTACAACGCCATTAAGCAAGTCGTGACCACCGGCTATGAGGACGGTCACGTCTTCGCCGACATCGGCTGTTACACACTCGCGGCGCTTCCGCCGTTCGAGGTGGTCAATTCGTGCGTCGACATGGGCGCCTCCATCACGATGGCCAAAGGGGCCGCCGACGCCGGGCTCTTCCCCGCCTGCGCCGTCATCGGCGATTCGACCTTCTGCCACAGCGGCATGACGGGCCTGCTTGACTGCGTCATCGAGAATTCGAATGTCGTCATCTTCATACTCGACAACTCGGCGACCGCCATGACCGGCGGTCAGGATTCGCACGCGCTGGGTCGGCTTCAGGCGATATGCAAAGGGCTCGGCGTCGACGAGAAACACATCCGCATCGTCAACCCGCTCAAGAAGAATCACGACGAGATGGTGCAGGTCATCAAGGAGGAGATCGAATACAAGGGCGTTTCGGTCATCATCCCGACCCGCGAATGCATCCAGACGCTCGGCAAGAAGAACAAGAAGGGAGGCGAATGATGAAGAGCGATATCATACTTTCGGGCGTCGGCGGGCAGGGCATCCTCTCCATCGCGGCGGTCATCGGACAGGCGGCGGTGTCGGCGGGTCTCCACATGAAGCAGTCCGAGGTTCACGGCATGTCCCAGCGCGGCGGTGATGTCCAGTCGCATCTGCGCATCAGTGACAAGGAGGTCTTCAGCGACCTCGTTCCGCACGGCGGTGCCGACATGATACTCTCGGTCGAACCGATGGAATCACTCCGCTATCTCCCGTGGCTTTCAAAGCAGGGGTGGATCATCACCAACTCACAGCCTTTCATCAACATCCCGAATTATCCCGACCAGAAGGCGGTCATCGCCGAGATAGAGAAACAGCCCAAACACATCATCATCAACGCCGATGAACTCGCCAAGGCGGCGGGCAACTCGCGCGGCATGAACATGGTGATGGCGGGGGCCGCGTCGCTGTTCATCGACATCCCGCAGGAGAAGATGGAAGGCGCCATCCAGTTCCTTTTCGGCCGCAAAGGCGAAGAGATCGTCAAGTCCAATATCGCCGCATTCCGCGCCGGCCGCGAATTCGCCCAGAAGAAACGCGGCTGATCGTCGCCGCCTCTCTTTCCCCCGCTATCGCATAAAATAAAGTTCTGCATATCATTGATTTTATAGATATGAAAGTATATCTTGTGTGCATGAATGATGTAGTAATGATATATCATTTATATATAGCGAGGTGAGACGATGCGGAAAAGGGTAACGATGCTGACGCCGCTGATGATCGGGGCGGCGGCGCTGTTCATGTGGTCTTTCATCGCGGCGCAGACAGCGCCCGCGAAAGCGCCCGTCGCGGCGCCGGTCGAGAAGAAGCCGGCCGGGAAACAGGAGGAGGCGATGACCCGCGCGGTGCCCGACGAGGACACGGTGCGCACCGAGAAACCGGTCGAGTCGCCTTCGACGCTCTATGTCAGCGGCACGGCGGTGAGTCTGCGCGATATCGCATCGACCAAAGGGAAGAAACTCTACATCCTCCAGCGCGGCGACGAACTGACCACCACCGGCCAGCGGATGAAGAACGAGGGGATCGACTGGGTACAGGTGGCGGTCCGCACCAAACAGGGATCGTTCACCGGCTGGGTCGATCTGAAATATCTTTCCGACAAGAAGGTCGAGGGACAGCTCGCCTTCGTCAAAACGCTCGATCTTGCGCCGTTCGCGAAGACGAAAGGCTACGCGAACAACAAACCGGTCAAAACGCGCGGCGTCTACATCACCGTCTACTCGGCCGGGCCGCAGTATATCCGTCGTTTCTTCAATATGGCCGAAAGCGGTCAGATCAACACCTTCGTGGTCGATGTGAAAAACGTCGAGGGCGAGATACTGTTCAAGAGCAAGGCGGCCGAGAAGCATTTCCCGGCGGCCAACAAGCGGGTCGTCTACAAGTCGACTCCCGCCTTCATCGCCGAGGCGCGGCAGAAGGGGATATATCTCATCGCGCGGATGACCGCCTTCAAGGACAACTACTACGCGCTCGCCTATCCCGACCGCGGCATCATGGTGCCGGGGACGAACGAACTATTGCGCGACCGCGACAAACTGGTGTGGGTTACCCCGCACGACCGCCACTACTGGGAATATCTCATTGATCTGTCGCTTGAGGCGGCCGAGCTGGGTTTCCACGAGATACAGTTCGACTATGTCCGGTTCCCCGACCTCAACAAGGAGATGGATACGCGCAACGCGCTGGGCGAGAGCCGTCCACAGGCCATACAGAACTTTCTCAAATATGCCTACGAACGCCTATCGCCCAAGCAGATCTATGTGAGCGCCGATATCTTCGGGTTGGTGCCGAGCGTTGCCGACGACATGGCCATCGGCCAGTACTGGGAGTCGATATCGAATGTGGTGGACTACATCTGTCCGATGATGTATCCGTCGCACTATGCTACCGGCTTCGCGGCGCTCGCGGTCCCCGACGCCGATCCCTACAAGACGATAAAACAGTCGGCCACCGATTCATTGCGGCGCAACAAACGGATACCGACCCCTGCTATCATCCGGCCGTGGATACAGGATTTCACCGCCTTCTGGGTCAAAGGGCATATCCCTTACGGTGCCAAGGAGGTCGAGGACCAGATACGGGCGCTCCGCGAACTCGGCATCGACGAATATCTTCTCTGGAACCCGCGTAACCGCTATACCCCGATAACGATACAGAAGTAGTCGGCCGATAAAAATGTTGCCGAAGCGGACGGTGCGGATAAGATAGTCCCGTTGAATGAAGAGGGGAGGTTCTTCGCGTGAGTCTCTGTTACCGCTGCATGGAAGAGAGGGGCAATGAACAGATATGCCCGAAGTGCGGTTTCGATTCCGCCTCCTCCAGCGAGACCTCCGGTCCGCAGCTTCCGCCCGGCACGCCGTTCGCCGAGGGGAAGTATATCATCGGCCGCGTGCTGGGGATCGGCGGCTTCGGCATCACCTACATCGGCTACGATACGCGGCTCAAGATAAAGCTCGCGATCAAGGAATACTTCCCACGCCACGTCGCGGGCCGCGCCCTGCCCGATATGCAGGTCAAGCCGCACGACGAGAAAGCTGAACAGGATTTCCGTGACGGTCTGCGCTATTTTCTGCGCGAGGCGCAGACGGCGGCGAAGTTCGATAGTCATCCGCATGTGGTCGCGGTCAAGGACTACTTCGAGGAGCACGGGACCGCCTACATCGTGATGTCCTACATCGAGGGACGTTCGTTCGGTGATTTTCTCGAAAAACAGAGTTTCGGCCGCACGACCTATAAGAAGACGATCGATGTGATACTGCCGATACTCGACGCTCTTTCCAAAATACACGCCGCCAATCTCCTGCACCGCGACATCAGTCCCGAGAATATTTACCTCACCAAGGACGGCACGCCCAAGTTACTCGATTTCGGTGCGGCGCGCTACACCTTCACGAGTCAGACGCAGTCGATGAGTCTGACGCTCAAGGAGGGCTACGCCCCCATCGAACAGTACAGCAAGAACGGCGAACAGGGGCCGTGGACCGATATCTACGCGGTGGCGGCGACGATCTACCGTGCGCTGACCGGTGCGGTGCCGCCCGCGGCGCTTGAACGGCTTCACGAGGATACCTTGAAGCCGCCGTCGAAACTCGGCGTCATTATACCGGCGCAGGCCGAAAAGGCTCTTCTGAAGGCGTTGTCGCTCCGTATCAAAGAACGGTATCAGGATGTCGCATCGTTCCGCAGGGATCTGGTCGCAACGATGCCCCGGCCCGGTGTCACGGCGCTCTTTGCCGACTGGCGGGTGGTCGCCGTTGCGGTAACGACGCTCATCGTCGTCGTCTTCGGCCTCAAGCTCTATATCGATTCTAACCCGAACGAAAAGATACCGGAAGAGGCGCTCCGTTTCATTGGTAAAGACGCCGATGGAAATCCCCTGCAACCGGAACCGGGCTTTGCCGCCGCCGAGAAAAAACGTGCCGCCGCGCCGCGTTTCGTGAAAAAACAACAGGCCTCCCCCACGAAACCGGTCGCGCAGAAAAAAGAGGTCCGCAACGAATCGCCAACCACGACAAAAGCGGAACCTGTTGTCGAACCGGTGCCGCAGCGGCCTGAACAACCGTCGGAAGCCCCTTCCGTTGATCCGGCGATGCGCGACATTCGCAAGGTGCAGGACAAAGATAAGGTGGAGTTCGTCAAGGCCTCGGCGCCCAAAGGGGATCCGGCGGAACTGTTCAAGCAGGGACTCGCGCTCGATCGCGCGGGGAACCGGCGCAAGGCGCTCGAATATTTCGACGCCTCCTGCGACGGGAATTATTCGGTCGCCTGCTATCAGGGGGCGAAGATATCGGGCGATAAACGGTTCTACGCGTTGAGCCGTCAACTGTTTGACAAGGAATGCGCGGCGGGGAAAGGGTTCGCCTGCACCAACTACGGCACCATGCTTGCGGGGGGCGAGGGAGGCAAGAAGGACATCATGAAGGCGCGCGAGATATTCGAACGCTCCTGCAAACTCGATCAAGCGGTCGCCTGCATATCGCTCGCCGCCATGTGGGAAAAGGGGGTCGGCTCGGTCGACGATCCCTACCTTGCGGCGAAACTCTATAAACGGGCCTGCGAACTGAACGCGAAAGAGGGGTGTCTGCGCTACGCCGATATCCTCGCCGGCGGCGGTTCGGGGGAAAAGGATGGCGAGAAGGCGGCGAAATACTACTACCTGCGCGCCTGCCAGCTCGGCTCGCCCGCTGCCTGCAAAAAGGCCAAGTAAATGTTGAAAAAAACGGTCGCACCGCTAGAATGAACCGTTGTCAGTGAGAGGAATCCCGATGGAGGCGCAGACCAACGACACGCTCGCGGCGCTGTACGGCGACGCGCTCGACTTCGCGCAGACGCTCGAAGAGGAGCTTTCGAGTTTCCACTTCCTTCTCTCTTTTTTCACGATACCGAGCGAGGTGACGGTCCTGTTCGAGGATCTGATGCTTACCGAAGATATGGTGACCGATACTTTTAAAGACTTGGCCCGGCAACACCAGCGCAACGGATCGACCTTCAGAGAGCCGGCCGGTACGGTCAAAGAGCTCGAACAGCGGGCGCTCGGTTTTCTGCAGGGGCCGGTCGATGGTCCGGCGCCGCTCCACCTGCTCCTCGCGATACTGGGCGATAAGCACAGTATCGCCTATCAACTGTTGCAAGAACTCAAGGTGTTGAGTGAATTGCGTCTGCGCGCCATGAACATTCTCACCAATCCGCCGCGGCGTATCCGTACGCGGATGAATGAGTTGTTCGATGAGACCTCGCCCGTCAGAGCAGAAAAGGAAAGCGCTCCACGTCAACAGACGAAGGTATTGGAGGCGCCGATCTCCGCTTCGGAGCAGACGGTTCCCGATGCCGTTCCTCCCCTTTCCGCAGTAGTGACCGGCTCCGGGACGCTTCCCGAGGTGTTCCGCCAGTTCGGCCGCAACCTCACCGAACTGGCGAAGAGCGGTGAGCTTGAACCGGCCTGCGCTCGCGAAAAGGAGATGGAGATCATACTCGACATCCTCGGTCGCAAGAAGAACAATAACCCGCTTTTGGTCGGACCCGCTGGGTCGGGCAAGACCGCTATCGTAGAAGGGCTTGCATGGATGCAGCGCGACGGGATGCTCGCCGACCGCATCATCTGGGAGCTCAATCTTTCGGCGCTCGTGTCGGGAACCGAATTCCGTGGCACGCTCGAGAAGCGGCTGAGTGAACTGATCGCCGAGGTCGACCGATTGAAAGATGCGCTCGTGGTCTTCATCGACGAGATACACCTGCTGGGTAGTGACACCCACGAGATGGTCGCCAACATGCTCAAACCGGTCCTTGCGCGCGGCAACTTCCCGCTCATCGGCGCGACGACTCCCGACGAATTCAAACGCTATATCGCCAAGGATCCGGCGATGGAACGGCGTTTCACGCTCGTGCCGGTATCGGAGCCCGACGGCGAAGCGTTGGTCGCTATCGCCGCAAGCGCCGCCCGGTCGCTCTCCTTCTTCCACCGCGTTCGGCTCGACGAACCGCAGTTCGTCCGTAGCGCCGTGACACTCTCGAACCGCTACATCTCGGGCCGCAGTCAGCCCGACAAGGTGCTGTCGCTGCTCGATACGCTCGGCTCGGTGCTCCAGCGCGCCGGGAAACCGGAGGCGACCGAACGGGACCTCATGGAGTTCATCAGCGCCAAGTCGGGAATACCGATCGACAACCTGCTGGTTGACGGCACCCGTATACTGCAAACCCTTCCTGCCCGGCTCGATGCAACGATAAAGGGACAGGCCGAGGCAAAGAAAAAGATAGTCCAACTCCTCGCCCGCCGCTTTGCGCGCAAGGAGGCCAAGCGGCCCATCGCCTCGCTTATTCTCGCGGGGCCGTCGGGGGTCGGCAAGACCGAAACGGCGCGGCGGCTCGCCGAATATTTCTTCGGTAGCGAAAGTCGCATGGTCGTTTTCGACATGAGCGAATTTCAGGAACAGCACGCCGTGTCGCGTTTCATCGGCTCGCCTCCCGGCTATACCGGTTACGAGGAAGGGGGGCGGCTGACCGAGGCCTTTCGTCGCGAACCCTATCAACTGCTCCTGCTCGACGAGATAGAAAAGGCCCATCCGAAGGTTCTCGGCGTTCTCCTGCAGTTGCTTGACGAAGGTCGCGTGACCGACAGCCGCGGCTTCACCGTCGCCATGACGCAGGCGATCGTGATAATGACCACCAACCTCGGCGCTGAGGAATTCACCGCTCCCACGCGGCTCGGCTTCGGCAACGGTGCGGTGCGTGACGACCATGAGCCGCAGGTGCGTGGCAAGATAGAAAAGTTCCTCTCGCCCGAACTGGTCAACCGGGTCGACGACATCATTCTCTATGCCCCTTTCACTGACGAAGAACTGCGCGAAGTGGTGCGGCACACGCTCGATCGGACGCTGGCTGCTTTGCGTGAGAACTATCGCATCACCGTCGCCGTGGACGATCCTGATGCCTTTGCCGCCGCTGTTGTTCCTGTGCTCGGTTCCAAGGAGCGACATTGCGGCGTCCGCGGTATCCAGCGTTGGATGGAACAGCAGGTCGAATCGCTCATACTGGACGCGGTGGCGAAGGAACCGCTTCCCGAAAATAGCGCGCTTTCGTTCGATACGACGGCGAAACAGGTAGTTTTGCGAGTGCGTGTTCCTGCTGTCTGAAGAAATAGCGAAGAAAAAACGGCGAAATAGCCCCTTGTATAAAAAAGATAAAAAAAGAGTTGACAAAAAAAATCGGCCTGCTAGAGTCGGCGAGCGTTTTGACTTTCGGGTCATAGCGAGTTCATTGAAAACTGAGCAGCAGCAAAGAGAGATATAAAAAGGAACCAACCCTGGTTCTTTTGAGTGAACGCTTGAGAAGTAAGGATTTAACTGGAGAGTTTGATCCTGGCTCAGGACGA
>Ga0116153_10000444_pt1 | contig 53157 bp, 28 predicted proteins | sample AD_UKC028_MetaG_FD_89896 | JGI IMG/M metagenome (GOLD analysis project Ga0116153, IMG submission 89896) | Active sludge microbial communities of municipal wastewater-treating anaerobic digesters from USA - AD_UKC028_MetaG | ecosystem: Engineered > Bioreactor > Anaerobic > Digestate | place: USA...
CATAATAGATGTGTTTTGGTGGAACATTATACATCTAAGATACTGATTATCAGTAATATGCATGACTTTTTTCGTTTAATTTATCAACATTTTTTTCAACATTTCAAACCGCACAACACGTTACAATATTTAATCTCATTAATGAGAGCCTTAATAGCTCGGGGATCTTTAATTTTACCCAGTGCTTGAGCAGAATGTTTGCGCTCATATTCTTTCTTACTTCTATCAATAAGTACATCAATTAAAGGCTCAATAGCTCGTGGATCTTTAAATTCGCTTAGTGCAAAAGCTGCCGCTGATTGCACATTTTTAGAAGGATCTTTTAGAGCCATCGCTAATGGTTCTATTGCACGGGGATCTTTAATATTACCAAGCGCAAATGCAGAACTTTGGCGTAAGGATTCATCGTTATCTTTAAGAGCATTTATTAAAGGCTCAACAGCACGGGGGTCTCCAATAGTACCAAGCGCACCAACGGATCTCCAGCGTACGGTATCATCTTTGTCTGTAAGAGAATTGATTAGAGGCCCAACAGCACGAGGATCTTTAATATTGCCAAGGGCTTCAGCAGACGACTCACGTACATAACGGTTGTTATCTTTAAGAGCTTTTATTAAAGGTTCAACAGCTTTTATATCATTTATTTTTAAAAGTGCTCTATTAGAAGTTAATTTTACATTTACATCCTTATCTTTAAGAGCATTTATTAAAGGCTCAACAGCACGCGGGTCTTTAATATTGCCAAGCACTTCAGCAGAAAATTCACGTATAGCTCTATTTTCATCTTGAAGAGCTTTTATTAAAGGCTCAACAGCATCTGGATCATTTATTTTTCTAAGGGCAGACATGGCAGCAAATCGATGAACATCAGAATGCATTTCTCTAATGAGCAGATTAACAACCCTTGCATCCCCAAGTTCACCAAGTATACTAATAATTCTATTTCTCGTGTCACCACTTGCATCGAGTAATGCAGATATTAGTAATTCTAATGGGGGCTTAGTGGCAATTAACGCTTTCTCTGCATTATCTCCAATAACCCTATTTTTCTTATATCCCAATGCTTTTAAAAGGCCTTTTATATTCCCTTTTCTTTTCATGTATTCAATATCAGGAGGCCCAAATAGTCTCATATGGTTTTTGTTTTAATATTATCTAATATGAGTTATTAATTCTTTTTATCTTAAAGGATCAATATGCTTTAAATCTTCAGCCGAAGATGGATTAACAACCGATAAATATAAGGAGAAACATCAGGAAAACAAAATAATGACTGGCCCTAAAATCTCGCAGCAATGAAAAGCAAGAAAAATTCTCCTTATAGGGGATCAAAACGGTTATTTATTGAAAAAGACAGAAAATAATGGATTTTTTTGGGATCAAACTTCCTTTCACCTGAAAGGAAGCTGGGGATAGATTTGATATGTTGCCCAATAAGTTTTCAAGTGGGTATTTTCCTCAAATCCTGGCTCATTCCTGGCGCGGCGGAAAAATGTTACGATGGGGGCGATGTAACGACGTAGCGATATTCGAAGGATCTTGTTAAGTATGACAATGAATGGATCAGATAATGTAACCTGCTGAAAATCAAATATCAAATATCGGTTAATCGTTCATCATAAATCAAAAACCAGCGCGGGTATGCGCTGGTTTTTGCCGGTCTCCCCGGAAGGATTCGAACCTTCGACCCGATGATTAAGAGTCATCTGCTCTGCCAGCTGAGCTACGGAGAGAAAACGGCCGCAAAGATACTGAAAATATCAAAGAGCAAAAAGCAAAGAGCAAAAAGTAAAAGAAAGTAACTAAATAGCTGCTTTTACTCTGCACTAAAGAATATGGCAGCGAGATGTCGTATATTTGCCCTGTAACGGATGACCCAACCATGCCCGATACACAGAAACCTGACAAAAATACCCTGTATGTCCGACAAGGAGTCGACCAACCTGCACCGGTGAGCGGCGACGCTGTTTCAAAACTGAAAACCGTCAGGCCGCAGAAACTGGATGCACAGGAATATGTCAGCGGAATACGCGCCAATAACCGCACCGTCCTCGGCAAAGCCATCACCCTGGTGGAAAGCTCACTGCCCGAACACCAGAAACTGGCAAGGGAGGTCATCAACGGCTGCCTGCAATACTCAGGTCATTCCATACGAGTAGGTATAACCGGTGTACCGGGGGCTGGAAAAAGTACATTCATCGAAGCGATGGGCAAATACCTGACCGGTCAGGGGCGCAAACTGGCGATCCTGGCCATCGATCCCAGCAGCCAGAGGTCGAAAGGCAGCATACTCGGTGATAAGACACGCATGGAGCAGCTATCCGTGGATCCGAATGCCTTTATCCGGCCCTCGCCCTCGGGTGGCTCCCTGGGAGGAGTGGCACGCAAAACACGCGAAACGATCATCCTCTGCGAAGCCGCAGGTTACGACATTATCTTCGTGGAAACCGTCGGCGTCGGCCAGTCGGAAACAGCGGTCCACTCCATGGTCGACTTCTTCCTGCTGCTGATGATCCCGGGTGCGGGTGATGAGCTCCAGGGAATAAAACGGGGGATCATCGAAATGGCCGACGCGATCATCATCAATAAAGCCGACGGGGATAACCTTGCCCGGGCAAACCGTGCGGCTTCCGAATACAGAAACGCGCTGCACCTCTTCCCTGCTTCCACCTCAGGCTGGATCCCGCGCGTGGAACTGTGCTCGGCCCTGAACCACTCGGGCATCAGCTCCACCTGGGACCTGATCACCGAATATGTCGAATTTACACGGGCAAGCGGTTTCTTTGAAGATAAACGCAGGGATCAGCTCCGGCAGACATTCTACCACACCATCCGGGAGAACCTGATTGATGACTTCAATCACTCCAGGGCTGTCAGGGAAAAACTGAGGGCCATTGAAGATCAGCTGACCAATTCAGGGATCAATGTGTACGAGGCTGCACAGCAACTGATCAGCCTCTATTTCCAATCGGTCAGGGAATGACGCGGTAAAACCGTTTCCTGAGGTAATCATACAGTTCACTGGTCTTCAGAAAGGCAGTGCCCGGTCCGGTCCTTATATAGAACCGTTCTTCACCGTTGTGTTCAAGATATGCCGGTGTATCGGCCGGGCTGACATCGATCCGCAGCAACTCCTTCTGGTCGACGCTGTCGGGATAGCAGCTGATGAAGCTCATGTGGTTCATGCTGATGCGGTCGCTGACCAGTTTGGTCAGGTGGAGCATCATCCGGTCAGTGTTCGGGAACTGATCGGCTTCCAGCCCGAGGACTGTCGCTTTGTCATCCACTCCTACCAGCAATGTACCGCCTTCGGTGTTCAGAAATGCGGCCAGGGTTTTCAGCACCGCATGCTCGATCTCCTTGTCGAACTTTCCTGTATGAAGGTTCATCCGGAGGGTGGATTTGAACTCAAGCCTGTCGCCTTCGCCCTGCATGAGCAGGTACCGTGTGGTGGTCATCAGCGTCGAACGGAGGTATCCTACCACCTTGGCCGCCAGGGCCCGCTGCAGGTTCATGGCGATCACGGGGCTCACTATCAGGGGATCGTACAGATCGCTTCCATGCAAAATGGCCAGATCAACATCCGTCAGCGCCCTGGCCGACCCGGTCCGGATGCTCTCATCGATGAAGGCCACCTCACCAAACGACTCATCGGGTCCGTATTTCCGGATCTGACGCCCCGACAGTTCAATGGCCACTTCTCCCTTCAGGATGAAATACAGACTGCCACCGGGATCGTTCTCATAGTAAATGTGGTGGCCGGATGGAAATACCGCCCGGTACAATAAGGGAACAAGTGCCAACGTATCCTCCGGTGACAGATACTTCAGCACATCCATCTTTAGAATAGAACCGGTCAGATCATGTATCATTTTGTCAAACAGTTAACGTGATGGACTGCAAAAATGGCTGACCGCAGAAGGCCAGAATCAGGCTGCATCGGATCCGGAGGATGATGCGCCATCCTTTTTCTTGATAAAAACCGACAGGGCCACGCTGGTACCAAGGATCAGCACAATGATGATCAGCGAATGGATGGTCTTGAATCCGATCTCTTCAAGGGGGTGATGCAACAGCATTTTGAGGCCGATGAACACCAGCAGGAAGGCAAGCCCGTGCTTCAGATACCGGAAACGTGTCATGAAGTTCATCAGCAGAAAGAACAGTGACCGCAATCCCAGGATGGCGAAAATATTTGAAAAAAAGACAATGTACGGATCTTTGGTGACGGCGAAAATGGCCGGCACGGAATCAACAGCAAAGATCACATCGGTGAATTCGATGACCAGCAACACCAGGAACAGGGGTGTCAGGTAAAAAAGACCTCCTTTACGGATAAAAAACCGTTCACCGACCTGCCTGGGATACACCAAAAAATACCGGGAAGTGAACCGGACCACCGGATGGTGATGAGGATCGATCTTTTCCTCCTTGTTCCGGTTGATGAACATCACCACGCCGGTGGCGACCAGGAAGCCTCCGAAAATGTAAAGGATCCATGCGAATTTAGCAATGAGGGCAGCGCTCACGAAAATGAAAATGAACCGCATGACGATCGCACCCAGAATTCCCCAGAACAGGACCTTTTTGTAGTACTTCTTATTGATCCCGAAGGAAAGGAAGATCATCAGCATGACAAAGACATTGTCGACCGACAACGAGTATTCGATCAGATACCCGGTGATGTACTCCAGGGCCATGTTGCTCCGGTATTTACCCAATGCCTGTGCGATGGACATATCATCCGTGATCCGGATGGGATGCTTGTATTTGGCAATATGGGCCTTCAGGACCTCCAGGTTGTCGAGGTTCCTTAAATCGTGGATCACATCCCCGTAAAAGAGCAGGAACAAGTAGAACAGAACGGCAAGGCTTATCCATACGATGGTCCAGGTAAGCGCTTCCCTGAAGCTGATCACATGGGAATGCCTCCCGACCACTTTAAGGTCGAAAAAAAGTATTCCGATGATGAAGACAAGGAATAATGTAAAAACAATGGTCTCGGTAGAGATGTGCATACCCTGTTCAATTGCCTGTCAAAGGTAAATAAAAAGCCAAACAATCATCCGGTGAAAAAGTTTGATCAGGATAAGAATGTAAGAAGAATTAGTACCTTTGCAATCCAATTACCCCTCCCCTATGTCCCTCCCCTTGGTCCCCGAGAAAACGGGGATCCGGGAGGGGTTGGGGAGGGGTCTGAATCTTAGCACGTCATGGAAAATAATTTTTCGCTGAGCCCGAATCCGCTGGTGCAGTACCTTGACAAACCAGCTGAAGAATTCACCAAGTCAGACCTGATCCGGTACATCGAGGAGAACGGGGTTGAGCTGATCAATTTCAGGTATGCAGGAGGCGACGGGCGGCTGAAAGAGCTGAATTTTGTCGTCACCAGCGCCGAACAGCTGGATCAGATCCTCTCCATGGGAGAACGGGTGGACGGCAGCAGTCTTTTCAGCCACATCCCGGCAGGTTCCAGCGATCTTTATGTGATACCCCGTTACCGCACCGCTTTTCTGAATCCTTTCTCCGATATCCCCAGCATTGACATCCTGTGTTCGTTCTTCAACAAATACGGCGAACCCTGGGCCGATGCACCCCAGCAAATCCTTCACAAAGCCCATCAGACGCTTCAGGACAGGACAGGGTACCGGCTGGAGTCGCTGGGTGAACTGGAGTACTATGTCATCAGTGCCCAGGACGACCTGTTCGAGGCAGGCGACCAGCGCGGCTATCACGAAGCGGAGCCATTCTCCAAGTTCAGTGATTTCCGTAAAGAGGCCATGCTGGCCATCGCCCAGTCGGGTGGCATCATGAAGTACGGCCATTCGGAGGTGGGAAATTTTACCATGAGCGGGCTCATCTACGAACAGAATGAGATCGAATTCAATCCGGTCCCGGTCGAAGATGCCGCCGATCAGTTGGTGGTGGCCAAATGGATCCTGCGCACCCTGGCCCGGAAATACGGATACACGGTCACCTTTGCGCCCAAGATCACTGTCGGCAAGGCAGGCAGTGGCCTCCACATCCATAACCGACTAATGAAAGGCAATGAGAATATGCTCGTCAAAGATGGGCATCTCAGCGACATTGCGAAAAAATTCATTGCCGGCATGCTGGATCTTTCTCCTTCCCTGACTGCTTTCGGGAATATAAATCCAACCAGCTACTACAGGCTTGTCCCGCACCAGGAAGCGCCTACCAGCATCTGCTGGGGCGACCGCAACCGTTCGGTGCTGGTCAGGGTGCCGCTGGGCTGGCGCAACAATGTGAATATGGCACGTATCGCCAATCCGCTCGAAAAAGAAGAAGAGGTCAATTTCTCGGATAAGCAGACCGTTGAGTTCCGTTGCCCCGACGGTTCGGCAGATATCTACCTGCTGCTGGCAGGCCTCACAGTGGCGGCACGTCACGGGCTTGAGATGCCCTCAGCGCTTGACATGGCCCAAAGGACCTACGTGGATGTAGACATATTCAAAAAAGAGAATGACCATAAATTCCGGGAACTGGCACAACTGCCCACATCCTGCTGGGATTCAGCAGGGGAGCTGTTACGGCAGAGAACCATTTACGAACAGTACGGTGTATTCTCTCCCACCCTCATCGACCGTGTGATCCTGCAGCTGAAAAGCTTTGAAGATAAAAACATCAGGGAACAGCTTACCTCTCACGAGGAAGACCTGATCAAACTGGTAGATCGTTTTTTCCACTGCGGATAATGAACTAAAGATTTAGTTCATCAATTCAAAAAAAAGAACTTACCTGAACATCAGGCCGTCATTCAGGATCATTATCCTTCAGGGTATCCTTCTTCACATCCTCTCCAGTATCTGTTTTCTGGTCCTTGTCCGAAAGTGTGAATTTGATGGGAAGAGTGATGTTGACCTTAACGGGCTTTTCCCCGTTTTTACCGGGATTCCAGTCGGGCATGGCCATCACAACGCGGAGGGCTTCCTCATCGCATCCACTACCAATTCCTCTCAGGACCTTGCCGTTGGTCACCTTGCCTTTTTCGCTGACCAGGAAAGAGACGAATACGGTACCCTGGATCCCTTGTTTTCTGGCCTCCTCAGGATACTTGATGTTCTGCGATATGAAGCTGGCAAGGGCTTCAAAGCCTCCTTTGAAGGCCGGGGCCACATCCACCTTCGTAAAAACTGAGTCATCCTGTCCCTGAGGGGCATAAACTGCTGGCAGATTAGCCTCCTGATCCATTGAAGAGGCCTGGGCTGACATCAATCCGGTCGTTGCCCAGCCTGGTTGTCCCCAGCTCAGGGCCTGGCCAATATACCCTCCCGACACATCTGAAAAAACAAGAAATAGAAAAGCCATGACCGGAATGGTGGCCATGATCTTCCACCGGGTGTGTGGAAGTGATTTTGATCTGTTCATCATGATAAACCTCCTTTTTAAAAGTGAATGATTGAAATTATGGGTCATTGAATGAGCGATCAAGCCGGTACCGATCTGCAGCAAAATGCACTGGTAATTCTGCTTATTGACTGACTGCCTGATCACACCATCATCAGCAATGTATTCATGAATTTGTTTTATGGATTTCCTGTACAGCCAGATGAAAGGATTGAACCAAAGCACGACAGCCAGCATTTCAATAAACAGAAGATCAACGGAGTGCCGCTGACGGATGTGCACCTGCTCATGGATCATCATTTCCTGAGCTTCACGTGAACGATAATGTTCCCGTGTAATGAAGACATAGCTGAAGAAGGAAAAAGGCGATCCGCTGCCTTCCGGCAGAAAAACGATCTTCATCCCATCGCGCACGGCATGTCCCTCTGTACGCAGGATCATCGACAGCCGGATGATCCGGATCAATAAGCCTGTGAGGGCAACGGCAACGCCAGCTGAATAGCAGGCCAGCAGGAATTCAAATACGCGGGGATCATCGGGCAGTGAATGTTCCACCCATCTTGAGCCGACAGAGATCGTATCCAGTATATAACTGTAATTTTGCGGTATCCCTGCCAGGTCAATGTTGAGGCTGACCAATGGAATGAGCAGGGATAACAGGGCCGTGAGCAGCAGGTAAAAACGGTTCATGGCAAAATGGGTGTCCTTTTTCAGGAAAAGACTGTACACCAGGTAAAATGACCCCATGCATACAGATGCCTTTACCATCAGGTATAACCAGTCAGTGCTCATCCGTTTTGCTCTTCTCGTTGATTTTATGTTCCATCAACGCTTTGATCTCTTCCAGTTCCGATAGGCTCAACTGCTCTTCCCCTGCAAAGAAAGAAGCAAGGGATGCGTAGGAGCTGCTGAAATAATCCCTGACAAATCCCTTTAAAAACCTTCTCATATATTCCTTCTGGGTGATCCTTGGATAATACTCATGGGATTTACCAAAAGCCCGGTGCCCAACGATCTTCTTTTTCTCCAGTATCCGAACGATGGTCGAAACCGTGTTATAAGCGGGCCTGGGTTCCTCCATCTCATGGAGTATATCCCTGACATACCCTTTCCGTATCCTCCAGAGAATGCGCATGATCTGTTCTTCCGCCCGGGTTAATTCTTTCATTACAAGGAATTATTTATCGGTCAGTATATAAACTAATATTTTAGTTAATTCGTATGTAAAATTACAACTAATTTTTTAGTTATGCAACTTTTTGTTAAAAAATATTGTTCCCTCCTCAATTAAGTCTAAATTTTTCTCTTTCAGTATGTTGTGATTTGGATTTTGGAATTTATTTGGATTTTGGGTTTTGGAATTTGATTTTTTTTAAAAGGTGTGGTAACATTTTACCCCCTTTCCGTATTAACCAATGACAGCCTTGCCGGAAGGCAGGGACATGTTGGTGGTGGAAACCGAAAAACCCTGAACAGAGTAGGTGTTATTTATCATTAAAAAGAGGGCTTGATATGAAAAGATTGATGTTGATGATCGCAGGATTGTTCACGCTGGCGGTACCCTTGCTGGCCGGTGCCGTTGAAGGCAATCCGGCTGATGCTGCAGAGCGGGGAAGAAAGATCAAGATTTCGTTCTGGATCGAATTTGGAAGGGTATCCCGTGATTGCGCCGGTTTTGCCATTTGCGACTGGGGGCTGACCCTTTCCCTGGAAAAATCCTCGCATAAACTAACGCCGACACAGGCGGGAGCAGAGGGATATGTAGATGATGATGGTAAATTTGTGATCGAATTCCTGAAGGACTACATGCTGGATGAAACCATTGAAACCTATCTTTCCAATGGATTCCTCATGGAAGAGGATACACCCATACCTCCGGAAGTACTTCAGAAGATGGAATATCGGGGTGATTATACGATCAGGGCGGGAAGGTATTCCGTCAGCCAGACGCCTGACAGATACGTTGTAAAATTTTAGTAAACCGTAAAACCATCGTCCATGCCTGGTCCGGTGGCCATAAAAGGTATACCGGACCGGGTTGTTGTCAAACCAATTTCAATCTGCCATGAAAAGAATCGTTCTATTTTGTCTATGCGCTGCGTTCATTGCCTGTGCGTCATGCACGCGCACATGGTTATTCATCACGGGAGGACATCTTCCACAACCAGAGGACCAGAGCAGCATGACCGACTATGCGCTCCGCACCGGCCTGAGGACTGATAACCTTTACATTTTCAGGGATTCAGCCGGGCTGAATGCCTTTGACCGGACCATTGGCAAGCTTCCCGAAATAGGATTCTACTACAGGGGATGCTGCCTGATGAAAGTCCGTTCGGAGGATGATTGCCATAAGACCATCGAGATGATCATTGATTCGTTGAGCAGGGACAGGTCCTATGCACTGGATTCACTGGACAGGTTTGCTGATCTGGTGTCACGTATTTGCCATCCTGACGGAAGTCCGGTCAATTTAGAGGACACTGCCAGGGCAGACTTCAATGTAGTTCTCTACTGGGCCACCTATCTTGGAAAAATAAATAAACGGAACACCCTGGTGTGGGAGGAGAAGCTGTATGAAAAGGGAAAAGTACTGGGGATAAATGTGTTCAAGGTAAACTGCGATTACCAGGAGGCCTGGGACTCCGACTGATCGGGATCCTTTTGGCGGGAATCCATCTCCAGGTACCGGGTGGTACGGTCCAAACAGGAAAAGAAGATTCCCTTCGCAGATTTGAGCAGGCTGCCCGGAAAGAACGATTACTGAGATCACTTCAGATCTCCAGCAGTTCCAGCATCAGTCTGAGGCTGGCACTGCTTACGGCCTCCCGGTTGAACCACAGCGGAGATCCTTTTCAGCACTGCATATCGGGTGACCATCAGCTGGAATATGCCTACCAGTGGTCAAGGAAAGGATTCACAGTGATTCTGAAACTGACCAGTGAGCTGGGATATGCCGGTTTTCCGGACAGCCTTTTCCAAAAGCAAAAAGACATTCAAACCATCCGGTACGAACTTTCTTCCAAGGTGAACAGGCACTTCCATCTTAGTCTGAACACCTTTACGTCCACGCCCCTTTACCGGATGATCCAGTATGGGATAGTGGATACGCTGGGCACTACCGGCAGATTTGCAGGCTCCTTTCTTACGCCGCTGGTCATGGTAGTCAGTGCGGGAGTCAAGATCACTGCAGGAGGGCTGGGCAGTTTCCACGTCGGGCTTTCAAGCCTTAAAATGGTCTATCTGAAGGATCCCAGGGTATTCATGTCGCTGGAAGTGAACAGGTTCTATGGTGTGAAGAAGGGGGATCAGTGGCAGTGCGAGTTTGGTATGAGTTCTTCGGTTGATCTGGCTAAAAAACTGACCCCCCAGCTGAACTGGCAATGCCGGGTGGATGCGTTCATGACCCGCAACAAGCCGGTGGATATCCATTTCAAAAATTCACTTACGTTTAAAACCGGCCGGTCCATGAACGCTACCCTTCAATCGAGCATTGTTTATGACAAAGACCTGATCCACATATTTCAAACGGAAAACCTCCTGACCGTTGGTTTCTCCATCCGGTTGAGGAAGTAATGCCATCACTCGTACTTGATGGCGTCGACCGGATTGGAAACGGCTGCCCTGTACGTATGAAAGCTTATGGTGACCAGTCCTACGGCAAAGGCAATGATGCCGGCCATAAGGAAGGAGGTCCACCGTATCCTGTCATGATAGATAAAGGTGGAGTTGATCCAGATATCGAGCCGCCACCAGGCAAACGGAATGGCCAGGATAAAGGCGATCAGGATCAGCCAGGCAAATTCTTTTGCCTGGAGGCCCATGATATGTCCCACCGTGGCTCCGTGAACCTTGCGAAGGCCAATTTCCTTTGTACGTTGCTCGGCCATGTACGACGACAGCCCAAGCAGTCCCAGGAGTGCAATGACAATGGTGAGGATCGTGGCGATCCGGAAAAGCTTTCCAAGTTTCTCCTCAGCGGTGTACATCTCATCCATCGTCTGATCCAGGAAGGTATAGTCAAAAGGCCGCTTGGCTCCGAACTCATTCCATTTGGTCCCGATAAAATCCAGTGCTTCCCGCTTATTCCCCTCCTTGATCCGTGTGGCCAGGTAATAGCGGGGCTGGTCCCTGAGCATGAGCATCAGGGGCTCCACTTTATTATGGAGTGACCGGTAGTGGAAATCTTTGACTACGCCAATGACCTTCATTGACCTCCCCACGGTATCGATCCGCTGGCCGGTACTGTCGATATCGAATCCCCAGTGGATCTTTTTCCCCAGGGGATTATCTCCCCATCCCATCTCCCTGGCACAGGCTTCATTAATTAGCACAGCTTCTTCCAGGTCGGTGCCTGATTCCTTGCTGAAGTTTCTTCCCTGCGCCAGTGGTATACCCATCACATCCAGATAGTCTTCGTCGATCTGTGTAATGTTGAGGGTGTGTTCCACCATTTTATCTTCCTTTTCCACCAGCACCACCTGTATCCACTGAATCCTTCCGGGCACACCGGTCGTATTTGTAACTCCTGTAATATAGGGCGACTGAAGCAGTTCCTCCCTGAAGGTATTGACCTTGTTCCTGAAGGCAGTATCCTGCATTTCCATCACCACCAGGTTCTCTTTTTTGAAGCCAAGGTCCTTTTTTCTCAGATAATTGAGCTGACCGGTGATCACGATCGTAGCGATGATCATCAGGATAGCGATAAAAAACTGGAAGACCACCAGTCCTTTCCTGAGTCCTCCCCTCTTTCGTCCTGAAGAAGAGACAGAGCCTTTCAGGGAACTGACCGGCTGGAAGGAGGAGAGATAAAAAGCCGGATAACTGCCTGACAGTATGCCTGTCAGTACAGCGATACCCAGAAGGATCAAGAGGAGCTGGGGCTTACTGAACACATCAAAGCTGATCTGTTTGTCCGATATCTGGTTGAAGTCGGGTAGAATCAGGATAACGATGAGGATGGCAATGATCAATGCGGCAAAGGTCAGCAGCAATGACTCGCCGAGGAAGTGATTGATCAGCTGGTTCTTATTGGCTCCCACCACTTTCCGCATGCCTACCTCCCTTGCTCTTTTGACTGACCTGGCCGTGGCCATGTTCATGTAATTAATGGCTGCGATCAGGATCATAAAGATGGCGATGACTGAAAAAATATAGATGTACGACATATTGCCTGTGGGCAGATCGGCATCCAGCCCTGAGGAAAAGTGCGTTTTGGCCAGGGGTGTCGACAACAGGCTGAAGCTCGCGTTGATCTGTTCACCGACCGGTTTCATGTACTTATCGTAAAAGGGTCCGAATTTATCGTGAATGCTCTGCATACTGGCTCCTTCATTGAGCAGGACATAGGTGAACACTCCTATGTTCCAGAACGTTACGGGCTCCATGCTGTTGAACCGCTCAGCGCCTATCTCCCGGGCTATGGTGGCGGCTGACAGGAGTGCGTCGTATTTAAGGTGGGAGTTGACCGGCAGGTCGCGGAAGACTCCGGTAATCTTATAGGAGCTGCCCGATCCTGAAGTCAGGAACTCCCCGACGGGATTTGCATCCCCGAAATACCTTTTTGCTGTTTTCTCCGATAAAACGATGGTCTGAGGTTCCGTCAGTGCTTTTTCCGGGCTACCGAGTATAAACTGGTGCGTGAATACATCAAAGACCGTAGAGTCGGTGTAATAAAAATTATCCTCATAGTACTCCCTGTCCTTGTACTTCATCAGGGTATTACCGTCGCTGGCAAACCGGACAAATTCCTTCACTTCAGGAAACTCAAGCTTGAAGGCAGGCCCCATGGGTATCGGGGTGATGGCAAACTTATCGACCTTGTTGGAAATCGTGAAGTAGGACTCCAGCCGGTAGATGGACCGGTACTGGGTGTTGTGCCTGTCGTAGGTTAGTTCATCCCTGACATACAAATAGATAACGATAAAAGCTGCCAGTCCGATCGAAAGTCCCAGGATGTTCAAAATGGTATGGAATTTATCCCGGTTGATGGTTCGGTAAGTGGTTTTTAAGAAATTCCAGAACATACCCTGATATTTTAATATGAAATAAAAAGATAAGGGCGGGATTACCTGTTGTATTCCCTGATATTTTCGGTAATGATCTGTCCGTCGAAGAGACGGATGATCCGCTGGCTGTACTCAGCATCGCGCTGGTTGTGAGTAACGATGATCACGGTAGTGCCATTCTTATTGAGTCCTTCGATGAGGTTCATGACCTCTTCTCCATGGCTCGAATCGAGGTTGCCGGTAGGTTCATCGGCCAGGATCAGCCTGGGATTGGCCACCACGGCCCTTGCGACGGCCACACGCTGCTGCTGGCCCCCTGAAAGCTGCAGGGGAAAATGCTTTTTCCTGTGGGTGATCTGCATCTGTTCCAGCACTTCCTCTACTTTGGCTTTGCGCTCTTTAGCGCTGTAATTAAGATAGATCAGGGGAAGTTCAACATTTTCAGAAACGGTAAGTTCATCGATCAGGTTGAAATTCTGAAAGATAAATCCGATATTCTCCTTTCTCAATCTGGCTCGCTGACGTTCGGAGGAACCTGCCACTTCCTCACCGAGAAAAAAATATTTCCCATCCGAGGGATTATCGAGCAGACCAAGAATATTAAGCAAAGTGGACTTGCCGCACCCAGACGGACCCATTATGGCCACAAATTCACCTTTTTGAATCTCAAGATTGATATGGCTCAGGGCAATGGTTTCCACCTCATCGGTTCGAAAGATCTTGGTCAGGTTTTCAGTTTTTATCATTTTGCTGAGATTTAGTATGTGACGTATATTGGTTAAAATGGTTACATCCGTTGTTCACTATTCATGCCGGAGAATTTCTGCAGGATTGACACGGTAAGCTGATAATGCCTTATAGGTACTGACCACTGTGGAAATGAGCAATGCAAAAAGTCCTGCCATGGCGAATACCATCCAGTCGATGGGAATTCGGACAGCAAAGTTATCAAGCCAGTTATGAACGAGCAGCCAGGCCAGGGGCAAAGCAATGACGATGGCCGCCAGGATCAGGTAGTTCAATTCTTTCATAAGCAGACCTGCAATATGGAAGCGTGATGCTCCCATCACCCGTCTGAGTCCCATTTCCCTTGTGCGCTGATCCGCAAGATAGGAAGCCATCCCGTAAAGACCCAGGCCTGCGATGAAGATCACCAGGATGGTGAAGATGGCCGAGAGCTTGTTCATGACCACCTCCTCATGATAGAGTCCCTTGAGTTCCTGTTCAAGAATCACAAATTCAAATGGCCGGTCAGGGACAAATTCATTCCAGGCTTTCTCCGTATACGACAACGCTTCGTGTTGCCTGCCGGGCTGGTACCTGACGACGATGTATTTCCTGTAATCCGGGGATGCGTATGCCTTTTTATCCATGCTCAAAACCAGCGGGGTTGGCGCAGAATGCAGAGAAGATGCATAAAAATCCCTGAACACTCCCATTACTTTCTCCCTCCCGAGATAGGTGCGGAAGTTCTTCCCCAGGGCTTCCTCATTGCTTTTCCAGTTCAGGTGTTTCACCATCGCCTCGTTGATCATGACACCATCCTCCGCATCGCGGGGATTATCCATGGAATAGGCACGGCCCGCCACTACCTTGATATCAAAGGTCTCAATGAAGTCATCATCGATGATCAGCGCAGGGAAGAACTGCCATTGATCTGGCGGGAATCCCTCCGGACGGAATTCATGTGTGTTGTAATCTTTTCCAATGATATAGTCGGAGCTGGTTACTGAAACGATGTCGGGAGATGACAGCAGCCTGGCTTTGAACGCATCAAAATGCCGGTTGATGGGATTGTAGACCACCGGAATATAGGCAATATCTTTTTTCCGGAAACCAAGGTCGGTTCTGTTGATGTACGCCAGCTGCCGGTACATGAAGATGGTTCCGATGATCAGGGCGACGGATATGGTAAATTGTACGATCACCAGAATTTTGCGGGCATTCAAGCCCGTGCGGTTCCGGTCCGGAATACCTTTGAGGATCCTGGCCGGGTGAAAGGATGAGAGGTAGAGGGCAGGATAGATGCCTGCAATGATTCCCGTGAATACCGTGATCACAAGGAGCATCGACATCTTGTTGGGGTCAAGGAAATAATTGCTGGTCACGTTCTTTCCGGTAAAGTCGTTGAAGTAGGGCAACAGGATCTCCACCATGGCCAGGGCAATGACCAGCCCGATGATGCTGATCACCACCGACTCTGTGATGAACTGAAGGATAAGTTGTTTGCGGTAGGATCCAAAGACCTTCCTGATTCCGATCTCTTTGGAGCGTTTGGCTGCCATGGCGGTGGAAAGATTCACATAATTGATGAAGGCGATGATCAGCAGGAATGCGGCAATTGCGCCCAGGATGCGGATATAGGCAATGTTACCGTTCCCTTCGATCTCATAATCCAGGTCCGATCTCAGGTGGATGTCGGTAAGGGGTTGAAGGTAAAGTGAAATATTCTCCTTTTCCGCGTCATAGAAGTATTTTTGTACAAAGCGCGGCAGCTGTTCGCTGAGCTCTCCGGGTTTGACATCTTCTTTCAGCAAAACATATGTCCAGAAAGGATTCCATACCCATGTCTGGGGTTCTTTGCCGCCCCATCGCAGGGATGACATCGAAATGAGCATGTCGTAGGTTAAATGGGACTGGGGTATGGGATCCCTGATGATCCCTGTGACCGTCAGGGAAAAGGCGTCTTCCACTTTCAGCACCTTACCCATGGGATCCTCCTGGCCGAAGTACCTTTTTGCGGTGGATTCGGTAATGACCACCGAACCGGGAGGATTCAGAGCCTCTTCAGGATTTCCACGGATAAATGGAATATCAAAGACCCTAAAGACGGTGGAATCCGTGAAAAAATACCTGTACTCCTTGAATTTTTTATCGTTATATGTCATGAAATAGGGCGACGTCCAGTTATTGAAAAAACGGACGACCGTTTCGATCTTGTCCGGGTATTCCTTCAGCAGATGAAAAGCAAGCGGTGCGGGTGAGCTGGAGGACTCTTCCCCCACGCCCTGAAAATCATACTTGTTGACGATGCGGTAGATCCTGTCCGCATTCTGGTTGTGCTTGTCAAATGATACCTCATCAATGATGTACAGGGAGATCAGGATAAAACTGGTCAGACCGATGGCAAGGCCAAGGATGTTGACCAGTGTATACAGCCTCCTGTTGGCCATGTTCCTGATCGCTGTTATGAGATAATACCTTATCATTTTACTTTTCTGCAGGGCTTTGCTTTACTTTATCGGATCGGCAAAGGTCATTATCTGAAAATCAGTTTTTCTTTATCACCAAAGGGATCGTACGAAGAGACGATCACCTGTTCGCCTTCCCGCAGTCCCTCCAGTACCTCATAGAAATACGTGTTCTGGCTTCCGAGACGGATCTTCCGTTTGAGGGCGAAACGGCCGGAGGGATCCACTACATAGATCCAGTTGCCGCCGGTCGTCTGGAAAAATCCGCCCCGCTTGATGATGATGGCGTCGGCAGGGCGGCTCAATTCCAGCCGTAACTGTATGGTTTGTCCGCGTTTGATATTATCAGGAGCATCACCTGTGAACAGGAGGTCGACGGGGAAGGAACCGCCGGAGACGCCGGTATAAATCTTATGGACAGCCAGCCGGTAGGTGGTGCCGTTAAAGTCAAGCTCAGCCTCCTGTCCCCTGGTCACTCGTGAAACATAGCGTTCATCAATATTTGCCTGCAGCTTGAAGCCATCCTGGAGATCGACCTGTCCGAGGTGCTCGCCCTGGGATTTGGTCTGACCAATCTCGACATTGAAAGAGGAGAGCTTACCATCAACGGGAGCCTTGATGTACAGCAATTCGAGGTTTTTATGGAGCAGGCCCATGTTATCATACATACGGCGGATCGATTGCTGGATCTGCCTTTCCTGGTCGAGGGTCGAAAGGGAGTCCAGCCGCTGGAGCTTCAGCGAGATGGTCAGCTGCTTCATTGAAAATTCATAATCCCTTTTTGAATCCTCGAACTCCTTGGTGGAGATCAGGCTGTCGGCATACAGTTTTTCGGTGCGCTGAAAATTCTTTGTGGTCTGGTCAATCTGGTACTGCAGGTCGACGATCTCCTGCTGGCGGAATATCTTGTTGCGTTCCAGGTCTATCTTTGAGTTCTGAAGGTTGTTGATCGCTTCCACGATGCGGGTCTCGGTTTCCATGAAGCTCAGTTCCATATTCGGATTGGAAAGCTTCAGGATCGGATCGCCTTTTTTAAGGAGTGCGCCGTCTTCCACAAAGACCTCCTCCACCACGCCACCCTGCACAGCGTCGATGTATACGGTATTTTTAGGGTAGACGATCCCGTCGACCGGGATGAATTCCTGGAACTTATCCAACTGCACCTTAACGATAGAGAGTTCTTTGGGGTCCACGTACATCCTTGAGCGTGTATCACGGATAAAAAGAAGATGAACGATCAGGTAGGCAAATGCAACTCCCCCTATGATTAGCGTGATCCGGCCCGCCGTCCACTTTTTTTTCTGTATGGGTCTGTCCATCCGTGATTTCTTTGAGTTTTATTCAAGAATTTGACAGCGTTTTTAACGAAATTTGTGCCATATGTCATAATGAACTGATTTACTAACATATAAAGGTCATTAGATACCTTCGTGTAATTTTTGTTGTCCAATATCGTTCATAAATTGTACATTTACGAACAATTTAAGCTACAAGCTATAAGCTGCAAGCTGCAAGCTACAAGTTAAAGCGAAGCGAAGATACCGCCGTAAGGCGGGACTACAAGCTTGAAGCGTTAGATTGCACCTCCAAACGAACAGAACCATGGATAAACTCGACGCGAAGATCCTCATTGTAGATGACGACGAGGATGTGTTACTGGCAGCGAAACTCTTTTTAAAGCAGCATTTCAGCATCGTACATACCGAAAAGAATCCGGAGAATCTACCGGTATTGATGAAGAATGAGAGTTACGATGTGATCCTTCTGGACATGAATTTCTCACGGGATGCCACCAGCGGGAAGGAAGGATTTTACTGGTTGGGCAAGATCCTCGAAAATGATCCCATGGCGGTGGTTATCTTTATCACTGGGTACGGGGATATTGAACTTGCCGTCCAGGGTATCAAGGAAGGTGCGACCAATTTCATTTTAAAGCCCTGGGACAACAAGAAGCTGCTGGCCACGATCACGGCGAACCTGCAGGTACGGCAGTCCAAGCAGGAGCTGGAGGATCTGCGTTCGCGCCAGAAAGTGCTGATTGCCAATCAGGACCAGGGATTTGGCACCCTGATTGGCCAGTCACCTGCCATGGAAAGGGTGATGACAGCGGTTGAGAAAGTGGCGCGGACTGACGCCAATGTGTTGCTGCTGGGTGAGAACGGAACCGGCAAAGAACTGATTGCACGTGCCATCCACAAGGCTTCGCACCGGGGGGAAGAGGTGTTCATCAGCGTGGATCTGGGGGCCATCAGTGAGACCCTGTTCGAGAGTGAGTTATTCGGCTTTAAAAAGGGAGCCTTTACAGACGCACGGGAAGACAGAGCAGGCCGTTTTGAAGCAGCCAACAAGGGGACCATCTTCCTGGACGAGATCGGGAACCTCTCTTTCGGGCTTCAGTCAAAACTGCTGAGTGTGATCCAGAACCGGAATGTGGTGAGGATCGGGACCAATAAGGAGATACCCATTGATGTCAGGCTGATCTGTGCCACCAACATGCCCCTGTACCAGATGGTCAATGAAGGGAAGTTCAGGCAGGACCTGCTGTACCGGATCAATACCGTTGAGATCGTCATTCCACCCCTGCGTGAACGGATCGAGGATATTCCACTGCTGGTGGATCATTTTCTTGAGATCTACTGCAAAAAGTACAAGATCCCAATGAAGCGCCTGAATCCCACCACGATCAAACGCCTCGAAAAACATTTCTGGCCGGGTAATATCAGAGAATTGCAGCATGCTGTTGAACGGGCTGTGATCATGAGTGAATCGGGAACCCTGCAGCCACAGGATTTCTTCCTCTCGCAGATGGATGAATCCGAAAGCGAGGATATCATTACTTCGTCCACCAACCTGGAGGAAACCGAAAAGATACTGATCCGGAAGGTCGTTGACAAACATGGGGGCAATATCAGCAAGGCAGCCAGGGAGCTTGGTCTCACAAGGGCATCCCTGTATCGCAGAATTGAGAAACATGGTCTTTAAAGATTTCCGGTTCCTGGTCATCCTCAGGGTGATGCTGCTGCTGTTAGCCATCATATTGCTGGCATTTCTCCTGCAACAGGCCAAACATATCATCACCAGTGTCATCCTTGGGGGGGTCATCGTTTTCCAGGTCTACGACCTGATCCGGTACGTGGAGCGGACCAATTATAAGCTGACCCATTTCCTGGAAAGCATTCGTCACAGCGATTTCAGCACCTCATTTTCCGATCCGGGGATGGGTAAGAGCTTTGATCAGCTCAACCAGGCCCTGAACGACGTCATACAGGAATTCAAGAGCACACGAACCGAAAAAGAAGAGCATTACAATTATCTGCAAACCCTCATGCAGCATATCAGCATTGGGGTGATCGCTTTCCGCAGGGACGGTGAGGTCGATATGATCAACAATGCCCTGAAACGCCTGCTTCGCATCACCTTCCTGAAGCATCTGTCGGAACTGGCAAAGGTAAAGGAGGATCTCCCCTCGGTGCTGCTTTCCATGAAATCGGAAGACAAGATGCTGGTGAAGCTTTTCATACAGGACGAATTTCTACAGGTTTCCGTTTACGCTACCATGTTTCGCATGAGGGGTGAGGACTTTACCCTGGTCTCGCTGCAGAACATCAGCTCAGAGCTGGAGGAGAAGGAGATCGAATCCTGGCAGCGCCTGATCAGGGTGCTGACACACGAGATCATGAATTCGATCACTCCGATCTCCTCACTGGCTGTCACCGTAAACGAAATGCTGTTCGATCACGACAGGGAAGCGCCCAGCCTCAAAACGCTGGACGATGAAGACATCGATGCGGTGGAGACAGCACTGAAGACCATCCAGGGACGAAGCCAGGGACTGCTGAACTTCGTGGAGACCTATCGCAACCTCACCAGGGTTCCAAAACCCAATTTCAGGTATTTTCCCGTAAAAGAGCTCTTTGACCGTAACCTCCTGCTTCTGAAGCCAAAGCTCGAGCAGCACGGCATTCAGTGCTCCTGCGTCATCACACCGGATAACCTGATGCTGACCGCTGATCCTGACCTGGTGGACCAGGTTGTCATCAACCTGGTGCTGAATGCCATCGATGCCGTCAAAAACAGGGTGAATCCGCTGATCACCGCGCGTGCACTGACGACCAGTTCGGGAAGGGTGATCATTGAGCTGATCGACAACGGACATGGCATCAAGCCGGATATCATCGACAAGATCTTCATGCCTTTCTTTACCTCAAAGAAGGAAGGGTCAGGGATTGGCCTTAGCCTATCGCGGCAGATCATGCATCTTCACAAAGGAACGGTCACGGTGAAATCATTGCCTGGAGAAGGAACGACGTTTACGCTTACGTTTTAATTTACTATGAAGCATGAAATATGTAGTATGAAATATGATAATACCATACTTCATGTTAACTATTTCATGCTTACTACTTCATAAAAAATATTACTCCATGAATAAACTCCTGTACTTAGCATTCAGTGTCATCATACTTTTCGGCATTGGCTGCAAAAAGAAAGAAAAGCCTTCCACGCCCATGCCACAGCCCGTGGAGGAAAAGACGGCAGTACCTGTATTCAATGCGGACTCGGCCTTTCACTATGTAAAGGCACAGGTGGATTTTGGCCCAAGGATTCCCAACACGGAGGAGCACCGTGCATGTGCACGGTTTCTGGCCGGTAAGATGCGTCAGTATACTCCGAATGTCACCGAGCAGCAGGGGAAGGTGCGTGCTTATGATGGCACTGTTTTAAATTTCAATAACATCATTGCCTCCTTTCGTCCCGACCTGAAAGCCAGGATACTACTCTGTGCCCACTGGGATTCGCGCCATGTTGCAGATCACGATCCCGATCCTGCATTGCGGCGGTCACCGGTCACCGGAGCCAATGATGGTGCCAGCGGGGTGGGAATCCTGATAGAGGTAGCACGCCAGCTGAGCAAGGTTTCACCGGCAGTGGGTATCGATATCATTTTCTTTGATGCGGAAGACTATGGTCCGCCGGAGGACAGCCAGATCCAGAGCGGTAATGATTACTGGGGGCTGGGCTCGCAGTACTGGGCAAATAATCCGCATGTGGCCGACTATACGGCGCGTTTCGGCATTTTGCTCGACATGGTGGGAGCTGCGGATGCACGGTTCCCCAGAGAGGCTTTTTCCAGTTATTATGCTCCCGACATCCTCGATAAAGTCTGGAACAAAGCGCACCAGATCGGCTACGGGGAGTTCTTCATCCATGAAGAAGGAGCCCTTATCAACGACGACCATTATTACATCAACAAGATCAGACGGATACCCACCATTGACATCATCCACCTGGATCCGAATTCCGTCAATGGGAGTTTCTTTGATTACTGGCACACCACAGGGGATACCCTTGACAAGATTGATCCCTATACGCTGAAGGTGGTGGGGCAGACGTTGCTGGAGGTGATTTATGCGGAAGGTTGACTACTGACTGCTGACTGTTGACTTACAACAGTTCACTCGCCAGATTGGCCAGTTCGGAGCGTTCGCCTTTTTCGAGCCGGATGTGGGCGTAGATCGGATGATTCTTTATCTTGTCGATCAGGTACGAGAGTCCGTTGCTCTGGGAGTCCAGGTAGGGTGTATCGATCTGGTAAATATCCCCTGTGAAGACGATCTTGGTGTTTTCGCCGGCGCGGGTAATAATGGTCTTCACCTCATGCGGCGTCAGATTCTGTGCTTCGTCGACGATGAAATATACGTTGGAGATACTTCTTCCGCGGATGTATGCCAGCGGTGTGATCACCAGTTTCTCGTTCTGGATGCAGTCGGTGATCGTCTTGAATTCCTTGTCCTTCTCGCTGTACTGGTTCTGGATGAACTTCAGGTTATCGAAGAGCGGTTCCATGTAAGGATTCAGCTTTGACTTGATGTCGCCCGGGAGGTAGCCGATGTCCTTATTGCTCAGGGGTACGATCGGACGTGACAGGAAGACCTGCTTGAAGTTACGTTTTTGTTCAAGTGCACCTGCCAGGGCCAGCAGGGTCTTTCCGGTTCCGGCCACTCCCTGGAGAGTGACCAGTTTGACCTCCGGATTCAGCACGGCGTGCAGTGCAAAGACCTGTTCAGCGTTTCGGGGGGTGATCTTATAGGCCGACCGTTTCTCGACCCGTTCGATCCGCTCCGAGACCGGATTGTAGTATCCCAGCGCGGACGTAGTGGTGTTCTTTAAAATGAAATACTGATTGGGCACCGGATCCTTTATCTTCAGGTCCTTCGGTGTGCAGTAACCCTTCTGGTATATCGAATCGATGACCTTCCTGGAGAGGTTCTCGATCAATGTTTTCCCGGTATAGAGTTCCTCTACGTTCTTGATCTTTCCGGTCTCGAAATCTTCAGCCTGCAGATCGAGTGATTTCGCTTTCAGCCGCAGGTTGATGTCTTTGGTAACCAGGATGATCCTCCGGTCAGGATAGTCCCTTTCCATGACCAGGGCAGCATTTAGGATCCGGTGGTCAGGTTTGTTATCGCCAAAAATTTCCCTTGCATCCAGTTCGCTGGATTCATTCATGACCACTTTCACGCTTCCGCTGTTGGGATCGCTCAGAGGGATCCAGTCGCGCAGGGTGGATCGCTCCGAGAGCTTGTCCATGATCCGGATGAACTCCCTTGCCTCGAAGTTAATGATCTCATTCCCCTTCTTGAAATTATCCAGTTCCTCCAGAACGGTTATCGGTATTGCGACATCGTTATCTTCAAAACTGTGGATCGCGTTATGGTTGTAGAGGATGACGGAGGTATCAAGAACGAAGATCTTTTTGGGTCCAGACTTTTTTCGCGGCATATGTTCTTCTTGTTATCAGGATTGAGTTCAGGATAAAATTATGGATATTGCCAACGGAATTGACCGGTATGCCGGCTTTGATATCAACAACCCGATGTTCATTGAATATTATCACTACTTTTGCCCAAAGTCCTCTTTTCATGACCCGGCAAAAAAAGCTTTTCCTCCTCGACGCCATGGCCCTGATCTACAGGGCTTATTTTGCGTTCAGCAAAAATCCCAGGATCACCTCCTACGGCATGAACACTTCGGCCATCTTCGGATTTGCGAACAGCCTGTACGATGTCCTGAAGAATGAAAAACCGACGCACATAGCCGTTGCTTTCGACAGCTTTGCTCCCACGCTGAGGCACGCTGAATTCGAAGAATACAAGGCTCACCGGGAAAAGATGCCGGAGGACATAGCCCTCGCCCTGCCCTATATACGAAGGCTGCTGAAGGGCTTTCAGATCCCTGTCCTGGAAAAAGAAGGATACGAAGCCGATGATATCATCGGTACGCTGGCCAAAAAAGCGGAGAGCCTTGGATTTGTGACATACATGATGACCCCGGATAAGGATTTCGGGCAGCTGGTCTCCGACAGGACATTTATCTACAAACCAGGCAGGATGGGCAATCCTGCTGAGATACTGGGTGTGGAGGACATCCGAAAAAAATATGACATCGAACACCCGTCGCAGGTGATCGATATCCTGGGTCTGTGGGGGGATGTTTCCGACAACATCCCGGGTATTCCGGGGATCGGAGAGGTGATCGCCAAAAAGCTGATCAGCCAGTATGGCACCATTGAGAACCTGTTTGAGCATTCCCATGAACTAAAAGGAAAACTGAGAGAAAACATTGAGGCCTTCAGGGAACAGGCACTGCAGTCGAAGCAGCTGGCCACCATCATACTGGATACACCCGTTGAGCTGGATGAGGAGCAGCTGAAGGTTTCTCCCCCGGATCTGGAGGAACTAAGGAAACTGTTCGAAGAGATTGAGTTCCGCACCTTTGCACAGCGCATCGTTACGGATTATTCAGTCGAAAGGCCAGGGCAGTACATGGGGAAGGAAAGCATCCAGCAGGATCTGTTCAGTCAGGCCGGAGAGGATATCCCGGAGGAGCCAGCCGGGGGCGCCATTCAAACCATCCATTCGGTCAGGCACACCTATCATATGGTGGATACTCCTGAAAAAAGAATGGATCTGATCCGCCGGCTGGCAGCGCAGCCAAGCTTTTGCTTTGATACAGAGACCACCGGCCTGGATCCCAACACTGCCCAGCTGGTGGGCCTGTCATTTGCCGTTGAGCCCCATGAAGCCTGGTACGTCCCATTGCCACCGATCTGGGAAGATGCATTTGCCATCCTTCAGGAGTTCAAATCCCTGATGGAAGATCCAGCCATTGAGAAATCAGGACAGAACATGAAGTTCGATATTGCCATGCTGAAATGGTACGGGATCGAGGTCAGGGGAAAGATGTTCGATACCATGCTGGCCCATTACCTTCTCCAGCCGGATATGCGTCACAACATGGATGTGCTGGCAGAGACATACCTGAATTATTCGCCCGTTCCCATTGAAGCGCTCATCGGAAAGAAAGGGAAGAACCAGCTGAGCATGCTGGAAGTGGACAGAGAGGTTGTAAAGGAATATGCTGCGGAGGATGCGGATGTCACACTTCAGTTAAAAGAGGTCTTTGAACCACTCCTTCAGGAAACCGGCACACGGAAGCTCTTTGATGAGGTGGAGATGCCACTGGTGCCTGTCCTTGCCTCCATGGAAGCCGAGGGAGTCAGGGTGGATATTCAGATCCTGCAAGAGTATTCAGGACAGCTGGAACTGGAAATCAGGGATCTGGAAACGATCATTTATGAACAGGCGGGAGTCCGGTTCAATATTTCCTCACCACGGCAGCTGGGCGAGGTCCTGTTCGAGAAGCTCCGGATCATCGATAATCCGAAGCTTACCCAGACCAGGCAATACTCGACCGGGGAAGATGTTCTCATCAAGCTGGTCAGCAAACATCCGATCATCCAGAACATACTGGATTACCGCTCCCTGACCAAGCTGACATCCACCTACATCGACACCCTTCCCGGACTTGTTAATCCGCGGACTGGCAGGATCCACACCTCGTACAACCAGGCCGTGGCGGCCACCGGACGCCTAAGTTCCAACAATCCGAACATGCAGAACATACCGATCCGCACGGAGAGGGGAAGGGAGATACGAAAGGCATTCGTTCCCAGGAGCAGGGATTACGTTCTCCTATCGGCCGACTATTCCCAGATCGAGCTGAGGATCATCGCTCAGATGAGCGGCGACGAAGGCATGATGCAGGCTTTCCGCCTGGGACAGGATATCCATGCGGCCACGGCAGCAAAGGTGTACGGAGTGGATATCGAACTGGTTTCAAAAGAGATGCGGCGCAATGCCAAAACGGTCAATTTCGGGATCGTGTACGGCATATCTGCCTTCGGGCTGGCCGAGCGTCTTGGCATACCGCGAAGGGAAGCCGCTGCCATCATCGAACAATATTTCGCCAAATACCCGGGCATCCGGGAATATATGGACCGGACGATCGCCTTTGCACGTGAAAACGGTTATGTGGAAACCCTGATGAAGCGGCGCAGGTACATCAAGGATATCACTTCGGCAAATGCCATTGTACGGGGATTTGCGGAACGAAATGCCATCAACGCTCCCATCCAGGGTTCGGCGGCAGATATGATAAAGATAGCCATGATCGACATCTTCAACGAGATGCAGGAACTGAAAATGAAGTCCAGGATGATCCTCCAGGTTCACGACGAACTGGTGTTCGACGCTCACCGGGAAGAACTGCAGCGGCTCAGGCCGGTCGTTGAGAACAACATGAAGAATGCGATCCGCATGCAGGTACCAATCGAGGTGGAGATAAATGCCGGGGAGAACTGGCTGGATGCGCACTGAGTTGGTCAGCGGTCAGCGGTCAGCAGTCAGCAATAGAACAATAGAACAATGAAGGGCAATTTAACAATTTGACAATTTGACAATTTGACAATTTGACAACAATTTCCATGAACAGTCTTCAAACCGATCAACGCATCGTCATGACCCTGGATGCGGGTGGTACCAACCTCGTTTTCAATGCAGTGCAGGGAAAACAGGAAATCCTTCAGCCCATCGTTCTGCCTGCCCGGCATGACACACTGGAAAAAGTGGTGACAACCATCATCGAAGGCTTTCGGGAAGTAAAACGGCAGCTTAGGGACAAACCGGTTGCCATCAGCTTTGCTTTTCCCGGTCCTGCCGAATACGAACAGGGCATCATCGGCGACCTGGAGAACCTGCCTACCTTCAGGGGAGGGGTGGCGCTGGGGCCAGCCCTGGAAGAGCAATTTGGCGTTCCGGTATTCATCAACAACGACGGGGACCTGTTCACGTACGGGGAAGCACTGGCAGGTTTGTTGCCCGAAATCAACCGCATGCTGGAGGAAAGGGAGAGCCCGAAAAGGTACCGAAACCTCTTCGGAGCTACCTTCGGTACCGGTTTTGGCGGCGGGATCGTTTCCAGAGGAGAGTTGTTCACGGGCGACAATTCAGCACAGGCAGAGGTCAACCGGATGCGCAATAAACTTTACGCCAATTACAGCGCCGAAGAAAGTGTCAGCATACGGGGGGTGCAGCGGGTGTATGCAAGGGAATCGGGGGATCATTCGGCCATCTCGCCCAAGGATATCTATGAGATTGGGATGGGCCTGAAACCGGGCAACAAAGCTGCAGCCATAAAAGCTTTCGATGAGCTGGCCATCGTTGCAGGGGATACCTTCGCCAACGCCATCACGCTCGTGGACGGGCTGGTAGTGCTCGGAGGAGGACTTTCGCGTGCCTACCCGCTTTTCCTGTCACGCCTGGTGGAGGAAATGAATGCCTCCTTTGAAACAGTGAAAGGTTCGGCGCTGCCGCGGATGGAGATCAAAGCGTTCAACCTGGAGGATCCCAGGGAGCTGGAGGTGTTCCTTCAGGGGGATACCCGCGAAATCAACGTACCTTTTTCTGAGAAAACCATGAAGTATGACCCGCTGAAAAGGATCGGCGTGGGATTCCGCCGCCTGGGAACCAGCCGGGCCGTTTCCATCGGGGCTTATGCGTTCGCCCTGAACAAACTGGGTAGTAACAGGTAATTTTGCAAAAACATTATAAATGAACAGAAAACATCTACACGTTGACAAGGCATTCCTGGCAAGATGGTTTGCCTTTCCTTTTATCCTTCTCGCGGCCGGATCTCTCAGTGCCCAGCAATTTTCCTTCAACGACAGCTGGGGGAAACAGGGATTCACACTGGTCAGGGAAACTCCTGCGGGTGTGGTCATTACCTTCAGCATCCATGATTTTTCACTGACCGACCAGGTCATCAACCGGGAGGAGATGAAGACCATCCAGCTGACCGGAGCTTTTCTGCAAAACAATGAGGGTGCTCCCAACCTTCCTGGCAGAGGGAAATACATTGCCCTGCCCAGGGGAGCGACTGTACGGATATCCAGTCTGGAAACGAGAACGGTCAGCATCCCTGACATGAACATTTCACCAGCGCCACGGCTGCCCCTGGTCACCGACCTGCCTCCGCTGCACTTCGAAAAAGACATGGATATTTATGGGAAAAACGAATTCTATCCGGCCCAGCCGGTGATCCTTTCGGAGCTCAGAAAGGTCAGGGGTGTCGACGCCGTCATTCTTGGGATAACACCGTTTCAGTACAATCCTGTCACCCGGGAACTGGTCGTCATCAGGGATATCAGGGTGGAGATCAGCTTTGAGGGAGGCAACGGGATCTTTGGCGAAGAGCGTTACCGGAGCCGTACCTGGGATCCCATTCTCAGGGATCTTTTCATTAACCATGCTTCGCTCCCTGAAGTGAATTATTCTTCCCGGGACAACGGATCGCGTGACCAGAACTGGGAGTATGTGATCATTACACCGGATAATCCATATTTCTTCGGCTGGGCCGACAGCCTCCGGAAATGGAGAAATGCCCAGGGTATACCTACTATGGTGGCGACGCTGAGCCAGATCGGGGGGAATACCTCCTCCGCCATTGAGAATTATATCAACAATGCCTATAACAACTGGCCCACAGCACCTTCCGCATTTCTCCTGCTGGCCGATTACGGTTCTTCCGGAGATAATACCATTATTTCACCTCTGTGGGACAACTACTGTATTTCGGATAATCTGTATGCGGATGTCGACGGAGATGATCTTCCGGATGTAGCGCTGGCCAGGATCGCAGCTCAGTCGGCCGGGCAACTGAGTACAATGATTGGCAAGATGATGAACTATGAACTGTCGCCTCCCACGGATCCTGATTTTTACGATCATCCGATTTCTGCCGGAGGCTGGCAGAGCGACCGGTGGTTCATCCTGTGTGCCGATATCTGCTGCGGATTCTGGGAGAACGAACTGAACAAGGAACCGGTCAGGGAATACGCCGGTTACGGATCAGGGGCTCCCTCGTACTGGTCGACCAATCCGAACACGGATATGGTGGTCAACTACTTCGGACCGAACGGCCAGGAGTACATCCCGCAGACACCCTCCCATCTGACCGACTGGGGTGGAAGCGCTTCCCGCATCAATGCCGACCTGAACGCAGGTGCTTTTATGATCATTCATCGCGATCATGGCGAAGAAATGGGGTGGTCCTCTCCTGCTTACTACAACTCAGATATCACTCAGTTGGATGAAAATCCTCTCTCCTTCGTTTTTTCCCTTAATTGCCTCACCGGAAAATTCAACATCGGAGGGGAATGCTTTTCCGAGGCCTTTCACCGGCATCCCTTTGGAGCCCTGGGAATCATCGCCGCCACAGAAGTCTCGTATTCTTTTGTCAACGACGCTTATGCCTGGGGATTATGGGATCACATGTGGCCCGGCTTTGACCCGGCCTATGGCAGTCCCGAAACCAATTCTCACTGGATCCAGCCGGGTTTTGCCAACGCTTCCGCCAAATATTACCTGGAGGCCTCCAATTGGCCCTATAATCCTGAAAATAAACCACATACATATTACCTGTTCCATCACCACGGAGATGCTTATATGTATGTTTACAGTGAGGTGCCTCAGACACTCATGGTATCTCACGAAGATGATCTGGATCCGGGTGAGAATGCCTTTCCCATTACAGCGACGCAGGGATCCCTGATCGGACTTTCCATCAACGGCAATTACCTGGCTTCTGCGATTGCCACAGGCTCTGCCCAGAATATTCTGATCACGCCGCAGCCGCAGGGAACAGTCATCACGGTGGTGGTCACCAAACAAAATTACGAGAGGTACTCAGCGAATGTAATGGTGATGGGCCCACCCACGCCTGCGGTCTCACCATCGCCCGGCAACCATGCGCTGGGCGTGGCACCCTTCACCAGCCTGCACTGGAGCCAGGGTCCACTGGGATATGTTGAATACTATAAAATCTATCTCGGTACGGATGATCCTCCAACAAATATCATCAATGGTACGACCGTTACGGATACTTCTTTCAGCCCACCCGCTTATCTCGATTTTGAAACCAGCTACAACTGGCGGGTGGATTCCTACAATTCCTTTGGCAGTGCCCAGGGAGCCATCTGGGATTTTAAGATTGACACACCCCCGGATGAAAACTTTGAAACAGGCAACTTTTCATCCTTCGACTGGTACTTCGGGGGCAACGCCAACTGGCAAACCACCTGGTCCCAGGCACGTCATGGCAGCTTCAGTGCAGGATCCGGAACCATATCCCCCGAACAGACATCATCTCTTCTGATCGAAAATCAGTCGGAGTCTTTCTTTATGGTTTCTATCTCCTTCTGGGTAAAGACCTCGACCGTCGCAGATGCAAACGTCCTGCAATTCCTGATCGATGGAGAGGTAAAAGGAGAATGGAGCGGGGAAACGGACTGGACAGAAGGAAATTTCAGTTTCATCGCAGGGGAGCACCTATTTGAATGGAAATACTCCAAAAACCAGGAGAAGGGAGATGACGAAGATGCTGTTTGGCTTGATTATATCCAGTTCCCACCAGGATCACTTCCTGTGATTGTGCATGCAGGAGACGATCTGGTCCTCTGCGAAGGCGATACCCCGGAACTGAATGGGATTGCCACCAATTACATGAGTCTTTTCTGGACTACCTCTGGTGACGGATCCTTTAATGATCCGACGATCCTGGATCCGGTTTACACACCCGGAGTGGCGGATATCGAATCCGGCGCTGCGACCCTCATCCTGACCGCCACCCGTAATAACAACAGCACGAGCGACGACCTTGGTCTGACCATATACCGGGCACCGGTCGTCTCAGCTGGAGGAACAGGAGAGATCTGCCAGGGTGAGGCTTATGCATGCCTCACGGCTGAAGCGGAACATTTCGGTGAGCTGACCTGGACATCCCCGGGAGATGGATCGTTCGATGATCCGGGACTGTTGAATCCGGTTTATACGCCAGGGCCGGGTGATATCGAATCCGGCCAGGCAGAGCTGATCCTCATGGCCACAGGTATGGCACCCTGTGCCGGATCATCGGATACGCTCAGGCTGACAGTTCATCCACTGCCGGGAGTTCCTGCCCTTCCTGACGGACCGGCAGAAGTGGATCTCTTTTACACGAACACATCCACCTATACAACCGTAGGCGCCATTCATGCCAACTATTATGAATGGGCCATCCAGCCTGCAGAGGCAGGGTCTCTCGACAACGACAGCCAGGACTGCATCGTTTACTGGAATCCTTCCTTCCAGGGTGACGTACTGATATCTGTCAAAGGAATGAATGACTGCGGGGAAGGGGGTGTTTCAGAGGCGCTGGACGTCGTGGTGTATAATACCGTGGGCGTCGCCGGCCCGGACGATCGGGACCTGATGGTGGAAATCCTGCCCAATCCGAATCATGGAGAATTTTTACTTCGAATGTTTTCAAAAAAGAACATATCTTTGAACGTTTTTCTGACCTCCTCTGCGGGGCAAATACTTTTTAAGGATCCTGATTTCACTGTAAAAGGGTGGAGCCAGAAGGCATACATGTTCCCTGACATGGAAGACGGTATTTATTTTATACAAATCAGGAGTGACACGATGATCATTACGAAAAAAATCATAATACTACACACATTATAATTTTTTTAATCCTCTAAACAGTAACCATTTAACAGTTTTTCACAGATGAAAAGATTCTTTATGCTGATCGGCATGATGGCTGCTATTGTCGTGACCAGTACAGGCCAGTGGGTACCTGCGGGTTCGGAGACTCCTGCTCCGGCTTCCATCGTTCTGGTCTCTTCCAACATTGAATCCTCGACGGTTCACATCACACTGGAGGGATTTTATCAGAAAGAAGTCATCACCCCGCGAGGGCCGGCGATGATCCTCAGCGTGGGAGAATCTTCTCCCATCCTTGAGAAAGGATCACCTGACCTTGCCAGGCTGGCCGCTTCACTGATCATCCCCGACAGAGCGCTCATGCAGCTGGAAGTGATATCAGCCAGTTACAGGGAGTTTCCCCATGTGAACGTGGCTCCCTCCAAAGGCAACCTTACGCGTGATACTGATCCCTCAGATGTTCCATATACCTATGGATCCCCTTATCTGTCAGACCAGTTCTACCCCGGTAAACTGGCCGACATGGCGGATCCTTATATTGTCAGGGATCACAGAGGGCAAACCATCCATGTTTATCCTTTCCAGTATAATCCGGTGACCCAAATCCTTCGTGTGTATACCGATATGACGGTCTCCATCCGCCAGGTCAGCCAGGCAGGTGTCAATCCTCTGGTGCGTACCGGTGAGCCATTAAAGGTCGACCGTGACTTCAACAAGCTCTACCAGCATCATTTTCTGAATGCAGGCCAGGGCCAGATGCGGTATACACCCGTGGAAGAGGAAGGGAACATGCTGATCATCTGTTACGGGGATTTCATGGACGAGATGCAACCTTTCATCGAGTGGAAAACGCTGATTGGCAGGCCGGTGGAAATGGTGGATGTGGCCGGCATTGGCAATTCTGCCGCCATAAAAGCCTATGTGGCCAATTATTACAATACCAATGGCCTGACCTATCTTCTGCTTGTCGGTGATGCTGCACAGGTTCCTACCAGTTATGCATCAGGCGACTCGGATAACGATTATACCTATATCGTTGGCGCGGATCATTATCCTGACATTTTCGCCGGACGATTCTCTGCCGAGAATCCCGAACAGGTAATCACCCAGGTTACACGAACCGTGAATTATGAAAAGAATCCGGTCAGCAGTCCTGACTGGTACACGAGGAATATGGGAATTGGTTCCAGCCAGGGACCCGGTGACGATAACGAAATGGATTACCAGCATATCCGCAACATGCAGACAGACCTGATGAATTACACCTATCATTACAACGCCGAGATGTTTGACGGTAACCAGGGTGGCAATGATGCATCCGGCAATCCAACTCCGGCCATGGTGGCAAGTGAAATAAACACAGGTACCAGCATCATCCTTTACTGCGGCCACGGAAGTGTGAATGCCTGGAGCACCTCCGGTTTTTCGAGCAGCGACATCAACGGACAGCTGACCAATGCCGGGATGCTTCCCTTCATCTGGTCGGTAGCCTGCGTGAACGGTGACTTCAAGAATAACACCTGCTTTGCGGAAACATGGTTAAGGGCCACTTACGAAGGTCAGCCCAAAGGGGCCATCGCCACCCTGATGTCCACCATCAACCAGTCATGGGATCCCCCCATGGAAGGACAGGATGAAATGGTGGATATCCTTGTGGAAAGCTATGAGAACAATATAAAACGGACGTTCGGTTCCCTTTCGATGAACGGCTGCATGAAAATGAATGATTCCTATGGAAGTGGCGGCGTTCAAATGACAGATACCTGGACGGTCTTCGGGGATCCATCCGTGGTGGTGCGTACCGATGTGCCCGTCAACCTTACTGCAAACTATCAGAATCCGATTCCCATGGGATCAACACAGCTGACAGTGAACACCAATGCCAGCGAAGGGATCGTATGCCTGTCGTTCGACGGTGAAATCGTTTCCACGGCGTATATCGCTTCAGGAGGTTCAGCCACACTGTCGTTTCCCCCCATCAACAGCCTCACGCCCCGTCAGTTGACCATTTATTCCTACAATCGTCTGCCCCATCTGGGAACCCTGAACATTTCAGGGCAGCCCGCTCCGGCAGGTTCCCCCTTTCCGGCAAATGGCTACCCTTCTGCCCTGCCCTTTACGAACCTGATGTGGAGTCAGGGACAGGGAGGTATTCCTGATAATTACAAAGTTTATTTCGGCACAAACAATCCCCCTACCAACATCGTGAACGGGACCACGGTATACGACACTTTGTTTGACCTTCCACAGGACCTTGAATTTGAAACCCTGTATTTCTGGCAGATCAAGAGCTCTAATCAGTTTGGCAACGTTGACGGTGATGTCTGGAGCTTCACGGTGGGATCCGCCCCGGATGAGGATTTCGAATCGGGAAGTTTCTTCGGCACCGACTGGTTCACAGCAGGAAACTCACCCTGGATCTTCGACAATGACATTGTGAGGCATGGGACATATTCTGTCAGATCCGGTAATATCTCCGAAGGGATGAGTTCCTCCCTGCTGGTCAACCATCAGTCGGAATCGTTTTTCATGGTTCCCATTTCCTTCTATTACAAAGTATCCTCACTGGAAGGGCAGAACTTCCTTCAATTTCTTGTGGATGGCACTGTGATGGCTGAATGGAGCGGAGAGATCGATTGGCAGGAGGCGGTCATCGACATCTCACCCGGATTGCACACATTTGAATGGAAATACACCAAATCAGCAGCAGCCGGCCCGGAGATGGATCATGCATGGATCGATTACATTGAATTTCCCCCGGAAACCCTGCCCGTCATTGTCCATGCCGGTGATGATGGTATGACCTGTGAGGCTTCTTCCTTTGCCCTTGCAGGATCAGCTTCAAATTATACCTCTTTACTGTGGACAACATCGGGTGATGGCCAGTTTGATGATCCCACGCTCCCTGAGACCCATTACACTCCCGGGATCCAGGATACTGAAGAGGGACAGGTCATCCTGACCCTGACCGCCTACAGGGAGGATATCAGCAGCAGCGATGACCTGACCCTGTCGGTACGGCCCATGCCTTATGTTGATGCAGGAGTACCTGCCGAAATCTGTTCAGGATCATCCTACCTGTGTTCAGAGGCGGTGGCGGCAGACTGTGCTTCGCTGTTATGGAGCACTTCCGGCGACGGAACCTTCGACAACCCTGCCATCCTTCATCCGGCTTATATGCCTGGATCCGCTGACATGGCCCAGGGAACGGTTGAGCTTACACTTACCGGAGAAGGGATTGAACCCTGCGGGGAAATATTCCACACATTGCCGCTCAGCATTATTCCATTGCCTGAAGTACCTTCCATGCCGGATGGGCCAACCTGGGTTGACCTGTATTATACACCCGCATCCACTTATACGACCTCCGGATCCAATGGATCGCTCTATTACAGCTGGAGCATTGATCCGGGAACCGCGGGCAATATGGACAGCGATGGGGCCCAGTGCGTGATCAACTGGAATCCGGAATTTCTGGGGAATGTCACAATAAGTGTGAAGGGACTGAACGATTGCGGGGAAGGTCTTATGTCAGAAGGCCTGGAGGTACTGATTGGAAATACGGTCGGATTTAAAGAAGATCTCCCTGCACCCTCCATCAGGATCATGCCCAATCCAAGTCATGGCCTGTTCACCCTGGAGTTCACCCCTGCTGCATCAGACATGGTCAGCATTCGGATCATGGATGCCGTGGGTAGTGTGATCCTCCAGGAAAATGATATTCCTGTGAGCGGAACATTCCGGCAATCGTACCGGATCACCAAGGCAGGATTGTATTTCCTGTCGGTGGAAGGAGCGACTTTCCATTCTGCCACAAAGATCATGGTCAACTAATAGGGATATTTCATTCTGACTCATCATTGTTTTAGCCGGAACAGAATTCACCCTAACGAACGAAATTAAAACCTGATGAACAAGCTTCTCACTTTCATCGCCGTATTTTTTTCCCTTCTCACCACAGCCCAGACCTCCTGGAGAGTGCATGAGATGGAAGTCAGGGCATGGCCTGCCACCACAACCCAGCTGGATCAGCTACACCGTTTGCATCTCAACGGCGATGTGTACCCCAACGGGACCGCACTTCTGTACCTGACCCCTTTGGAGCTGGAAAAGGTCAGAATGCTGGGCATTCCATACGAAATCCTCAAAGCAGACCTGAATTCATGGTACGAGGGTTTCTGGGACAGCAGGGAATCCTACCACACCTACCAGGAGATCATCGACCTGGCCGACAGCCTCGCACTGCATTTTCCCGGAATATGCCAGAAGACCCTCCATGGTTATTCCATGGAGGGACGCCAGCTGGCGACGCTGAAGATCAGCGACAACGTGACGGTGGATGAAACCGAAGCGGAGGTCTGGTTCGACGGGGGGATACACGGGGACGAGATCACGGGAGCGGAAAACCTGATCCGTTTTGCCCGCGATCTCTGCCTGGGATACGGAAACGATGACGAGATCACGCTGCTTGTCAATTCACGTGAGATCTGGATCTACCTGATGGTGAATCCGGATGGCAGGGTTCATATGGTCAGGTACAACGCCAACGGTGTCGACCTGAACCGTGACTGGGGGTACATGTGGGATGGATGGGGCGAAAGTACCGACGCTTATTCGCAGCAGGAATCAAAGGTCATGCGGGACCTGTACTTTTCCCTGCAGCCAACCATCGGCCTCAGCTACCACAGCGGCATCGAACTCTCACTCTATCCCTGGGGCTACCGTTACAGCCAGGCCAACGACGATGCTCACCTTAGCTTCATCGCTCATCATTATTCGGATATGTCTGGTTATGAAGATCTGGTGGCAGAGCAGGCTGTGGCACTTTATCCTACCAGTGGCGGATCCATCGATACATATTACGGAAGTATGGGTTCGGTTGGACTGACGGTGGAGCTATCGACCCAAAAACAGCCCCCTGTCAGCCAGCTGATGTACTACTACAACATTAACTACCCGGCGATGATCGCCATGGTCGAGCAGGCAGGCTATGGTATCAGTGGAATGGTGACCGATGCCCAGACAGGGGAACCTGTACAGGCTCTGGTGTATATCAGCAATTATTACCCGTCTTACTGTGATCCGGCGGTGGGCGACTTTCATAAATTCGTGCTGCCAGGCACCTATTCACTGGAAATCGTGGCCAACGGGTACGAAAGCCAGACCATCGAAAATGTGGTGGTATATGAGAATTATTCTGCTTTTGTGGAAGTGGCCTTATCTCCTGCAGAAAGCAACTTTGCTTATAAGGTAGTTTCTGTAAGGATTCCCGGGAATAACGAGAACGATGAAGGCTATACACCCGGGATTCTGGGTGAGCCCGATGGGATAAACTACAGTATGGGGTATAATGGATGGATCGTACTGGAAATGCAACAAATAATCCTGGATGGTCCCGGCGAGGATTTCATCGTTTATGAAGGAGATGACACCCCTGAAAGTTTCAGCTGTTTTGCATCCGGTTCGCCTTATGGTCCCTGGACACTGATCGGTGAGGGAACGGGTACCACATCGTTTGATCTTGCCGGCGGAATGGTGCAGGATGCACGCTATATCAAGCTCTATGACGGGGGAGATACCCCTTCGGCACAGGATAATTCGGGTTTTGACGCGGATGCCCTGGAAGTGCTGGAACATCCCTCAGGAACATACCTTGCCCTGCTTTCGGTTGAGCTGGAGGATATCAGCGGGAACCTTGACGGCATCCTCGATCCCGGTGAAACGGCCAGCCTCTCCGTCACGCTTCGCAATAACGGGGACATCACGGCCGAAGACATCCAGCTGACCCTGACAACAGATCAGCTTTATGTCAGTATCGATACCGCTTCGGCCATACTGGGAGATCTGGCATACGGTGAAAGTTCATCCTGTACGTTCACCCTGACCGCCAATGAACTTACCCCGGTCGGTTTTATCTTCGGTCTGGCATTGGCTGTAGAGGCTAACCAAGGCTCCTATGAGAACACATTCGGTTTTGATTTTCAGATCGGCAGTATAGGGGAGAACTGGGAAACGGGTGATATGACGGCCTTCGGCTGGGTCACCGGTGGAAATGTGCCCTGGTCGGTCGTTCCGTATCAAGCCTATGAAGGTACCTATTGTGTCCGGTCGGGCGCCATCGCCAACAATGGCGTGTCGAGTCTTTCCATTACCATGGATATCCTGGCTGACGGAAAGATTTCCTTTTACAGGAAAGTATCGTCTGAACCCGGATATGATTTTCTGGAATTTTATGTCGACAATCTCCTCCTTGGCAACTGGTCGGGTGAGGCTGCATGGGAGGAGGTCTCCTTTGATGTGAACCAGGGGAACCATGTCTTCAAGTGGCTGTACACCAAAGACCAGTGGACCGTATCAGGAAGCGACTGTGCCTGGGTCGATCTGATCCGTTTCCCTCCCATCCAGTCTGCAAACCTTGGAACACTTTCCGGAACGGTGACCGATATGTGGGATGGGCAGCCCATTGAAGGTGCCTCGATCGGCGGAGTGGCGGTCACCGGGAGCGACGGGCTCTATTCACTCCAGCTCAGTGAAGGGGTGTATGAGATTTGTGCCATGGCAGACTGCTATGATACCCTGTGTCTGCAGACCGTGGTGATGAAAGGTCAGCAGACGGTGCTTGATTTCACGATGCTCCCTCTGCCCGCAGCCTATGGAATAACGGGAGGGGGCGAATGGTGCGAAGGGATGGAAGGCGTCGCCATCGGGCTGGATGGCTCGCAGCCAGAGTGCCGGTATGAGCTCTTCTGCAATGATGCCACGACGGGAGTGGTTGTCAACGGTACCGGCGAAGCCCTGGATTTCGGGCAATTCACCACCCTGGGATCTTACTGGATCTCTGCTACCCATTTTGAAGCTCCCTGTATCAAACTGATGAACGGTACGGCCGAGATCACACAGGCCCCATCTCCGGAAATACCCGCTGCACCGCAGGGCCCGCAGACGGTAGACCTTTACTATTCGAATGAAAGTGAATACGTAACGGAGGGAAGTCAGTACTCCGATGAATATGCCTGGGAACTTATCCCTTCTGAAGCAGGCGTGATCCAGGTCACCGACGACACACATATCCGTGTGACATGGAGCATGGAATACCTCGGTCAGGCAGAGATCAGAACCCGCGGCGTCAATGTGTGCGGTGAAAGTGAGTGGTCGGAACCGGTCATGGTCACGATCCTCAATACGGTTGGATTCCAGACGATTTCTGAGCAATTTGGGATCAAGGTTTCACCCAACCCGTCTGAAGGTATATTTACCATTCAATTCAAGTCGGAAAGAGAAGAAGTCATATCCATAAGGATCATTTCCGCACTGAATTCTGTAGCCTTTGAGGAAAACAGGATCGCGGTCAATGGATCGCTGACACAAACGATTGACCTGAGCCAGGCCACTGACGGGATCTATTTCCTGTATGTGGAAACGGGTCAATCCACCTACATCCGGAAGCTGGTCATCAACTAAAAATTACCGGAAATAACAGGAAGGATAAATTTATTTTAACCACAGAGGCGCGCAGAGGATTCACGGAGGCGCACAGAGGATATAAGGTAATGATAACCAATTCTCTGTGCGCCTTTGTGTTACCTCCTGCGCCTCCGTGGTAAAAAAACGAATTTAAAACAGTCCCCCCTTATTTTTTAGAATGATTATAAATTATTTCTCTCAGAAATAAAGGCATTGAATTTTAATACCTTTGTACCTCCTTTTAAATGCCTTAATTCTTTGATTAATAACATAATAAGAATTGCCCTCCATAACCAAAACAAATTACCATGAAAAAGTTTACTTTTCTTTTCTTAATGCTTTTGCTACAGGTCTTTCTCTATGCACAAAACGTGGCAAGAGATAAGGTAATCCTTGAAATTGGAACCGGCACATGGTGCCAGTACTGCCCGGGAGCAGCCAATGCAGCTGACCAGCTGGTGGAAGAGGGCAAGGATGTGATGGTCATCGAACATCACAACGGCGACAATTATGACAACACGTATTCCAATTACAGGAACGATACATATTACGATCTGAGCGGATACCCGACCGCCCATTTTGACGGGATTCTCGAAGAAGTGGGAGGAGATGCCTGTCCGCCACCTTTTGGGAATGTGTACAACAACTACCTGTATTTTTACAACCAGCGGATGCAGGTCGCGTCTCCCTTTGCACTGGATTGGTGCGTTACGCATGTGAACGGGAACAACTATGAGGTGAACATAAGCATAGCAAAAGTGGGCGATGTGGCCACCGATAACACGGTGGTCCATTTTGTCGTCACTGAATCACACATTGCAGCCAACTGGTTCTGCATGACGGAATGCAATTTCGTAAACCGCCTTATGGTGCCCGACCAGTACGGGACCGCACTCAATCTGACGAACAATGTGCAGCAGATCTCGCAGAATTTCACCCTGGATGCTGCCTGGGACACGGATCATCTCGAATTTGTATGCTTTATCCAGAATAATACGACGAAAGAAATTCACCAGGGCTCCGGCAGATCGTTTGATGAGATGTCGCCGCCGCTTGTCACTGATTTTACGGCAGATGAAACCCAGTTCTGCCAGACGGCCACGGTCCATTACATTGATCAGACCGCAGGATGTCCTACCAACTGGCAGTGGACGTTCACCGGTGGCACGCCGGCCTCCTCCACCCAGCAAAATCCTACCGTTACTTATGCTAGTCCCGGAACCTACGATGTAACCCTGAAGGCATGGAAAACCGGTGAGTCGATGACCGTGACCAAAGAGAATTTTGTGTTCGTCGGCGCCGCAACCCCGCAGGTGCCCTCTGCACCGACTGGTGAATCCGCACTTTGCAAAAATCCCCCCAATTCGGTCTACACGACCCAGTCAGGCGACGCTCTGTCATTTGACTGGGAACTGAATCCCAGTAATGCCGGGCTTGTGCTGGACGATGGTTTTTCATCCGTTACCATCAACTGGTTCAATTCATTCCTGGGAGAAGTTGCCATAACAGTCAAAGCGATCAATCCATGCGGAGAAAGCGCTTTTTCCGAACCACTGACCGTTACGATATCGCCGCGGCCCGCAACTTTCCATCTCATGGGCGGAGGTGACTTCTGCGAAGGGGAACCGGGGGTTGAGATCGGATTGGATGGTTCTGAATTGGGCGTAACCTACCAGCTCTTCAAGGAAGATCAGCCGGAAGGGACCTCCATTCCGGGAACCGGCGGGCCCATCAGCTTCGGATTGATATCGGATCCGGGTGAATACTCTTCTGTCGGCTTCAATGAAATCACCCAGTGCGATATAGATATGACCAATACGGTCATGGTCACGATGATACCGCTGCCAGAAGCCTATGCGGTAACAGGAGGAGGAGCATTGTGCGTGGGCATGGAAGGACTCACCATCGGGCTGGAAGACTCTCAGGTCATTTGCCTGTACGAACTCTTCTGCAATGACATCACCACCGGAGTGATTGTCCAGGGATCGGATGAAGCCATTGACTTCGGGCAATTTACAACCCTGGGCACGTACCATGTGGTGGCCACCCACATTGAAGCACCCTGTACGAACCTGATGACCGGTACTGCGGAAATCACGGCAGCGCCTCTCCCCGAAACGCCCCAGGCCCCCCAGGGCCCCACGGCGGTCGACCTCTATTACTCGAACCAGAGTGAATATGAAACAGCCGGAAGTTCCTGGTCGGATTCCTATGGCTGGGAGCTCATCCCTCCCGAAGCAGGGACTGTGGAGATCTTTGAGGTCACGCACTGCCGGGTCACCTGGAACGCGGATTTCCTGGGTCAGGCAGCTGTCTGCGTTTATGGGATCAATGAGTGCGGTGAGAGTGACTTGAATTGTATGGATGTCACACTCTATACTACTGTTGGCTTCAACATGATCACCGAAGAGATGGGGATCCGGGTATCCCCCAATCCATCAGACGGTATATTCACGATACAGATGAAATCGGCGAAAGAAGAAGTCATCACTGTCAGGGTGATCTCCGCCCTGAATGCTGTCGCCTTCAGGGAAGAACAGATCTCCGTGAATGGTGAACTCAACAGGACCATCGACCTGAGCCATGCACCCGATGGGATCTATTTCCTTTACATCGAAACGGAAGGTTCTACCTACATGCGGAAGCTGATCTTTCAATAGAAGCAAGTACATGAATAAATAAGAGGCTGTCACTTTATGACAGCCTCTTTTGGTTTAGTAATTTAGCTACCTTTGCTGCTGATCATCTTAAACATCATGAAAAAATACTTTATTCTCCTTGGTCTTTTTCTTGCCCTCGACCTGGCCGTACTGGCTTCCAGGATCGAACAAACCTACACGTTCAGCAATTATGCGTTCACACAGAAAGGAGATTATTCGGTAATCACCTTTGAAGATTGTTTTCTGACAGGAATACCCGGAGAACCGGTCCTACCATACTGTGCTGTCAAACTACTGCTCCCTCCGGGCCATGAAGCGATTTCCATCGAATTTTATGGTGAAAATGAGACCATGCTTCCCGGAACCTATCGAATTTACCCTGAGCAGAATGTACAACCGGTTTCCCGTGGGACATCAGGGACGTTCATTTTCAATGAACATATCTACACAAAGGATCAAAACTATCCGGAAGCACAATACGGTAAGCTTTCAACTGAATATATGAATGGTCATTCCGTTGCTCTGTCGGCATTCACCCCTGTGATGTACAATCCGGTGACAGGTTCAGTTTCCTATTATCAAAAGGTGACCATCGTACTGAAAACCAGGGAGAGCCAGGTTGCCCGCCAGGCTTTAAGCCTGTTGCCCGCCGGCAGATCAGGAACTGAATTCATCGGGCAATTCATTCAAAACAGCCAGGATCTTGCGTCTTATCCTTCCAGCCAGCAGCGGGATGAGTCCTATTCCTACCTGATCATCACCCCGGAACAATTCTCCCAAAGCTTTGAAGAAATGCGGGCGTACTATCTTCAATGCGGACTTGAGTCGTCTGTCATCACTACAGAATATATCTCAGCCAATTACACCGGGCAGGATCTTCAGGAAAAGATCCGCAACTGCATCATTGGAGAATATACGGGCCACGGGATCGAATACGTGCTTCTCGGCGGAGATGTGGAGCACATCCCGTACAGGGGATTCTATTGCACGGTGCAGTCCTCTTCCGTTTATGAAAGTGAAGACATTCCCTCCGACCTGTACTATTCAGGGCTGGACGGCACATGGAATGATAACGGTAATGGCCGCTGGGGTGAGATTGGTGAAGATGATCTACTGCCCGATGTGGCTGTTACCCGTCTTCCCTTCAGCAGCCAGGACGAGCTGACCAGGATGCTCCATAAGGTGCTCATGTACCAGCAGGAACCTGTGACCGGTGAGCTCAGGGATCCATTGCTGGCCGGTGAGAATCTCTACAATGATCCCGAGACCTGGGGAAGCGATTACCTTGAGCTGCTCATCGGCCACCGTGAAGATAACGGTTATACTACGGACGGGATCCCGGAAGACCACAACATTGAAAAACTCTATGCAGAGGTTTCCTCCTGGGGAGCCTCCACCCTCCTGGCAACCATCAACCAGGGAACCTCGTTCGTGCACCATGCGGGTCATGCCAACTCAACGTATGTCATGTATCTCTATAACGGGGACATCACAAACTCGAACTTCTCCCAGGTGAATGGGGTTGACCATAATTACACGCTTGTTTACACCCATGGCTGCGATTGCGGAGGATTTGATGGAAACGACTGTATCCTGGAAGAAATGGTGAAGATCGACAATTTTGCGGCTGCTGTGGTTGGGAATTCCCGGTACGGATGGTTCAACGAAGGCCAGACGGAAGGTCCGTCGGCACACCTTCAGAGGGAGTTTGTGGACGCCATCTATCATGACAAGCTCAGCCGGATCGGTCGCGCGCATATGGAATCCCGGATAGCCACCTCACCCTGGGTGAACGCTCCCGGGCAATGGGAAGAAGGTGCCCTGCGCTGGTGCTTCTACGACTGCAATGTGCTGGGAGAAACAGCCATGCCCATCTGGACAGACGAGCCCATCACCCCGGATGTCTTCTATATCTCTGCTGTTTCGACAGGGCAGGTTGCGATGGATGTTACGGTCACCTATGATGGAGAACCGCTTGAAAACATCCGCTGCGTGGTAATGAAAGAAGATGCGTTCAACGGGATTGGTATCACCGGATCCAACGGCCAGGCGACCATCAATTTTGAGGAGGTATTCACAGAACCGGGGGAAGCCCAGCTTGTGATCAGCGGTTATAACTGCCTCACTGCCACCTATCCCATCACCATCATTCCCAGTGAAGGGGCCTATGCTGTCTACGCCGCCCACACCGTAGGGGATGAAGGAGGCAATGGCAACGGGATCCCTGAATCCGGAGAAGACATCTTTTTGAGCATCGATATTAAGAATGTAGGAGCACAGGCGGCCACCAATGCATCCGCCGTACTTTCAACGGAAGATCCTTACGTCACCGTGACCGATGGCCAGGAAGATTACGGGACCATCCAGAGCGGTGAAATCATATCCATCGAGAATGGTTTTGCTTTGGAAATCGCACCGGACATCCCGGATCAACATACCTTGACTTTCCTGCTTACCGTAACCGCCGAAGATTCATGGACATCCGATTTTACGATCACTGTCAACGCTCCCAACCTTGTCATGAGAAAACTAAGCGTTGATGACGAAGAAGCGGGCAATGGGAATGGTATCCTGGATCCCGGTGAAACGGCCCACCTGCTGATCGAAGTCCGCAATCTGGGAATGGCTGCCTCTTCTGCAATTATAGGTCAGATCAATACAACGGATCCCTACCTTGAGATCATTGACGGTCTTTTTGAAACAGACTCCCTGGGGCCCGATGAAATCATCCAGGCAACCTATCTGGTAGCGCTGGATCCTTCAACTCCGATGGGTACGGTCGTTGGCCTGAGATCCAGGATCACGTCCGGAGCCTATGATGTGATCCATGAATACCAGCTGGCAACGGGAATCATCACCGAGGATTTCGAAACAGGTGATTACTCAAGGCACAGCTGGCAATTCGGGGGCAATTCCCCCTGGCTGATAAGCCAGGAAAATCCCTTTGAAGGAATGTATTGTTCCAGATCAGGTGAAATTGACGACACCCAAACCACGCAGATGATGATCACGGCAGAGGTCCTTACGGATGATTCCATCAGTTTTCATTTCAGGGTTTCTTCGGAAGCTGATTATGATTTCCTTCTGTTTTATATTGATGATGTTTCCGTGGGACAGTGGTCGGGCCAGTGGGACTGGTCGTACACCTCTTATCCGGTCACAGCGGGGCTTCATACCTTTAAATGGATCTATAAAAAGGATTCTTGGTTGAGTTCCGGCGGGGATTGCGCATGGATTGATAACATCTCCTTTCCTCCCATCTCTGTTCCCGTTTCCGTCAATGAAAATCCTGTTCCCGGAGACCTTTCCGTTTATCCTAATCCTTTTACGGATCGCCTTTCAATCGAATACACCTGTCGGCAGGCATCCTCTTCACGGATGATGCTGTTGAATTCCATGGGTCAGAGCGTAATGGAAAAGAACCTGTCGCCGGCAGTTTTTACAGATAATGCCACATTAAACCTTGACGTTGCCGCATTGGAACCGGGAGTCTACTATCTCCGGATCGTGACTGAAACCGGTTCATGGATACGAAAAATCATGAAGATCCGATAATTATTACATCACCTTAACATTTTACTTATGAGCCAGCAATTACAACGACTGATCCAGTTCATCCTGGTATTCATCATTTCCACGTCGGCAGCAGCGCAGTTGCCTCCCGGGAAACATTTCCCCAGGCCTGTCAAGGGCAAGGAGCACCTGATCGATACCCGCATTGATAATATGACCTACTGGAAACACATGGCAGAGAAAGGATATGTGGAGGTAGCCCCGTTCAAACAGGTTGAGCCGGCCACCTACAGGGGAAGCAGGATCAGTTCACGGAGCGTGACATTTGAAGACTCTCCGGACGTACGTCTAACAGAGATCAACTCCACACAGAGCGAGAACTCTGTTTTCGTAAATCCAAACGACAATCAGAATGTACTTCAGTCCAATAATTCCACAACCAATCCGGTCAGTGTACTTTATGGTGCCAATGACTTTTTTACCTTCGACGGAGGTGAAACATGGGAAGGTGAAGTGGAAGGTGCCGGCGGAGAGAATTCAGGGGATCCTTCAGTTGCTATCAGTAACGACGGGAGGTATTATGTGGGGTACATCCACAGCAATTATGATCAGGGCGTATCCTATTCCACCGACCAGGGACAGACCTGGACGGCTGTGCAGTGCGCCGGGGGTGGATATATCCTCGACAAGAATCACCTCTGGATAGATAACAGCCCGTCAAGCCCTTACGAGGGGAACCTGTATTCAGCCTGGACCAATTTCCAGGGTGGATCCAACGATAGCGAAATAGAGATCGTGCGGACCACCGACGGGGGTGTAAGTTATTCCAGCCGCCTGAGCATCAGCAGTGCGGTCAGTGCGGGCAGTCACAACCAGGGAGTCAATATCCAGACCGGGCCGGATGGTCAGGTCTATGTGGTCTGGACCATCTATGACGGTTGGCCTACCGACGAGACTGCGATGGGATTTGCCAAATCGCTGAACGGTGGAGTCAGTTACCAGACAGCTCACCGGATCATTGAAAACATCAGGGGTATTCGTACCTCCGAAACATCCAAGGATATGCGGGTGAATTCATTCCCTTCCATGGCCGTGGATATCAGCGACGGCCCCAACCGGGGAAATATCTATGTGGTATGGACCAATATCGGGGTACCGGGAACCAACACAGGTCCGGATATCGATATTTACATGATCCGGTCGACCGATGAAGGGGAGACCTGGTCGGATCCCATCCGCGTCAACCAGGATCCATCCGGATTGGGCAATGAACATTATTTCCCCTGGATCACCTGCGACAGGGAATATGGGACGCTGAGCGTCATCTTCTATGACGACAGGAACGTTTCTAACACCCAATGCGAGGTATTTTGTGCAGTATCCAGCGATGGCGGCGATACGTGGGAGGATTTCAGGGTTAGCGATGTTGCCTTCACTCCCGCGCCTGTTGATGGGCTCGCAGGAGGATATATGGGTGATTACCTTGGGATTTCGGCCAACGACCGGATGGTTTACCCGGTCTGGTCCGATAACCGGCTGGGGTATGTGATGGCATTTGCTTCACCGTTTCAGACCGGCCCGCCTCCCAACCAGCCATGGGTGATCTATAATGCACACCAGATCAACGATCTGCAGGGAAATGGGAACGGGCTGGCCGACTTCGGCGAATCCATCCTGATCGACCTGACCATGGAAAACATTGGCGATCAGCCGGCATCTTCCGTCAGTGCAGTGCTGACCACCGATAATCCTTACGTCACCCTGACGGATGCCGAGGAAGATCTGGGTGATTTTAGTGTGGAAGAAGTGAAAAATCTTGAGGGGATCTTTGCCCTTACGCTGGACAATTCGATCCCGGATGAAGAAAAAATTGACTTCCTGCTGACCTCTACCGACGCGAATGACAGCACGTTTCTGAGTGAATTCACGATCACTGCCCATGCACCCGCTCTCAAAATCGGTTCGATGGCCATCTCCGATCCCACCGGGAACAACAACGGCAGACTGGATCCAGGCGAAACGGCTGATATCTATATTCTTACATCCAACCCCGGCGACTATACCGCCAATAACGTAATGGCCACACTGTCTTCGTCCAGTTCAGAGATCACGCTGAACATCACCAGTGCTGATCTGGGCAATATGGAGGCCGGAGAGATCATCCCGGCAATTTTCAATGTAACGGTATCAGAAAATGCCTTCATAGGTTCTGCTGCTACCCTGGATTACTCGGTGGAATCAGAATACCACTCAGCCCAGTTTACGTTTGTGCAGAAGATCGGCCTCATTGTGGATGATTTTGAAACGGGGGATTTCTCATCCTTCGACTGGCACTTTGTGGGCAGTTCACCCTGGATCCTGACCGGCACGGATGTTTACGAAGGTTCCTACAGTGCTGTTTCCGGGCCCATCGGCAACAATTCCTATTCGGAACTCAGGCTTGAATACGAAGCCATGTACGATGATACCATCTCGTTCTACCGTAAGGTATCGTCGGAAGTGGATTACGATTATCTGTCCTTCTATATTGATGACGTTTTACAGGACCAGTGGTCGGGCGAGGTTGACTGGGGAAGGGTTGCTTTTACAGTCACACCGGGATCCCATTGGTTCAGCTGGTCATATTCTAAGGATGTCTATACGATTGGCGGACAGGACAAGGCCTGGATTGACTTTGTCGTTTTTCCTGCCAGACTTCGTACGTCTGCCAGCGCAGGAAACGACGGCATCAGCTGTGAAACTACCCCCTTTGCGTTGAGCGGGAATGCCACCAAGTATAACTCCATTCTCTGGACAACATCGGGAAACGGATCCTTCAATGATCCAACGATCCTTGCTCCCGTCTACACGCCTGGTGATGAGGATGTGGCAGCCGGTTCTGTGACACTGACACTTACGGCATACGGCGACGATATCACTGTGAGCGATGCCATGACACTCGCCTTTAGCGTGAATCCCACTGCATTTGCAGGATCAGACATAGCCAGCTGCGACCTCGAACCCATTGTCCTTCAGGAAGCTGTTGCTGAGCATTACGACAGCCTTCTCTGGACAACCACCGGGATGGGTACGCTCGTCAATGCAACAGAACTCCAGGTAGAATACATGCCTGTACCTGAGGAACTTGGGCAATCTGTCACACTGACCCTGACGGCTTACGCTACCGAGCCATGTCAGGATATTACGGATGAAATGGTTATCACATTCATTCAGACTCCTGATCCGCAGATCAGCGGACCTCTCGCGGTCTGTCAGAATGCAGTGGCCACTTACAGTACCCCTCTCCTTGAATCCTATATCTATACCTGGGAAATAGGGGGAGGAACCATCCAGTCGGATCCGAATACCAATGAGATTACGGTCCTGTGGGATACGACAGGAACCGATAACTGGCTGATCGCAACGCAGACCAATGGTTTGACCATGTGCCATACCTGGCAAACAGTCACCATAGCCGTACATGAGCTCCCTGTACCTTCCATCTCAGGTGATGTCTCTGTCTGTGAGAATGAGAATGGCTCACTTTATTCCACTGCTGCCATGGAAGGTCATTCCTATCTGTGGGCTGTCGAAGGGGGGAGCATCACCTCAGGGCAGGACGCCGCTGAGATCAGCGTTGACTGGGGCACGGCCGGAACCGGGACATTGTCCATAGTAGAAACGATCGATTCCACCGGGTGCCAGATGAACGCCGGTCTGCAGGTTGCCATTCATACATTGCCCGTGGTTTCCATCGGAAACGACACCAGCATCTGTCATAACCATGTTCTTACGCTGAATGCAGGCAATCCCGGGGCACAGTACCTCTGGTCTACCGGAGAGACCTCCCAGTCAATCACCATAGATACAACCGGTGTTGGAATTGGCGGAACAAAAAATATCTCCGTCATCGTCACAGACGCTGAGGGATGTGCTTCAGAGGACGCCCGATCTGTCTATTTTGAAGACTGCACGGGCATAGATGAGAATGAATACCAACTGGGTGTGAATCTTTTCCCGAATCCCGGAAAGGGTGTATTTACCCTGGTCATGGATGCCCATCAGCCGGATGTAGTCGATCTGTTCGTCCTGGATTCCAGGGGGACGAAGGTGTATCAGCAGGACAACATAAGAATTGGGGGTACGAGCCAGCAGACGCTTGATCTTACCACACTGGGAGAAGGCATCTATTTCCTGAATATCCAGGGTGAGAAGGCAAAACTGGTGAAAAAGCTGATGATCCAGAAATAATGAGCTGGTAAGCGCCAGCTGCCGGACAGCCCAAGTGCGTCTGACAGCTGGCCCATCACCCAATGAACAGGATCAACAAAATATTACTGAGCCCTTTTTTCCTGTCACTGGTTTTATGTCTGATCATCATTCCCTTTCTTCCTTTCAGATTTTCGAAATACGCTGCTCATGTCGTTGAGCATGGAACCATCGCAAGGTCTTTGCGCACAGCTGTGTTTTACCAGGATCTGGACAGCGATGGCAACAGCGACAGGATCATATCCGATTCAAATTTCGCCTACCATTCCATCCGTGTTTATGACCATAACAACGGCATCTGGAGCCAGGAAAATTTCCGGGGGAACATTCCAAAAAAACATGAACGTATTTTCTTTGGTGATCAGGATGAGGACGGATACCTTGAGATCTATGCATTTACGCAACGAGAGGACTCTCTTTTCCTGAATGTCGTCGAGACGATGGATCAGCAGTCGGTAATCCGTATCAGGGATAAGTACATCACATCCATCAGGAAAAGGGATGGACGGTATGAATATGCTGTCAGAAAACAGCAGATGATGGATCTGACAGGGGACTCCATCAAGGATTTGCTGTTTTCGGTCGAGGCGCAGTTCTCCCTTCAACCGCGGAAATTATTTCTTCTGGATTTTAAGAACGATACGATGTGGCAATCACCGGAGAGCGGCACAACTATGGAAAACCTGTGGATTGCCGACCTGAATGACGATGGAAAGCCGGAGATCACCGGTTCAGTTAGTGCAGCCGGCAACATCCACGATTCACTGGGCATTCCTTTTCATGATTACAGCGCCTGGCTGATGAGTTATACCAGGGAATTTCAGTTTCTCTTCCCTCCCGTTGAGTTTCCCGGATTCCGGTCAGAAGTACTGACAGCTCCTTATTTTGAGGGTAATGTGACAAGGATCCTGATGCTGTATAACACCATTGGTCAGTTGAATGATGAGCCGGTACTGAGCATCTATGACGCGAAAGGAACCCTTATGCAGAGCCGAAAACTCGAGGGTCATCCTAAAATGAACAGAAAAGTTGTTACGGAGCAATTCGCTGATTCGCAGTATCATTACTTTTTGATCGAAGGGAACGGAAGGATCTTCGCCATAGAGAAGGATCTGAGTCTGAAACCTTACAGGAATTTGGGTGCCGATATCGTCCCGGATTCATATTCCTTTGACCTGGATGGTGATGGTTCGAATGAAAAGGTATTTGCTCTTCCTGGAGATTCCCTGACAAATGTACTCATTACCAGGAATGATTTCAGGTACCCTGTCAGCCTTACCTTTAATTCAAAGCTGACCTCGGAGAGCTATATTTCCCTGATCGACAGGGTGGGGGAAAAAAGAAGTTTCTATGTGATGAACGGAAGTGTATATATGGTATATCAGTACGCCAGAAATCCTTTCTATTCCCTGAGGCTTCTCATCTTTGCGGGCATTTATTCCGGACTGCTGCTGTTCATTTTAATGATCATGAAGTTCCAGCGGATCCGGTTGCAAAAGCAGCATGAACAATACAACCGCCTCCTGGAGCTCCAGCTTAAATCCGTTAACAACCAGCTGGATCCGCATTTTACGTTCAATGCTTTCAATTCGATCGCGGCCATTATCCAGGAAGGCGACAGGGAAGAAGCGTACCGATCCTTTACAAAATTTGCCGGGCTGATCCGTTCTAACCTGGAATACTCCAATAAGATCAGCCGGACCCTTGAGGAAGAGTTGCAATTTGTGACCAATTACCTGGATCTGCAAAAACTACGTTTCAAAGATCAGTTAGTGTACGAAATTCACATATCTGAGAATGTCGACAAAAAAAGACTGATCCCCAAAATGCTGATCCAGATCTTTGTGGAGAACGCCATCAAACACGGGCTAAGGCATAAAAAAGGGAAGGGATCGCTGAGGATCTCCATTGACAAGCAAGATAAGCTGAAGGTGATCACCATTGAAGATGATGGCATTGGAAGGGAAGCAGCGAAAGCTTATGCAACGGATTCCACAGGTCTTGGATTGCAGATCATGGAGCAGTTTTATATCCTGTTCCGGGAATATTACAAGGTCCGTATCAGCCACGAGATCATTGACCTGTATGATGAGAATGGGCAGGCTGCAGGTACCCGGGTGATCGTAAGTATCCCTCAGATACCCGATTGAGCTTATTCTGCATCCTTCATCATACGTATTCATTTATACGCCATGCTTCAAAACCCAAAATCAATCACTGCGATCATCGTTGATGATGAAGTGGATGCCGTACATATAGTTGAAAAATTGCTTGCCGCTCACTCCGAAATTGAACTCGTAGGAAAAGCCTTTGATGGAGCAGAGGCCGTGAAGTTAATTATTCAATGGTTACCAGATCTTGTCTTTCTTGACATCCAGATGCCTGATCTGGATGGATTTGAAGTCATAAAGGAGATAAAGAGGCACGGGATCCAGACCACGGTCATATTTGTAACGGCCTATAATGAATTTGCCATTGAAGCCATCCGCACTGCGGCCTTTGATTTCCTGGTCAAGCCAGTGAAGCCTGATGAACTCCATAATGCCATCACACGCTTCAGAACCGAACAGCCCCAGCATGATCTTCATCACAAGGTGGATCAGCTTCTTCACACACTGGAAAAGAATAAAAAACTTCAATTCAACACCCGAACCGGCTTTGTCCTGTTAAATTCATCAGACATTATTTATTGTGCCTCCGATAGAAATTATTCCATTATTTATTATGGCGATCAAAAGAAAGAGGTGGTGACCTGTAACCTGGCCACCCTTGGGGATCTTCTTCCAAAGGAAACGTTTCGCCGCATCTCCCGTTTTGCCATTATCAATTCCGATTATCTTGCAAAGGTCGACCGGAAAAGACGAATCTGCATCCTGACCAGGAATGGGGTGAATTATGAATTGGACGTTAGCAGGGAGAGTATACTGGGATTGGAGCAAAGATAGATTTAAAAACATATTTTGAAAATCCTTTAGATTATTCATCCCGCCAGGAATGGATCTCGTACCCCAGGGAGATGCTTCCGTACAATAACATCCTGACCTTATTGAATCCCATAAACCTTGTCCTATCTTTAAGGTTGTTTTATTGATTTTCTATCCCTTATTCGTTTAACGTGCGTTCGACATAATTTCAATAGCATAAAGTCACTGACTGGTCAATGATTTCGAGGTTCAGAGAAGGCTTTTTGGGCAGGAATGAGTAGGCAATTAACCCGCAGTTCATCGCAAACCGTTTCGATCAGTGCCCGTTTACGAAGGGTGATTTTATATGTTCTCAATTCGCTGATAATCAATAAGTCACTAACAAATTTTAGTTAATACTGTCTGGCTATCAATTGCTTAAGAAATTATTACAGTGGCATTTTTTAACGTCGAACTCACGTTAAATTAAGTAATCCAACTATGAAAACGATTGTAGTATTAATAATCCTTCTCACATTGAATCTGACTGGAAAATCGCAGGAAGACTCCATCTTTGCCGTCGTCAGTAACGACACGGTCACCCTGTGGCATATTTCAGCATACAGAAATTGCAGTGCTTCCTATCAGATGGTGGTCGCAGTGAGTGATTATAAATTGACCTGGCTCGAGAGCGATACGGGCGATATGGTTCACTGTGATTGTTATTTTGATCTTTCAGTGACGGCAGGACCACTGCTGCCAGGAGCTTATTCAGTGGACGTATACCATACGGAACGCTGGGAAATGGATACACTGTACGACGGCAGTACCTCATTTGTTATTGAACAAAGCACAGGTTCAGGGGCAGCAGAAGTGATTGGTTCCTGGATTAGCGATTGCTATGATCTGGTGGGCACTGC